>OLGJ01000003.1_pt1 | contig 173234 bp, 129 predicted proteins | sample 1605431 | NCBI WGS metagenome assembly OLGJ01 (sample SAMEA3888920, study PRJEB22519) | human gut metagenome | biome: human gut; feature: human-associated habitat; material: faeces | place: Denmark | collected 2009
GATTTCGCCACGCTTATTCTGGGGCAAATCTACTCCAACAATTCTTATTGCCATTGTTTAAATAAATAATTAAAAAATTAATACCTTTCGTTTAAAGCGGTGCAAAAGTACAACTATTTTTTGAAATAACGGCACTTTTACAATACTTTAACATTAACCCTGACGTAATTTCATCTTAGGGTTCTTCTTGTTGATAACGAACAGACGACCTTTACGACGAACGATCTTACAGTCAGCTGAACGCTTCTTTAATGATGCTCTTGTCTTCATAACCTTATATATGATTATTATTTGTATCTAAAAACAATTCTACCTTTGGTAAGGTCATATGGACTCATCTCCACCTTTACCTTATCACCAGGTAAAATCTTGATGTAATGCATTCTCATCTTACCAGAGATATGAGCTGTGATGTCAACTCCATTCTCTAATTCTACTCGGAACATCGCATTTGACAATGCTTCTACAATTGTTCCATCTTGCTCAATAGCGGCTTGTTTTGCCATAATATAAATATTTGTCCTTCTTAATGTTAAACTTCTACGAATGAAGATAAAATTGTGCTTTATCTTTTCGAGCAACTTTGTGCCATCACTATCAGATAAAAATCATAATTAGATGACATATTAGCGGGAAAAGGCTCTCCAAGTGGATGAGGAATAACCTATCCAAATGGAGAGTCGTCTCACATAATATAGTAAATTCAAGTCAGCTTTACTTGAAGATGAAGTAAAACTGCACTCTGAATAATTTCATCTTCTGTCTTCAGAAATTTCTCATTTCAAAAGAAAAAGATTAATATGCAGCAACACCACCCTGACGCGTATGGCCTGAATTCAAAAGACCATCATAGTGGCGCATAAGCAAATGACTCTCGATTTGTTGTAATGTGTCAATGACAACACCAACCAAAATCAATAGAGATGTACCTCCAAAGAATTGAGAGAAAGCTTGCTGTACATCGAGAAGTCCTGCTAAAGCAGGCATAATTGCAATAAACGCAATAAATAACGAACCTGGTAAAGTAATACGAGACATTACGGTATCAATGTACTCAGCTGTATCCTTTCCTGGTTTTACGCCAGGAATGAAACCATTGTTACGTTTCATATCCTCAGCCATCTGAGTAGGATTCAATGTAATAGCTGTATAGAAATAAGTAAATGCAATAACCAAGATTACATAAACAACATTATATAGCAAGCTACGATTATCCATCAACTGCTGAACAACACTACTAGCATTTTCAGACTGATAGCGAACTATTGCCAATGGAATAAACATTAAAGCCTGTGCAAAGATGATAGGCATTACGTTAGCTGCAAAAAGCTTCAAAGGAATGTACTGACGCGCACCACCATATTGCTTATTTCCAACCAAACGTTTAGCATACTGTACAGGAATCTTACGTGTACCTTGCACCAAAAGTATTGAAGCACAAACTACAGCATAAAGGATAAGAATCTCTACAATGAACATGATAAGACCACCACCAGAAATTGCCTGCAAACGAGAAGTTACCTCCTGAACGAAAGCCTGTGGCAAACGGGCGATAATACCAATCATAATAATAAGAGAGATACCATTACCTACTCCCTTGTCAGTGATACGCTCACCTAACCAAAGGATAAACATACTACCTGCAGCCAAGATAATTGTTGCCGGTATCATGAAAACCGTCCAACTAATACCTGTGGCTAGAGCATTGGCAGCCTGCATTTTCAAATTCAAAAGGTAACTAGGAGCCTGAAAGACCAAAATGGCCACAGTCAGGACTCTAGTATACCATTGTATTTTTTTGCGGCCGCTCTCGCCCTCGCGCTGCATCTTCTGGAAATAAGGTACAGCAACAGCAAGAAGCTGCATAACGATTGAAGCTGAGATATAAGGCATAATTCCGAGTGCAAAGATAGATGCATTGGAAAATGCACCACCAGAGAACATGTCCAATAGCGACATAAGACCGCCAGAGGTCTGCGACTGAAGTTTTTCCAACATGCCCGGATTGATACCTGGAAGTACCACAAACGAGCCAAAACGGTAAATAGCCGTAAACAGAAGAGTAATGAGGAGTCTCTGACGGAGATCCTCTATCTTCCAACAGTTCTTTAGTGTCTCAATAAACTTTTTCATTTACTTAGATTATAGTTGCGTTACCACCTACTGCCTTGATTGCTTCTTCGGCAGTCTTTGAGAAAGCATTAGCTTCAACTTCCAATTTTGCTTTAAGTTCACCGTTACCGAGAACCTTTACAAGCTCCTTGCCGTTTGTGAGGCCAGCAGCCTTAAGTTCCTCAATACCGATTTTTGTAAGGTTCTTTGCTTCAGCAAGAGCCTGAAGAGTTGAAAGGTTTACTGCGAAGTACTCCTTATGGTTGATATTCTTAAAACCAGCCTTTGGAACACGACGCTGCAATGGCATCTGACCACCTTCGAAACCAATCTTTCTCTTATAACCAGAACGAGCCTTGGCACCCTTATGACCACGTGTAGAAGTACCACCGAGACCAGAACCTGGACCACGACCAATACGACGACGTGAATGGGTAGAACCTGCAGCAGGTTTCAAATTATTTAATTTCATAATCGTTCCTAATTTAAAAAGATTAATTAATCAACTACACTTACGAGGTGATGAACCTTACGGATCATACCACGGTTGCTAGGAGTATCCTCTACCTCAACAACCTGAGAAATCTTGTGGAGACCAAGACAAGCGAGAGTACGCTTCTGATCTACTGGAGCACCGATTTTACTCTTAATCTGCTTGATTTTAATTGTTGCCATATTCGATTTTTCCTAATTAACCGTTAAATACTTTATCCATACTGATACCACGCTCACCTGCTACAGTATAAGCATCACGCATCTCTGCAAGAGCTGCGATAGTAGCCTTCACAAGGTTGTGGGCATTAGAAGAACCCTTAGACTTAGCGATGACATCCTTGATACCTACGCTCTCAAGTACAGCACGCATAGCACCACCGGCCTTCAAACCTGTACCGGCTGCAGCTGGCTTAATAAGAACCTTAGCACCACCAAATGAAGTTTCAACCTCATGAGGAACAGTACCCTTGAGTACAGGAACCTTTACCAAGTTCTTCTTAGCAGCTTCAGTACCCTTTGCGATAGCAGCAGTAACCTCACCTGCCTTACCAAGGCCGTAGCCGATTACGCCATTACCGTCACCTACAACGACGATAGCAGCGAATGTGAAAGTACGACCACCCTTTGTAACCTTAGTTACACGGTTGATAGCAACCAAGCGATCCTTAAGTACTTCTTCGTTATTTACTTTTACTTTATCCATTGCCATAATCGTTTAAAATTTAAGACCACCATTACGAGCACCTTCAGCCAACTGCTTTACACGACCATGGTAAAGGTAACCATTACGGTCGAAAACTACTGCCTCAACGCCAGCAGCCTTAGCCTTCTCAGCAATGAGCTCGCCAACCTTAGTTGCCTGCTCCTGCTTAGGCATCTTCTCCAAACCGAGTGAAGAAGCTGATGCAAGTGTAGTGCCTGTCAAATCGTTAATAACCTGAGCGTAAATCTGCTTGTTAGAGCGGAATACACTAAGACGTGGACGCTCAGCTGTACCGTTCACACTCTTACGAATGCGGAACTTTATCTTAATTCGTCTTTCTACTTTCTTTGTTGTCATAATCGTAAATAATTAAAATTACTTAGCTGAAGCACTCTTACCAGACTTTCTGCGAATAACTTCACCCTTAAAGAGAATACCCTTACCTTTATAAGGCTCAGGCTTGCGGAAAGAACGAATTTTTGCACAAACGAGTCCCAACAACTGCTTGTCGCAAGACTCCAATGTCAAGATTGGGTTCTGGTTTCTTTCAGACTTAGTCTCAACCTTAATCTCCTTAGGCAACTGGATGAAAATAGGGTGAGTGTAACCCAAAGCAAACTCAATGATATTACCCTGGTTAGAAACACGATAACCAACACCTACCAATTCCAAAACCTTTGTATAACCAGCGCTTACACCAACAACCATGTTGTTAACGAGAGAGCGATACAAACCGTGGAAAGCCTGCTTCTGCTTAATATTTACAGGACTATTTTCATCGATTTCAAAGCTAATATGACCATCTGCATTATTAAACTTGATAGATGGATCAATCCACTGAGAAAGTTCACCCTTAGGGCCCTTTACTGTACAAACATGAGAAGCCTCATCATAGTTTACAGTAACACCTGCAGGGATACTAATTGGCAATTTTCCTATTCTAGACATATAAAAGCCTCCAATTAATAAATATAGCAAAGAACCTCGCCACCGATCTTAAGATCAGAAGCTTCTTTGTCTGTCATTACACCTTTGGATGTAGATAAGATTGCAATACCTAATCCGTTAATAACTCTTGGCATGTCCTTGTAACCGGTATACTTACGCAAACCTGGAGTTGACACGCGCTTCAAACACTTGATAGCGTTTTGCTTTGTAGTTGGGTTGTACTTCAAGGCAACCTTAATTGAGCCCTGAGGACCATCCTCTACAAACTTGTAATTGAGGATGTAACCTTTCTCGAAGAGGATCTTAGTGATCTCTTTCTTCAAGTTAGACGCAGGAACTTCTACAACACGGTGATGAGCCATGATTGCATTTCTGAGTCTTGTCAGATAATCTGCTATTGGATCTGTCATAAAATATAAATGTTTAATTAATCGGGACTCCCCCGACAATATTAAATAAAAAAACTAAATCTCCTAAATTACCAGCTTGCCTTCTTTACTCCAGGGATAAGACCGGCAGAAGCCATCTCACGGAACTGAATACGAGAAAGGCCAAACTGACGGATGTAACCCTTTGGACGACCTGTAATCTTGCAACGGTTGTGCAGACGGATAGGATTAGCATTGCGGGGAATGCTCTGCAACTTTCTTGCAGCCTCATAAGCCTCTGCAGGATCGTCTGTTGTAGCTATAATTTTTTTCAAAGCCGCACGTTTTTCAGCATAACGGGCAACGAGTTTAGCACGTTTAACCTCGCGGGCTTTCATTGATTCTTTTGCCATATCTATTAATCGTTTTTAGCGTTTTTGAAAGGTAGACCAAATGCTTTGAGAAGAGCATAACCTTCCTCGTCTGTCTTGGCAGTTGTTACGAAGGTGATGTTCATACCCTGAATACGATCGATTGAATCGATGTTGATTTCAGGGAAGATAATCTGCTCCTGAATACCAAGTGTATAGTTTCCGCGACCGTCGAATTTGCTCTCAATACCCTTGAAGTCACGGATACGTGGCAATGCTATACGTATGAGTCTCTCGAGAAATTCATACATACGCTCGCGACGAAGAGTTACCATAACGCCGATAGGCATCTTCTTACGGAGTTTGAAGTTAGCGATATCCTTCTTTGAATATGTAGCAACTGCTTTCTGACCCGTAATTGTAGAAATCTCATTGATAGCAACCTCGATGATCTTTCTATCCTGAGTTGCATCTCCAAGACCCTGGTTAACTACAATCTTCTTCAGGACAGGAATCTGCATCTTAGAAGAATAGTTAAACTGTTTCTGCAGTGCAGGAGCGATGCTCTCTGCATATACCTTCTTTAATTCAGCTGTATTCATTATTTGATTTCCTCCCCTGATTTTTTAGCAATACGGATCTTCTTACCGTCTTCTGTCTTCTTAATTGAAATACGTGTAGCCTTGCCGCTCTTGGGGTCAATCAGACTCAGATTTGAGATATGTATCGGAGCCTCCTGCTTAACGATTCCTCCCTGAGGATTCTTAGCACTCGGTTTTGTGCTCTTAGACACGATGTTGATACCCTCAACAATGGCACGCTGTTTTTCAACTAAAACTTTAAGCACCTTGCCAGTCTTGCCTTTGTCCTCACCGGCCAAGACAATAACTGTATCGTTTTTCTTTATATGTAACTTATTCATTACTTTTTCCTTTTTATGTTAAAGAACCTCAGGTGCCAAAGAAACGACTTTCATATTAACTGCACGGAGTTCGCGAGCTACAGGGCCGAAGATACGGCTGCCACGAAGTTCACCAGCATTGTTCAGCAAAACACAAGCATTGTCGTCGAAACGGATATATGAGCCGTCAGCACGACGTATTTCTTTCTTTGTGCGAACAACCAAAGCCTTTGATACTGCACCCTTTTTCATATCACTTGACGGGATAACGTTCTTGACAGCAACGACAATAACGTCACCAACACTTGCATAACGGCGGCGTGTTCCACCCAAAACACGGATGCAAAGGGCCTCACGAGCTCCGCTGTTATCACATACAGTAAGTCTTGATTCTGCTTGTATCATAATTACTTAGCTTTTTCAATTATTTGAACTAATCTCCATCTCTTTGTCTTACTCAAAGGACGTGTCTCCATAATGAGTACTGTATCACCTACATTTGCCTCATTATTCTCATCATGTGCATGGTATTTCTTTGTCTTCTGAACAAACTTACCATATATCGGGTGCATCTCCTTGAACTTAGACGCAATAACAATGGTTTTATCCATCTTGTTGCTGATAACGACACCCGTTCTTGTTTTTCTTAAATTTCTTGTTTCCATCTGGACCATTGTTATTTATTAAGTTCTCTCTGATGAAGTTCTGTTTTCATACGTGCTATATCACGACGAGTAGCCTTAATTTGAGATGGATTCTCCAGCGGTGTGATTGCATGATTCAACTTCATTTGGTTATATTTAGCAATCTCGGCCTCTAATCTCTCTGCCAAGTCTTTGGTTTCGAGTTCTCTGACTTCTTTAATCTTCATAATTAAGCATTTTTATCGTAATCACGTCTAACAACAAATTTTGTCTTTACAGGCAATTTCTGTGCTGCAAGGCGCAATGCTTCCTTAGCAACATCAAAAGAAACACCTTCAACTTCAAAGAGGATACGTCCCGGAGTAACAGGAGCAACCCATCCTGCGGGATCTCCCTTACCTTTACCCATACGTACGTCAGCAGGCTTACGTGTAATAGGTTTATCCGGGAATATGCGGATCCAGACCTGACCCTCACGCTGCATATAACGATTGACAGCAACACGCGCTGCCTCTATCTGGCGGCTATCCAACCATTTTGCTTCAAGAGTCTTGATGCCGAATGATCCGAAAGCCAGTTGTGTACCTCTGTGGGCGTTGCCTTTTCTGCCGCGGCCGTCTTGAGGTCTTCTATATTTTACTCTTTTTGGCTGTAACATGATAGCTTGTTTCTTTAACGGTTATTGTTTCTCTTACGATTAACTCTTGTCTTGCCGTTTGAACGTCCGCTCTGCTTTTCCTGAGCAAAGTTAGGAGAGAGGTCACGCTTACCATAAACCTCACCACGGCAAATCCAAACCTTAATACCTAACAGACCAACCTTTGTGAGGGCCTCTGCCTGACAATAGTCGATATCTGCACGGAATGTATGCAAAGGAGTACGACCTTCTTTATACATTTCCTTACGTGCCATTTCAGCACCGTTCAGACGACCTGTAATCTGCACTTTGATTCCCTCAGCTCCAGCACGCATCGTGTTAGCTACAGCCATCTTAATTGCACGACGATAAGCAATCTTACCCTCAACCTGGCGTGCAATGTTATTAGCTACAATAGACGCATCGAGCTCCGGCTTCTTTACCTCGAAAATATTGATCTGAATCTCCTTATCGTAGAGTTTCTTCAACTCTTCCTTCAACTTGTCAACATCTTGTCCGCCTTTACCAATGACGATACCCGGACGGGCAGTGCAAATAGTTATGGTAACAAGTTTCAATGTACGCTCGATAACAATGCGAGATACACTTGCTTTTGCAAGACGCTCGTTAAGGTATTTACGGATTTTCATATCCTCAACGAGGTTGTCACCAAATTTCTTTCCACCGAACCAATTTGAATCCCAACCCCTGATAATACCGAGACGGTTGCTTATTGGATTAACTTTCTGTCCCATTCTATTAATTATTTTTCGTCATTAGTTTTAGCATCAACAAACAGAGTAACATGGTTGCTACGCTTACGGATTCTATAGCCACGACCCTGGGGTGCCGGTCTCATACGCTTCATTGTAACGCCTTCGTCAACGAATACTTTTGATACATAAAGCTCACCGTCTTCAGCCTTGCGGTCATTTTTTGTTTCCCAGTTAGCGATAGCAGAACGAAGTAACTTCTCTACATCTGCAGCAGCAGCTTTCTTAGAGAACCTCAGAACGCCGAGCGCACGGTTAACTTCCATTCCGCGGATCATGTCTACGACATAACGCATTTTACGCGGAGAAGAAGGTACGCCTCTGAGCTTTGCGAAATACATTGTTTTAAGGGCTTCTTTTCTTTTTTCAGCCGCTATTTTTTTTCTTGCTCCCATTATCTTATTATTTTATTTTCAATGGTTAGCCTGTTTACTTCTTGTTACCGGCATGGCCACCAAATCTACGTGTAGGTGAGAATTCACCAAGCTTGTGACCTACCATATTCTCGGTAATATAAACAGGGATAAATTTGTTTCCGTTATGAACTGCAACAGTGTGACCCACGAAATCAGGAGAAATCACTGAAGCTCTAGCCCAAGTCTTAACGACACTCTTCTTGCCGCTTTCGTTCATGGCAAGAATTTTCTTCTCGAGCGATACGTTAATGTATGGACCTTTTTTTAATGAACGACTCATAATTTACTCTAGTTAACTTGATTATTTATTAGCTCTTTCAATAATATACTTGTTAGAAAGCTTCTTCGGAGCTCTTGTCTTGAGACCCTTAGCATACAAGCCCTTACGTGAACGTGGATGACCTCCAGACTGACGTCCTTCACCACCACCCATCGGGTGATCATGCGGGTTCATAACAACACCACGGTTGTGAGGACGACGACCCAACCAGCGTGAACGTCCAGCCTTACCAGACTGTTCAAGAGCGTGGTCTGAGTTACCTACGCTACCAATAGTAGCCTTACATGCGCTAAGAATTTTACGAGTCTCACCTGAAGGGAGCTTAATAACACAATAACTGCCTTCACGAGAAGTCAACTGAGCAAAATTACCAGCCGAGCGAACGAGCAGTGCACCCTGACCCGGACGTAACTCAATGTTGTGAATTACAGTACCTACGGGAATGTTAGCCAAAGGAAGCGTATTACCAATCTCAGGCGCTGCGTCCTTTCCTGACATCAGAGTTGCACCTACCTGCAGTCCGTTAGGAGCAATAATGTAACGTTTTTCACCATCAGCATAATACAACAATGCAATACGAGCCGAACGGTTCGGATCGTATTCAATTGTCTTAACTACAGCTGGAACACCATCTTTCTCACGCTTGAAGTCGATCAAACGGTATTTTCTCTTATGACCGCCGCCCATATAGCGTACAGTCATCTTACCTGTATTGTTTCGACCACCGGTAGAACGTTTACCGTAAACGAGAGACTTCTCTGGTACGGATGCAGTAATCTCCTCGAACGTACCAATAATCTTGTGTCTTTGACCCGGAGTTACCGGTTTAAATTTACGTACTGCCATTTTTTATTTAAATATTGCTGTAAAAATCAATTGTTTCGCCTTCTTTAAGAGTAACGATTGCTTTTTTGAACGCGTTCTTCTGCCCCTTAATCAAACCGGCCTTTGTATAGCGGCTCAAGCGCTTTCCGGCATAGCGGGCAGTGTTCACGTCAACTACTGTAACATTATACAGACTCTCGACTTCTTTCTTAATTTGGAGTTTGTCAGCCTCTGGACGAACAACGAAGCCGTAGCGGTTAGGCTGCTTGTCTGTAATCTTGGTCATCTTCTCAGTGACCAATGGTTTTATTATAAATGCCATATTATCTTTCTCCTTTATTTATTTAAGATTTCATCGATAGTCTTCAACGAATTTTCTGTCATGACAAGAACATCAGCATTCAAAACTTTGTAAGAATTGATTGTTGATGCGAGCATAACTTCTGTGCCCTGCAAATTACGAGCTGACAAATATACGTTTTTATTTACTTCCGGCAAAACCAAAAGCAACTTCTTGCCGTCAACTTTAAGATTTTTAGTAATATTTACAAAATCTTTAGTCTTCGGAGCGTCAAAATTGAAATCTTCTACTACTACTATTGCATTCTCCTGAGCCTTGTAAGACAGAGCGCTCTTACGAGCCAAAGCCTTAACTTTGAGGTTCAGTTTGAAGCTGTAGTCACGTGGCTTAGGACCAAATACGCGACCACCACCTACGAGCACCGGAGAATTGATGTCACCGCGACGAGCGCCACCGCCACCCTTCTGACGGCCAAGCTTGCGGGTTGAACCTGCATGCTCACTTCTTTCTTTAGCCTTAGCTGTTCCCTGACGCTGTGCAGCCATATAGCGCTTAACGTCGAGATAAAGAACGTGGTCGTTGGGTTCAATTCCGAAGATAGATTCGTTTAACGTAACCTTTCTTCCAGTGTTTTCACCTTTGATATTTAATACGTTAATTTCCATTATTTCTGAATTAAAACGGTTGAACCTTTGCAACCAGCAACACTACCCTTCACCAAGATGAGGTTATGCTCCGGTATTACTTTTAACACTTTGAGGTTTTGAGTTGTAACTCTGTCACCACCCATCTGTCCGGCCATGCGCATTCCTTTGAACACTTTAGCAGGATAAGAACAAGCACCGATAGATCCCGGCTTGCGTGCGCGGTCGTCCTGACCGTGTGTGCTCTGTCCTACACCACCGAATCCGTGACGCTTCATTACACCCTGGAAACCTTTACCTTTTGATGTACCAACAACGTCAACAAAGTTTGCGTCGTTGAAAATTTCAACCGTGATAACGTCTCCGAGGTTATATTCCTCATCAAACTTGAACTCGGCCAAGTGTCTCTTAGGTGTTGTACCAGCCTTTTTGAAAGTTCCCATAAGAGGTTTAGAGGTGTTCTTTTCCTTAGCCTCACCAAAGCCTAACTGAACAGCTTTGTAACCATCTTTTTCAACGGTCTTTACCTGAGTAACAACACAAGGACCAGCTTCGATAACAGTGCACGGTACATTCTTACCGTCGGCACTGAAAACGGATGTCATTCCGATTTTTCTTCCTATTAATCCTGGCATTTCAATTGATATTAAAAATTAAACTATACTTTGATTTCTACTTCAACACCGCTGGGCAATTCGAGTTTCATTAGAGCGTCAACGGTCTTAGCTGTTGAGCTGTAGATGTCAATAAGACGCTTGTAATCGCTGAGCTGGAACTGCTCACGTGATTTCTTGTTTACGAATGTGCTTCGGTTAACTGTGAAAATACGCTTGTGAGTAGGCAATGGAATAGGACCGCTTACGATAGCGCCTGTAGCCTTCACAGCCTTTACAATTTTCTCTGCTGACTTGTCTACCAATTTGTGGTCATAAGACTTCAGCTTAATTCTAATTTTCTGACTCATTATTTTATCTTATTAATATTGATATTAATTTCAAAGAAGAGAAGAGGTACGCCTGTTAAGAGTCATTCGCTAACAAGACGCCTCATTCTCTTTTGTATTTTTAATCAGCTTAGTGATTATACGAGATCTGTACGTCCCTTTATTTCCTCAAGCACAGCCTTAGCAATTGTGCTTGACAGAGGAGCATGGTGATCATACTCCATTGAGCTTGTAGCACGACCAGAAGTGATTGTACGGAGAGCTGTTACATAACCGAACATCTCTGCCAGCGGAACCATAGCTCTGATGATACGTGCACCGCTACGAGTCTCATCCATACCTTCAACCTGACCACGACGCTTGTTCAAGTCACCGATAACGTCACCCATGTTCTCTTCAGGTGTTACAACCTCGAGCTTCATGATAGGCTCCATCAGAACCGGACCTGCCTTCACGCAAGCGTTCTTGTAAGCGTTGATAGCTGCAACCTCGAATGACAACTGGTCAGAGTCTACCGGGTGGAAAGAACCATCGATAAGAGTAACCTTCAGGCTGTCCATAGGATAACCTCCAAGTACACCATTCTTCATTGCAGACTCGAAACCTTTCTGTACTGAAGGAATGAATTCCTTAGGAATGTTACCACCCTTAACTTCATTGATGAACTGCAGACCGCCCTGCTTGTAATCCTCATCTACCGGACCAACGTTTACGATGATATCAGCGAACTTACCGCGACCACCACTCTGCTTCTTGTAAACCTCACGCAGGTTGACAGTCTTGGTGATAGCCTCTTTGTAGTTAACCTGAGGCTTACCCTGATTACATTCAACCTTGAACTCTCTCTTCAGACGGTCAAGGATGATGTCGAGGTGGAGCTCACCCATACCAGAGATAACTGTCTGACCGCTCTGCTCGTCTGTATGAACAGTGAAGGTCGGATCTTCCTCAGCAAGCTTAGCAAGACCGATACCGAGCTTATCAACGTCAGCCTGGCTCTTCGGCTCAACAGCGATACCAATAACAGGATCAGGGAATGTCATAGACTCGAGTACGATAGGATGTGCCTCATCGCAAAGAGTATCACCTGTACGGATATCCTTGAAACCAACACCAGCACCGATATCACCGGCATCGATAGCGTCCATAGGAACCTGCTTGTTTGAGTTCATCTGGAACAGACGGCTTACGCGCTCCTTCTTGCCTGAACGTGTGTTGTAAACATAAGAACCAGCCTCAACCTTACCAGAGTAAACGCGGAAGAATACGAGACGGCCAACATACGGGTCAGTAGCAATCTTGAACGCAAGAGCTGAAGTAGGCGCATCCTCAGACGGCTTACGGTCTTCTTCCTCACCTGTTGTCGGGTTTGTACCAACGATGTTAGGAGTATCGACAGGAGAAGGCAGGAATGCACATACATAGTCGAGCAGGGTCTGAACACCCTTATTCTTGAATGAAGAACCACAGATAACAGGAGTACATTCCATAGCCAAAGTACCCTTACGGATAGCAGCAATGATTTCCTCTTCTGTTATTGAGTTAGGATCCTCAAAGTATTTTTCCATCAAAGACTCATCGAACTCAGCTGCGCTTTCAAGGAGTTTTCCTCTCCACTCTTCAGCTTCGTCCTTAAGGTCAGCAGGAATCTCAGCAACCTCGAATTCAGCACCCATAGTCTCATCGTGCCAAAGGATAGCCTTCATCTTGATAAGATCTACGATACCTTTGAAAGTCTCCTCACTTCCGATAGGAACAACGAGAGAAACAGGATTAGCGCCAAGCACTTCCTTCATCTGACGCAGAACGTCAAAATAGTCAGCACCAGAACGGTCCATCTTGTTTACATAGCCGAGACGGGGAACATTATATTTGTCAGCCTGACGCCATACAGTTTCAGACTGAGGCTGTACACCGCCTACAGCGCAATATGTAGCAACAGCTCCGTCGAGAACACGCAGAGAACGTTCAACCTCAGCAGTGAAGTCAACGTGTCCCGGAGTGTCAATCAGGTTAATCTTGAACTGCTTGTTGTCATAGTGCCAGTAGCAAGTGGTGGCAGCAGATGTGATAGTAATACCACGCTCCTGCTCCTGAGCCATCCAGTCCATTGTAGCAGCACCATCGTGAACCTCACCAATCTTATGAGTTTTACCTGTATAGAAAAGGATACGCTCAGAAGTTGTTGTCTTACCGGCATCAATGTGAGCCATAATACCGATATTACGGGTCAAATGTAAATCTTGCTTTGCCATGATTCTTTTTACCTGTCTGTATTATTAAAATCTGAAGTGAGCGAATGCACGGTTAGCCTCAGCCATGCGGTGCATATCTTCCTTACGCTTGAATGCGCCACCCTGATTGTTATAAGCATCCATGATTTCAGCAGCGAGCTTGTCGGCCATTGTCTTACCGCCGCGCTTGCGTGCATAGTTAATCATATTCTTCATAGAGATGCTCTCCTTACGGTCAGGACGGATTTCTGTAGGAACCTGGAATGTAGCACCACCGATACGACGGCTCTTAACCTCAACCTGAGGAGTAATATTGTCGAGGGCTGCCTTCCATATTTCAAGAGCAGACTTTTCCTCGCTAGCCATTTTCTCTTTTACTGTGTCTAATGCTTTGTAGAAAATCTCATAAGAAGTATTTTTCTTTCCATCATACATCAGATGGTTAACGAATTTTGAGACTTTCTGGTCATTGTAAACGGGATCCGGAAGGACCACGCGCTTCTTTGGTTTTGCTTTTCTCATTTCTTTGTTTTGAAATTAATTCTGCATGGGGCTGTTCTCTTGTTCTTCAGCGTTCTCACCAGAACTGCTTACTCAACCTTTATAACAATTCTCCAGCAAAACGTTAATAAAATGTCAATTATGTCCTAAAAACTGGCTTTTAACGATTATTTCTTAGCCTTAGGACGCTTTGCGCCATACTTAGAACGACGCTGTGTACGGTTTGCTACACCAGCTGTATCAAGAGTACCACGAACGATGTGATAACGTACACCAGGAAGGTCCTTTACACGACCGCCACGTACGAGTACGATAGAGTGCTCCTGAAGATTGTGTCCCTCTCCCGGTATGTAAGAGTTAACTTCCTTCTGGTTTGTCAAACGAACACGGGCAACCTTACGCATTGCCGAATTAGGTTTCTTAGGGGTTGTTGTGTAAACACGAACACAAACACCACGACGCTGAGGACATGAATCCAAAGCCGGTGATTTGCTCTTGTCAACAAGCGCCTTTCTACCTTTTCTTACCAATTGTTGAATTGTAGGCATTGTTGTTAAATTTTTAGTTATATATTTTGTTTTGTTATTTTCTTATTATTGTAACACGGCCAATAGAACATAGACCGATTTGGGCTGCAAAGGTAAGAATAATTCTTTAAATTACATAATTATAAAGAATCCAAAAAGCCTATATCGGCATAAAATTTGCACAATATAGGCTTTATTAAAATAAATTAACTACAATATGCTTATTTAAATGCACTTGTAGACACTTATCAATTCTTCTAAGATGAAAAATTAGGCTTCACCCTTATTAATGTGGAAAGGTGCAATAGTGCCTTTTTCCTGCTGCGGAATCTTTATCTGACCGAAAGCATTCTCATATCTTACGATATTGTCCTGAAGAGCCATAAGCAGACGCTTTGCATGCTCAGGAGCAAGAATCACACGTGACTTAACTGTTGCCTTGGGTACACCGGGAAGGATGCGGGCAAAGTCGAGCACGAAATCAGAACTAGAGTGTGTTATAATAGCAAAGTTTGCGTATTGTCCCTGTGATACATCTGCGGGCAGATCTACTTGAAACTGACCCTGATTGTTATTTTTGTTTTCCATTTCTTTGTATTATTATATTAATGTATAAAGTTTCATATCTCTGTTTCTCGGCATACAGCTCATCACCAGTAGCCATCTGTCAGCATCTTCCGCCTGAATTTTAAGACAGCATCTAGAGCCGCCTATTTAACCGGATTATTTTTTAGAATACCGGCATACGTTATTCAAAGCATTGCAGCCACAAGCATGCAGCCTAACTTATGCTCAGCACGGAGCCTGATAGAAAGTAATGCAAAGATAAACCTTTTTGGCAGAAAAACAAGCAATAACGGATATATTTTTGGTAACAAAAACATTAAAATAAATATTCTGCGCAACAAAGTCATAAATTTTCAACATACCACATGACATACATAAAGCCAGCACCGGCCCAAAATCACATTCATAAACGGCATAAACAATTAAGGATGGAGACTGCAAACACAACACGAAAAAGACATTAGCTAAAGATCAGGAATGTGCATTAAGCGTTAAATAAATCACAATCAGACAACGCCATTTTAACCTAACGCCCGACGTCCGTCTACATATAATAAAACACAACTGCCGGTCATCGCGCTCACAACAGAAAGACAACATCAGCAATATGATATCGCACAAAACAACATTTGCCTCTGCCTCACTACACCTTTTCTACCTGGGCCTGCTTAAGAAAGGCTGATGGCGACATGCCGGTAACTTGTCTGAAAGCCCGGTTGAAACTTGATGCACTGCGGTATCCCAGACTTTCATATATTCCCTGAATAGTGATGTTACCATAACGCTCTGTGTCGCCCAGTCTGATACATGCCTCACGCACACGACACTCATTAAGGATGGTCTTAAAGTTTTTACCATAATAACTGTTTATCACCCACGACACATATTTCATATTAGAGCCTACAAGCTGCGATAAGGTGCCCAAACTGAATTCGGGTTCTGATATAACTGCAACATCATTAAATGCCTGTTCTATTTTCTCATATAAAGCCTCGGCCTGCTCACGACTCATAAGGCACTGCTCTTCAACAGCAGAATCAGTTTCTGATAGTTGTACAGGTGCAGCAGCCTCTACAGTCAACAACACCGACTCTACTGGCATACAATCACCAGGAAGCATGTCACAGTCGGAAGCAACAGCCTTTTCAGGCAAAGCACCCTTAGTTTTTGCCTGTCTGCGATAAGCATACCACACCGCACCAGACACAGCAAACATAACAACAACAAGAAGAATAAGCAGGAGCATCGCATCCGACTGCCGTGTAACTATACCGTTCAGCATCGTTATACGCTCGCCGGCCACACTGTCGCGATAAACGTCTAGACGGTTGCGCACCATATAGAAACGTTTAGGATTAAATACAGAATCAGTAAGAGCCAGCGCCTTAGAATGATACAAGGCATATTGGTCAGCCTGCCCAAGCCCCTTGCAGGCTCCTGCCATAATATTATACGCATTAATCTTTAGGTCGTCGTCGCCAAGTCTTCCCGACAGGCTCATGCACATCTCGCCATATTTGCGTGCCTCTGAATACCGGCCAAGCCTGACAAGTACATTGCCTATCTCGCTATACTGAATAAGTGAATACAACTCAGCCATGCCGCGTCTCTTAGCCATGTCCAACAGTCTGTGATGCATCTGCAAGGCCTCATTGAATCTCCCTCCGGCCTGCATGATGCGTGCCTTATTATAAAGGAGATAATAGTCGTTCTCGTCCCGGTCATTCATAGCAACCTTCTCTTCAAGGGCATAATATTTCTCCGCGCTCTTAACATCGCCCAACCGGCAGCACGTACTTACAATGTTTGAAAGGAAGCGGGCATTCATATTCTCATTGTTGCACATCCGGGCAACCTCGTATCCCTCAAGCAGATAGGCAAGACTGCTGCTGTAGTCGTTGAAGCAATTGTATATGTTGCTTATATATCCGGTGCATATCATGAGCGACAGACTGTCCTTCTCGTCGCGTGCAACCTTCAGGCCGGTTATGAATCCTTCGAGAGCATCAAAATATTCGCCTGAATAATAATCCTTCTGCGCCGTCTCTGCAATCTCTGCAGCACGGCTGTTTCCGGCAGCAAGGCTACCGGAACAAGGAATAATCAGCAGCAAGGCAGCTGCAATGACGGCGATAATATTCATAACTGAGACTTTTTGTATCGGCAAATATAAGAATTATAATCAAAATCCGGGCATACGCAGGCAAATTTAAAGCATTTCTTTTGTTATTTCATGAAATAGCAAACATTTGGAGCATCCGGCTATTGCACAAAAACATTATTAGGCGTATATTTGCGAAAGACCTCTACGTCAGCCACTATATGTGAAACAAGTATTACTTTTGTTTTTAGATAACCTTATTATGTATAACCCTTAAAACCATCTGTCATGAAAAAAAGAATAATACTCCTTACTGCAGTAATAATATTCATAGCGGGCATGACACGCGCCCAATGGACAACCGACTTAGGCAAGAACACTCAGATTACGCCGACAGGACTGGCCTTTGACGAAAACGAAGTGGCCACGAACAAGAACGGAGTAACCTATGTCTTCTTCATCACAAACATGAACGGAACCCTGGGCATGCGCCTGCAAATAATAGATAAAGACGGCAACAAGGTTATGGAGAGGGGCGGAAAAATCATCTCACAGGAAGCCAACAAAGTGTGGTCGGCCTACAACCAGCATCTGGCTCTCGACAAAGACGGACAGGCGTTTGTCGGCGTGCAGGACTTCAGAACTGCTCCTGACAGCAAGCTGAATACATACACCATATATAAATATGCGCCAGACGGCAGGCTGCTATGGGACGGAACCGTGCTCAACAGCGGCAAGGGTTTTGCCACACAGGTCGGACTAAGCATGTGTGCGCTCGACGACGGCGGATGCATATGCGCCTACATGTATCGCGACGACAAAGCACAAAAAGACTGCATAGCCATTGAAAGACTCGACAAGGACGGCAACTCTATATGGCAGAAAACAGCCGTGGAGACTACCTACAAGAGCACCCCCTACCCCTTTGTGACAAAAAGCGACGGCGACAACGCCCTTCTTACCTATATATATGAGAGCAGTTCGCTGAAGACCAAGCTCATTGACGGCAACGGGGAAAGCCTTACGGAAGAGGACGAGACGGTGTTCAACGGCGGACTGGCATCGCCTAAGCCATGGGAAGTGCTAAAGATTGTGCCCGGACCCGACAACGGAGCACTGATAACATGCATGGATGCAAACTTCAACAGTGCGTTTGTCTATGTCAGGAGTAACGGAAAAACGGCTTTCGACGGCAAGCCCGGAGGCATAATCCTCAACGACGGCAACTATGGCGGAGCACAGCCAGCCGTGGCATACATCAGCAGCGACAACACCTTCGCTTGCGCATACCAGCAGTTTGACAAAAATAACTCAAACACTCAGGGACTCTACATGAAAAGATACACCACCGACGGACAGGCACTGCCGGAAGGCAACATAGAGGTGGCCGCCATGCAGAACGGCGACATGTACTCGTTCTACAGCGTGCAGGACGCCGGCAACGGCAACGCTGCCCTGTTCTATCAGAAACTCGACGGCGCAACAAAGGCGGTGAACTCACTGCTCGACATATATGATGCCGGCGGCAAGAAGACCTGCGGAACAATTCAGTTTACAGAGACTCCGACAAAGAAAGTCAACCTGAAATCATCGGCCATGATAGACGGAGAATACTTCCTGACAAGCTGGGACGAGGAGCGCAACGGCACCACCTCAATATTCATGCAGAAGGTTACACCCGAAACTGGCACCGGCATAGACGCAGCCACGACCGACGAAGACGGCAGCCCTGTCAGCGAAGAGATATTCAGCATAACGGGAAGCAAGGTGAGCAAGGCTGGCAGAGGCGTAAACATAATACGCACCACACTAAGCAACGGAAAGACAACCGCCAGAAAGGTTGTCGTGAGATAAACGAGAGCAAGAATAAAATTGTATGACCCTAAAAACGATTTAACCATGAAAAGAGCTTTACTACTTACAGTCTGCATGGCAGCAATCGCGGCCATATCACAGGCGCAACAGACCACAGTGAATGTTGAGACGGCAGGCACTCTGTCGGAACAGATAGGCAGCGACAAATACACCATTACATCGCTCAAGATAACCGGAAACCTGAACGGCACTGACTTCATACTGCTGCGCGACATGGCAGGCATCGACCTCGACAACGTGCCCACTGAAGGCAAGCTGGCAACGCTCGACCTGAGCGAGGCTAAGGTTGTGGCAGGAGGCGAAGCCTACTACACCGACTATGTGAACAACAAGGAATTTTATACCAGCGACAACGAGATGGGCAACTGCATATTCTACAGCTGCGACAAGCTGGAAAGCCTTAGTCTTCCGGCAGGAACAACGGTTGTGGGCGACAGCGCATTCATGAGATGCACCGCCCTGAGCGAGATAACACTGCCCGAAGGTCTGAAAGAGATACGCAGCTACGCCTTTTCAGAGACGCAAATTGCATCGTTCAGCTTTGTCAACGGCATCATGCCGGCCAAAGGCATGTTCAGAAACTGCGGCAAGCTGACTTCGGTAACTCTTCCTGAAGAATGCGAAGAGATACCGGCAAACACCTTCTCGGGCACGGCAATAACAGAAATAACGCTGCCGAAAAATCTCGTAAAAATAGGCAAAGAGGCATTCAGCAGCTGCATGCTGACCAGCCTCGAATGTCCGGCAACGCTGGAAGAGATAGACGAGTCGGCGTTCTTTATGTGCAGCAGTCTTGCATCCGTCAGTCTGAACGACGGCCTGCAGAGCATAGAGGGTTCGGCATTCTCTTACTGCGACAAACTCGAAACCATAGAGATACCTAACTCTGTTACCGAGCTGGAGGGATGCTTCTCCAACTGCACGGCACTAAAATCTGCAGTTCTGCCCGAAGGTCTGACATCCATACCCGACTATATGTTCGACAGATGCTCTAACCTTGAAAGCGTGAACATACCTGAAGGAGTGAAGACAATAGGCGACAACGCATTCCAGAACAACATGAGACTGCTCGACGTAGTGTTCCCGGAAGGTCTTGAGAGCATAGGCGAAAATGCCTTTTCGAGCTGCTACACAATGGAGAACATCAACCTGCCCGAAACCGTAAAGACCATAGGCGAAGGGGCATTCGACGGTTGCGACGGCATAGTAACACTGTCGCTGCCCGGCTCTATCAAGACAATACCCGGCAACGCGTTCGCCTACTTGGTGTATCTTGAGAAACTGACGATTAACGAAGGTACCACTGACATTGACGAGATGGCGTTCATCAACTGCGAAAGCCTTATGAAACTCAACCTGCCGTCAACGCTCGAGTCGATAGGCTACGCCGCATTCGCATACAACATGCTGACAGAGATTAACATCAACGCCGCCACGCCGCCGGCCTGCGACGCTACGGCATTCGCTTCATGGGAGAGCAACATACCCGAGGGCTGCAAGCTCTACGTGCCAGAAGGAACAAAAGGCGCCTACTCTGAAGCTGACGTGTGGAAGGACTTCATAATTGAGGAAACCACGGCAACCGGCATTAACGGTGCTCATGCCGACGAGGCAACAGAGACCGCACGCTACGACATAAGCGGCCAGAAGCTGCTGCGCCCGGCAAGCGGCATCAACATAATCAGGATGAGCGACGGCACGACAAGGAAAGTATTGGTACATTGACGGTATTTATCCGTGTAGTTGGTTTTAGTATATAAAAGCGTGTGTCAAGACACCCTGAGGCGGTTTACGCCTCTGTGGCCTGCCTTGACACATTTCTTTTATACATGCCTTTGCACCTTTCCGCACGGCAAAAAGCAACGTTCTCATAACCAGCTGAATAACAATGTGTTAGCTTACAGAATCAGACCATCTTGCAAAAGGCGGCATATCAGCCCCTGAAAGGTTACCTTTTACAACACAAAATGCGGTCTTTTGCATTGCAAAAGATTGCATTATTGTATTTTATTGATATTCATTAAATTACAAATGTTAAAATGTGATTTGCTGAATATTTGCATTTTATATGATTTACTTTTTAATAAACTTCTTTCCGCTCTGAATATTTATACCTTTGACCGGCTCACTTAATTCTATGCCATTTACAGAATATATTTTATTGTTTTCTGATTTTGTATTGTGAGCATTTTGAATATTTGCGGAAGTGTTTTTATTAAGATATAAATTCCCGTCGCCTGTAAGAGTTTGCAAAGTCATTTCGTCGTTCCCAAATCGTGTAATTACAAAATTAAGCAACGATGGCCCAGTGTAGCCGTCGTAATCAACATTTGCGAGTATGTGCAAGATATATCTATCCGAATTATGTGTTATCCAATATCCGGCATATCTTGAATATGATGGATTGCCGTCGGCAAATTCCCACCCTACTATCGTATTGTCATTATCATTGAATGTAAAAGATATGGGGCGTTTATATTCGTTGTTGTAAATAGGCAATTTCCCATAAAAACAGCCGTCAGAATTTACAACATTCCACTCGCCCATAATTCCGATTTCATCAATGTTTTCAATTTGTGCGCTGGCATTTATTCCAAAAACCAAAAACGCGATAAATATTAAATGTTTCATTTTTGTATATTATTTAATAGTAAAATCAAATACACCTCCAAAACCATTTGCACCGTTGCCGACAAAAATAATACAATATTCACCCGGCTCGCCTGATACCTCAACATCATACACACCGTTCCTGATTTCCCTTGTTTTGCATTGCAAAAGACCGCATTTCAGAAACCTTTATGTTTTCCTTTATTATTTGCCCTGGTATTTCATGGCCTGTTCCTTTATCAGTTCAAGGTCGTCAAAGTAGTTAATCTTCATCGCCTCACGAACCTCATGCAAGGTCTGCGCGGCAACTTCGCGCGCGGCATCAGAGCCTTTTTTCAGGATATTATACACTTCCGGGATGTCCTGTTCAAACTCATGGCGACGCTGACGGATAGGCTCAAGCTGGCGGTCGAGCACCTTTATGAGGAACTTCTTGCACTTCATGTCGCCCAGTCCGCCGCGGCGGTAGTGGTCTTTCAGCTCGTCGAGGCTCTTGTACTCAGGCCAGTATTCGGCAAAGTCGTCGGGCGTGCTGAACGCCTCGAGGTATGTAAACACCGTGTTGCCCTCCACCTTTCCGGGGTCTTCCACGCGCAGGTGTCCCGGGTCGGTGTACATGCTCTTCACCTTCTGCTGCATGTCCTTGGGCGTGTCAGACAGATAGATGCAGTTGCCGAGGCTCTTGCTCATCTTGGCCTTGCCGTCGGTTCCCGGCAGGCGGCAGCACACCGAGTTGGTGGGCAGCATTATCTTAGGCTCAACAAGCACGTCGCCGTATATATTGTTGAAGCGCTTCACTATCTCGCGCGTCTGCTCGAGCATAGGCTCCTGGTCTTCGCCGGCAGGCACCGTAGTGGCCTTGAAGGCCGTAATGTCGGCAGCCTGGCTTATGGGATATGTGAAGAAGCCCACGGGGATGCTCGTCTCGAAGTTGCGCATCTGTATCTCGGTCTTCACCGTAGGGTTGCGCTGAAGGCGCGACACGGTGACAAGGTTCATGTAATACACCGTCAGCTCGGCCAGCTCGGGTATCATCGACTGCACAAAGAGTGTAACCTTTTCGGGGTCGAGTCCTGCCGAAAGATAGTCGAGAGCCACCTCGATGATGTTCTGTCTGACCTTTTCGGGGTTGTCAGCATTGTCGGTAAGCGCCTGAACATCGGCAATGAACACAAACATGCGGTCGAAGTCGCCTTCATTCTGCAGCTCCACCCTGCGGCGCAACGAGCCAACATAGTGGCCAAGATGAAGTCTTCCGGTCGGGCGGTCACCGGTAAGTATTATTTTTCCCATTTTATATTTTTCTTTATTAATATATTTTCTGAAGTGCAAACTTACACATTTTTTCTGAAAATCAGTGATTTAATATCAAAAACTTAGCCATCGGCAGTTCATAACTTACCGGCATGACATACAAACATAACGTTTAAGCCCAAATCGTCATTGGGCAGCATATAACTTAATTTAAAAAAGAAATCGATGATTTAAGTCATACTATTGTTTTCTTTTGCCGTCTTGCCGTATGATATTGTGCAACGCTTCAAAATAGCACCTTTCTGAAAATATAATTTACCTTTTTACGTAAAAACGACTTCCCCGTATCATATTCATTCCCAGTTTCACGTTCCGTGTCCATGTTGTTTTATCAATTCGGGTTCATGTTTATGCAGATATTGCCTGAATACATTGGCATTAAGTCCAAACTCACGTGCCACCTTTGCCACCGGACGCATATTGCGCTTCAGGCTCTCTATCGCCTCGGCGTATTTAGCCGCAACAGTTTTCATTCTGCGGCGCAAGCGCCTAAGGTCAGCAGTATCGTCCGTGCCGGGTTCCACCCCTGAACGCTCCATCACAAGATTACGGTGCCATTTGTTGAGATAAGACCTCAGGCCCTCTCTCGATACTCCCGTCTGTTCTGCTATCGCCTTCATCGTCATTGACGTGTTGCGATACATATCGAGAGCCACAGCATATTTAGCCACTATTTCTCGCGACGGCTCATACCGCCTGCCATTACCGGTCATGTCGCCTTTGCCTTTTTTCGCTTTCTCGGCAGCATTGCGGCGCATCTCTCTCTTGCGTGCCAGCAAGTCTTTGTGGTAAAAGCGGAGATGCTGCTGCAAGCCCGACTCTGACACGCCACACCGCGAAGCTATCTCGCTTACAGTCATATCAGTTTCGCCATAAAGTCTCACAGCCTCGGCATATAGGCTTGCGCACTTCTCCTTGGCGCCGCGGTGCTTATTGCCGCTGATGCCCAATTCACGCCTTACCTTCTCGCGACATTCAAGGATGTCACTGTAATGCACTCGCATAAAGTTAGACAAGGCGGTGCCGTAGAGTCCGAACTTGCGGGCTATCTGCGACATGTTAAGGTCGATATATTCCATCATATCGCAGGCAGCAACGGCATACTTATATTTTTCGTGTGCCGTGCGGCTCTGTTTGCCGGCAGATATCACCTTTATGCTTTCAGCACCATCGCCATGACACTCTATGCCGTAGCGCCTCAGCATCAGCTCGCGCCAATAGCGCTGCAGATATGCCGAAAGCGCCTTGCGCCCCACCCCACACTTCGTGGCTATATCCTTAACAGGCATGCTGCTGCCGGCATACAGCTCCACGGCATCGGCATATTTCTGATGAAGCTTATAGCGGCGCACAAGCATGTTGCGCTCCCTCGCGGTAATCTTGCTGACATCAACTTCTGTAACGGCAACGTCTATCATAGGATCTTTGTCTTTATTCACTCTGCTGCGGCTTCGAGCGCCTTGCGCACATCGCCATATCTCGCGTCTTTCATAAGCACACGGCCCGAGCCGTCGAGCAGATATATCGCCGGCATGGCTTTAAGGTCATAGAGTGCGCCTTCTTTCACGGCAAGGCGGTCGGTGCCTACGGTCCATGACGGAGGCATGTCGCCGAGCGACGAGCGCCACACGCCGTCGTCGCCTTCGGTGTAAACGGCAAGCACGCTGACACGGCGGGATGCCACGGCATCGGCAAGCAGTTTGTCTGAAATCATCTGCCCCAGCACTTCATGACAGCTCTCGCAGTCAGGATCGTAAAACACCAGCAGCAGTCTGTCGCTGGCAGCCTTGGTTGCCGACAGCTTGTGGCGGGTGCCGTCGGGCAGCCAGTAGACAAAGTCGGTTGCCTTGTCGCCAACGTTGTTGCGGCGTATAAGGTCAAGCTTATATTTCATCTGGGTGCGCCTTGCGTCGCCGTCGGGCAGACAGCCGAGCATAGCCTCCAGATAATATCCGTAAAGGGTTTCGTTGTAATAGGGCGAGTTGGCATCATAAAAATAGCTGTCGGCGTTAGATGTCATCACGTCATAGGCGTGGCTGTCCTTAACGAACGCCGCGCACCAGTTGGCAAAGCTCTTGCGTATTATGTCTTCGGGCGTGGTGCCGTCGGCTATCAGAGCTATAAAGTTTACAAATCCCTGCTCGGTTATGTCGCGGTTGTTAACGAGCGTGGTGTCTGCAAAGTTGAACTTGCTCCAATAATGTGTCAGCATCCACTCCTTGCGCTCTTCGGGCGACGTGATTGCCATGGGAATGTCAGGAAACGGAAAGCTGCCGGCCAAAACAGTGTCGGCAGCGGCCGACTTAGCCGTGCCGCTTTTACCACTGTTTTGGTTATTCCGACAGGAGACTAAGACAATAGTAAGTAATATCAGACCATAAAAAAATGTTTTCATTTAATATCTGTGTTTTTTAGTATAAAGTCGTCGTTTATCGTTTGTCTGTCATCGTTATCACTTCTCAGCGGCTTACCAACAAATGCCGCTGACAGCAAGTAGACACATCTCTCAGACATCTTTCCGCGAAATTGCCAATCTTAAAAGGCACTTGCCGGCAGACCTATAAAATGTCCGCCGGCAAGTGTTGTTTAATATTATCAGTTAGTAGGAAACGTATAGCCAGAAGGAACGTCGCGGACGCAGCGTATCAAAACCTGATTATTAATTTGGTTCGTCTCGGCTCCCGGACAATAAATCAGCGTAGAGAATCCGAAGCCATAACGTACTTTTAGGTTAGTAAACTGCGTACAACAAGCGACATCCTTATCACCATAACCATTTGGTTTAGGAGTTAAAAGTCCGGCTGCATTCATAGCTGAAAGCTCAACCAAATTAGGAACACGCCAATTAGTATATCCACCCTCACTATATGTAGAACATGGATTGGTCATTCTTCCATTGTAACCAATAATGTTACCAAAATTATATGTATATGTATAACCTTGCCAAGCATTTCCTGTTCTTACAAAATTTTCCGCGACAAATATTCCATCATAGAAACTATTAGCGTCATCATCCTCATTGTGCACATTCAGCGAGCCGGAAACTCTCTGACGATACAGGCTTGGAATCAAACGATCCTTAAACACCAGTAGCTTTGGTGAGTTGTTCTCATAATACTTATACGTAGCATCTGATGTTACTCCATTAATCTTAGAAACATCCGTACCCGTACCATTTGCTGGCAAATTGCGTATACAACGTACAGGCAAAGGAGTTCCTTTATCATAATAAGAATCAATAGCTCCATAAGATCCTTTCTCTACAGCCCAATATACCCTTCTAGAATCAGCACTGCTGGTATAATAAAGCGAGCCATCCGTAATGTAACTTGACGGATAATCACCTTTTGTCATAGTCGTCTTATCACCCATATAAAGTTGGGCTGCGCTCGAAATACCATTAGCACCGATACCCATACGGATATACTCATTGAGCGACGGCAGGAACCAGCGTATCTCATCTTCATCAATCCGTCCGTTGCCATTAAGGTCGCGGTTACGTGACATACATGCTGAATAAGCAGCTTGAACAGAATAGGCAGCAGTACTCAGTTTATGACTTGAACGGTTTGTTCCTACAGATGCTGTCCAGCCATTATTCTGATAGTCAATGTAAGACGACCAATTAATTCTTCCTGATTGTGAATATCCTATCAAAGTCTTCTGATTTTCACGTCCGTTAGTATCCGACAGGTCATCGGTAGATATTGGTGTTCCAAATACAAACCTCAGCGGTGTCTCATTATACGTTTCAATACCGAATGCGTTGAGACTTGACACGCGGTCGTTATAGAACGTCTGCATTGCCAACTGAGATATATACGAGTGGATCTTGCTGTAAGAGCTGTTGCCGTCTTCAGATGTCTGCGTACTCATTGCTATAATCATCTCGCGCGGAATCTTGTTTGTCATCACGCTCCATGTATCTACTTCTGCACCGGTAAGCGGATGGCGAAGATAGTAATTTTCATTTACGAAGGCTGTGAAACGCGCAACATAATCATTACCATTTCGAGTTATCTGTATACTTGAAGAAGAAGGCGTATCTCTACCATAAATCTGCTTAATTGCCTTACCCATCTCAACAATCATGTCATAAACATCAAGCATGCTGTTGGTACCTGTTGCACCGGCATAGAAATTTCCATTCTCCATACCGGAAAGATCCTCCATAGCCCAAGACGATATTCCGGGATATTCAGAAATACTGGTGCCTGTCTGCGGAAAGAACTCTATCCACTTGTAGTCAAAGCCCTTAGTTGGTATTATTCCTGTTCCGGCACCATCCAACACGGCAGCCTTTGCGTCAGCAGGATCTTTGCCGCTTCTAACAGCATCGGCATAAATCTTATACGGACTTAATGTTCCGCGCTTATTTCTGGTAGTGTAAGGAGCTTCAGCGCTATATTCATGTGTATAGTCCATGGCTTCCGACTGAATGATGAGTATCAGCTGGTTGGCTATAGCGTCATCAAGAAACTGTCCGGAAAGGCTCTGTCCAAGACTGTTAGCTATGTCAGAGAGATTATACTCCAGATAAACCTGCTCGTAGTGAGCATCGAGGTTATAGCTGTATTCCGTGCTGCTCTGATCGTAAACTGAACCTTCTGCGCCATTTTGGTAATCTCCACCTGTTCTCTCAGCTTCAACAATAATATTATTAACATCAAGAACGCTGACCGAATATGTATAGCTGTAATTTCGCATTACAGAGAAATCTCCGTAATCACGAGAAGTATCACCAGACTTTCCGAAATTGCCAAGATGAATTGTGTATTCTACATTAGCCGTAACAGGATTTGTATCATCGCCCTCGAACGTGCCACTTATCACAACAAATGTACTGTTTTGAGGAGCATTTTTCCATGTCTTGTTTTCTGCCGAAGCACCTGATGCTCCTTCCCATTCTTCACGTGCTTTATAAGTATTGGAGCCACCCGGTTCCTGCACATTTTCAGGCATGTAGAAGTTGAAAGAATAGTTACCTCCCTGCGCCGTACCGATATTTTCAAATGCTGTGTTTACATATTCTTCATCAGAATTAGCAACGCCGGTTGTAAGAAGATTTGTGCCTTCAGGAATGCCGTTGGTAAGATGGCTCTTTGTAGGGATGTTGTAAACGCGGAATGATGTCGGCGTAAACGTACCTTTAGCACCGCTAGGATTGGCAGCAATATTGAATGTGATATGCGCCATGGCGCGTTTCATCTTTATTGCCACATTATTTGTTTCATCACCATACGTGCCATATTTAGTAACAGCATCACCTGTTCCGAAAACAACACCCTCATTCCATCCTGATATCAACATCTGCGATGAAGATGTGACATGGAACGGCTGCATGCCTTCGGTAGTACCAGCCTGGTTAACAAGCCTTTGGCTCATTTCAGCTACAATGGCTTTTACCTGATCAAAGGTTTTCTTCTCATTATAAGCAGCTGTCAGATCTGTTATCAGATTTTCCCAAAATGCACCTTCAGCCACGTTTGCCACAGCAATGAGTTTCTTCTCGCCTGACGTGCTTTCAAAGCTTACGCTATAGCGGTTTTCGCCATTAGTTCCGACCGTATTTCCGTTTACCTTCAAGCCTCCACCTTCATAGTTGGTAACAATCTGCTCGAACGAACCGTCACCATGGAACACACATATAACGATGTCTGACAATTCGGACAGGTCGCTTCCCGTTGCACGCGTGATGCGAACGTCTGTCGACGGAACAGCCGCAAAGTTAAGTGTTATGTTTACAGGCTCGCCTTCCACTACGTTGTCTGTACCGAAAAAGTCGTCGACCGTACAGCTTGACAGGCCTGCCATAATCATACATACGGCAAGAATGCCGGTATATATCTTAAGATGTATCTTTTTCATACGATTTTCTCCTTTCATGGTTTATTTAAACTGTGGTACTTCAAACGGCGGTACATCCACTTCAACCTCTGCCCAAGGAACGACCTCGATGTTGAATGTCGGTGTAGTAGTCGCGTTCAGCGTAATGTTGATATTGAGCTCTGTGCCACGGCTTATCGCATTAATATTGGCAGCACTATTATTAAGATTCAAAGTCTGTATTCCGTTCCAACTTGCAGTAAGATTATATGTGCCTCCTGTATTCTCAAAGAAGTAAGCATAAACCGTAGCTGTACTATTAGCATGAATAGTCATGTTGCCAAGACTTAATGTTCCTTCTGTTACGGCAGACAATGTTCCGTTTGCGAACAATGGCGTTAATGTCATGTTCAGGCCTGACAAATTAATATCATTCACATACTGGTCGCCAGCCGATGTATTGTTTATGGTAAGGCGCACCTTAGCCACGGCGAAGTCGAGTTTCATTGTCTCGCTCTGTATTCCGCCGCCAGACTGCGGCGCTACCCTAATCTGCTTATATGCAGTCTGCGGAATCATTGTATTTTTAGAAGCATTGGCATTTGTCAGGAATCCCTCCGGCAGATTCATGCCTTTCAAGTCAGCAACGGTGACGTTTTCCCAACTTCCGTCGTATCCTACGCCTTCCTCATTTGCTATGGCATAGAAGTCGAAGGTTTCGCCTTCGGCATTTACTGTCATCTCGCTGAACGTGATGGTCTTGCTCGTTTCGTTTTCGGCTATGTCATATTTCAGATTGTAAAGTATCTCGCCATTCTGCCTTGCCACAATCACGCGCAGGGTGCGCATGTGTTCGTTATCCTCAAGTCCGCCGGCAGTAGTAGTAGGATTGCTGATCGCCCTGGTGGTGAACGTCATCTTCACCGTGGCTTTATCGCGCACGGGATAGTCGTCAGAAATGCACGACACGGCAAGAAGCGACAGCAGCAACAAGCATGCGGCAGCAAGGTATCTGTGTTTTTTCATGTTATTCATAAATGCGTCCTCCTCAATACTTTATTGCCAACCGGGGGTTATATCTTCAATATACCAGGCGGGCAGTTTGATAGTGATGCCTGTTTCAATAAACTGTATCTCGATGGGCAAATAGGCCTCCTGCTTGGTGACGTCGATGTATGCCTCGTTCTGCTTAATAAAGTCATAAAGGCTGAAGCGCACCATCTCTTTGCCAGTGGCATCCTTAACCACGATCTGGTGGCTGCAATGATCATCAAGCAGCGTTCCCTTGCTGTCCATGCGGTAGAGAGTCAGGTCTTTGGTCTGATATTTTCCGCTTGCCGCATCATATTCAAGCACGGGAGCACATGTGCCCTTTGCGTCCAAATTAATTTCGTTCTCAAAAGAAGTCTGTCCGTTAGAGTTCTCTATGCTCACCGTAACGGGCGTGATGTCTGCGGCTCCGGGAGCCGGCAGTCCTGTAACTTCGATATGCGTGTTAATGTGTGAGCTGTACATCGTAACCGTGTCACGATAGACAACAAAGTTTCCTGTCGGCATGACAAACTCCTGCTGTCCGAGATAGTTGTGGTCGTGGTTGGTAACCACGTCGGCAGCTCCCCATTCAGGACTTTGTATATACATGCGGCTGAAGTCAGCGTTGTCAAGTCCAGTAACCTGTGTTTTGTCGTCGGCATTAGCCACGGCAACCACCTTGTAACGTTTGCCGGGAATCAGTTTGAAAGAAGGTATCGCCTGGTAGCTGCCCAACTGTTCCCGTGAATAAGGTCTCTTCTCAATAAGGTGCCCGCCCTCGTCGAACACATAGAGATCCACCCGGTCTATGTACTGGCTGAGCACGTTCTCGTCACCATCTGCGAAATACTGAAAATAGATGGCCACATTGTCGCAATCGTCGTTGTCGTCCATGATGCAACCGGTCACCAAGACAGGAACCAGCAGCAGCGGCAATACTATGTTCTTCCAATGTTTCATCGCTTATAAATCTTATTGTGCCCTACCGCTAATGGCGGTGAAAGGCGGTTGTATTAGTTTTTCATGATAGAGGGAGTGCGACGGAGCCGGAAAGCCCGGCACACTCCCGTATGTATTCATAGATTATCAAAAACTGCCGGCGATTGTGGCGTCGTTACGCTTAGTGATATTTATTGTGCCGGAGCGTTTTTGACTAGTTCTCAGACAATAGGCAGACTATTTAGCCCATTCTGCTTTGATGTCAACAATAGACCACTCAGCCTCTGTAACTGTTACAGTAACGCCATAGAGAGTATTACCACCCTCGTCACCGATAATGTTCTTGTCTGACAATTCAGCCTTTGTTATGCGATAAATCTTGCCATTTTCAAATGTAACAGGAGAGCCTGCATCATCAACATAACGTGTAACCATGGCGAAACGTGGAGCGGGACGCGGCTCATCAGAAGAAGCACCCTCTGATTCATCGAAATAAATCTTAAAGATTGGATTGTCAGCTCCAGCATAGAAGTTGTATGCGTAAGCCTGACCTGCTACCGGCCATACTCTGTCGGCTAAGAAGCTACGGTCAGCGTCTGTAATGGCGTCTTTAAGAATAGCAGTAGCACCTGTTCCGAGACTTGGTGACTGGCCTGCTTCCCAGCAATAATCAACAGGAACTGTTCCTGCTGAATATTTACTTGTGCCTTCAGCATAAGCACCGCCCTTTGTATACAGGTTGTCCATATATACACCGGCAATAGTCAGCTTGCTGTACTCACATACATCGTCAGGTGCTCCGGCATGAGTTACGTGAGTGATACCTGAAACCTCAAGACGTGCTACAGGAATAGCCATTGTTATTGATGCCTTATACATCTGGTAAACCTTGTTCTCGTCGCCATTTACAGCGCCTTCCTCTGTTTTGCCGTCATTTGCGAGATCCGGCGAAGATGTTTCATTGGTCTTCGTGAATGCTGTGGTCTCACCATAAGCCTCAATAGCTGCCGGCAGATCCTGCATCTCTGTTATAGCTACATTTTCATAACTGTTCTTTCCGTCATTGATAGAAACAGTTATCTTACCTGGACTTGTAACATTCCAGAACTTCAGCTCTGTAGTGTTATTAACGTCAGCTGCGGCAATTTTCAAGGTCTGAGCCGGTTTAGTCAAATCTTCACTCTCATATAAGCTGACAATCAAATCTCCAGTAACGGAGATTGTTGATCCTGCTGTTCCAGGAGTAACTGCTGCCAAAGCTCTTGTTACAGCCGGATTTACAATTTTTACGCTTACTGCACCTGTTCCTGCCGGCAAACCACTCTGCGGTGTCATTTCCTCGTCGCTACTACATGCTGTGAAGGCTAATCCTGCCAACCCAAGCAAAAACAATTTGTTAATCTTCATAAATTCTCAAATTTTAAGTTAGTAAATTAAGTTAATTGGTAAAATTTAAGGTAATATTACTTACACACAAGCTTAGTCTTGTGTCAGTCATATATTCTGCTTTCCTGCAACATTCTCAGATTTTGCTGAGCCTGCTTGTCGCCCTTTCCCGCAGCCTTAGTGAAAGCCTTTTCTGCACTGTCCTTGTCGCCGCTCTTAGCGTAGGCAGCGCCCAGGATGTTGAGCAGGGCAGGATCTTCGGCGTCTTTAAGGAGACTGATTGCGGCGTTATAGTTGCCCGTTTCAAACTCGGCAAGAGCAGCATTGTTGAGCGCTGTAACGTTGTCGGGATAAGTGCGTGCCGCTATGTTCATTGCCTCCTTATATTCAGGAGTGTTACGTCCGTAGCTGTCGGCCACCTTCTGTATCTCAGCGACGCTGAGCAGGTTAGGCTTCGACTTGAGTAGCTGCTTAGCCTCTTCGAGGTCGAAGTGGCGCACATTATACTCTATGCGGTACTCGTTACGGCGCAGCGGGCCATAAAGCTCGTTGAGTATGCGCTCATATATCGTAGGCGGCACGAGAGCCTTGATCTTAGCCTCGCAGGCATCCTGATTGCCGTCGCAGTCGTCGATAATCTTGAGCACGTCTTCCTGACGCAGCAGCGTGGTGCAGTTGGCAACCTGCTCGCGCAGTCCTGCCCAGTCCTCACCCTTCCAGTCTACGTGCCAGAGCGACTTCTTCAGTTCGGGATTGTTCTTCTGTATGTAAGCCGCGAAGGTCTGCGCACGGTTCTTTGACAACCGGAGGTTGTATGCAACCGTTGCCTCGGGCGAAGCGTAACCGGTGATGTAGATGCCCGTTATAGTAAGGTTGCGGTCGTCCTTAACGGCGTCGATAGACTTCTGCACGGTTTCGAGCTCGGCGCGGTTGTTCTTATAGTCGGGCCTTACGGCATAGCTGTCCTGGCGGTATTGCAGGCGCGCGGTCTTAACCTCGGCGCGGCGCTTAACCTCCTCTTCCTTAGGCTGAACGAACGCCATGAGATAAGTAGGCTCTGTGTAAGGCAGAACGCCTCCGGTGGCAATGTTCTCGTCGCCCTCGCTGCACGACGCGCATCCCGTGACATATCCTCTCAGCTCGAGGCGGCCGTTGACCATCCAGCGGCTGAACGGTGCCGAATCGTCGTAGCTTATGGTCTGAGTCTTACCGTTGTGGCGGCGCACACGGTCGGCCGGCGTGCCTGCGGGCAGGCTGCCCAGTGACTCCTGACGCTCCATAACGCGGTTCCTGACGCTTCCGTTGACCACTATTGGCTTGAGGGCGCACTCCTGTGAGCCGTCGGCAGATACAAGCGTGGGCACAAGATTGATAGAGTGCTGGCTCTTCATGTCCATCTTGCTGAGGTCGAGATCCATCGACACATGCACGTTGGAGCCTTCCTTCTGCACCACCCTGTTTTCAACAGTAATATTCTCCAGATAAGATGTCTGAGCAAAAGCCGCAGGACAGGCGGCAAGCAGACAAGCAATAAGTGTTGTTATCTTTTTCATAATCGCCTCTCCTTCCTTATTTAAGTATATAAATTATGGATATCGCAGCTTTCGTAGGGCCAAGATAGTTTTTGTATCCGCTGCCGCGCCACTCTCCGCATTGCGGACAGTCGTAGCGGTCGTATTTGGCCCTAACGTATCCCAGTCCGATGGCGGCCTCGAGATTCCAGCGTTTGCCGAGCACCCACTGGTATCCGTATACGACGCCGGCACCGGCATACCATCCCTCGTAGCGGTAATCCTTGAGGCCCTCATAGATGCCGAAAGGCAAGTCTATGCCGCCCACATTATATTGTCCGCCAAGGAGGTGAACACCGACAAAATGGCCGTTGAAACGCTCGCAGAACCAATATCTTGCTTCCGGTTGCGCCATCCAGTGTTTCCACTTCTTGTTGTCGCTCAACGTCCAGCCGTTATAGTTTCCAGACAGGTCTAAGGTCCACTTAGGGGACAGACCGATTTCTGTGCCCAAATTGATTGTAGCCGTCGCGTCGTACAGGAGGTTCGTCTTGACGGCCCACTTCTGGGCGAATAGCGGAATGCTGACAAACAGCATCAAGAAAATCAGGTTTCGTCTCATCATTGTATCAATATTTTTATCACATTCTCACTAAGGTTTTGCCTAACACGATGTCATTTCATAGTCTATCTCTTGTTAAGAGATATACAACGAAAAATCCTTATACCTTATTAATTATATAAGGAAGCATATCCAACTTATTTTCTACATTGTTTTCATGCAGGCATATTATCATGTCTCAGCACGTCATGTAGCTATGGCTGCCGGTAAGGAATGCTGATGCTGAAAATTATGAAAAATATGCAAAAGTCTGAATATGATTTAAGGCTTAGAATTAGCAAACCGTACATGAAAATAATGGTGCAGCATCTGCCATGCAGGATTATATGTGCAGACACGCCTGAAAAGTCTATTGTTTAAGGATAAAAAACGGCCCACTTTTGCACAAAAAGTGGCCCAGTTACGGAGCAAAAACGGGCCACTAACAGTCTGAAACAAAACAGATACAATTAGCTTAACAAAAAGCAGTGAAACAGACTATAATATCTGTGTCTGAAAGTAAAACAGGATAAAAATGTTACGATTTTCAGCGCGTTTTTATAAACTAAATTATTTCATGGCCTTACGAGTGGTATAAAAATGATTATATACCCCCTATCGGCCATCAACCACACATAGATTTATCTATTTTGTACGTCCATGCGTTCAGCCCTTCTTTTTGTTTCTATTGGCATAAGGAGATAAGCGCTAACGAAGTTCAGCACAGTCTAATTAAACAGCGTTTCTCGATAATCATTGTAGGGACGCACCCCAAGTGCAGTGCTGTCCCTACATTGCACTACTTGGAGTCTCCAATAGCCTTGTTGTTTCTTGTCGCAAGCACTACGTTGGCATTTGACTCTAACTGCTTTAACTCCTTTAACCTCGGCATAGCCAATTATAAAAGTGCCTGCAATAAAGCGAACAAAATCCGACCGAATACTTATGACAAACAAAAAAAGGGGACCAACGTTTATGTCAGTCCCCCAAAAACTATTATTTAACTATAAAATCTTTTATCAAGGCTGCTTGCCGATGTAAGCAAGTATACCGCCGTCAACGTAAAGGATATGACCGTTTACGAAGTCTGAAGCGTCTGACGCGAGGAACACTGCCGGACCCATAAGGTCTTCAGGTGTGCCCCAGCGTGCGGCAGGAGTCTTAGACACGATGAAGCTGTCGAACGGATGACGGCTGCCGTCGGCCTGACGCTCGCGCAGCGGTGCAGTCTGCGGTGTGGCGATGTAGCCCGGACCGATACCGTTGCACTGTATGTTGTGCTCGCCGAACTCTGAGCAGATGTTGCGTGTGAGCATCTTCAGTCCGCCCTTGGCTGCAGCATAGGCAGACACTGTCTCACGACCAAGCTCGCTCATCATTGAGCAGACGTTGATAATCTTGCCGTGGCCTTTCTTTATCATGCCAGGAATAACGGCCTTAGACACGATGAAAGGCGCATTGAGGTCGATGTCGACAACCTGACGGAAGTCTTCAACCGACATTTCTGTCATAGGTATGCGCTTGATGATGCCGGCGTTGTTTACGAGGATGTCTATTGTGCCGAGTTCTTTCTCTATATCGGCCACCATCTGCTTAACCTCGTCTTCTTTTGTAACGTCGCAGATATATCCTTTGGCGTCGATGCCCTTAGCCTTATAGTCGGCCAGAGCCTGGTCCATATGGTGCTGTGAGCGGCAGTTGAACGCAATCTTTGCGCCTGCCTGCGCATAAGCCTCAGCAATGGCGAAGCCTATTCCGTAAGCGGCTCCTGTAATCAGTGCCACTTTTCCTTCAAGTGAAAATCTCTTTGAAAATGTATCCATGGGTGTTTATTCTTTTATAGGGAGTTATAGTAGTTAAAGCAGTTACCGCTCACTGTCGTGAGCTTAGGAGTTAAAGTCAAATGTCTTGTTGCTTATTGTCATTCTGTCTGTGTTCAAACTAAACGGCCTATAAGTGCATTTGGCTTTAACTCCTTTAACTACTCTAACTTCTTTAACTACTGAAATATATTTACTTCAAATCCGTAATCTTTGAGAAGTCCTGATCGCCGTAGTCGAGGTTCTCGCCGCCCATACCCCAGATAAAGGTATAGTTGTGAGTGGCAGCGGCGCTGTGGATGCTCCATTCGGGAGACAGAACAGCCTGGTCGCCCTTCATCCAGATGTGGCGTGTCTCATCTATCTCGCCCATGAAGTGGCATACGGCCTGATCCTCGGGCACCTCAAAGTAGAAGTAAGCCTCCATGCGGCGGCTGTGAACGTGAGCCGGCATAGTGTTCCATACGCTGCCTGTTGCAAGCTCTGTCATACCCATCTGCAGCTGGCATGTGGGCAGAACCTGAGAAACTAGCATCTTGTTGATGTCGCGCTCGTTGCTCATCTCGAGCGAACCCATGTGGGCAACAACGGCATCGGCCTTTGTAACCTTCTTGCAAGGATACTCCTTGTGGGCTGTTGTACTGTTAAAGTAGAACTTAGCCGGCTTCTGTGCGTCCTTGCTGCTGAAGAACACGTCGCGGTCGCCGCGGCCAATATACAGTGCCTCCTTGAATCCGAGAGTGAATGTCTCGTCGCCAACCTTAACGACGCCTTCGCCCTCGCCTACGTTGAAGATACCTATCTCACGGCGTGTTGTAAAGTAGTCGGCCTTCAGCGGGTCGATAGCCTCGAGCTTCAGCTCCTCGTTAACGGGCATTGCACCGCCTACAACCATGCGGTCGTACATTGAGTAAACCATATTTACCTCGTCAGCCGCAAACACTTTCTCGATAAGGAAGTCGCGACGGATTCTCTTGGTGTCATAGTTTTTTGCATCCTCCGGATGCGCTGCATAGCGGATTTCGTAATTTGTTTTCATAAATGTATTTGTTTTTAAACTAATTGTTTTTTGATGAAGACTGTATTCTACACAATGTGAAAGCCGCGCCGCACGCCGGCCTGAAGCTTTCACCACATAATCCGGCCCGCCCCGGCAGGCACTATTCTGAGTCCGACAACAATGCCGGTGTGAATGAAGCATACGGGGGCTGCCCTTTAATTGCTTGCAAAGATAACAAAAAAATCGCACCCCTACGTTATGAAAGGTGCGATTATTATATGAATAATATTTAAAAATGTTGTCCAAAGCGGATTCGAACCACTACAAACAGAACCAAAACCTGTTGTGCTACCATTACACCATTGGACAATCACGGGTGCAAAGGTAGTGGTTTTTTACGCCACTACCAAATTTTTTCTTATTTTTTGAATGTAAAAGGCCGCAAGTTTTGCATTTTTATTACGCAAAAGCCTTGTCGGACAGCCTTTTGACATTTCAAGAACGCACTGCCGACAAATTATTTCACAGTTATGAGGAAATAGTTCTTCTTGCCACGCTGAACGAGCAGATACTTGCCGTCGATGAGGTCGTCTGAAGTAATCTCACGGTCGAAAGCGGCGAGTTTCTCCTTGTTGAGCGACACGCCTCCGCCCTGAACGAGCTTGCGCATCTCGCCCTTGCTGGCAAACACGGCTGCCTCTGTGGTGAACAGCTCTACAGCCGGCAGGCCTATCTTGTCCTTTGAAACCTCAAACTGGGGCACACCCTCAAAGATGTCGAGGAATGTCTGCTCGTCGAGTTTCAGCAGGCTGTCTTTTGTCGACTTGCCGAACAGTATGTTAGAAGCCTCAACGGCTGCGTCGTAGTCCTCGCGAGAGTGAACCATAACGGTTACTTCTTCAGCCAGGCGGCGCTGCAGCGTGCGGCGTCCCGGATCCTGACGGTGCTCCTCTACGAGGGCGTCGATGGTCTCCTTGTCAAGGCTGGTAAATATCTTGATATAGCGCTCTGCGTCGTCATCGCTAACGTTGAGCCAGAACTGATAGAACTTGTAAGGCGATGTGCGCTTCGGGTCGAGCCAGATGTTTCCGCTCTCTGTCTTGCCGAACTTCTTGCCGTCGGCCTTGGTTATCAGCGGACATGTCAGCGCGTAAGCCTCAGCCTCGCTGCCGAGCGTGCGGCGTATAAGCTCGGTTCCGGTGGTCATGTTGCCCCACTGGTCGTTGCCGCCCATCTGCAGCTTGCAGCCCTTGTGCTGATAGAGATACAGGAAGTCGTAGCCCTGAAGCAGCTGATAGGTGAACTCGGTGAACGACAGACCGTCGCGTGCCTCGCCGTTAAGGCGCTGCTGAACGCTCTCCTTTGCCATCATGTAGTTTACGGTGATGTGCTTGCCCACCTCACGCGCGAACTGCAGGAAGCCCATGTCCTTCATCCAGTCGTAGTTGTTTACAAGTTCTGCCCTGTTGGGAGCGTCGCTCTCAAAGTCAAGGAACTTGGCGAGCTGCTTCTTTATGCACTCCTGGTTGTGACGCAGAGTCTCCTCGTCGAGCAGATTGCGCTCAAGGCTCTTGCCTGAAGGGTCGCCTATCATACCTGTTGCACCGCCCACGAGTGCCAGCGGCTTATGTCCGCAGCGCTGCAGGTGACGCAGCATCATCACGCCGCAGAGGTGGCCTATGTGCAGCGAGTCGGCTGTCGGGTCAGTGCCCAGATAAGCAGTAACCTGCTCTTTCTGCAACAGTTCTTCCGTACCCGGCATTATCTGGCTCAGCATGCCACGCCATTTCAATTCTTCTACAAAGTTCTTATTCATCGTATTTTTCTTTATTTTTTGTTCGTTAAACATATAAAAGCCGCACCAGCTTCTTTCAGATGAGCTGCGGCCCAAGGCCTGATGCCGCACGGCACGGCCGCAGGATGCCCATACGCCATAATCTCCCGACAGCGGCAGCCTTAAGACTATGGCACGGGGTCGTAGCCGCTTCCGCCCCAAGGGTTGCATCTCAGTATGCGCCATATGGCAAGCGCCAGCCCCTTTATCGGTCCGTGCTTCTTTAAGGCCTGGCGTGCATATTCAGAGCACGTGGGCGTAAACCTGCACGAAGGCGGAGTGAAGGGAGAAATGCAACGCTGATAAAACACGATAGGCAATGACAGCAGCCACACCAATATTTTGGAAATATGGTTAAGAATGCTTCTCATTGCCTCTCTATTTTCTCCGACAGCCGGTGCATAAGGTTTACCACCTTCTTTTCAACCTCGGAGGTTGGCCACAGCTTGTCGTCTATCCAAATCAGAGCAATAAGCAGAGCCGTGCCTTCCTGCTGCTCAAGCTGCTCGTACAGAATGCTTTTGTTAAGTCTGAAAGCCTCGCGAAGCTGCCGCTTCACCCTGTTGCGCTTCACGGCACGCTTGAAGCATTTCTTCGACACGCTCACCAGCACTCTGACGTCAGGCACGCCTGCCTCGGCATCGGTTTTGAGATACACAAGCCTCACAGGGAACGCAGCCATCGAGCGGCTGCCTCCGCGATTGAAGAGCTTGTCTATCTCTGTCTTTCTGCATATCCGCTCTTCTTTCCTGAATGTCAGAACACCGGATGCCGACATAATATTTTATTTGTATCTTTATTTATTCTTCTCCAAAAAGTCTTTCAAGGCACTTGTCATTGAAGGATGCTCCTTTGTAGGTGCCTCGAATTCCACCTTCAGTCCTGCATCGTGGGCAGCCTTAGCTGTGGCAGGGCCGAATGTGCCGACAATAACATTGTTGTTCTTGCTGTCCTGGAAGGTGCCCTTGAAGGCATTGATTCCCGACGGACTAAAGAAGATGCACATGTCGTAGTCGAATGTCTTTATCTCTTCCTCTGTGAAGTCGTTGCTTACGGTGCGGTACATCACACACTCCGTGTGGTTGAGCTTCTTCGAGTCGAGCAGAGTCTTCACGCTGTCGTCGTGAACGTCGCTCATGGGGATGAGATACTTCTCTGTCTTGTGCTTTATCATCGTGGGCAGCAGGTCGTCTATCTTTCCGGTCTTTCCGAAGAACACCTTGCGCTTGCGATACTGCACATATTTCTGGATATACAGAGCTATAGTCTCAGTTACACAGAAATACTTCATCGTCTCAGGTATTTCAAGCCTCATTTCCTTGGCAAGCTTGAAATAGTTGTCGATCGCATGACGCGACGTGAACACAACAGCCGTATAGTTGAGAATACTTATCTTCTGCTGGCGGAAGTCTTTTGAAGAAAGTCCTTCAACTTTTATGAAAGGACGGAACACCAACTCTACTCCGTATTCTTTTTCCATATCAAAATACGGTGACTTCTCGCTACTTGGTCTGGGCTGTGAGATCAATATCTTTCTTACCATCAGTAAATACCCTAAAAATTTATTTTTAAATAGTCTACAATCATTACCAGAACACCCCACAATGATAGCAAGGGCATAATTTCAAGGGCACAAAAGTACAAAATTATTTGCAAAAAAAAGGTTTTATGCCCGAAAAACACTACATAACTCTTATAAAGCAGCAGTAATTTCACTAGAACTATAACAAAAGCGACGTAAAAAACTGCGTTTTGTATAGACAAGTCGAAATAAGACTGAAGCATCACGAGAGGAAAAAGAGCCACGCCTTCAAACGACGTGATGAACAAAAACGACTTGAGCCATCTTGTACTTTTTTTCTTGCCGAAGAACACGCTGTTGACAAACCAGTAGATCAGCATCTTGAGGGCATAATAGCCTACGAAGACGCCAAAGAAGATGGCCACGAGCTGATATTGCGACGAGAGGATGAACGTGTCGGCAACGCAGTCCTGTGTGTAAAGGAACGACACTATCGCAAACAGCAAGCACGTCTGCAGCACGAGGAACGACTGGAAACGCAGTTCGTTGGTAGTTTCCGAGAATTCGGTGGTCAGCGTCCTGGGCTCATAAAAGAAATTCTTGGTCTGCCTGAAAAGGAACCTGCGCGACTTTGAAAATGCTATAAGAGCCAGCACAAAGCATCCCAGAAGCAAGGCAGTGATGGTGTTGTCTCCTCTTATGGTGTAGGGCACAGGGTCGCCGGCCACGCCGTAGCGTCCGCCGTCGAGCTCGGGATGATACATCGAGTCGTTTGAGAAGAAGTTCTGCTTGTAGTATTGCGGCAGGCTTATGTCCTTCGCGCTCTTGCCCTTGTCGTGTCCGGGCAGATGGAGCGTGTCGGGACGCGTGCTCAGATGAGTGTTCTCAACATGGAACACCGACTGTATGGCAGAGTCTTGCTGGGCCGGAGTGGCGTCAGCAGGCAACTGCTGCAACACCTCATACGGGTGTTTCACCTTGGCCGGTGTCTCCGCCTTCAGCGGCTCGGCCGGCACTACTTCTTCATGTACGTTCGTCGAATCAGCCTGAAGCTCTGTCATCTTTTGTTTTCTGCCCTACTTTGTTAGTTTATATATAACAAGAGGATGTGTCAAGACACGGCATGCGCACACGCGCAACGCCTGTGTGTTCTGACACATCTTCCATGCATATGGACTTTACAGTCCGAATGCTTTCTTTATCTCGTCAACCTTGTCGAGCTTCTCCCATGTGAAGAGTTCCACCTCGATGGTCTTTGTCTCGTGGTAGTGACTTTCAAAGGTTTTCATCACCTTTTCATACTTGCGGCCCATGTGTCCGTAAGCGGCTGTCTCGCTGTAGATAGGCTGACGCAGCTTGAGGTCGCGCTCGATGGCTCTCGGCCTCAGGTCGAACATCTTCTTGATAACCTCGGCTATCTCGCCGTCCGACTGGTTTACATGGCTTCTGCCGTAAGTGTTTACATATATGCTGACAGGCTCTGCCTGACCTATGGCGTAGCTTATCTGCACGAGCATCTCGTCGGCAACGCCGGCAGCAACCATATTCTTGGCTATATAGCGTGCGGCATAGGCAGCCGAACGGTCAACCTTGCTCGAGTCTTTGCCCGAGAACGCGCCTCCGCCGTGAGCGCCCTTGCCTCCGTATGTGTCAACGATAATCTTGCGGCCTGTAAGACCTGTGTCGCCGTGAGGACCTCCGATAACAAACTTTCCTGTCGGGTTGACAAGATACTTGATGTCGTCGTCAAACAGCGCAAGCACCTTCTCGCTGTGAATCTGCTCCTTGACACGCGGCATGAGGATATTCTTCACGTCTTCCTTTATACGTGCCAGCATAGCGTCATCGTCAGAGTCAAACTCGTCGTGCTGTGTAGAAACCACGATGGTGTCTATGCGGCGGGCCTCGCCGTTGTCGTCGTATTCAACCGTAACCTGGCTCTTTGAGTCAGGACGCAGGTATGTCATCTGCTTGCCTTCCTTGCGTATGTCGGCCAACGTGCGCATTATCATGTGAGCCAGGTCGAGCGACAGCGGCATGTAGTTTTCTGTTTCGTTGCAGGCATATCCGAACATCATGCCCTGGTCGCCGGCACCCTGCTCGCTTTCGTCCTGACGGTCAACGCCGCGCTTGATGTCCTCGCTCTGCTCATGTATGGCGTTGAGCACACCACAAGAATTCCAGTCGAACTGATATTCCGACTTTGTATATCCTATTCTCTTTATCGTCTTGCGGGCAATGGTCTGCAGGTCGATATACACATCGCTGCGCACCTCGCCGGCAATGACAACCTGTCCTGTGGTCACGAGCGTCTCAACAGCCACGCGGGCCTTGTCGTCGTAAGCCAGGAACTGGTCGAGTATTGCGTCTGAAATCTGATCGGCAACCTTGTCAGGATGCCCTTCTGATACTGATTCTGAAGTGAAGAAATATGCCATTTTATTTACCTTAATTATAAAAGAGTGTGCAAAGTTAAGGCAATTAGTTCTAAACGCAAAATAAAAACAGCCTTTTTAACTGATTTTCAGTGTAAAAGCCACTGCATCAGTATGGTTATGACATATTTTCATAAACAGCGGCCATGCCGTCTACCGACATGTAGCCGAAAGAGAGACGCCTGCCGCCGGCGTTTCAAAAAAAGGAAAAAGAAACGGCCGGCAGACAGGCGCCTATTGACATTATACACGGTCTGTGCCCCGGAAACGAGCCGGCGGAAAAGCCGGAACCGGGGATACAGCCTGTAAGGATGATTTACTTCTTGACAAACTTTCTCACTTCTGACGATGTTCCGTGGTCAATTATCAGGATATAATAACCCGGTGCAACGCCAGAGGTGATGTTCTCGGGGGCGCCGACTCCGCGTGCAACCACCATGCCGCTCGTAGCCGAAACAAGTGTCAGCTTGTCTGCTGGATGAACGGAAGGCACTGTCTCAATGCCCGAAGAGATGTATTCATTGTAGCGCTCCTTAACCTTGTTGGAACTCATTGCACCTTTATATATAGTGAACTCGTCGATTGTGCCCTCAAGGAAGTTGTTAAGGCTCACGTTGACATTGCCCACGGTGAGCGGCTCGTCGTTGTCTGATATGTCGCCTGTGGTATCGGCAGCCTCGGCTATCAGCACTCCGTTGGCATACAGCTTCAACGCCTTTGTATAGCTGTCGCGCACGCAAACGATGTGAGTCCACTCGCCGTTGAAGTAAGCTGTACCTGCGGCTGAAGCCTCGCTCTTGGTTACATTGTCGTCAACGGCAAACTTCAACAGTCCGTTCTTATACTCCAGACCAACCCACTTGCCTGTTGCTCCGGCTGCAGCGTTGGCCGTTATGCTGCCTTTATGGAATATGTAAGCGGCATCGTCGGAAGACTTCATCCAGAATTCCACGGTGAAGTCTTCCGTGCCGAGCTGTATCTGGCTGTATGCCATCTGTGTGAAGTAAGACGCTCCGTCGAGCTGTGCGGCGTTGCCCTTGATGCCCTGCACCGATGCCGGCGCGCCAACGGCCTCTGCCATGCCTTCTACGGTGTTTGGAGTAGAGCCCGCACTGATCTCATCGAACGGATAGCATGCCAGCGGTGTCAGCACAATCTTGTCGCGCACGGTTATCGTTCCTTCTATTGTTGCAGTGGTCTCGCCGCCAGTGGTAGACACCTTATATTTATATGTACCTGTGGCCGAAGGCGTTCCGCTTATTGTAAACTGCCTTGAAGAGTTGTCCACCGACATGGTTACGCCCTCGGGCAGTCCCTCTGCAGCCACGCCCGTGGCGTTCTTCCACTCATAAACAATGGCCTCAATGGCCTCGCCCTGCTCCACGGTCTGGTTGAGCTGTCCGCTAACCGCACGCAGCGATGCATCGGTAGAGAATCTGTCGGGCAGATAATAGCCAAGGTGAGGCGGCTGGTTGTATGCCACATTCTGCCATGCTATGGCCATTCTGTATATGTGGTCCTGCATGAGGCATGGCACCTTGTATTTAGTTTCTTCCGTCGTGGTGAATATAAGCAGGTCAGAACTTGTGCTTCCGTCCCACAGTATTACCTCCTCGCGCCAGTCGCCAAGGATGTCGGCCGAAAGACAAGGAGTCTTCTTCGACGTGTTGCACGACTGCGCGTTGCTGTATTGTCCTAGGCTCCATTTTGCGGCATCGCTCGTCAGTGTGGCGTTGCGCTTAACGATATCTGTGCCGTCGAGCAGCTCTTCATAGAGGTCGCCGTCCCAGTATATGCGGAAGTTGCACGACGGACGCTTGTCTGCCACCTTGTTACCCTTGCAGTCGTATGTTGCCGTAGCCTTCGAGCCTGACGTGTAGTCGGCTATTGCCCAAGCCTCGCATCCGCGCCACTTCTCGCTCACGTCGGCCACTACGCCGCGGCCTATGTCGTTGCCGCTCTGCTTCTGTCCCCAAAGAACCTCGCCTGTCTTGGCATCGCGGAACTCTGCGTCCCAGGGGAATGCCGCCGATTTCTCCTCATGCACCATCCATATCTCAAGTCCGTCATGGTCGGGGTCGAAGTCGCCAAGATGCAGAGCGTCGCCATGTCCGGCACCGGTACGGTAGAGCACAGAGCCGTCGTGGTCAACACAAGCTGCTCCATACACAATCTCGTCGCAGCCGTCGCCGTCAACATCGCCAACCGTAAGGGCATGAGCACCTTCGCCGTAGATGCCCTCGCCGGCAGTTTCCGACTTATGCAGCCAGCGCTGCGTAAGGTTCTTTCCGTCGAAGTCCCATGCACAAAGATACGATGCCGTATAATAGCCGCGGCACATCACCAGGCTAGGCTTCTGTCCGTCGAGATAAGCCACACACGCCAGATAGCGCTCAGAGCGGTTGCCGTAAGAGTCGCCCCACTGTGAGTCTGAACGTACTGAGCGCAGCGGCACATAGCTAACGGTGGTTATCTCGGCGCCGGTCTGTCCGTTGAACACCGTGAGATACTCAGGACCCGACACTATTATGCCCTTGTTCGAGCCGCTGCTTACGCGATAGTCGTCGGTAACCTTGTCGTCGCCCATCAGCACGGCCTTACCCTGTCCGTCTATTGTTCCGGGTGCAGTCTTGCATGCCACCTCGGCCTTTCCGTCGCCGTCAAGGTCGTAGACCATAAACTGCGTATAGTGAGCGCCGGCGCGTATGTTGCGTCCGAGGTCTATGCGCCACAGCTTCGTGCCGTCAATCTTGTATCCGTCGATATACACATTACCCGTATATGCGCCTCTCTCCGAGTTGTCCTTCGAGTTGCTCGGGTCCCATTTAACTATTATCTCATACTCTCCGTCGCCGTCAACGTCGCCCACAGAGCAGTCGTTTGGGCTGTATGTGTAGGCCACGCCGTCGGGAGTGGTGCCGCCTGCAGGTCTGTCAAGGTGCACTTTCTTATACACTTCAGGCCACACGGCTGCCTCAGGCGTAGTCTCAACCACCTGTCCGCCGTCAACTGCCTTAACGACATACTTGGCATCGGCCGTCCCCGAAGCGTCAACATAGTTGGTGCTGCCGGTTATCGGCTCTGCGTTAACCTTCACTCCGTCACGATACACGTCGTAGCCCTGACTGCTTTTGTCAGACGTCAGGCATCGCCACGACAGATAGACGCCTGCCTTTGTCTTTACGGCCACGAGTCCGCGTCCTAGCGTCTCGGCCTGCTGAGCCACAGAAGGGCACAAAGATGCGGCAAGCATCAAGCATGAAAAAAACAATTTTCTCATAAGATTTAAGTTATTGATTTATTTTAGCAAGAAAAGTTACGTACGCAAAGGTAATCATTATCGCTCAAATAACGAAATTTATCGGCAGGCAATACTGATTTTAGTATGCATAAGCGCGAAATGCGGACAGCCTCCGGCGACAAGCCGGCAACTGCCCGCAAATTTCATTGCCTGTTACTGACAAGGACTTAGTACAAGACTTCTCTATATACTAACTCTCACTAAACGAAGCATAAGCGGCATCTGCCTGCCACAACAAATCACCACTCTACGCCGCCCTTGGCCATCACGCCGTCTGCAAATGGAGTGTCGTCGGCACCGAAAGAATTGGCTTTATACTGGATGCATATAACAACCATATCGTCCGCGCCCGTGTTGCGCAGCGCACGCATCCCGGCAGGAGCAACACGCACTACGCTGCCCTGAGCCACAGCGAAGGTCTTGCCGTCTACCTGAAACTCGCCCTTGCCGCTCACGATGATATACAGTTCCTCGTGTGTCTTGTGTGCATGAAGGAAAGTGCTGCCCTCGCCCGGAGCAAAGGTCTGTAACGAAATTTCAGAGCCTGTGGCGCCAAGGGCCGTGCCTGCAAAGACTTTTCCTTTGAGAACCACACCGCCGCCGAAGTCGATTTCGTGCTCACGCAACTCGTTGAAACAGCCTGTTGTAACTGCGGTAAAATTGTCGCTGCTACCTATAATCTCTAACTTTTTCATCTTATTATGCTTTTATTGTCCACGATGCAAAGTTAGTTTATATCTGCGTATGTATCAAGAGGTTACAAAATTATCAGCCGGTTACGCGGAGGTTACTAATGCTGAAAACAAGCAATTTACGCCAATCACTTTTACACACTTTAACAACAGCACACACGCATAATGGTTTTCACCAAGACGCATGTGCACATCACATCTGGGGATGCACGCCGGAAGAAAGACATTTTTATTCAAAATAGAGCCCCGCAGATGCGGTTTATTTAAGAACATTGGTTACTTTTGTAAACCGTAATCAATGTTTTTATGATTAAGAACGAACTAAAAGACACATTATATCCCACCTGCCCCATACGCAACATATTGTCGCGCGTAGGCGACAAATGGTCGATGCTTGTGCTGATAACGCTCAACGGGCACGGCGTGATGAGGTTCAACGAACTGCGCCGCAACATTCCGGACATATCGCAGAAGATGCTGTCGGAGGTGCTGAAGGCTCTCGAGGCCGACGACCTCGTGTCGAGAAAGGTGTATGCCGAGGTGCCGCCGCGCGTTGAATACCGCCTGACAGAAAGGGCGCTGACGCTCATTCCGCTCATAGAAGGCCTTATAGACTGGGCTTTGAGCAATATGGACGACATAATGGAGAGCCGCAAACAGTATCTGCTGAAATAGCAGAACCATTAAGTTTCAGTAAACGTTGCGCATGGATGAATATGCCACTGTCTGCCGACAGACAGCAGTCTGACGACAAAGATGCTATCTGTTGACGTATTTCACTGTCTTAACTTCGCCGCCGTCATACTTTATCTTCAATATCAAAATGCCCTTGCCGAAACTCTTCAGGCCGTCCATGCCGTCTGTTTTTCCTAACAATGCACCAGCCGCTGAATAGACGCTGATGTCCGCTATGCGATGGCTTTCAACATCAGTGATACCGGCAGAGCCCTTAGGCGGTATCTCTATCACAGCCGTGTCACGGCCATAAGCATTTTCTGCATACACCTCCACTGAAGCGCCGTCCGTAAGGTCGATGTCGGTAAAGGTCATTGTGGCATAATAAGGGGTGTATGACGTGCATGGAAAAATAAAGGATCCCGACTCCTCGCTCAGCATGGCAGATATATCATTGCAGCCTTCGTAGCGCGCTTCTACGATTACATCATAATATGAGCCATTGTCCTTATCAGGCTCAACGCTCACCAGGCCGGCATTGAGTATGCGCGGCTTCATCTCAAGAGTCATTACATATTCCGACTTTACATCCTCTCCTCCTGACTTTCCTTCTAACGTAACCAGAGCGCGTATGTCGCCGTCTATCGTGCGTCCGTATCTGTCTTCATCGCCTTCAGCAACAGCTGGCACGGTGAACTCTTCGTCGGCCGATGTGGCTATGGTTTCATATCCTCCCGACTTCAACGGCAGACGGCACTCCCAACGGCGGTCTGACACGGCATTGTCGCCTGCAATTATATAAAAGGTGTGCGACTTATAGGCCGAAGCTATTCCCGTATCGTCGATGTCTCTGCCGGCTATTTTCACCTTGGCATCGTCCGCAATGCTCCAGCCCGTTGCGCCAAGCAGACTTAGCGTCACGTCATCAACGGGCATGTCTATCTTGCCTTCGCCTTTATAGTACATCAAACTTTCTGCGCTTGTGAGAAATCTCAGCGACCTGTTAACGTCAAAATTCTTCGGCGTATACAGTTTATAACGCTCTTCTGCATTCAACACATAAAGATAGCCAGCTACCGGACAAACAAAGTTTTCAAATGATGTATGGTCTGAGACCGGCAAATCTTCCATGCGCGTGCCGTCTTCAGCAAATATCAGTCTGTCAAAGGCAGTCATGCCTCCGCATCCAAACACAATGTTTCCTTCATTGTCATATCTTACGCCAGAGCCGAATCCCAAGGCAGAAGCCATGGCCCTAAGCATGGCATAGGCAAGATTCTTTGAGCCCGCAACAGCGTCACGGCCTGCCCCTACACACCATTGCGTATTGCTGTTGATATGTATCACCGCGTCAGTTTCGGGCACATTGACAAGCCCTTTGCCTGCCAGTTTACGGCACAGCGCAAGCGGATACATCACCTTATCTGCCGACGAAGGCAGCGCCGAATAATTCACTTCGGTCCTGATGTCAGTCCTCTGCATGTCGTCATAGCTCACCTGCAACTTCAGCGTATCTCCCGAAGCCATATATCCGCTCCAGATGTCTGACGCCATCTTCAATGCGATTTTAAGATTTTCGGGCATTTTCTCACAGCCGTTTGCTGCCATCACCACGCATCCCGACCGCCGGGCAGACAGGCGCAAGCGCTTGGCATCGTCCGACGGGGCTATCGTTACGGTGCCGCAATCGTAGACATCGTCATGCACAAGCGTAACAACATTCTGCGAATGTCCGCACAATGAAACAGCCGAAAACAACGACGCAAGCAGTATTTTTAACAAGGATGATGATGACATAAGCTATATTTTTAAAATTTAACCGACAGCAAATATATTTCTGCATGCTATGAATATAACGGACATATCATGGCTTTTATTTCGTGCCTGTTTACTTTTTATCAAAATCACGCCCCACCATGAGTCTATCCGACAAGCATAATCCATTTTGTCTGAAGGCCTCCTACTTGCTGACTGACAGCTGCGATGAACACACATATTTCAGTTATTTCACCTCACGACAAGGCCCGGCTTCCAGCATACAGAACGGCACCGCTTTCTAATATGCCGTCTTTTACATTCCAAAAGGGCACAAATTGCACGCTAAAAGGTGGTCTTTTGGAGGCTAAAACATGGCCTTTTGCAACGCATTAATTATCAGCACGTTACGAAGACAGGCAAGACACGGCATGCCGGAGGCTGAAAACGGGCGCGCCAACGGCCGGACGAGGCACGCTGACGGCAAAACTGACAGCTGGCATGACACGTATAAGGGTACAAACGACACCTCGATATGACAATTTAGACGGTAAAAACATTATACACATTTTTATGTATTAAAAAAGATTAAATCTTTCAAAATAGATTCGCAAATTATACCTTATATTACTAATTTGGCAGTAACTTTGCAGGCATAAAACCGAGAACAAAAATACAACTCTTTTAAAAATAAGGTAATATGAAGATTGAAAAAGTTCATGCAAGAGAAATCCTCGACTCAAGAGGCAATCCTACAGTAGAAGTTGAAGTAACCCTCGAAAACGGCGTAATGGGCCGTGCAGCTGTTCCGTCTGGAGCATCTACAGGTGAGAACGAAGCACTCGAGCTTCGCGACGGCGACAAGAACCGCTACCTGGGCAAAGGCGTACTGAAGGCTGTTGAAAACGTTAACACAATAATAGCACCTGCATTGAAGGGCGACTGCGTATTCAATCAGCGTGCCATCGACTATAAGATGCTGGCTCTCGACGGAACTCCTACAAAGAGCAAGCTCGGCGCAAACGCAATTCTCGGTGTGTCTCTGGCTACAGCACAGGCTGCTGCCAAGGCTCTCAACCTGCCGCTCTACCGCTACATCGGCGGCTGCAACTCTTACACAATGCCGGTTCCTATGATGAACATCATCAACGGTGGTGCTCACTCTGACGCTCCTATCGCATTCCAGGAGTTCATGATCCGTCCGGTTGGCGCTCCTTCTATCAAAGAGTCTATCCGCATGGGTGCTGAGGTGTTCCACGCACTTGCTAAGCTGCTCAAGAAGCGCGGTCTCTCTACAGCAGTAGGTGACGAGGGTGGTTTCGCTCCCGCACTGAACGGCATCGAGGACGCTCTCGACAGCATCTGCCAGGCTATCAAGGACGCAGGCTACGAGCCGGGCAAGGACGTTAAGATCGCTATGGACTGCGCTGCCAGCGAGTTCGCAGTATGCGAGAACGGCGAGTGGTTCTACGACTATCGTCAGCTGAAGGACGGCAAGAAGAAGGATCCTAACGGAAAGAAACTTACTGCTGAGGAGCAGATCAAGTATCTTGAAGAACTTATCACAAAATATCCTATCGACTCTATCGAGGACGGTCTCGACGAGAACGACTGGGAGAACTGGGTTAAACTTACAGCTGCCATCGGCGACCGCTGCCAGCTCGTTGGTGATGACCTGTTCGTAACTAACGTTAAGTTCCTCGAGAAGGGTATCAAGATGGGTGCTGCTAACTCAATCCTGATCAAGGTTAACCAGATCGGTTCTCTGACTGAGACTCTCGACGCCATCGAGATGGCTCACCGTCACGGCTACACAACAGTTACTTCTCACCGTTCAGGCGAGACAGAGGATACTACTATCGCTGACATCGCTGTTGCTACTAACTCTGGTCAGATCAAGACTGGTTCTATGAGCCGCACAGACCGTATGGCTAAGTACAACCAGCTCATCCGCATCGAGGAAGAGCTTGGCGAAACAGCTAAATATGGTTACACAAAGCTGAAATAATTTTCAGAACGTGATATTATAATGAAGGCCGTGCCACGCACGGCCTTTTTTTTATTCATTATGCCTTTGTGTGCATTACGGCATAACACACGCTAACTTTAAATCGGCAACAAATCATGACTCACAACAACACCATTTCCTGTTTTCATCCGCTACAAACCGACGTGACAAAGCCGCAGAAGTTCACCTTCCCTTTCTGCTACGAGCCTCATCCGCTGTGCCTGCTCGCCGCCGGAGAGATGCAGAGATATATAGCAGGAGTGGACAAATGGCGCGACGAACTGCAGCACGGCAAGATGTTCGGGGTGCTTGTCGCTGAGGACGAAGAAGGCCGACTGGGCTTCACGGCGGCATTTTCAGGACTGCTCGACGGCAGCAACGACCATCCTTATTTTGTGCCGCCGGTGTTCGATGCCACGCCTGCTGACGGATATTTCAAGACCAACGAGGCACGTATTTCGGCAATAAACCGCACGATTGACGGCATTGAGAAGGGCGAAAGCTATCTTAACGCCCTGCATGAACTCGAGAGTTGCAAGACCGAAACTGCCGCTAAGGAGGAACAATACCGGCTGAAGATAAAGGAGGCAAAGGCGGCACGCGACGCAAGAAGGCAGAGCGGCGCGCCCGTAACGCCCGAAGAGGAGGAACGGATGCTGAACGAAAGCCGCTTTATGAAGGCAGAACTGCACCGCATGAAGAAACGGAACAAAGAGCAAATGGCCGAATGTGAGGCACGGCTGAAGCCGTTTCAGGACGAAATAAGACAACTTAAAGCCAAGCGTAAAGCCATGTCAGACAGTCTGCAACACTGGCTCTTTGAACAATACAACATGCTCAACGCACGCGGAGAGCGGCGCGGACTAAGCTCAATATTTGCCGACACGCCCCAGCATGTGCCGCCCGCAGGGGCCGGCGACTGCTGCGCTCCAAAGCTGCTTCAGCATGCCTATCTCAACCATCTGCACCCGGTGTGCATGGCGGAGTTTTGGTGGGGCGACTCGCCAAAGAGCGAAATACGCCACCATCTGCACTATTATCCTGCCTGCCGAGGCAAATGTCTGCCCATACTAACGCACATGCTGCAGGGCCTCGACGTTGATCCCGACCCGCGACAGGCGCCCGAACAGCGGCAGCCCGAGATTGTTTATGAAGACGAATGGCTCATCGTGGCATGCAAACCTGCCGGAATGCTGTCTGTCAGGGGCAAGTCTGACCGCCAGTCGGCAGCATCGCTGATAGGCCAAAACTATGCCGAAGGCAGCGAACCTGTGCCCATTCACCGCCTCGACATGGACACATCGGGACTTATAATACTTGCAAAGACGCCAGAGGCATACAAGAATCTGCAGGAGCAGTTCTGCCAAAGAAGCATCAGCAAGCGCTATGTGGCACTGCTCGACGGCACACCCAATGCGCCAACAAGCGGCAGGATAAGTCTGCCACTCATCGCCGACCCGCTTAACCGCCCGTATCAGAAGGTGGACACAGACAACGGAAAGGCTGCCGTAACCGACTATAAGATTATCGGACAGGCAGCAGGACGCACGCTGATAGAGCTGTTTCCGCACACCGGACGCACCCACCAGCTGCGCGTTCACTGCGCACACAGGCTCGGACTTGGCACACCGATAGTAGGCGACAGCCTCTACGGCCACCCTGCCGACCGCCTGTATCTGCACGCCGAGGCAATAACCTTCCGCCATCCTGCCACTGGCAAAGAAATGACATTTGAGCGCACTGCCGGATTCAGACGCATTATAATGCCGCAGGACTGATAAAGACGACATACAAACGGAACAAACCCAAACACAGGGAAAATAAAGACATAAAGGAGATACATTATGGAAGACAAAATGAAATGGAAGACGCTGAAAAGCGAATATCTTATACAAAGGCCGTGGCTGACGGCTCGCCGCGACACCGTGGAACTGCCCAACGGCGTCATCAACGATGAATACTACGTGCTGGAATACCCCACATGGATCAACGTGATAGCGCTGACAACCGACGGCAACATGGTGATGATAAGGCAATATCGCCACGGAATAGACCAGACTTGCTTCGAGATTGTTGCCGGCGTGTGCGAGAAGGGCGAAGACCCTGAGGCCGCCGCGCGCCGCGAACTGCTAGAAGAAACGGGCTATGCCGGAGGAGAATGGCACGAACTGATGGCCGTATCGGGCAACACAAGCACCACAAACAACATAACCCACTGCTTTGTGGCTACGGGCGTTGAGAAGGTTGGCAGTCAGCATCTCGACCGCACGGAGGACATCGAGGTGCATGTTATGACCAAGGACGAGGTGATGCAACTGCTCGTGAACGACGAAATAAAACAGAGTCTGATGGCTGCGCCGCTGTGGAAATACTTCTATCAGCTAAACATCCGTTAACATAGAGCCGACGGACGTTAACATTTAGAGATGCGTCAGAAGTGCGCCTTTTAGAAAAGACAAATGTCTTCAGAGTGTGCGAATGTGCTTATCAAATACAAACAGGAGGTCTATTCTGCACAATTTTACATTGAAATACAGGTGATAAAGCAGTGAAACAGGTTGCAAAAAGCAGCCTTTCACCATACGAAACACGGCCTTTTACGCTGCAAGAGACGGCCTTTTGCAATGTAAAAGGCCATGTTTTATAATTTAGTTTATGGCCATTCAATATACATAAAGCGATAACGTATTGACTGACAACACATTACACAAATCACAAGAAAACACCGATTTTTCGGCCGAAAACCTGCGAAAAAGATTTCACAAGCCGTTTTTCGCCCTTTTTATGTTAAACCAGATGTGCCGCACTTAACGGTTGTTAACCATTAAGTGCGGCACACTCTATATTTGTTCTTCATTCAGACCGACAAACCGAACGGCAGCAACAAGCCACATTAAACCATGCCTACGGCATGTCATTGCCATTGTTTATCCGCCAAAGACGTAACGTTATCAGAAGCTGTAGCTAAGTCCCATCCTCACCTCGAAGGTTTCCGAGCGCACGTTGTCGTGATATTTATATCTTGTCTCGCGCATATAATACGATGCAAACAGGTCGAGACTCCAGTTCTTTCTGAGATAAACCTGCAGGCGCGGATTGATCACCAACAGCGCCGCACTGCTCTTGTCGCCCTGCGCGTTGAGGTGCAGCGGGTCAGTGTTCTCGAGGTCCTTGTCCTCATATCCCACCCATGTGTATATGCTGTAGAAGTCGGCGTTGAGCGTAAACTTGCCGAAGCGCGGAAACTCGAGCACGGTCTGTGCCTTCGCGCTGAATCCGCTGCCCATGTTATAGTCGCGGTCTATCACGTTGTAATAGTCGCTCAGCGAGCCTCCGAGCAGTATGGCGTCGAGAAAGAGGCGCTGCTCCATGCGCCCTACGTTGCCAACTTTAGGGAAGCGGTAGATAAGACCGGGACCGAAGCTGGCAGCCTCTGATATGCGGTAAGGCACACGCGACGTGCCTTCCTTGACGGCTTCAGAGTCGTAATAGTTGAAATGCTGGAACAGACCGAACACCGCCGTCATCTCCTCTTCGTCGTAGAAGTTTACGCCCCACAGCTTTCCTAACAGATGAACGCTGCTTATAAGCGGCTGGTTGCCGCTGAGTCCGAAGGTTACGTTGGCCGTAAAATAGTCGTAAGGCTTGCTCTCCTCGCCGTTGAATGCGTCGCCGTAGCGCAGCCACAGGTCAAGATACGGATTGTGCTCGCCCCTAAACAGTCCGCCCTCGTCGGCAAGATAGCGGTCGCCGACAGACACGGTGAAGGCCACAGGTATGCGGCTGTAGTCGTGATATTTGTAATAATCATGGCGCACACGCCACGCATCGCCGCTCAATATGCGGTTGAACGCACGGATGGGGCACACCAGCGCACCGGCAAACTCACGCAGAAAGCGGCGCATGCCGCGCTCGCGGTCGTCGTAAATGAGGTTAGACACGCGGTGGGTTACCTCGCCTATGCATATTCCGCCGATGGTTGTCGCCATGAGGTCGTTTATTGCAGGCGGCTCTATCTCACACGCCAGCTCCCACATCAGGCTGCCTCCAAGGGCATAAGGCGCCGACTCCCAGAAGCTCAGGCCGTTGCTTCGGGCGGCGTTGAAATATAGTCCGCCGTGGTAAGGATGGGCAAACAGGTTGGTTGAAAACTGGTCGTTGTCCCACACAAAGCCCGTCTTGAAGTTCTCCTTTATGCTGCTCAGATTAACTTTGGCAAAGTCTTCGCACAGCACAAAGCGGTCGAAGCAGTTCACGAGCACGTTTATTCCGACAGCCTCGGCAGCCGCCTTCCACGGCCGTTTCTTCATATTCTCAGGGTTGTCGAAGGCATATATCGACACCGAATCTGTTACGCCTGCCTCCGTTTCGTCATCACTTGCCCTGCCCTTCAGTCCGCTGCGGTTGTAGGCAAAGGTCAGTCCGGCCTCAACTATGGCCCTGTTGCGGTATTTCCTGTTATGCTCATAATATCTCGTAAAGCCATATCCTGCCGACGCAAACAGCCCGATGTTGTCGTTGAGCCTGTAGTCTACGTTGGCGCGCAGCTGCAGTGAGTATAGGCGTTCGGGTTTGTCGGCCGAATTGTGCTGAAAGGTCTCTATGTGAAAGAAGCCTGCATCGGCGCTGAGCGACCACCGGCGGCCGAGGTTGAAATACTGTCCAAGACGATAATAGAGCGCGCCCGAGAACTTCTCGTCGAGCCCCATGTAATGCGTTCCGGCACCAACTATGCTGTAAGTGCTGCGGTTGCGGAACCTGAATGCGGCGTTAATCTTGCTGCTGTTGCCGCCAAAGAACATGAAGTCGACCTTCGTCTTGGGGTTGATGTTCACCAGTCCTATCTTGTGCGCCACTGTGTCGCGGCTGTAGTTAACCAGTCCGAGCTGCACGCCGTGCGGATGTTCCATGCAGACATTGGCCAGTCCTATCTGCCATCCCCGCAGCGTGTCGGCATAGTTATACGTGCCGAGCTGTGCGCCGCGCATCACCTTCGAACTGATGTTGGCCAGCACGGATAGCTGCATTCCGCCGCCCACGCCGCGCGATATGTTGGTGACTCCGCCAAGCTGAAGGCCCCTGAAGGGCGACAGACTGACGTTGCTGAAGGCCGAAAGCTGCACGCCGCGCATGTTCATTGCAACACTTGAAAGTCCCGAGAGCTGCACTCCGTGCATCTCCCTGCCGGCAAACGACGTCATTGCGTTGAGCTGGAAGCCGTGCAGACGGGCGGCTCCGCCGAGCAGACCGACGTTAAGATACGACGTGCGCACCGCGCTGCTGTCGGTGCGTCCTATGGTCAGCGCCAGGTCGTGGCGCCTGTATTTGAGCGAGTCTTGGGCATAAACGCCGGCGCATGTTGCCAAAGACAGCAACACGGGCAACAGCCTCATGGCACGGCGGAAACGGTAACCGGGTGTGTGCATAAACATTTGTGAAATTCTACACAAAGGTAAACATTTGGCATAACAATATGCGATAAGGAGGCGAAAAACTGCTGAAAAAGTAATAAATATAACAAATTCAGTAAATCGTACACACGCTGTTATGCCGATAAGAAGTATCTTTGCATTAGCATCGGCAAGCAGCAGGCAACACGGCATAAGCCCCTCTGCGCTGCAGCCGGCTGAAGTTCAACAAGAAAGAATAAACTATTTGAGCATGGAAAACCTGATAAAATTCAACTCCATCGACGAATACAACAAGGCGATGGGCTTTGAGACGAAGCATCCGCTCGTGGCAGTGGTAGACCTGAAGAAGGCCGACAAGAAGGCATTTCCGCAGGAGGTGTCTTACTATTACGGCGTTTACGCCCTGTTCCTGAAGCAGACTTACTGCGGCGACATAACCTACGGCCGCATGCCCTACGACTATCAGGAGGGCACGGTTACGAGCTTTGCGCCCGGACAGGTTGTACATGTAAAGCACAGACCCGACTATGAGCCCAACGCTCTCGGCCTGCTCTTTCACCCCGACCTTATACGCGGCACGTCGCTTGGACAAGAGATAAAGCAGTATTCGTTCTTCTCTTATTCGTCAACCGAGGCGCTCCATCTGTCGGAACAGGAGAAGATGATATACAAGGACTGTCTCGAGAAAATCAAGATTGAGACCGAACGCCCGATAGACAACCACAGCAAGAAGCTGATATGCCGCAACATCGAACTGCTGCTCGACTACTGCATGAGGTTCTACGAGCGCCAGTTTATCACCCGTAAGGTGGTTAACCGCGACATTCTGACCAAGTTTGAGAACGAGCTCGACGGCTATTTCGAGGGCGATACGGCCGCCGTGAACGGTCTGCCTACGGTGAAATATTTTGCCGAAAAGTGCTTCCTGTCGCCCAACTACTTCGGCGACCTCATCAAGCGCGAGACGGGACGCACGCCGCAGGAATATATACAGAACAAGATTATGGACCTGGCAAAGGACGAACTGCTGGGTACAAGAAAGACAATCAACGAGATAAGCTACAGTCTGGGCTTCCAGTATTCGCAGCACTTTAACCGCTACTTCAAGCGCAACACGGGCATGACGCCGAGCGAATACCGCAAGGCATCGGTGTAGGACGATGACGGCTAACGCTGAAAAGACAAGATGACGAGAGACACAATGCGCCATATCTGCGACACGACAAACTATGTGTGCGAGTGCAACCGCGCCTTCGACAAGGAGACAAGGCATCCGCAGGTGAGCCTGATAGACATGTCGGGCAAGAGCAGCTGCCGCAACATGGCCACCGACTGCTATGCGGTGAAGGTGGTGAGCGACGGATGCACCGCCGGCAAATGCGGACAGCACTACTACGACTTCTCCGAAGCCACCATGACGTTTGCCACGCCCGCAAGCGAGATAGACCTCAGACAGTGCGGCGGAAGGATGCTGATATTTCATCCCGACATAATAAGATGCACGCCGCTGGGCATGAGGATAAAGGACTTCTCGTTCTTTAAATACCACACGGACGAGGCGCTCCATCTGTCGTGCTGCGAACTGAAGGTGATAGGCAGATGTCTCGACGGCATCGACTGCGAGCTGAAATGGGGCGTAGACGAATACAGCAAGGCAATAATAAGCAACTGCATCGAACTGCTGCTCAATTATTGTCAGAGGTTCTACACGCGCCAGTTTATCACCCGCCACGAGGCCAACACGGCTGCAATAAAGACCGTTGACGGCATAATAGACGGCTTTCTGCGCTCGGGCAAGGCCGCCACGCAGAGCATGCTGACAGCATGCCGGATAGCGCCCGAACTGAAAATGTCGGCCGAATATCTCAACGACATGATGAAGCACGAGACGGGAAAGAGCGTGAGCGAATACATACAGCTGAGGCGGATACTGATGGCAAAGGAACTGCTGCTGTCTACCGACATGACGGCAGGCGACATAGCATCGATGCTTGGCTTCTGTGCCGAGAGCTGCTTCAACACGGTTTTCAAGAAGATTACAGGCTGCACGCCTTATGAATACCGCAACGGCTGACGACGGACAGTAAACATTTGGGTGCCGCAATGCACCCAAATGCCCCAATAACCAACATCCCCATACCCAAAAATCATTAGTTTACATAGTCGCAAAAGTCCCATTTCTCCCATCAATTCCCCCTCACCAAAGCCTCAACAAAAATGCTGATTAGCCTTGATTTATTTTGCCATTAAGGCTGTTTGCATTACCTTTGCACAAAAACTAATATACTACAACCAATGAAAAGAATTGTTTTTACGCTTATCTTTGCCGTTGCTGCATGGCTATATGCCGCAGCCGAAAACTATCCTTACCGCTCTGACTATCTGTGGCTTACCGTGCCCGACCATGCCGACTGGCTCTATCAGACGGGCGAAAAGGCTAATATTGAGGTGCAGCTGTATAAATACGGCATACCGAGAGACTGCAAGGTGAACTACGAGATAGCCGACGACATGCTGGAGGCTGACAAGAAAGGCTCTGTGAAACTCTCCGGCGGAAGGGCCACGATTGACATGGGAACGAGAAAGACTCCGGGCTTCCGCGACCTCAGACTGAAGGCCACGGTTGACGGCAAGACCTACGAACATCACATAAAAGTTGGATTTTCAGTGGACAAAATAAGGCCTTATACAAAGGAGCCTGCCGACTTTATGGACTTCTGGAACAGGAACATTGAGGACATGAGGGCCGTTCCGCTGAAATATACAAAGGAAAGAGCCGACGAATATTGCACCGACAAGATTGACTGTTACCTCGTGAAACTGACGCTGAACAAGCAGAAACAGGCCGTATATGCATATCTCTTTTATCCCAAAAACGCCGCAAAGGGCAGCTGTCCTGTGGTGCTGTGCCCTCCGGGAGCAGGCATAAAGACCATAAAGGAGCCGCTGCGCCACAAGTATTATGCCGAGAACGGATGTATAAGAATGGAGATGGAGATTCACGGACTCGACCCGAGAATGAGCCAGGAGATGTTCAACGACATATCTAAAGCATTCAACGGCAAGGAGAACGGCTATCTTGCCAACGGCATAGACAACCGCGACCGCTACTACATGAAGCGCGTTTATCTGGCTCTTGTGCGCTGCATCGACCTGCTGACACAGCTGCCTGAATGGGACGGACGCAACGTAATCGTGCAGGGAGGCAGTCAGGGCGGAGCGCTTGCGCTGGTGGCTGCCGGACTCGACAGCCGCGTAACGCAGTGCATAGTCAATAATCCCGCACTGAGCGACATGGCGGCATACAGCGCCGGACTTACCGGCGGATATCCTCACTTCAACCGCATTGAGGGCATGCTCACCGAGAACAACATGAAGACCATGGCTTATTATGACGTCGTAAACTTTGCGCGCCACGTGAAAGCCGACACTTATATGACTTGGGGATATAACGACAACACTTGTCCGCCGACAACAAGCTATGCCGTATGGAACACTCTAAACTGTCCGAAAGAGGCGCTGCTGACGCCCATCAACGAGCATTGGACATCTGACGACACCGAATACGGACAGATGGAATGGATGCTGAAACATCTTAAATGATTATTTATGCATGGCGAAATAAAAGCCGACAACATCACAGAACATAGGTGAATGGCGACTTACATAATGTCATAAGCAACAAAACATAACACCCCGCAGGCTATTGTCTGCGGGGTGTTATAGTTATAAAGACATGTTGAAAGTTACAGTTTGTCATATTCTTCATCCGTAACCGGCTCGAGCCATTCGTTCGACGCGCCTTCTTCGGCAACGGTGAACGTTACGTGCTGGAACCAGCTGTCTTTGGTTGCGCCGTGCCAATGCTTAACGCCTTCGGGTATTTCAACCACATCTCCGGGCTTCAACATTCGGGCATCCTTGCCCCACTCCTGATACCAGCCTGTGCCGCCGACGCATATCAGCACCTGTATTCCTTTGTGATGGATGTGCCAGTTGTTGCGGCAGCGAGGCTCAAAGGTTACGTTCGACACTGGAACCTTGCCCTGACTGAGCGGCGCAAGATAGCTGTTGCCGATGAAATATTTGGCATAAGCCGAATTGAAGTCGCCTTTTGGGAACATCATCTGCTCCACGGGCTTTCCCTCATCAAACGGCTCTCCGAACACTGCCGCAATGGCCTTGGCAGCGCGCCATGCCTCAACCTCGCCCACACGGGCAGCAAGCGTGGCCGGTATTGAGCGTATCTCGTCGTCCTTCAGGCCCATGTTGCGCGCTCCGCTGACGTGCGACTGCAGCTGCGGCTCAACGCCCTGCATGCCTGACAGCGCGCTGACAGTAACCAACTCGCGCTCGGCGTGAGTGAGATTGTTGCGCGCAAAGATGTCACCAAACAGGTGAGCCTTAAGATAATAGTCGGTGGCGGGGGCGAAATCATAAGTAAACGGCTTGCCGCTCAACTTGGTCTGCACCTCAGTTCCCTGCTTCAGTGCGTCGTATCCTTCTGCCATCGGGTCGGCATCCTTGCCCTCCTCGCACGCCTTGCCCTGCTGACGGCGGCTGTTGACAACGCTCTGCAGTGTGCCAAGGGCGTTAAGGCTGCGTGGAAATCCCGTGTAGGCATACAGTTGCGACAGGGCTTCCTTAATCTCACTTACAGTAAGTCCGGCGTCAAATCCGGCGTTGATGGCGGCAGTCAGACCGTCGATGTCGCCCTTTGCCTCAAGGCATGCAATGGCAGCCATGCACTGCTGCTTTTCGTTTAGTACGTTTTTCATATTCTCTTCAGCTTTTATCTGACTGCATACGGCCATCAACATAGCCGCCGCAATCATTGTTACATTAATCAGTTTCATGTTATAGCGTTTTGGTTACGGTGCAAAGTTAGCATATATCCTCCGTCGCCACGATACCACATTTACTGATTATTTTACCCTTTTTACACATATTTCATTACGAGGCCCCAAGCCTCGCTGAGAGCCGTTTAGAGCCTGCCAGCGTCAGATATGCTTTATCACGCGCGCCGGAACGCCGCCCACTATCGTGTCGGCAGGCACATCCTTGGTTACCACAGCTCCGGCAGCAACCACCGAATTGTCGCCTATCGTAACGCCCTGAAGTATCGTTGCATTAGAACCTACCCACACATTGCGCCCCAAGACTATCGGAGCCGGATAAGTGAAGCGGCGATTTTCGGGCTCAAGTCCGTGGTTGAGCGTGGCAAACACCACGTTGTGGCCTATCTGACAGCCGTCGCCAAGGGTTACGCCTCCATGATCCTGAAAGTGGCAGCAGGCGTTGATAAACACGTTTTCGCCTATGTGTATGTTCTTGCCGAAGTCGGTATAGAACGGCGGAAACACTCTCAGCGTGTCGGGAACGCTATATCCCATAATCTCTGAGAGCAGCGACCTTACTTCCTCCTGAGTGTGAAACTCGGCGTTGAGCCTGAACGTAACGCGGCGCGCCTCGTTGCTCATCTCGTCCATAAAACTGCATATCTCGGGTGTGTTCAGCGGTTTGCCTGTGGCCACATAAGCCAAAAAGTCATTCAATGTCATAATGATATATTGTCCTTTTTTCGTTAACTGTCGTTTCATTTGTGCCTTCACCATGACCGCTCCGGCACCGCAGAGCGGCCATTTTACTGCACGCTGCAAAGATAACTATTATCGGCATTAACCTGCATACCCATATCATGGATAATGTTATATCTTTTACTTTTTTATATTCCGGCACACGCCGCAACGACGTCTGCTCATGCCTCACGGCTACAGGCACACCGCGCGGCACGCAGCCTCAACACATAAAAATCACGGGGCGTATGCTTGCGCCGTGCATTTTTTATTCTTACATTTGCATAGAGAAACATTTTATCGGCTTCATTTTATACAAAAAACAGATTATGAACATAACGGACATTCACGTGGTGTACTTCAGTGCTACCTACACCACACGCACAATAGTTAGGGAAATAGCCAAGGCCATCGGCGGAAACATCATTGAACACGACGTGACCAACGCCCTGCCCGAGAGCGAAATAACGCTCAGCGGCGACAACAGTATGCTCATCGTTGGCGCTCCTGTCTACGTGGGACGCATACCAGAGGCTGCCGCCGAGGCGCTGAAGATGGTTCACGGCAACAACACTCCTGCCGTTGCGGTGTGCGTCTACGGCAACCGCGACTACGACGACGCGCTGCTCGAGATAAAAGACACGCTCAACGGCAACGGCTTCCACACGTTTGCTGCCGGCGCGTTCATAGGCCGCCACTGCATATTCCCGAAGGTTGCTGAGGGCCGTCCCGATACTTCCGACCTTGAAAAGGCTGCCGCATTCGGCAAGAGATGTGCCCAACTGCTCGCCGATGCTGCCGGAACTGACGCCTTGGGCAATCCTGAAGTGAAGGGCAACCGCCCGTATAGGGAGGCTCACAAGGTGCCGATGTGCCCAACGGGCGACAAGAATACATGTACCAAATGCATGACCTGCGCAAGGCTCTGCCCTGCCGGCGCGATAAGCGAGAGCGACCCTTGCAGCACAGACACATCCAAATGTATTGCCTGCGGACGCTGCATGGTGGTTTGTCCTCACGGCTCGCGCGCCATATATCTGCCCGTTTATGCCGAAGCTGCGGCTAAATTTACAGCGGCATTCTCGGCAAGACGCGAGCCCGAAACGTTCTTCTAAGATATTAAAACGTAACGAAGATTATGCCGAAAGTCATTTAACGGCAACATCGTTTCTGCATATCCGCAATGCCGAATGGCCGTGAGCATCACGCAGAAGTTATGCTTCTGTATTACAAAACACCCCAAACGGCATTGTAAAAGGTATGCTTTTGCACCATAAAACACGGCCTTTTGCAGCATGAAAGGATAGCTTTTGCGCTGCAAAAGGCCGATGTTTATTAAACAAAAAAGTTTTTTTCAGAAACTCATCACTCGTCACATCTGCCTGTAACGCTCTAATATTCAATGCCTTAAGGTGTGACGTTTTGACTTGCCGACTCATCACATCAAGGGCTTTACGCTGCCGGCGTGATGAGTGCGGACGGCAACTCATCACACTGCAACAATCTGACTAACTGAAAGTTATGCTGCAATGTGACGAGTGATGAGTTTCTGAGAAAAACTTTTTTTGTATTTATTCTCCATTCATGACGACAGATGCCAAGAGGCATTTTTCAATACACCAACGGCTGAACAACCGCAAACGCCGTCATGAAAGGTTATTCGTAATATCTGAACAGACCACCTTTCGACTCCACATAGCTTATCATCTCACGGAAGACAGTGCTATGGCTGAGCGTCTCAACGTTGCCGGTCATTATCATCTGGCGGCGCGCACGGGTCATGGCCACGTTCAGTTTGCGGTCTATGATGCGTGCGTCGTCCATGAAGCAGTTGGCTGCAAGAAACTCAAGCTGCCACCTGTTCTGCACCGTGAACGAATAGATTATCACGTCGCGCTGGCTGCCCTGATAGCGCTCTACGGTGTCTATGGATATGTCTTCAAGCTCCTTTATCCCGGTTTTTTCTATCTCCTTGCGTATCACGGCTATCTGATTGCGGTAAGGCACTATTACGCCCACGCTCTTGGCAGCGCTGAAACTGCTGCCGAGCATGGAGTAAAGACGGCTCAGAAGGTCGGCCACTATGGTTGCCTCGCTTGTGTTCACCTTGTCGGACACATCGGGACGACGGCACGGCTGCGACGGAATGAAGATCATGCGGTGAGTGCGCAGCAGCGTGTCGAGCTTGTCTGTAAGGCCTGTGTCGGCATAATTGAGCGACGTTTCCTCCTGATGCTTCAGCGGAACGGGCTCGAGATGCTCGCTGGCGTAGAACTCACGGCAGGGGAACTCTGCCACGTCGGGGTGCATACGGCCATGACGGCGCAGCACACCTGTAAACTCTGTACGGCCGGCGGCACGCTCCGTGCGCAGCAGACGCTCAAAGAGCGAGTTGCGACAGTTGTCGAGTCCGATGGCACGCAGCGCCTCGCTGCTCACAGCCGACTCGGTTTCGCTCTGCAGCACCACAGCCGGCAGCTGCTTATGGTCGCCTACAAGAATAAAGCGGTCGATGCTGCAACGCGTGCGCACGCCGCCTTCGTGGTCGTGGGCGGCAAGCAGACCGATAAGTCCAGGCTCGAGTATCTGCGACGCCTCGTCGACAATGGCCAACGAGAAGTGCTTCAGGCTGAACACGAAAGGCCGCGACATGAGCATTGACGTGGTGGCGGTGATGATACGCACCGAGGCTATGCGCTCGCGGATGTCGGACAGACGGGGACAGTTGCGCACAGCCTCGCCAATAAGACGATGCTTGAAACGGCGGTCGCAGCTGTACTCGCTGCCCAGCCTCAGATAGTCGAGCGAGGCGTCTTCGAGCATTGCGCATATCTCGTCTACGGCCCTGTTGGTGTATGCCATGAGCAAAACCGACGCACCGGGGCGCGTAAGTTCCTCCTCAACCATAAACCTCAGAGCCATTGATGTCTTGCCCGTGCCGGGCGGACCGACGAGCAGATAATAGTCGGATGCCTGCATTGCGCCCAGCAGTATGTCGTCGTAGCTCGGGTTATAGCTCTTTGTGAGCCTTACGCTATCGTTTCTGCGAGGGGCACGCTGACCAAGAAGCAGACTGCGGCGGTCGTCGGGAGCGGTTACAAACTCAAGCAATGCGCGCGCTCCGCTGCTGCCCGAAGCGTCTGTTCCGGCATGCTCTACGGCATATACCATTGCCTTATGCATGTCGTCGGGCATATCCTCTGGATGCTGAACCTGCAGAACGTCGGGGTTCTGCTGTCCGTCTGTCAGCACCACTGTTATCTCGTCGGTGTGCAGTTCGTCGATGTTTCCCTTGTAAAGTATGGCGTTGCGCACATCGGGAACGCTGTCGGCACGATACTGATAGAGATAAATCATGTCGCCGCGGCGGAAGTTTGGCAAAAAGCCCTCGCCCTGTCCGGGCACGGAGAGCGTTATGCGGTCGGGCACGGAACTGCCTTCGGCACACTCCTTTGCCTTTATTGTCAGGCCGGTGTATATGTTGCCGGTCTCCAGCTTTTCTGCCAGCGGCATGTTCCAAAGGTCTGCCGAACAGCTCGTTACGCCTTCCTGCGAGCCTACCTTGCCTAAGAGCTGCTCACGATATACGAACGTCATCATGCGGCAGAAATACTCGCGCTCGAGCGGCGGCATGGCTGCCAACGGTCCCGTTACGGCCTCTATCTGCGGCAGAAGATAGCGCTGAAAGAACGACGAAGCGGTCTTTGTGGTGTTGAGTGTGGCGGGCGTAAGTTCGGGCAGCACGCTGTCGAAGCCGTCGAGGGCTATGTCGAAGTCGGCAGCGACAATCTTGTTGCGCAGACTGATGGCCTCAGCGAAGAGCTTGCGATAAAAGGCTACGGCAAGGAAGCCCTGTGCCGGGGGATATTTAGAATAGAGCAGACGTATGTCTGTCTTGTTGAAACCGAGGTTGAAGTTGTATCTCAGCACGCCGTAATAGAGCAGCAGCTGAACATAATGCGGCTCAAGCTGCAGGCCCTTGCCGCCCGACTGTGCGGCGCGCTCTATGTTGAGGTTGCGCCCCGACTTCTGCTCAACAAGCAGACGGAAGTCGGTGGTCATGAGGTCGACACGGCCCTGAAGGCCAAGACGCTCGCAGACGAACGACGGCTCGAGCACAACACGACTGCGGTCGTATTCGCCGAACATGCCCATAACGGCGGCGTTGATGTTGGATGCCTGCACGGCGGCATTTGCCTTGAACACTGCAGGATTGAAGTCGGTGCAGGTTGAATATTCGAGAGCCTTCTCGCTGAAACTCGATTTCAGCGTAGACGCCATATTGTAGGTGCCGCGACTGTTGATAATATCATCGAGCACGCTGCCGGCAAGATTACCGAGGAGTATAGCCTGACTGTTGGCGCGCGGCTTCATTCGGTCGAGGGTGTATATCAGCGGATGATGGCCGTACTCCTTAAAGCATGCGGCTATAGAGCTGATGTCGATAAGATAGTCGGGCTCTACGATAACGAGCGAAGGCACGATGATGTCGCATTTCACGTCGCCCTCGCTGCCGCTGTATGTGCATGAGCCTTCGAGTTTGCAGTCGAGCAGGTTAAGCTGCATGCCCTCGCGCAGCAGTTCGGAGAGATAAGTGAGGTCGTCTGCCGTATAGTCGGCAGCAAGCATGGCTCCGCCGAGCACGTCTTCGGCCGACACATAGATATATTTGTCGTCGAACCCTCTTACGATACATCTCACGTATCTTACGTCGGTGCCTTCGGCCTTGGTGTAAGGCTTGCGCTCGGCAGGCAGCACACGGAGCAGCTCGCCCGGCACGTCGGTGCCCGTAACGGCAGAGATGAAGCGGCTGAGGGCGCGCATATCATAGAAGAAATCTTCGCGCGAGAGCGGCTCACTGCTGTTGGTATGGCGGCGCATGGCCTGAACTGCAATCCAGTCGGGCAGCTTGACGTTGTGCCTCTTGCACAGATAGTCTACCTGCGAAAAGAGGTTACCGAAGGCCTGTCCCGTGTCGCGCAGTCCCTCATGACAGGTCAGCACGAGCGTCTCGTGCGCCATCTTGTTGACGCTCTTTGCATCGGCAGTATCATAAAGGCGCGTAAGTTCTAAAACGCGAGAAAAGAGTTCACTATTAACGTCTTTATAATTCACAATTAACGATTTTATAATTCACGTTTATAAGTCATAATTAGCTAATGCCGAACTTTGTTTCACAATTTATAATTCATAATTGAGCGGGTGTTATTATATATAACATACGATATAAAGTGATATTCTCGTACAAATTATGAAACGAAGTTCTGATTTGCCCAATTATGAATTATGAATTGTGAAACACAAGTTCGGCATTAGCCAATTATGAATTATCATTGTCCTCCCAGCCTGCTGAAAAATTCTATTATCTCTTCCCAAGTCTTGAAGGTGTCGCTTCCAAACTTGATGAGCGTGCCCATAAAGTCGGCTGCGCCATACTCTTCTGACGGGTCGATGAGGTAGTCGCCGTAGATAAGGTCCTTGCGGTTGGTGAACACGAGGTGCTGCCATGCCGGAACGTTTACCACATCTTCAGCCCAGCGCATCACTTCGGCAATGTATTCAGGGTTGTAGGCAGGCGACGGAGCAACGATATACATGGCGTAATGCTCAAAGAGATAGCGGAACGCCTTCATAGCGCTCGACATCTGATTGCCGCGTGCATCGCGCAGCGTGTCGATGCTGACGTATATTATAGGGCGCTCGCGATGCTCCTGTCTGTCGTCTATCCACTGCACTACGGGCAGCACAGAGTGGAGCAATATCTTGTCGTTCATGCGATGCTCGCCGTGAAAGCTGATGGCGTTGCGGTAGTGCTGCGAGAACAGGTCGCGCGTGTGCACCACGGGGTCTTCGTCGCCGAATAGTCCGTAAACCCTGTCGCGGCTCTCCTCCTCGGTTACGCCGGCAAAGCATTTGGCGGTAATCTCCTTATATTCCTCCACGAGAGCCTTGGTTACGATAAACTCCTGCACACCGTCCTGACGGGGATTAAGAAAGGTGTTCTTGCCCAGCATGCCATGCTTCAGCATGGTGTCGCCCATCTGGAAGGCAGGATTTACCAATATGCGGTCGTATCCGTAGAGCATCTCGGCATACATTCCGCCCATCGACGTACCGATAATCAGGTCGGGATTTTCAGTCTCGCAAGTATGGTGAAGCAGGTCCATGGCCTCGGCAGGATGCAGTGGCAGGTCGGGAGCCACTACGGTGGCGCCGGGCAGCATCTCGCGAATCTTGACGACAGTGCCCGACTGTCCCGATGAACTGAAACCATGAACATAAAGGATTTTCTTCCCCTTCATTATCTCGGGGAACTGTATAGCATAATTATTTTCCATTGTTTTTGCAAGCTATAAGGATGTTACTCTGACGGGATGCAAAGTTAATGAAAATATTTCTCACGGAGAAAGGCGCGGCGGGGATAAAGGTTAAAAAAATCGGAACGCCGGCGGACGAAATGCGAAATGCCGTCTTTTGCATTGCGAAAGGTAACCTTTCAGGCTGCAAAAGGTGGTCTTTTAGAGGCTAAAACATGACCTTTTGCAACACATTGAATATCAAGCGGTTACAAAGGCGGATAAAAGACAGGCGAAAACGGGGTTGAAAATGCGTTTTGACCATTATTTACGCATCTTCATCATGGCCTAACTACAAAAAGAAAAGGCACGCCTGACATACGATGCCGGGCGTGCCGTTGATGTGTGATGCGCCACGAGGGGCGCATGCTGCTGCATGATTTAGCGCACGATAACCTTCTTGATTGTGCCGTCGCTCATACGGATTATGTTGATGCCGCGCTGCGGAGCGTTGAGCATCTTGCCGTCGAGCGTGTAGCGGCCAGTTTCCTCAGCCTTGACGCCTTCAACGGCATCAATGTCTGTAGCCTCAGTTACTTCTACGCTTACAACGGTCTCAGCCAGTTTGCCGTTAGAGTTGACCTGGATGGTTATGTCTGCCTTGCCAGCCTTGAGCGGAGTTATCACGAGGTCGCCGTCGGCCATTTCAGCCTTCAGCACTTCTTCGTCGCTCACCTCCTTGACGGTCTTCACGATGGCAGCGTCCATGTTGTCGGCGTCGGTAGCCACTTCTTTCAGCGAAACGGTGATGCCGTCCTCGGTTGTAAGGCTTACGGGGTCGATGTCGGCAACGACAGGAGCCTCGTTGTCGGGGAATACCGGAAGCGACGGGAACCAGTAGTTGCTTATCATTGAATACTCAGCTATCTGCTTGCCTTCGTTGTCGTATTTGCGCACAACGTAGGTCGGGTCGCCGTAGCCTTTGTAGAGGCTTACTATGGCTTCGTCGGTAACGGGGTCTATGCGGAACGAGCATCCGTAGATCTGCCAGCCGTCGGGGTCGTCGTTATAGTCGATGAACGTGCTGAAGGTGTTGCTGTCGATGTCGTATTTATAGACGGTCTTGCCGCTGAACCAGCTGCTGTTTCCGCCGTTCCAGTAGAGCACGTTGTTCTGCTTGCTTGCGCAGAAGCAGTCAGGTGTCCATGCATACCATGAGTTTGCCGGACCGAAGATGCCTTCGGGGCACTCTATGACGGTCTGCTCGAGCGTTGCGGGGTTGAGCTTTACTATGCGTGTGTCGGCCTGGCCTGAACCTGACGATGCCGCCAGACTGAGCCACAGGTTGCCGTCTTTCGACAGTACCACAGAGCCGAAGCCCCATCCTTCGGGAGCCTCAACGGTCTGCTCTACCTCGTCGGTTGCGGGATTGATGACGAGCAGTCCGTTCTTCTGATGAACGGCAAACACGCGGTCGTTCACGCGCACCATGTTACCAATCTGTCCTCCGTAGAGCTGCTGATACGGGTCGTCGCTGTCAGTTCCGGCTCCGCTTACACTGCCCGTAATCTCCAGTTTGTCGAGGTCGAGAACGTAGATGCCGTTGCTTGTGCCTATGTATGCCTTGTGCTCGTCCACTCCGAGGAAGCCGCGGCCGTCGGCAATGCTTGAGCCATTGTCGTCAACGGCAATGTTTTCTATCTGCTTCAGCACCTTCATTGTCTTGGCGTCGCAGATGGTTATGCGTCCGCCCATGATGCTTGCGCCCGGATCTTTGGGCTGCTTGGCTATGATGAAGAACTTGTCGCCGTAGATTGCTCCATACTGCACGGTGGCTCCAAGCTCAACGCCGGGATTCTCCTTCTGCACCACGCGGTAAACCCATTCGCCCTCGTCTGTGAGGAAGTTTACGGTAGAGTTCTGGTGGCCATACCAGTCTTCGTTCACGATGAATGTGCCTTTGGTGTAGTCAACCAGCACGGGCTCTGACGTCAGCTCAGGCAGATAATACAGCTCGCCAATCATGTTGCCCATGTTCATGTCGCTCATGTCTCTCACGGCCGACCATCCGTCAACGCATCCGTCGACAAGTTTGCGGCCCGTTGCGCCCACGTTAGAGTAGCCGAACGCTTCGCCCGGAGTGTCGCACACCCAGTAAGACAGATAGCCGTCATACCAGCCTGAGAACCAGAGGTCGTCCTCGTCGGCCGACACATAGCTGTCAAAGTCGTAGCTGGTGGTGTGCAGCAGTCCGTCCTCATCAGGCTCCACGGCCTCGCCGTTCTTTGTTATGCTGAATCCGTCGCCGTCAAGGTCGTAGCCCACACCGCCAATGGTGGTGCCGTAAGGAGTGTTGCCATAAACGAGAACGATGAAGTTAGGGTCGTTCTTTGCTATGTTGCAGAGCATTGCTGCACCCGTTCCGTCGGCCTCGTCGGTCCAGCGATAGCCCCACACATAGAGGCGTTCCTCGCGGCTGTCGTTCCATTTGATGACGAGTGCGGCCTGCTTGTCGCCCTCGCCTATCCAGCGCGTAATCTTAGAGAAGTCGACATCGCACGTGTTGTCGGTGGCCGACATCATTACGGTTCCGTTCTTGATGTTGCGCGGAACGCCCTGCACCTTTATTGTCTGGGCGATGGCAAACACGCCCGACAGCAGTGCAAACAACAATAAGTAAATCTTTTTCTTCATAAAGAACTTAACTTTTAAAAATTAAACATGTTTGTTATTTATTTGTCTGTTTTGCTCGTCTTATGGTCAGGTGAGCCGCATTGGGCTGCATGTCGGCCTGCACGTGCAGGTCTTGCGCACGCGAAATCTCGGTAGAGGTCTCGCCCACCCATCCGCAATACTGGTTTACCCCGGTGTAGACACGTATGAAGTCGGCGCCCGGCAGACTGACTTTGTTACCCTGACTGTCCACAGCCCAGCCTATATCGAAGCTGTTAAGGCCGATGGAGTCGTTGGGATGATTGTCGGCATAGCCCCACGGATATGAGTAGAGAACATAGTAAGAGCCCCATCCGCTCACGTCCTTGCCGTTGTCGGGCAGTCGCGTTCCGCTGAACGTAAGCTCGTCGGCATCTATCCATTCGGGATAATAGCTCTGCGTATGGTACATGTTCTTATATATATGTCCGCTGTTTCCGCGGTTGTCTTTCCATCGTATGTAGAGCGTGTCGGTGAGCGTTCCCGATATGTCGGGCACGGGATCGTGCTCCACCGGACGGCTGTAGGTTATGCCGTAGTTCTTTATCGTGGCACTGTTGTTATATTCGCTGCCGGCAAGCTCATACCACTCGTCGTCGTCAGGGCGTCCGTTCATGTTGCGGTCGAACGCCACCATCACTATGCCCGGCTCGCAGTTGCCGCCCCGCTGCTCGGCATACCCGGGTATGTCAGAGTAGAACGAGTTGCCTTTTATGTAAAAGTCTTTCTCGCCCGGCACGTTTACCACAGTGTGGTCGAAGGCAAACGTAACGTAGCCTCCATAGGCTCCGAGGGTTATCATCACGTCGTTCACGAGGTCGTCCTCGGCCTTCTGCCTCATTGTTTCAATGTCGTCGCCTGGCTCATAGATTGGCATAGTGTTGACAAACTGGCCCGGAGCGGGGCAATATTCATACACGCTTGCCGTATAGGGACTATACTCCACTTCCTCGTGAAGCACCGTAACGGGAAATGTCTGCTTGTATCCGCGCCCGCCGTCGTCGAGCTCAAAGGTAATCACATACTCGCCTTCGTGCTGCGCGAGGAAGATATACTCGCGCTCGGTGGAAAGGAGCGAGTCGGCGCCCGATGCCGTCCTGACGGTCCATCGGTAAGAGTCGCCGGTGTAGGCAGGGGCAAGTCTGAGCTTCTTCATGCGCTCGATGTAGTAATAGTCGTCAAGTCCTGAACTTACGTTCTCGGCGTCGCGTTCGCACGAACACGGCAACACAGCCGCCACAACAACGGCAGACATGACCGAAAGGCGCACTATATGATGTTTTATTCTGTTCATAATGAATTATTTTGAAGAACCTTTTATGAAGCACATGTGGGCAGGAATGTCGCCCGTGCGCACGCTCCACTTGTGTTTTCCTTCTTTCGAATAGCAGTGAAGCACGCCGCTCGACACGTAGTTTTTGGCGTCAGTGATGTATATGTCGCCCGTGTCGGGATGTATGCTGATGCCATACGGAATGGTGATGTCGGCCTGCGTGCCGTCGGTTATGAACGAGTCGCTCACGCGCTTCATCGTCTCCGTGTTTATTATTCCGTAGGTTATGGTGTTCTGCTGGGTGTAGTTGTTCCACTCGGTGCTGTAATAATAGAGCGAGTCGCCGCTGATGCAGAAGTTCGAGCAGGGAATGTTGAGCGTGTCAGTTACTTCCATCTCGTTGCGTCCGCTCTTCTTCTGGAGCACGTAGAGATTAGAACTTATGGTCTCATAGTCGCCTCGCGACGTAACCCAAAGCCGTCCGTGGCGGTCGGCCCTGATGCGGTGGAGGTTGATTCCTACAGGTATCTTCTGCATCTGCCTGAACCCTTCAAACTCTATCACCGACACGGTGTTGTCGTAGTTGGGCGCCATATAGCCGCCGGAGTTGGCCACATAAAGGTATTCTCCAAGCACTTCGAGCTCTTCGGGCTGGTAGCCCACGGTGCATTTGTCCACCACCTTGAGCGTGAGCGTGTCCACCTTGTAGACCGCACCCTTAACGGCGTTAGGGTTGTTGAGCTGAACCGGGCCGACATAGGAGCTGACATAGGCGTGGCCGCGGTAGAAGTTGACGTAGCGGCAGTTGGGTATGTCCACCTGAGATATGCGCACCCCGGTGCGTGCGTCGAGCACTTCCATCTTGTTGGAGCAGTTGACCACGACGTAGAGTTTTGAGCCGTAGACACGTATGTCGTTGCCGACGTCGCCAAGTTCTTTTATGACATGGGGATTGCGCTCGGCGTAGAGGTTGCGCACATAGTAGCCCTGCACGAAGTCGAGATAGTCGAGCGTGCACTTGTTGCTGCCCATGTTGCCCTCGTTGAGCAGGTACATGCCTACGACATCGCTGCCTTCGGGCACGGTTACGGGCAGTATGTCGTACTCCGTAGGCACCACGACCTCGTCTTCGCGGCATGACGACAGCAGGACAGCCGACAGCAGGAGGATATACAGAAAATGTATGTTGTGCATCATAATTCAAAACTTAGGGTAAGACGATAGTTGCGCTTGGGCATGGGATAGTTGAGTATCACGTCGTAGTCCTGACTGAAGAGATTGTTCACTTCGAGCTGAACCTTGGCCGAATAGCGGCTCCAGCGGAAGCTGCGCGCAATGGAGATGTCGCTCGTGTACCACGGCTGCGTGTGGTTATACACGATGTTTTCCTGCTGATTGTAGCGCTCGCCGGTGTAGATAAAGCTGTAGTTAAGGCTCCATGAGCGCCATGTTGCCTGAACGATTGCCGAGCCGCTGTGCCATGGTATGTAGGGTATCTGGTCGCGATAGTAGGTGTCGGCCGGACTGGTTACGTCGATTGCTTCCTGATAAGTGTACTGAAGTTTGCCGGTGATGTAGAGGTCGCGCAGCGGATTGAGCGTGAGCGAGCCGGTCAAGTCGACGCCGGTGATGCGCACACGGCCAAGATTGAGCATGGTCCAGCGGAACTGCGCGCCCTTGGGATAGGCCACAATCTTGTCGCGGACGAAGTTGCGGTAAGCATCGGCATGAAGGCTCCATTCGGTCAAGAAGCCGCGGCTGCGGCGACTGTCGTAGGCAAAACCGATGTTGTATTGGGTGGTGTATTCGGGCCGCAGCTGCGAGTTGCCCATGTCGGCATAGTAAAGGTCGTTGAACGTCGGCATGCGGAAACTGCGCTTGGCAAAAGCACGGAGCGTAAAATCAGAGCTGCCGAAGGGCGCCCACGACAGGAAGAAGGCGGGAGTAAGCACGGTCTTGTCGCCTGCCGACTTGGCCAGACGGGTGCGGTCGTGAACGTAGTTGAGCACAAGGCTGCCCTGCATCTTGACGCGGCCGAGGGTAATGGCGGTGGCTGCCGAGAGGAAATGGTGCCAGCGGGTGGGATAAACAAAGCCGTACATGTCGGCATCCATCGTGTTCCACTGCACGTCGTAGGCAGCCGAAACGTCCCAGAAGTTGGTGATGTTATACAGATGTGACGACGACAGATACAGCTCCTTCTGCCGGTAAACGTTGTCGATCATCATCACGGTGGTGTCTTTGTTGACGTATTTGGTGAGATAATAGGCATACTTGGCCATCAGACGGGTGTGATAACGGCTGCCGAAATCTTTCTGTATTGAGCCTTGCACAAACGAGTTGTTGTCCCAGATGCGCTCGCCGCGGCGCCACACATTGTTGACAATGGCCCCCGGCACGCCGCGCTCCGAGGTGTAGTTGTATGCCTTGAGCATCCACTCGCCGCCGCTGATGGTGCCGAACAACGCGCCCTCCATGCGCGTGGCGCGCACGTCGCCGTTCTGTCTGACGGCGGTGGTGTCGTACATTATCTCGTCGGTCATGACGGCCTTGCGGCGGTAGCGGAACTTATACTTGCCGCTGCTGCTGAGCCACTCGCCGCTGAACGACGCCGACACCTTGTCGGAAAGGCGCAGCTCTATGAGCAGGGCGGGATTGACAAGGTCGAACGAACCTGTCTTCAGCGTGGCCTTGAGATGATAGCTGGTGCTGTCGGCAAACACGGGGCGGCGCGTCCACATGTATATGGAGCCGGCCGAGTTGAAGTCTTTTGCCGACTGGAATATCTGACTCTTCTGTCCGTTGTAGAGCGATATGGCCTGCATGTTGTCGAGCGAGAACATGCCGAGGTCCACCTGTCCGTTCTGCGCGTTAGACAGCTGTATGCCGTCGTAGAACACTCCCACGTGGTTGGTGCCCATGCTTCGTATGTTGACGGTCTTGATGCCGCCCACTCCGCCGTAGTCTTTCAGCTGCACGCCGGCAAAGAACCTGAGCGCGTCGGCCACACTCAGGCTGTTGAGCCGCTGCAGTTCTTCGCCCTTAAGCTGCTGCGACGGAATGACACTGCGCTGGCTGTTGCCCAGCACTACCACTTCGTTAAGTCTCTGCACACTGTCGAGACGGCTCACATGCTTTTGCGCATAGCCCGTAAAGACAGCCATGCACAAGAACATAATGGCTAATCTTTGTTTCATAAAAAAATTAAGAATGCTCTCCTGAAGCCTAATCCACGAGGCTGCGGAAGGTTATTAAAACAGCAAGGCAGGTCTTCTGACTTACCGCCCGGATGCGAACGCCTTCCCGAAAAAATGTCAGTGGCTTCATTGTTCGCACCCCGATATAAGGGCGGATTACAGCAGCGGGTCTGTCCGGGATTCTCACCCGGTTCCCTTTTAATCGCCATACGGCGAACCGTTGCGTGGGCAAAGTTAAGTGTTTTTATATTAACGGCACCATGTTTTTACATAAATGTTTTAAATTTAACATATCGGCATGTAAACAGCGAGTTGACAGACATGACGGCAAAGAACATCGGCACAAGGCACAAGAACCACTGCCGGAACATGGACCAAGACACAGGGACAGAAAGGCAAAAAGCAACAGGACGAAAGGTCTGCTGACGCAAAAGAAAAGGCATGGCGAAAGCAGCATGAATGTAAAAGGCCACCTTTTGCGACGTAAAAGGTATCCTTTTAGGCTGCAAAACATGGTCTTTCAGGAGCCAAAAGACCACCTTTTGCAACACGCTGAATATCAATACATTACAAAGGCGTATAAAAAGCGGTCTGTATTACCGCAAAACCAACCCGCACACAAACCTTAGACGGATTGCCCGGACAGTGTTTATCTGTGATGCATTCCTCCCCCGTAAACATCTATGCGACAAAGACAGCCATAGGCGTGTATAACGGCGAACGAAAACAACAAAGTATTTTGATTTGGATTTGCCTTAAAATCCTTATCTTTGCATGACAACAAACATGAAATAAGCTATTTATGCATAAAAAGGCAATATATATAATGATGCTGGTTGCGGTGCTGCTTGCGTCATGCAGTTCACCCGGAAGGAAGGCGCTGGAGCTAAGCGACAATATGCTGAAGACAGCACCGGAGAGGGCATTGGCCATACTGGACTCTATAGAAAATGCCGGCGGACTGAACAGGGAAGAGCAGCTGCACCTGGTATGGAACCGGGCTATGGCCCATCAGATAATGGGGATGTCTCTGGCTGAGGACGAACAGCTGCCGGAGGCCATCATGCACTATCGTGAAGAGGCCGACAAGCAAACAGACAGCTATCTTCTGGAGGCATCGTACCTGAACTGGAAAGGCAAGAGGGCTGAAGCCATAAACGTCTTAAACAAAGGGATTGGCAAGATTAAGGATTCAACAAAACGGGTTAAGCTGATGGCCGAACAGGCAAGGCTGCTTGAGCTTCAGCGGGAATACAGCAAGGCTGCCGAGGTGATGGAAAGGGCGCTGGAACTTAATCCGACGGAACGTGACAAAGCAATATTAAACTATAAGATAGGACTGAACCTTTCGTTAGCGGGAGACCCTCGGTCGGAACACTTTTACAGCCAAAGCGTAAGGATGGCCACGGAGAACGGCGACACGGCCATGGCGTGTGAGTTTCTGCGCAACTATGCCGACTATCTGGCAAACAACGGAAAGTATCGCCAATCTAACAACGTTTACCGCGAGATAAGCCGAATGATGCCGCAGATGGCAGGCCTGTCGGCCATTCAGATGGCCATGGCAGGAAACTATATCAATCTGCACATGCCCGACTCTGCACGCATCTGCAACGAAAAGGCCATAGAGAGCGAAGCGAGACTTGAGGCAAAAGGCTTTGACGACATTTCGCGCAGGATGGTGATAGAGCTGGAGCGCTGCCTGTTAGACTACGGGGACGGAAAGCCCGTATCTTATGTTGGCTTATCCCGGTATTGCGACTCGATAACTGCCGACATGCATGCCAAGGAGAGCACCCTGGCAAGACGGCAGGAAGCGAAGGAGCGCCTGCTGTGGGCAAACCATGAGCTGAGACTTGACAGACAGCGTATGGGATGGATGCTGGCGGCAGCCGTGCTGTTGCTTCTGCTCGGCGTGGCAGGCGGATGGATATATTACAGGAACCGACTAAGCCGGCTGGCAGAAGCCGAAAACAGCATAGACACGCTGAAAAGGATGCTGAAAGAGACGCAGACTCCGGCGGAAGAAACACCTGAAGAAAAGCAGCAGAAGAGTGAAGACGACGCCTTCTTCAAGAAAATACTTTTGCAGCAACTTGGAATAATACGCATGGTGGCAAGCACCCCGACCAACCATAACCAGGCTCTTCTGAAACGCATAGCCGGCATCAGTGAGGGCAAGATTCAGACAGACAGCCTGCTTGTGTGGCCTGATCTTTATCTTGTAATTGACCGTCTTTATGACAACTTCCACAACAGGCTTACGGAACGATACGGCAATGTGCTTACGGAAAAGGAGATACAGATTGCCTGCCTGTTGTGTGCCGGCTTCTCAACAAAAGAGATTGGCGTAGTAACACAGCAGTCGGATGCAACGATTTATGTCCGCAAAACTTCCATCAGAAAGAAGACCGGGGCTGCCGAAGGACAGGACATCGTGTCCTACATCAACGGCATTAAGGCCGATTAAGACGCGGCAGGGCGACATTTAGATTTACAAAAAGCGTAACCACTGATATTCAGCAGGTTACGCTTTTCTTATTAAGACTTTTTATTTGCCTGTTTAGTCGTTGTAAGGTTCTTCTTCGCCGTAACTTTGCATCGTCAGAAGCTTAAATCCATAAAGGGCGCATGGGGCATATTATCATGACGCCCGGCCTCTGACGACAAACCATAATATCAACAAAACGGAGAAGAACCATAATGAGAAAAAGCAGATTTGTAAAAACAGCAGGCAGCCTGTTGGTCATCATGCTTATTGTGCTTGCATCCGCCGGACAACTGCATCTGCCCGGACACGGCAACAGGACCAACAGAAGTTTTGAAGAGGCGGTAGTAAGCCATGTGCAGGCCACACTTGCCAAGGGAGAGAAGATAGAACTCGGCAGCAGATTCTTATGTAAAGACTATAAGGAAAACGGCGAGCTGCGTTTCGCCTGCAACATAACTTACTGTGTAGTTTCAGAAAATGGCGTAAAAGAAATGCATACAGCCCATGTGGTATGCAACGGAGATAAAGACAGAATAATTGAATGGAAGGAGATTGAGAAACAATGAACATAAGGAAACGTTTCACATTGATTGTGGCAGCAGGCCTTGCCTTATCCTCATTATCCGGCAAGGACATAAAAGGCCGTGTTACCGATACAGACGGGGTGCCTATGGAATTTGTAAATGTGGTACTTCTTCATGATTCTGCATTTGTCGACGGAGTTATTACCGACGGCAACGGCTGTTTCTGTCTGTCATACGACGCAGCGCAGGGATTAAGGCTAAGGCTGTCATACGTGGGTTTCGACTCAAGATATGTCGACATCACTCCTGACGGCGAACTGGGCGACATCAGGATGACGGCCTCAGCCAACACAATGCTGGAGAATGTGGTGATAAAAGGCAACGCCTCTAAAACTTATCTGAAGGGAAACGCTCTGGTAACGAATGTGGAGAACAGCATCCTGGCCAAGGCTGGAACGGCAAAAGATGTGCTCAGACAGATTCCAATGGTTGTTGAAACCAACGGCAATCTGGAGATATTTGGCAAGGGGACGCCTGCCGTTTATATCAACGGACGTAAGATCAACGACTTGCAGGAATTATCAACACTATTGTCCGGCAATATCCGGAATGTGGAGGTGATAAACAATCCAGGTTCATCTTATGCGGCAGATGCAAAGGCCGTTATACGCATCCGCACGAAAAAGCCACAGGGCGACGGATGGAGCGGCACGTTCAGGTCGGAAGACGGATTCAGACATTACTTTCAAAGTGGCAACATGATGAACCTTAAATACCGTGCAGGAAGTTTTGAAGTATTCTCCACCTTGACATACGATACGGGCAGAAGCAGGGAAAAGAAGTTTACAGACATGGCTACTGTTACAAAATCGGAATGGAACCAGCAGCTATCCACAGCCAACACCAGGCATTATAACGGCTTTTCAGGCAAATTGGGCTTTTCATGGACAATCAGCAGCGACCATTACATAGGAGCCTTTTATCAGAACGAATATGCAAAGAATGAAATCAGGTCGTTTCTTGAAAGCGATGTGTCTGAAAACGGAACGTTTTACGACAGTTGGAGCACTGATGCCGACGACATGTCGGAGAACACTCCAAGGCATGCGGCGAACATTTATTACAACGGACAGATAAACAAACTAAGCATTGACTTCAATGCCGATTACATCTGGAACAGAGGAACGCAGCATACCACTAATGAAGAGACAAGCCTGATGCAGGAAGACCGCTACATAACGACATACAGCAAACGCAAGACCAGCATGGCTGCCGAGAAACTGGCATTAAGTTATCCTGTAGGGAAAGGTGTATTGACATTGGGCGAGGAATATACAAGATCCAGCACAGACAACCGCTTCAATACTGAATATGCCAACCTCAACAGCAGTCATTCAACGATAAAGGAAAGCAATATAGCCTGCTTTGTTGAGATAATGCAGCAGTTAGGCCGGATAAGCATCGGTGCGGGACTGAGGTATGAACATGTAAACTATGACTATTTTGAGCATTCTCGGTCTGAAAACAACCTCAGCCGGACCTATAACAACATCTTCCCTTCATTCAATGCCAACACAAGACTGGGCGACCTGCAGATGTCGCTATCATATGGCAACAGGGTGGAAAGGCCGGGCTATTCGGCGCTGAATGCCAATGTTTCATATCTTAACAGAATGACGTACGAGTCGGGCAATCCGCGCCTACAGCCAACAAGACTGCACAACCTGGAGTACAGAATGGTATGGAGGAACTATTTTGCACAGGTGGCCTATACCTATTTTGACAATCCCATTGTAAATACCACCAGGCCATACAGCAACGACGGCGAGATAACCATCCTTACTTATGAGAACTTCAGCAGGAGGCACTTCGTGCAGGCATTTATGGGCGGACAGTTCAGGCTTGGGATATGGCAGCCACGTGTAAATGTGGGAATGTTTACGCAGTGGTTTGACATTGTGGTCAACGGCAACAGCAAAAGCATGAACAAGCCCATAGGTATTGTGCAATGGCAAAATGCGATACATCTGCCAATGGACATCTGGCTGAACATCGACTGCCAGTTTACAACTGCGGGAAATGACAGAAATATCTATGCGGCACATTCTTCATACATAAATGCAAAGCTATATAAGGATTTCTGCAAAAACAGACTTAGCATGACACTTGAGGCACGCGACATATTCAACGGCTCACGCCAGAATCTTACTCTATACAACAATGCCGTAACGCTTAACCAAAGGAATTTCAGCGACATGCGATGCCTGATGTTCACACTGCAGTACAACTTCAACGTAACACGTGACAGATACAGAGGCACGGGCGCCGGCAACACGGAGAAAAAACGCTTATAAATATAAGGCAAAGGCCTTGTGTGGTTGGAATAAATCCTGACAGATGGCACAGGAGCAGATTGCAGCAACGGAGAAACAGACGGGAAAGATTCAGGGCGGCGCGCTGCTGGAAAAACATTGCAGCATGCCGACCTGAACGGTATGTTATTAAGAACTGAACAAAAAAACGTAAGCCGCAGATGAGGCAAGCCTGCGGATTTATCCCAGCGTGATGTTCTCTACGTCAACCCGCTCATGCAGGAAGAGCTGGGCCGACTCGCGGAACTTGTCGGTGTTCTCCGTGGTGAGATAATGACACAAGCCGTTCTTTGTACACTTTGCCTCTATGTCGGGATGGCGCACAAAGTAGTCTTTTAGGCTGTTGGACACATACTCGCCCTGCGGAACTATCTTGACACCGCGCGGCGTATACTTCAGAATCTTGTTGAGCAGCAGAGGATAGTGAGTGCAGCCGAGGATGATTGAGTCAATCTGCGGGTCGCGTATCATGAGGTTCTCAATGCGCTTCTTTACAAAATAGTCGGCACCCGGACCGTCGTACTCGTTGTTCTCCACAAGCGGAACCCACATTGGGCAAGGCTCGCCCGTAACGGTGATGTCGGGGAATAGCTTGTTTATCTCGAGCACATAGCTCTCGCTCTTTATTGTTCCCTCGGTGGCAACGATGCCCACGTGGCGGCTCTGAGTGATGCTGCCTATACACTCGGCCGTGGGACGGATGATGCCCAGCACACGGCGGTTAGGGTCGAGAGAGGGCAGATCGTTCTGCTGAATGGAGCGCAGGGCCTTGGCCGAAGCCGTGTTGCAGGCCAGGATTACGAGATGACAGCCCATGCTGAAAAGCTTCATGACAGCCTGCCGCGTAAACTGGTAAACCACGTCGAACGAGCGCGCTCCGTAAGGCGCACGTGCGTTGTCGCCAAGATAAAGATAATCATAGTGTGGCAGAATGTTGCGCATCTGATGCAGGATGGTAAGTCCGCCGTAACCAGAATCGAACACTCCTATAGGACCTGGTTTTTCTGAAAGCTGCATAAGCACTGATATTTTATACGTTGAAGGCTGCCTGCAAATGCGCTGCTGACAAATTAAGCCGGTGGCACACGGGCATACAGCCGTGGAAATAAGGCCGGACCTGCCACACAAGGCGCACGGCTCCGGCCTGAAAAAGACATCAGCCACGCACGTCTGAGGCCATAAGGCAGAACCTCAAAGACATGCCGGCATGACAAATAACTGTACGGCATGCACGGCCTGAGCCGGCATGCTGCTATTTCTCCAAGTATGTAAACATGTTGCGCACCAGCGAGCTTATATCCTCACCGCTCGTAGTGTCGATATACGGCACGGCGTCGTTGTCGGTGTTGAGGATAAAGGCATATCCGCGCTCGCGTCCAACCTGACGCAATATTTCGTTAAGACGCTTCTTCAGAGGCGCATACATGTCGGCCTCGGCCTGCTCGAGCAGGCGGGCAGCTTCTTTCTTGAAAGACACGCTGTTGTTGAGAAGCTCCTGCAACTCATATTGTCTTTTCTTCAGAATTGAAGGCGCAAAGTCTTTCTGACCCTCAAGAAACGCCTCATATTTCTGGTTGAACTCTTCTTCAGAGCGCTTTGTCTCGTTGGCATACTGACGCTTAAGCTCAGCCAGACTCTTCTGCATGTCGGCATAGCCGGGCATGGCCTTGATGGCCTCGCTATAGCTTAAATAACCAAACTTAACCTGTGCGTCGGCCATGGCAGCCGGCAGGAGCAACAACAAAAAAAGAATAAGTTTCTTCATAGAGGCATAGTTAAAAAGTCAAAAGCGCCGCCTCCCTGATGGAAAGCAGCGCTCGTTATAGTGTTTAATTATTTCAGTTTATTCATTTCAGCTTTCACATCTGCCGTAACATCCTTGCTCAGAGTGTCGCTGATGTAAGGTATGCCGCCCGATACGTCCATGATGTAAACATATCCGCCGTTCTTGCCTACATTCTTTATGGCAGTCATTATCTTGGTCATGATAGGCTGCATCTTCTCCTGCTGAGCTTTCTGCAGAGCCTGCTGGTTGTCCTGCAGAGCCTGCTGATATTTCTGGAACAGCTGCTGCAGTGAAGCCTCTGTCTCCTGACGCTTTGTCTCGTTCATTGTGCTCTTTGTACGGTCATACTCGTCAGACTTTTTCTGAATTTCGTCCTGCATGGCCTTCATATCATTCTCATACTGCTTTGACTGAGCTTCAAGCTCGCCGCGGGCCTTGATGAATTCGGGAAGGCTCTGCATGATAGCCTGTGCGTCAACATGTCCGAACTTAGCGTTCTGGGCAAACAATGTCAGAGGTGCGCACAGCAACAACATTAAAACTAGTTTTTTCATTTCTTAATTGCAATTTTTATATTTAAATGTTTATTATTTGTCTGCAAAGATAATGCAAGCAGCGAGAACTACAAAATAAAAGAGTGTGAAATGCGCTTTTATTTTAATTTCAGGCGCCGGCCATATCTTGTTCAAACACAAGACATTAGTTAGAATAGCCCAACTTCGACAGCACTTCGTTGCTTATGTCTATCTTCGGCGAGCCGAAAATGATGCTTGTGTCTGACGCACGGTCGAGTATGAGCGAATATCCGCGCAGGTCGGCAATGTCCTTCACCGCGTTGTAGATTTCCTCCTGAATCGGAGTCATCAGACTGGTGCGCTTCTTGAAGAGCTCGCCCTCCGGTCCGAAATACTTGCGCTTAAGCTCGCTAGCCTCCTTCTCCTTGTTCATTATGGCCTCCTGGCGCTCCTTCTTCTGCTCCTGAGAGAGGAACACCACCTCGTTCTGATAGTTCTTGTACATGGTCTGAGCCTCTGTGTTGAGGGCGTCCACCTCTGCCTGCCACTTCTTGGCCACCTGGGTGAGCTGCTCGTTGGCACGCTCATAGGCAGGGATGTTCTTCAGGATATACTCCATGTCGACAAGAGCAAACTTCTGCGCACTGGCCGTAAATGCAACGGCCAGCATGGCAAACATCATCAATATCTTCTTCATACTTTCTTCTCCTTATTATAAATTAAACTGACAAAACCGACGTGACAGATACGCCTATATGTCCTGACGGCCAATTTATTAACTCTCTTTATCTTGACATTCGGCATCTAAGCCATTAGAATTCCTGTCCGAGGATGAAGTGGAACTGTGAGCCGCCGCGTGTGCCGAACACCTTGTCGAAGCCGTAAGCCCAGTCGATACCCATAAGACCTACCATCGGCAAGAAGATGCGGACACCGATACCGGCTGAACGCTTCATGTCGAACGGGTTGAAGTCCTTGGTGTCGTTCCATGCGTTACCTGCCTCAAGGAAGCCAAGACCATAGATTGTGGTGTTGCCGAGCAGGAACGGATAACGAAGCTCAAGAGTGAAGCGGTCGTAGGCATAGCCCTCATATCCGTAAGGAGTGAGGCTACCGTTGTCGTATCCGCGCAAGCCGATAGTTTCTTCGGCATAGCCTGTTGAGTAGCCGCTCATACCGTCACCACCCATATAGTAGGTTTCGAAAGGCGACTTCTTATACTTGTTGTAAGAACCAAGCAGACCAAACTCTACGCGGGTCATGAGCACGAAACACTTCTGTCCGTTGGTAAGTGCGGTATATGTCTTGGCGCGGAACTTCCACTTGTGATACTCAACCCAGCGGTATTTCTCCTGCTGCTCGGCTGTGTATGTCGGCGACTCCGGATTGACGGCAAGATTCTTGTAGTCCTTATGTTCGAAAGCTGACCAAGGCGGAGTGATTGTGAGCGATGCCATGAACTCTGAACCGCGGCGCGGGAAGAGCTGGTTGTCGGTAGATACACGCGACAGGGTGATGCCCAGGTTAAGGTTGTTACAGTTACCGTTGGTAACGATAAAGTACTGCCAGTTCTTCAGCATATAGCGCTGGTAGGCCAGCTCGACAGACAACTGGAAGTAGTCGTCAGGCCAGCGCAGACGCTTACCCCATCCCACTGACACACCGAGCAGCTTGACATACTTGTCGGGGTCGTAGAAGTTTTCATAATAATTATTGTAACTGTTGCCGACACCATACAGGTAATTGTAATAGTTTTCCATGTAAGCGTTGTTGTAATAGTTGCTCGACACGTCGGTCTGCTTAGAGAAGTAAGCTCCGACGGTAAACTGTATAGGACGCTTTCCGCCGAACCAGTTGGTTGAGTAAGATGCGTTGTACGACTGATAATACGTACCGTTGGTCTGCGCTCCGATAGAAAGCACCTCACCGTCGCCGACGGGCAATATGCCGCGGTGCTCCTTATTCTTGTTGAAGAGGTTGGCCATTGAGAAGTTGTTGAGCTTCAAGCCGATACGTCCGATGACACCGGTCTGTCCCCAACCGAGCGAAAACTCAACCTGGTCGTTAGACTTCTGAACAAGATCCCAGTTGATGTCAACGGTTCCGTCTTCATAGTTAGGTCTTACATCCGGATTTATCTGCTCAGGGTCGAAGTGTCCCATAGACGCCATTTCACGTGCCGAACGCATCAAAGCCTCCTTAGAGAAGAGGTCGCCCGGCTTTGTTCTCAGCTCACGGCGCACAACGTTTTCATACACACGGGTGTTACCGTTGATGCGCACACGGCTGATGTGGGCCTGGTTGCCCTCCATGATACGCATCTCAAGGTCGATTGAGTCGCCAACGATGTTCACCTCGGTAGGCTGCAGATTGTAGAACAGATAACCGTTGTTCCAGTACTCATTGCCCACAGCATCGTCGTCTTCAGAGAGTCGCTTGTGCATGAATTTCTGGTTATACACATCACCCTTCTTCATGCCGAGCAGACGGCTCAGATAGTCGGTTGAGAACACGGTGTTGCCCACCCATGTTATGTTTCTTATATAATATTTCTTTCCTTCGTCCACCTTCAGATAAATGCTGACATGCTTGTCGTCAACGTTCCATACGCTGTCTTCAACGATGGTGGCGTCGCGATAGCCAAGTTCGTTATACTTGTCTATAAGGTTCTGCTTATCAGTCTTGTATCGTTCGGGGGTATATTTCTTCGATTTAAGGAATGTCGACAGCTTGCCGGCCTCGTGTGTCTTGGTGAAGGCACCCTTTGTGAACAGTCCGCCCTTAATCTTAGAGTCGCTCAGGTTCTTGTTGCCCTCAATGATAATCTGGCGCACCTTCATCTTCTCATTCTTGTCAATCTCGACGTCAAGTATCACCTGATTCTTAGCCGTTACGTCGTCGCGCTGGCGTATGTTTATCTCAGCATTCTTATAACCCTTGTCGTCGAAATAGTTTTTGGCCAGCAGCTCAGCACGGTCTATCATGTTAGGCGTAATCTGGTTGCCCTTAAGAAGTCCGAGCTTTGTCTCAAGGTCCTCGCGTTCCGACTTCTTCACACCTATATAATTAATGGTTGACACACGCGGGCGCAGAGCCAGATAGAAGTGCAGATAGATTTTGTCGCCTACGATAGAGTCGGCCGCAATCTGCACGTTTGAAAACAGTCCGTGCTTCCAATAGCGCTTCACTGCCTCTGTAATCTCCTGACCCGGAAGCTCTATTTTCTGGCCGACGGTAAGACCCGAAATACCCGTAAGCATATAATCTTCGTAACCTTCCACGCCTGACACAGCGATTCCGCCGATAACACCGGAACGCGGAGTGCCCGCATAAGAGATTTCAGGATTAACAATCTTTTCCTGCGCTACAGCCCCAATGCTGAAAAGCAATGCAGCGAGCAGTGTCAAGCATCCTATTATTCTGTTCATCTTATATGTCTGTTGTCTTGAATATTAATTATCGTTTTCAACTTGTTCTTCGGTCTTGCCGAAGCGTCTCTGGCGCTTCTGATAGCTTGCAATGGCCTCATGCAGGCTCTGCTCGTCGAAGTCGGGCCAGTAAGTGTCGCAGAAATAAAGCTCCGAATAGGCTATCTGCCAGAGCAGATAGTTGGATATGCGCACCTCTCCGCCCGTGCGTATCAGCAGGTCGGGGTCGGGCATGAAGCGTGTCTGCATGTGGTCTGCCACGACATTCTCGTCGATTGCGTCGATTGCGAGACGTCCGTCCTTAACCTCGGCAGCTATGTTCTTTACGGCGTTGGTTATCTCCCACTTTGAAGAGTAGCTGAGAGCCACCACCATCGTCATGGCACTATTGTCCTTGGTGTGCTCCATTGTCTCGTCCAGCTTCTCCCTGACCTGTAGCGGAAGCCTGTCGACATCACCGATAACGCGGAAGCGCACATTGTTCTTCATGAATATCTCGTCCTCAAGAGCCGTGAGCACAAGGCCCATAAGTGCGGCCACCTCATCGGCGGGGCGGTTCCAGTTTTCGGTTGAGAAGGTGTAAAGCGTCAGATACTTCACGCCGAGCTTCACACACTCTGACGTGATTTTCCTAACCGACTCAACACCGGCCTGATGGCCGTAGCTGCGTTTCTTGCCGCGCTCAGTTGCCCATCTGCCGTTGCCGTCCATGATGATGGCAATGTGCTGCGGTATGCGGTTCATGTCAATCTTAGTCTCAGTCATCTTTATTACATGTTATACATTTAGGCATGAAGCTGTAGGTTAATGTCAGCTTCAGAGCCGAATAGCAGTCAGTATTTTTGAAAAGTCCCGAACTCTTGATGCAGTAAGGGTCTGCCACGCCGTCGAGCTTGTCGCTGAGCGAGAAGTGGACAGCCCACTCAAGGCCAAGGTTCAGCCGCGACCCTATTTTATATTTCACGCCCAGGCCGAGCGGAAGGTTTGCCGTAAACACGTTGTCGGCGTCAGCCTTTACGTATGTTGCGCCAAGTCCGAGGAATATGAACGGAGTGAGGCGCTTGGCTCCTCTGTACTCACGGCCCGTGCCGTAAGGCCAAAAGTTGTATTCATAAGTTATTCCGAGGTCGATGAGCGTGTTGCTGAATTCAACCGGATTGTCGGAATACTCGGGATACCATGTCTCAAGCCCGGCCGAGCTGCCCTTCAGCTTTCCGTATGAGAGGTCGAGCTTAAGGCCCATGTACGGATTGATTACACGTCTGAGAATGAGCGACGCCATGGGCTGCATGTTCTTGGTCACGTTGCCGTTGAAGTCGCCCTCGTATGCCACCATGCCTGCGCCCACACCTATCTCCATCTTATATTCGTTGTCGTCTTGTGCCATTGCACAAAGCGACAGCGCCGAGACAATGATGCAAAGCAGGATTTTTCTCATTTACGGGTGGTGAACTGTTATTATACGGTTATTTTGTTATTTTGTGAACGAGGTCTGGTTGTCGGCCCATCCCAGCTTGTTGAGCCTTCCGCGCCACACCTGTCCGTTGCCGCCGCATATTATCCAAAGGCAGTTTTCGTCGTCAACCGTTATGGCAAACGTGTTGCTCGTTCCGTTGGTGAAGCCCTCGGGCATAACATAGCTGTCGTCAGTATGCCATGTCAGTCCGTTGTCCTGGCTTACATATATCTTTCCGAATGCTTTTTCCTTGCATGTGCCGAGCGCTGTTCCGCCCATGGCTATGAGCACGTCGCCGTAGCGTGTCATCTTGAGGTCAGACAGGCGCGGCAGCTGATAGTTGTTCTCTTCGTTGCATTCTATCCATGAGTGCTGCTCCGAACCTGGGGCATACTCCTCAATCTTGCTCCATACGAAAGCCACAGAGTCTGCCGTAAAGGCGTCGTCGGCAGGATTGCCGGCTATTATTATGCGCTCTGAGCTTTTGTCTGTGTTAAGCGCGAAGGTGGCAAGTCCGGCATTGTGCACGGGCAGCTTTGCCTCGTCGCCTACTATGTTGTCGGCTGTCCATGTGGCACCGTTGTCGGCAGAGCTTACGGGTCTGCCTGCCGCATCCATGGCATACATCTTGCTTGTGCCTGCGCCAAGGAGCTGTCTGATATCAGCGGCTGCCACTGCTGTCCAAGCCGTTCCGTCGGCAGATGTCATCACGGTGCCGTTGCTGAGCGTATACAGCATGTTGTCCTTCACGATAACGCTCTTGTAAGCGTCGGCGTCGAGCTGAGTTGCCGCAGTCAGGGCGGTCCATGTGCCTGCCGCATCAGCTGTCAGAGCAGTAGTTGCCGTTCCGTTGCTTCCGAACAGCATCACCTTGCCGTTGAGCGTAACAGCCTTCATGCCGCTCATGGCCGTAAAGCGCGGCTCAACGGGCAGAGCATTCCAGCGGAATGAGTCGGGATCTTCCTTATGGACGTTCACGCTGACCTTGTAGGCACGATAGTATGCTCCGCCTACCGAATATACTCTGAACTCGCGCGGCTGTGTGAAGTCTACAGAGTCAGAGCTGCTGTAATACGACAGGGTGTCGCTGTCTACATTCTTTATCACCACGATGCCCGAGTTCTTGCTTCCCACGTTGCATATCACGTGCGCGGCATCAGTGCCTGCGGGCAGAGAGTCGGGGTTGTAAATCTCGCGTTTAAGCTGGTCGATGTAGAATTTGTAGTTGCTGCCGGTAATCTCTACCTTGTAGACGCTGTCCTCTCCTTCGGATGACAGAGTGTGAAGATACTGATTGACCGTACCTAAAGAAAATGACGTTATGGCGGTGTCGTCATAATATACAAAATTGTTGTCGTTGTCGTCACTAAGGCATGAAGCCAGTAAAAATGTCCCGGAGAACAGTATTGCCAAACACTGGATAATACGTTTCATTCGCTGAATATTTTCTATTTTTAGCTGCAAATTTAATCAGAATTCCTTAAATAAAGCCTGATTTTAAATACTTTATTGTCTAAATTATTAATAAATTGGACTTTTTATATACATATATAAGTTTTTTTAAAGTTTTTATAAAAAAGAGGCCGGTATGAATCACTCACGCCGACCTCACAAAACCTTAACTGATGTTGGTGTTAATCAAATTAATGATGTACATTTTGGTCATCAACAAAATTTAAGACCAACATCACTTAATTAAAAATCTAATAACATAATCTTTACCTTAAATCTATCAAACTACTAACCTATGAAAACGTATTCTCACGAACACGAAGCAAAGATAGCGCATTGTGTGCGAACACACAAGCGTTTTCCTTTGTTTTTTGCATCAAAAAGCTGTTTTTTTGACTTAAATCAAAACACTTGTTTTTCGTCAACGCAAACAGGCTGCCACACGACGGACGACTGCCTAAAACGGCCCTAACGGCCACGTAACATGCCCCCTCACGCCGCAGCATGCACGGACGGAAACCGGGCGGCGGCAGCCTGCACGGGAGCTAAAAGCCTGCGGCAGGACATGGCAAAAGCCGCGCCCGGCCACACACGCACATGCATGCAGGCCGGGCGCACATACCGCCCTGAAAGGGACAAAACGACTATCACGCAGCGGCATCAGCGGCGCGTGAACACCATGCCGTCTACGACAAAGCTCTCCTTAACTCCGCCAGAGGCACCGACAGATACGGGCGACTTGACCGTAATCTGGCGTGTTGACGGGTTATAAACGAGCACGGCACGGTAAGTGTTGCCGTCGCGTCCGCCTACATACTCAATCACAGCCTTGTTGCCCTCTATCTTGCGGGCCCTTATCAGGCTGTTGTCCACCTTCATTCCGTTGCCGTATGCAACATAAATAGTTCCGTAGCACATCTCGCTTCCGCCTTCGGCGTTTTCCTCATACATGCTCTTGTAGTAGAGGTTTATGCGCAGCGTGCCGTCGCCCTTTGCCAGTTTCCATTCACCGTTGAACGGCGACGCCCTGTGCAGGACATACGAATTCTGCGGCAGTTTCTTCAGTTCGTCGTCCACATACGAGAAGCCGTCGCTGCTGGTCATCTTCAAACTGCCGTCTGCCATATACTCGAAGCTGAGCTTGGAGTCTTTCTCGGCAAAGTAGGCTGTGGCCGTGGCCCTGTTGCCGCTCATCTTAAGGTTTTCAATCGTATACGCCATCGACGTGTCATCGGGCTTGATTCTTATAATGCCGGCACACGGGTCGCCGTCCATCGAGTTAGGGTCAGATATACTCTTTCCGTAGAAGTCGATGTCGACATACAGTCCGTCGGCATACCAGGCACCCTTGAACGGACGGGCAGTCTGAGCCTGAGCCGCAGTTACAGACGAGAATAACAACACACTGATAATAGCTTTTAGCAGCATTGCAGGTTTCATAATTTTAAGATAAGATGGTTAGGTTAAACATTTAAGAAACTCATCTCCGCGGGGCGTACAAGGGCGGAAGACGCACCATGACACGCACGGGATATTTTTTTACAAATATACTGAATTTATTTTTCTTTCGTGCCGGCAGGATAAAAAATAAAAGCGCAACCGCATAATTTATATAAGGCAGAGGGAATATGGCATGAAATGTTGACAACTGTGAAATGCGCAGCAGCAAAGGGCCTTACCTAATGCCGGCACCACAAAAACAGCCTGCTTTGCAAAAGACGGCAAACGGCACGCCGAAACATGGCCTTTTGCAGGCTGAAAGGGCACCTTTTGGAACGCAAAAGGTATGCTTTTGCAAAGCCGTAAAATGCAATATGTTTTCAAGAAAGGCTCATCACCCACGACAACATGACATAACCTACTGACTGTCAACAACATAAGCCACAGCAAACCATGTCTGCAGCTCATCACGCCGGGATGCCATACGGCAGATGTGATGAGTCAAGACATCAACTCATCACACTGCAAACGTCTGACATACAGCGCATAACATACCGCCGTGATGAGTGACGAGTAAATACGAAAAACTTTTCTGTTTCATATTATCCCAAATCGTCATCATGACAAATATGGCTTTATCCATTTTGTTCATTCATGCCTTCAAGCCGTCTTTTTGTCTCAATTGAGGCATTTTCGTCTGTCTTTCCATGACATAACCTGCCATAACCGCGAAAGACGAAAACTACGATCCGCTCAATATAAAGCCAAAATAAAGACTGAACAATAACGGCAAACTTGGGATTATCCATCTGCCCCACCCCGCCTACAGGCATCAGGGGCTGTCAGGCAGACTCACCTCACGCTGCACGGCAGGACGCCACAGACCATACGGCAGGGCACAAAAAGAAAGTAGGCATGCCCAAAAAGGCATGCCTACTTAAAAGGATATCTAAATCTATTTTATTCAGAATTAGAGTTTCGGACCTGCAGCTACGAGAGCCTTACCAGCCTCATTGCCTTCGTACTTAACGAAGTTCTTGATGAAGCGAGCAGCGAGGTCTTTAGCCTTCTCCTCCCACTGAGCAGCGTCAGCGTATGTATCACGAGGATCGAGGATGTGAGAGTCAACACCCTTCAACTCTGTAGGAACAACGAAGTTGAAGTAAGGTATTGTCTTTGTAGGAGCAGAGTCGATTGAGTGGTCGAGGATAGCGTCGATGATACCACGTGTATCGCGGATAGAGATACGCTTGCCAGTTCCGTTCCAACCTGTGTTAACCAAGTAAGCCTTAGCACCGCTCTTCTCCATGTGTCTTACCAACTCCTCAGCATATTTTGTAGGATGCAGCTCCAGGAATGCCTGGCCGAAGCAAGCTGAGAATGTAGGAGTAGGCTCAGTGATACCACGCTCTGTACCAGCCAATTTAGCTGTAAATCCAGACAGGAAGTAGTATTTAGTCTGCTCCGGAGTCAGGATAGATACTGGAGGCAGTACTCCGAATGCGTCAGCTGACAGGAAGATTACCTGCTTAGCAGCCGGTGCGTGAGATATAGGCTTAACGATGTTCTCGATGTGGTAGATAGGATAAGAAACACGAGTGTTCTCAGTTGTGCTCTTGTCGCAGAAGTCGATCTTGCCGTTAGCGTCAACAGTTACGTTCTCGAGCAGAGCGTTGCGGCGGATAGCGTTGTAGATATCAGGCTCGCTCTCTTTGTCAAGGTTGATAACCTTAGCGTAGCATCCACCCTCGAAGTTGAACACGCCGTTGTCGTCCCATCCGTGCTCGTCGTCACCGATAAGCAGACGTTTCGGGTCGGTAGACAGAGTAGTCTTACCTGTACCAGACAGACCGAAGAATATAGCTGTGTTCTCACCGTTCTTGTCGCAGTTAGCAGAGCAGTGCATAGCAGCGATGCCCTTCAGAGGCAAGAAGTAGTTCATCATAGAGAACATACCCTTCTTCATCTCACCGCCGTACCATGTGTTGATGATAACCTGCTCTTTAGAAGTTACGTTGAACACAACAGCTGTCTCTGAGTTCAGACCAAGCTCTTTGTAGTTCTCAACCTTAGCCTTAGAAGCGTTGTAAACAACGAAGTCAGGCTCAAAGTTAGCAAGCTCCTCAGCTGTAGGACGGATGAACATGTTAGTTACGAAGTGTGCCTGCCATGCTACCTCCATGATGAAGCGGACAGCCATACGTGTATCCTTGTTAGCACCGCAGAAACCGTCAACTACATAAAGTTTTTTGCCTGAAAGCTCTTTCTTTGCAATTTCCTTAACGGCAGCCCATGCCTCTTTAGAAGCAGGTTTGTTGTCGTTCTTATATTCGTCAGAAGTCCACCATACTGTGTCCTTTGAGGTCTCGTCCATTACGATGAACTTGTCCTTAGGTGAACGTCCTGTGTAAACACCAGTCATAACGTTTACAGCGCCAAGCTCTGTAACCTGACCTTTGTCAAAACCTGTAAGACCATCTTTTGTCTCTTCTTCAAACAATACCTCGTAAGACGGATTGTGAAGAACTTCTTTCACGTCTACGATTCCGTACTTGCTTAAATCTAAATTTGCCATTTTAATGAAAATATTAAAAAGTGAATTATTATGTTCCTGATAGTTACCTTAAATCGGCTGCAAAGGTAGCAAAAAATCGAATACCCGCCAACAATGAAGGGTATAAAAAACACCTATTAAAAAGTCTTTTTAGGTTAAAGTATTAAAATTTTAAACTGCCCGAAGTATTTTTGCAATTTGCACTTTGCAAAAACAAACGCTTCTCTAGACAAAAAGACTGCAAAACACTTTATAACCTAGCATCTTGCGCAAATCTTTAAATTATAACAAACAAGCTACTTCTATATCACGACGGAGACCACGAAAAGACGCAGCACCATATAAAACAGGAGTAAACATGGCTAGCACTTTGACAAAACAGGAAGTTATATCTGTAAATAAATCATAGGAAAATACTTACAACTGACTTTAAAACGTTTTAGTTACCATATTGCTTTCGTTTTAAAGAACTTCCATTTTAATTTGTCTGGACTTACCGGAAAATAAACGCCAACCGTATTTCCTTCTACGTCATAAGATATGCACTTGACGAAAGTTGTGGCCTCATAATATCCGTAGCTCATGTTCGGATTAAGGACAAAGCCAACTTTGCCATTGTTGTAATCAGCATAAGCACCTATCGAGTCTTCATCATGAGTAAAATATTCACCTGTCACGACCCAATCTTCATAAGTTGCAGGAATATACTTCAGCACCTTGACGGCTGACACAAAATAAACAGCGCCAGGTGTCAGCCCGTAATCGCTTATCCATGAGCCGAACTTTGCCTTTTCCCATTTATCATATTTCAATTCACCATTGTATCCGTACAGTGAATCCTTATGCCATTCCAAATCATCCTTTACGCTGTCATTATGCTCTCTATTTTCCAATACTGCATCACGAAAAGATTCCTTGTCGCCATAAAACTTGACATCAGGATAAGTATAAACAACCTTACCGTCTTTCATTATATGACGCTCAGTATCATTATCTTCATTAGAACATGAAAACATGATAAAAGCAAAAAGCATAAAAATAACGTATTCCACTCTTTTCATATGGCAAACATATAAATTTTATCGACATGCAAGAAATATATTAATACAAAATAATGTTTTTAACAAAATTATATAATAAACTTTATTGTATTACTAACATTTAAGCTTATTGACAAACATACTTATGCTACATGCCATCATGTTATATGAAAAAAGAAAAATATATCGTTTCATACGAATTTTTTTTGCATTGCAACATATTTACGTTATCTTTGTCTTTCAAAAACGACTTATGGAAATCATAGACCTTAGTAAAGGAAACTCAATCATCAATCAGTATCTGGCAGAGATAAGAGACGTAAACTATCAGCAGAACCGCCTGCTGTTCCGCAACAACATAACGCGCGTGGGCGAGATGATGGCCTACGAGATAAGCAAGACGCTCGAATATGAAGCAAAAGACGTAACCACACCCCTTGGCGTGTCGCGCGTAAGCGTGCCGGCAGACAAGATTATCCTGGCTACGATATTCCGCGCCGGACTGCCTTTCCACAACGGATTCCTCAACGTGTTCGACCATGCCGGAAATGCCTTTGTGAGCGCATACCGCGAATATACCGACAACGAGCACACCGAGGTGGGCATACATGTTGAATATCTTGCCACGCCGAGCATCGACGGCAAGACGCTCATCATAGCCGACCCCATGCTGGCAACAGGCGGCTCGATGGAGCTGGGCTACAAGGCCTTCCTGACCAAAGGCACGCCCAAGCGCATACACATAGCATGCGTGATAGCCACTCCCGAAGGCATAGACCACATAAAGAAGACTCTGCCCGACGACAAGACCACTATATGGTGCGCAGCCGTTGACCCGGGCATGAACGAGCACAAATACATCGTGCCGGGATTCGGCGATGCCGGCGACCTGTGCTACGGCAGCAAGCTGTAAGTAAAAATAGTAGAGCCATGAAAGCAAGGAAAATTAGTTTTATAGAATAATTTTCCTTGCTTTTTGTTTCTCTTTAATTATATAACATCCATGTGGAAGATTGCTCAACACCCTGCCATACACATCTGCAACTTCTGAGGCGGGAATAATCTTTATTAGATATCCCTGCAAAGTGTAAATTCTTATATCTCCATTTTCAGAAGACGCTTTTAAAGTTTCATCTACTGAAGACGGAATAGACTCTCCCATTTCTATAAACCTATCTTCCAAAGCATAATAATAAGATGCCTTGACTGAGGTAATGTCTTTTCCATCAAGATTTATTTTATCATTCGGCACCAGAACATGAAACTCTGTTTCTGTCTGACTATATACAGGTAAAACAACATCATAGACATACGTTTCCCCATCTGCAACTAATTCAAGCCGTATTGTATTTTGAAAATTATTTACAGTACTGTTTTTTATTGCTAATAAGAACGATCTGCCTGGAGCAAAATTCTCAAACTCTGTACCGACTTCTTCTATAGGTTTACCTAAATAGAGCAAAGGATTCTGAAGATGATTGTCAGGAACAGAAACCGTTGCGATGCCATTATCAATCTCTACATCAACAGTAGAAGGTGCATTATCCCATACAAAATTTGGCTCTGAAACAAAATCCGATTTAGAATACAACCTAAGCTGATAGTTACCGTCACCAATATCTTTTGGCAGTGATACTAATTGATGTTTTGCCTCTGCAAACGTATAACCGGCAGAAAGTCCATAAGTTGACTCTGTAAGAATTTTTTCAATTTTCCCATCCTTAACCAAACACCAGCCGTATTTTACAGTTGTTTTTTCATCACAACAATTCCTCAGTCTACAGCTAAGATAAAATTTCTCTCCACAATTAATCTTAATGCTATTCAACAAACTATCTTTATTTAAGATTATCGGCTCCTCAGATATACAAACTTGTTTTGGATAATCCTCAAAATCAGGAACAGGATAACAATTTGTCACCATTGCCTGTGTAGCATTATAGCATACCGGCCTGCCGCCTGGATACGTTCCGCTCTGATTTATCACATTAATATCCACATATTTATTTCCATTTCCGCCATGTCCAAAATTAACATGATACAAACCTTCGTCATTTATGCCATCAACAATAAACATATGACCTGCATTTCCGCCGTTAAACAACCAGCTACCCCTATAAAATACAGGATGTCCATCGCGCAACTGTCTGTTTATCATTTCTGTCCATTCCGCCGTTGAATAATAAGCTCTCTTAAGATATCGGCTCTCAGGAGAAAAATGCAGATAATGCTGTAATCCATAAAGCATTTTTGCATAATTATTTACGCCGGTACTTTTACCATAATCAGAATACATCGCAGCGCCACAAGCATACACTAACTTTGCAACAGCATTTGCCTGTAAACTGTTATACTCTCCTTCAACATACTCCGGGAGTATATTTTCCCAATCAAACGTTATCTCATCAAAATTTACATTAACAGGCACATTAAGGCTCCCGCTAGTATACGAAACGCTACCATAACCGTGCAAAAGAGTCTTATAATAAGATAAAATCTGCGATATAGCTATAGCCCCACATCCTGCAGCACTATTCTCTGGGCACATAAGATTAAATGGTGCGTTCTGATGAAACTTTGCTTTTATCAAAGGGTCAACAGTCTGTGAAAAAGACTTATTAAACCAAAGACACAGACATGAAATTAAAATAAAAAATGCTTTATTGATCATTCTCAAATTAGTCTAATTGCAAAAACAAAAAAACGATATCATTTTGTGCTTCAACTATGTTTTAGTCAAGCACAGAATGATACCGTTTATTGCCCTATATTTATTTAACTTCCCAAATATCGTTGGTTTCGAGCAGCTCCATGAAGTTGTGATATTTCTTCTTGGCGCTTACTTCTTCGATTTGCTCCTTAACTGCCATTTCGTAGGTAGGAGCCTCAACGTCGCGGATGACGCCGAGCGCAACTGGGAATCCGTGCTCGTTGTCCATCATGGCAAGTTTCAGCTGCAGAGTGTTGTCAAGGCAATGAGCGTCGTGCACGAGAATGTCTTTCTCTGTGATGCCGTTCTCGCCCAGCTTAACAACCTTGAGGCCGAAGCCTTCCTGCATGAGTCCGTACTCATTGTTCTCGCCGAAGATCAGCGGCTCGCCGTGGCGAACGTAGATAGCGTTCTTGGCGCGCACTTCCTTCTTGTAGATCGGATCGTAACATCCGTTGTTGAAGATTACGCAGTTCTGCAGAATCTCGCACACAGAAGCACCCTTATGCTTATATGCAGCCTTGAGGATGTCTACTGTGCCCTGAGCGTCGGTGGCAACGGCACGTGCGAAGAAGTGGCCGCGTGCTCCGAAGCACAGTTCTGCCGGCAGGAACGGGTCCTCAACAGTGCCGTAAGGTGACGACTTGCTGACAAATCCGCGCGGAGAAGTAGGCGAATACTGGCCTTTGGTGAGTCCGTAGATGCGGTTATTGAGCAGAATCATGTTTATGTCGATGTTGCGGCGCATGGCGTGGATGAAGTGGTTACCGCCGATAGCGAGTCCGTCGCCGTCACCGCTAATCTGCCATACTGCCAGGTCGGGATTGGCAACCTTGGCGCCCGTAGCGATAGACGCAGCACGTCCGTGAACGGTCTGCATGGCATAAGTGTTTACATAATAAGGCAGACGGCTTGAACATCCGATACCTGAAATGACGGCTGTCTGATAAGGCGGAACGCCGAGTTCTGCCATAGCCTTGTGCAGCGATGCGAGGAAGAAATGGTCGCCGCAACCGGGACACCACCGCGGCTGTCCCTTTTTATAATCTTGCGCAGTATATTCCATTGCAATTATTTTTATGGAGTAAAGGGTATGAAGCTAAGGAGCTAAGACAACAGCAAGCGCAACGATTTATCATGCAAGCATGCCATGAAATCTGTCTGATTGTTATGTCAGCAATCTCTTCTTATCCATAGTAAAGGATATCCACGGCCAATACGGCCTTCAAGACATTTGTCTTAACTCCTTTACTCCATTACTTCTTTACTCTTGTATTTTACTTCTTAATTATTAATTATTTTGGTGAACGCCTTTACAAGCTCGCCTACCACGAAGGGCTGACCCTTAACCTGGTTGAACTGATAAGGCATGAAGTTGTCGATTCTCATGCGCAGATAGCCTGCGAACTGACCAAGGTTCTGCTCTGCCACAACTACCTTCTTATACTTGCCCAGCACTTCAGCTGTGTTCTTAGGCAGCGGGTTGATATAGTTGAAGTGAGCGAGAGCCACCTTATGACCGGCACTTCTCATCTCTTCCATAGCAGAATACAGATGGCCGAATGTTCCGCCGAAACCAACGATCAGCAAGTCGGCATCGTCGGCGTCGCCCTGCACTTCGAGGTCTGGAACAGGAATCTTGAACACTTTTGCTGCACGCAGACGGCACATCTTGTCGTGGTTCTCCGGATCGGTAGAGATGGCACCAGTGTCGCCGTCTTTCTCCAGTCCGCCCAGGATATGCTCGTAGCCTTCCTGTCCCGGTATAGCCCAGTAGCGTGCACCTGTCTCCGGATTTCTCTTATACGGAGTGTAAACGCCCTTCTGCTCAGGTGTTGCATAGTGAGGATGTATTTCGGGCAGCTCGTTGATATCGGGCAGTTTCCATGCTGATGAACCGTTAGCCACAAAGGCGTCGGTGAGCAGCACAACAGGAGTAAGATGCTCGAGAGCAATCTTGGCTGCAGCATATACAGAGTCGAAACAGTTTGTAGGACTTGTTGCGGCAATCACCGGCATGGGCGACTCGCCGTTACGTCCGAATAGAGCCTGCAGCAGGTCGGTCTGCTCGCTCTTTGTAGGCAGACCTGTTGACGGACCGCCACGCTGAACGTCGATGACAACGAGCGGCAGCTCGTCGATTACAGCCAGGTTCATGGCTTCTGACTTAAGACAGATGCCGGGGCCTGATGTAGATGTTGCGGCCAGAGCACCGGCGAACGATGCACCAATGGCACTGGCACATCCAGATATTTCGTCTTCGCACTGCACCGTCATGACACCGCACGACTTATGCTTAGCCAGTTCGTGCAGGATGTCTGTGGCAGGAGTGATGGGATATGAGCCAAGATAGAGCTTAAGGCCGGCCTTCTCGGCAGCGGCAATAAGTCCATAGGCAGTAGCCTTGTTACCCGTTATGTCCATGTAGCGTCCCTTAACCTTGTTCTTAGAGTCGATGCGGTAAGTGGCGGGCACGCTTGCGTGAGTGTTGTGGCCGTAGTCATATCCGGCATGCACCACCTTGATGTTGCACTCTGCAACAGCAGGCTTCTTGGCAAACTTCTCGCGCAGGAACGATGTAACGAAGTCGAGATTGCGGTTAAACAGCCAGCATACGACGCCGAGAGCAAACATATTGCGGCACTTCAGCACGGTTTTGTTGTCGAGTCCGCTGTCTGCCAGGCAGTCTTTCACCATCTGAGTTATCGGACAAGCCACCACGCGGTCGGGGTCGATGCCCATCTCGCCCAGGTAGTCGTCAGTTTTAAACTCGGCCTTCTTCAGGTCGGCCGGACCGAAGCTGTCGGTGTCGATGATTATCGTAGCCTGTGGCTTGGCAAACTTGTACTGAGTCTTCAGTGCAGCAGCGTTCATGGCCACCAGCACGTCACACTTGTCGCCGGGAGTGTAAGCACGTCCACTGGCGATGTGAACCTGAAAGCCCGAAACACCCGTAAGCGATCCTTGCGGGGCGCGGATGTCTGCCGGATAATCCGGAAACGTCGAGATTCCATTACCTATCGTAGCCGAAACTGTCGAGAAGATGTTTCCCGCCAGCTGCATGCCGTCGCCGGAGTCACCCGAAAAACGCACTACGACATCATCTAACTGTTTTACTTCCAATTCTTCTGCCATAAAAAGTCTTTTTAAACTTTATAACTTATTAGTATGTTTTTCTACCGTCTGTTGCCGCGCCGGGCTGACCCAAACGCGAGAACAATGCTATGTATTTAAGATTAATTGCAAAGGTCGTAAAGATTATCGAAACCGCAAAATCTTTTTGCATAAATATTTAGCATCTGACAGCATTTTGTCGAAAATTGTTCACTTCTGCGACAAAAATTAAGTGTTTCAATAACAATAATAGCACAATAAAAGTGGTGAAAAAAATAATATGTCAGAGCTATTTTTTGCTAAAAAAACATCTTTCCGCTACATCAAGAAAACGCTGAAAGGCCCTGAAACACGCATATTTACGAGCTAAGGCATATCTGCACGACAACCTTCAGGCATCACGTACAGCAGCTTTTCTGCCACGGCAAGGGCGAAAAGATGATAAACGATGCCTCAAACCACAAAAATTTCAAACTGAAAGCAGGCTGTCAGCGCTGCCTATTATAATATAATAAGGTGTAGCTCTGCAGCATGCCATCAACGACAGATTCATCTGCACATCAATCCTGAGGCTATCTACCGGCATGAGTTGCCATAAGTATCTGTTTTTCTGCATATAAACGTCTGCGCACCAACAAAAAAGCGACATTACAACAAATAAGATAAAATTTTGCTTTTAATCTGAAACATCATTATGTCAGAAGGCACAAAAACAGCCGCATGAATAATACACGGAAACGCCATATCCGCCTTTATATTGCCAACAAGTTACAATCCGTAACCTGCATATGCAAAAAAATAGAAATTGTTATACTTATCCTGCCTGCATTTTCTCTGTAAGGAAACGGACGGGCGCGCTTCTCATCATAGGCTGAATATAACAAGGACATCAGCTTTACATGCCTTAACAGCAGACAAGGCTTGCAAAACCATCATGTATCGCAAGTCCCTGTCTGTAACCGTGATTCAGATTTATTATACCCCCCGTTTCACAGCTATGGCTGGCCATGCCAAGACAAAGTTGAAGACAATACGACAATTTACAACAACAAAAACAGATGGAAACATCTATGTGCCTGCGGCATCAGGTCATATACTACAAATATTAACAATTTGGTTTTAATTTGCCCAATAAGCATAGCTAAATGACATTTAAATTTTGCACTGATTATACAGTAAATTAGAAACAGAAGATATTACGGCGGCATCATTTCAGTAAAACATGTTTACATTATCAGGCAAAAGACACGCTTTTATAATCCGACATGCCGTCTTTTACAATCCCAAAACATACCTTTCAGCACCCGATAAGGCTGTGTTTACAGACACGAAACGCCACATTTCAGAGCGTTTTCGACTACAAATCATTGCACACTTCAGTCCCTATATGACATAACATACAGCAATGATGTCACTTACATATGCACACGATTTCGGGGCATTTTCGCTCCCAGATTATTTTATTTTTCAAATACCTTAGCATGAACGCGTCTGCCTTTATCACAATGTAAGAGAATTATCGTTTAATACGACATAATGTATCATGACCTTACCGTTCAAAATATGAACAAGTTCTGACATCACCTTAATATATATAGACATGACAGCAACATAGGCTTTCGCCTATCCGTGTATCAGAAATTTAATAAAAATATAAATAATTTTATGATTTCGTTATGCCCCAAACAATACATTCATCTTAATATTTATGAAAATCAACTGTAACATCGGCAAAGTACTTTTGCGCAAGTAAACAAATCTCTTATTAAAAAACATTTTAAGAAATAAACAACGATGAATTTTAGCAGAAACACGATGTTTGCCTTATGCCTCTTTGGAGCGTGCTATTGGTATAGTCCCGTCAAGGCAGGAGTAAACCTTACAACAATCAGGCTGGCAGACAAGTCAGACTCTTCAATAGGTGAAGTTCTGAAAGGAAAGGTTGTCGACAAGGCAGGTGAGCCAATAATCGGTGCATCTGTGGTTGTACCCGGAACAGACAACCGCACGGTGACAGACGTAAACGGAAACTTCAGCCTCAACAAAGTGCGTAGCGGAGTCACGGTAGAAATTTCGTATCTCGGCTACGAGAAACTCAGGTCAGCACTGAAAGACAATCAGACACTTGTTCTCAGCGAAGACGACCGCCAGCTCAACGAAGTCGTTGTAGTGGGCTACGGCCACATGCGCCGCAAGGACGTGACAAGCTCAATCACCTCCGTCAAGAGCGAAGACCTCAACGTCGGTGTATTCCAGTCGCCGGCACAGCTCCTTCAGGGCAAGGTTCCCGGACTGCAGATTACAACCAGCAGCGACCCTAACGCAAGCCCTTCGATAACCCTGCGCGGAGCATCAACCCTGCGTGAAGGTGCTGCCATGGAGCCATATTATGTAATAGACGGAGTGCCGGGCATGGACATATCACTCGTTGCCCCTGAAGACATCGAGAGCATCGACGTGCTGCGCGATGCGTCAGCCACAGCCATATACGGATCAAAGGCAGCCAACGGAGTTATCCTCATAACCACGAAGCGCGGCAAGGCAGGCAGGACACAAGTGAGCTACAGCGGATACGTGGCATTCGACCGTGTGGCAAAGAATCTTGACATGATGAGTGCCGACGAGTACCGCAGCTACGTGCAGGACAACGGGCTCTCCATTGACCCTACTGACGACCTGGGCGTAGAGACCGACTGGCAGAAGGAAGTGCAGCGCACAGGCATTTCGCACAACCACAACGTGGCAATAAGCGGAGGGGCTGGACACACATCATATAACGTAAGTCTTAACTATTTTAATAACGAAGGAGTTATCAAGGGCACAGACCTGCAGCGCTACAACGGCCGCGCATACCTCGGAACCAAAGCCCTGAACGACCACCTCGACCTGGCGTTCAACATCAACGCCAGCATAACAGAGCAGAACGAGGTTCCAAATCAGGCCAATGTGGTGTCAGTATATGAAGCCATGAACTATTATCTGCCATTCTCTCCCGTAAAGAACGACGACGGAAGCTGGTTCGAACACTCTTCACGCACACAATATTTCAACCCCGTTGCCCTTATTCATGAAAACACCGACTTCACCAAGTCGAAGCGCATACAGGCCACGGTAAAAGCCGGACTTGAACTTTTCAAGGGACTTAAGTACCACTTGATGATATCCTATGAAAACGAGCAGATAAACAACAACATTTACAACTCGTCAGAGTCGCTTGTCGCAGCAGGCATGGACGGACAAGCCCAGCGCTCAAGCGTTGAGAACGAGAGCAAGGTGCTCGAGACATATCTTAACTACGACAAGACATTCGGCGGCATACACAAGCTAGGGCTTATGGCAGGATACTCTTGGCAGGAAGACAACACGAACGACGGATTCCAGCTGCGCGCCTACGGATTCTACAGCGACGACCTCGGATATCACAACATGGGCATGGCAAACTTCATAGACAGAACTGCCGACGGACTGGGCAACTATAACCTGTCAACCCTGCGCATGATATCATTCTACGCACGTGCCAACTATTCATACAACAGCAAATATCTGCTCCAGGGCACCATACGCCGCGACGGCTCGTCGGCCTTCGGAGCCAACAACCGCTGGGCGACCTTCCCCTCTGTGTCGGCAGCATGGCGTCTGTCAGAAGAAGAATTCATAAAGAAACTCAACGTGTTCGACGACCTCAAGTTCCGCATAGGCTACGGTGTCAGTGGCAACTCTCTCGGTTTCGACGCATTCACTGCACGCCAGGTATACGGCGTCACCGGATGGTTCACCAACAGCAACGGCGACCAAGTGCACACCATCGGTGCAACGCGCAACGCCAACCCCGACCTAAAATGGGAGCGCACAAGCATGTTCAACGTAGGTATAGACTTCGGATTCTTCAACAACCGCCTCACCGGTACAATAGAATACTACGACAAGCGCACTAAAGACCTCATATACGACTACCAGGTATCCACAACCGAATACCTTTACAACTATCTTACTGCCAACGTAGGCGAAATAAGCAACAAGGGCTTTGAAATAACAGTCAACGCCATACCCGTGCAGACTAAAGACCTCACATGGTCAACGTCGCTCAACATGTCGCACAACAAGAACACCGTAGAAAAACTCTCTAACCGAGAATTCTCCGTAGACTATATCGACGTTGCTGACCTGAGCGGCGCAGGACAGAGCAACTGCTATCAGCAGCGCATCATGGAAGGTCATCCCATCGGACAGTTCTACACATGGGAGTGGGCCGGCTACAACGAAGACGGAGTGTCTGTTTTCTACGTGCACGACCCCGAAACAGGCGAACGCACCGGCGAGACAACAACCACACCTACACAGGACGACCGCGCATGCACCGGAAGCGCACAGCCAAAGTTCACACTAGGATGGAGCAACACACTTACTTACAAGAAATTCTCGCTCACGGCATTCTTCCAGGGATCTTTCGGCAACAAGATAATGAACGGCACAAAGGCACGTCTATCCAACATCGCCGATGCAGGCATACGCAACTGGGTAACAAGCTTCCCGGAGGAAAACCTGCCCACAGACTTCAACTCACACTATCTCTCAGACAGATACATTGAAGACGGAAGCTATCTGCGCCTTTCCAACCTGTCACTGAGCTATGACTTCGGCAACATCGGAAAATGGATCAGTAACCTGCGCGTGTCGGCCACATGCAACAATCTGTTTACAATAACAGGCTACTCAGGCATCGACCCGGAAGTAAACCTAGGAGGACTTACTCCCGGCATAGACAACCGCAACACTTACCCACGGACAAGAACCTACATGCTTGGCGTAAACATTAACTTTTAATCAGAAAGACAAATCTATGAATACTTTAAATATAAAAGCAATAATCATTTCATGTGCAGCCGCAATGGCAGCAGCAGGATGCACAAACCTTGATGTCGACATCAAGTCGCAGTACACCGAAGTGCCTGACACCCCGGAAGCAATAGAAGCTGTTACTTCTGAAATTTACAACCCATACCGCACCGCCATGGGCAGACAGCACTGGATGGCACAGACACTGACCACAGACGAGGCAGCAGGCGTGTCGATGGGCGCCGACTACTATGACGGCGGAGTATACCGCCAGATGAGCGTTCACGACTGGAACGCCGACAACAACATGCTCGGCACAATGTGGGACGGAGCAATGACAGGAATCACCACATGCAACAAGACACTCAAAATGCTCGACGGCATGAGCGAGAGCGACATCGCCCCGGTGCGCGCCATGAGGGCATACTACCATTTCCTGCTTATGGACAACTTCGGCGATGTGCCCATCATGGACAACGACGCCCCGGCACATCCCGACCGCAGCAAGCGCGCCGATGTATGCCGTTTCATAGAAAGCGAGCTCAAGGCCGTCAAAGGCTACCTCACAGACGAAGTGTCCGGTGCCACATACGGAAAGGCAACCAAATATATGGCAGAGGCCTTGCTGGCAAAACTCTACCTTAACTGGACCGTGTATACGGCAGACCATGTAGCCGACTACACTCCTACAACGGCCAACCCTAAGATTGACGACTGCATCGCAATGTGCGACAGCATAATACTCTCCGGACACTACGCGCTGACAGACAGCTTTATGGTAAAGTTCCGTCCTGACAATGGCGCGCACATCAAAGACTTCGTGTTCGTCATGCCGTTCGACCGTGAGACACAGCAGGGCATGGTGCATGCACGCTTCTGGAAGAGCCGCAGCGGCAAAGACCAGTTTGGCATAGCCCCGTCTGGCCCGGCCGGAAATATAAGATGTCTGCCCGAATTCCTCAACAAGTTCAGCCTTGAAGGCGACAGCCGCAATGCACAGTATGTTTACGGCAAGCAGTATTACTGGGAAAACTACGAACAGACAAACCGTCCTTTTATCATAGAGACGACAAAAAACGGATATGACCAAGACTATACCGCTGCAGATAAGGACGAGCCAATAGCATGGCAGATGGACTATAGCAAGGAGATAACGCTGCGCCCTAACGGAGAAGGTACTCTCGATGTGGGCAATGACCAGAAAGGCCGCGCCATGGGCGCACGCTCTATAAAGTTCTACCCCGATATAAATGCCACAGCCTCACAAGGCCATAACCAGAGCAACGACATGCCGATATTCCGCTATGCCGACATCATACTCATGAAGGCCGAAGCTATCCTGCGAGGCGGCAAGGCAACACTGGGCGACACGCCGATGAGCCTGATGAACCAGATTAGAACATACGTCCACGCCCCGCTCGTAAGTGCCGACCCGACACTAGACGAACTGCTCGACGAGCGCGCACGCGAGTTTGCCGATGAAGGCTGGCGCCGCAACGACCTTATACGCTACGGCAAGTTTGAAGACAACTGGGGATTCCGCTATCTTTATCCGCAGGGATTCAGCGAAAAGTTCCGCCGAGTGTTCCCTATTCCTACATCAGTACTGAACACCAACACCAACTGGAGTCAGACAGAAGGATATAAATAAAAAAAGACAATCTGAAAAATGAAAAAGATATTTCTATTTCTGACATGCCTCATTCTGTGTGTGCCAGCAGCGACAGCAGGATACAGTACTAAAGACACAGGAGGCATTGAGGTCGTAGTTCATCGGGGCGCCAATTATCTGGCCCCCGAAAACACAGTAGCCTCTGCCTATGCGGCACTCGACAACGGCGCCACATGGATTGAAGTTGACGTGCGCAGCAGTAAAGACGGAGTACTTTATAACATGCACGACCCGACACTAGACCGCACAACAAACGGCAAAGGTCTCATCTCAGACATGATGTCGGCCGACATTGACAAGCTCGACGCAGGTTCATGGTTCAACGAGAAATTTACAGGCACACATGTGCCGAAAATATCAGAGATGCTAGACTCTTTAAGAGGCAAAGCAAAGGTGTTTTTCGACGTAAAGCCGGGCACTCCAGTTGCAACGCTTGCCAAGCTTGTACGCAACAAAGGATTTGCCGACAAAAGCTTCTTTTGGTTCGGCGACACGACCATGCTGAAGGAGTTTGTAAAAATTGCGCCCGATATGTGCATCAAGGTCAACGTATCTGACGTGGCAGGTATCAAGCGATGGATGCGCATGTGCAAGCCGTCATACATCGAAATCGGAGCAAGAAACATCACGGACGACATACGCTCATTCTGCCGCAGCAACGGAATAAAGATAATGGCAATAGCCTTCGATTCGAGCGACGAGGCCTATCGTGAGGTTGTCATGAAGCAGCCGGACATGGTTAATCTGGACAGACCGGAAAAGTTTCTTAAGATAGTCTCGGATGTAAAGGAAGAAAAACGTATAAAACAGTCACCTCTATCACAATACGCAGACCCGCGGATAGGGTCTGAGGGACTTGGACGTGTATTCATAGGGCCGTCATGGCCCTATGGCATGGCCAAGCCTTCGCCCGACTGCACGGTCAATCCTAACAGCGGATGGCTTCCCATGCCTGAACAGGTGAACGGATTCGCCCAAGTGCACGTAAGCGGAACCGGGGGCGGCCCAAAATACGGCAACATTCTCGTAATGCCGTTTATCGGTGAACTTAAAGGGACCTCACATCCTGACATCAGAGACACCGAAACGATCAGACTTGGCTACTATTCGGCCAAAATGCTGTATTCAGGAATAAAGACCGAGATAACAACCGCAAGAAGAGCATCTTTCTATAAGTTTACATATCCATCGGCATCTGACAAGGCTTTACTTGTGGATGCCGGTTTTTTTCTTGGCGAAAGCTCGGTGCCCGACGCCCGCGAGGCACAACAGTTTGTAGGCTCAGAGATCCGCATTCTCTCGGAAAACGAACTTGAAGGCTACAGCCGCATACGGGGCGGATGGAACAACGGTCGTGCCTACACTGTATATTTCTATGCAGCGACAGACAAGCCATTTACAGAAACCCGCACATGGAAGGCAGACAGCATAAGCACACTTACAGCCCAATACGACTCAGGACATAAAACCGGTGCACTGCTGCGCTTTGCTGCGGGCGACACCACGGTGTGCCTCAAAGTCGGGATATCATTCATCAGCGAACAGAAAGCACGCCAGAACTGCCTGAGCGACATCGGAGACAAGTCGTTTGACGAGGTGCATGACGAACTGGTGTATCAATGGGAAAAGCTCTTTCACCGCATAGAGATTGACCCTTCAACAACGGACACTTATAAACGGATGTTCTATACGGCATTATACCACACTATGCTCATGCCAGTAGACCGCACGGGCGAAAATCCGCTGTGGACAGACCCAGAACCATATTACGACGACTTCTACGCCATCTGGGACACTTACCGCTCGTCGTCGCCGCTGATAACACTAATAGATGCCGACCGCCAGTCAGACATAGTACGCTCGCTCATCAACATCTATAAACGCGACGGATATATGCCCGATGCACGCAGCGGCAACTGCAACGGGCGTACTCAGGGCGGCTCAAATGCGGAGATTGTCGTTGCCGACGCCTATGCGAAAAATCTTAAAGGCATAGACTACGAGCTGGCTCTCGAGGCTATGCTCAAGGATGCGACTATACCGCCGGGAGGAAACGAGGAAGCCGAAGGACGTGGCGGACTTGTGCCATACCTTCAGCTCGGATATATTCCTTACGGCATTGCCCGCGCCGGCAACCGTACCGTTGAATACTCTTACTGCGACTATGCCATTGCACAGGTGGCTAAGGGATTGGGACGAGACAGCTTGTACAGAAAGTATATGAAGCAGTCAGAAAACTGGAAGAATCTCTGGCAAGCCGATTATGTTCATGATGGTGTGAAAGGATTTATCATGCCGCGTGACGCCAGTGGCAACTGGCTTGACTCCGTCCCCTTCGGACGTTCACGCCTGCAGAATCCAAAATTCAGATACACACCCGTAACGCGCGAAGGTCCATGGTATACGCCATGGTGGAGCACATTCTTCTACGAAGGCATATCGTGGGAATACTCGTTAAGCATACCCCACGATGTTCCAGGCCTGATAGAAATGTGTGGCGGTGCAGCCGACTTTGAACGCCGTCTCGACCGTTTCTTCGGCCACGGCTATTTCAATGTAAACAACGAGCCGTCGTTCCTCACGCCTTGTCTGTATCACTGGCTTGGCAAACCGTGGAAAAGCTCTGACCGCATACACAAAATAATAGCCGACAACTATAATGACGGTCCAATAGGCTTGCCCGGAAACGATGATTCGGGCGCAATGTCGTCGTGGCTCGCATTCCACATGATGGGTTTCTATCCTAACGCAGGACAGGATTATTATCTGATTAATACGCCGCTGCTGCGCTCTGTTACGCTGAGACCGCAGCCAGGAGTTGAGTTCGCCGTTGAGATTAAAAGTCTTTCGGCACGCAACAAATATATACAGAAAGCAACACTTAACGGCAAACCATATCCCTATTCGGCCATACGCCATGCCGACATCGTGGCAGGAGGAAGGCTCACCCTCTATATGGGAAACAAGCCGGGAGAGTGGGGAAAACAATTATTACCCGATAATAATACTAACAAATGAAACTGAAAACATATTTTATATTATTACTCCTGGTGCTGACAGGCTGTATGGCAGAGGTTAACGCTGCCGGAAGTTTCTCGCCCGATACGCTCACATTCAAGTTCTTTCTTTACGGACAGACGCGCAGTTTTCGTATAAAAGCCTCAGTAGACACTGACTCTGTGTGTCTTCGATGGGTTATGCTGCGCCATGGAATAACCTCCGGCGGTGCTTATGTCATGGGGCATGAGTCTGTGGAGCGGGGCCGTTCCCTATGCTTCACGCAGCCTGCGCTGAATAGCAATGTAATGGTTCCGTCATCGCAGACGGCCTTTATAATCTCGCGTGAGGCGTTAAGAAATATTCGTTCAACAGGCCGCATGACTTACGGAAACACCCTGTATGAACTTGTTGACAGCATTCCCTGCGGCCTCAACATAGCCTCGCTGCATGTAAAAGATCGTGTGGAAGGTTGCGAAATGTGGATAATCGACAATGACAGACTGCCGCTGATATGGAAGATGAACAACAATCCGCTCGGCATAGACTGGTGTGTTGAGAATGCAGCTGAAGCTTTCTGCCGCACCGACAACAATATTAAGATAGCCTTTATAGCAGATCCTCATGTTCAGGCTGTTGACAGTCATCCGGAGTTTGTGCGTTCGTTGGCTTCGGAACTGAAGTCAACACGACTCTTCAACGAAAATATCTTTGCGTTCAGGGCTGCTCTTGACGATGCCGTACTCCGCGGCATTAAATTCGTAGTGTTGCCCGGCGACCTTACTGACAATGGTCAGGTGGTGAATGTGCGCACGGTTAGAGACATTCTTGATGGCTATGCCTCACGCTATGGTATGAAGTTCTTTGTAACCACAGGCAACCACGACCCTTCCAAGCCTTACGGCGAAGATTGTGTTAACGGCAATTTCCTTGCCGCCGACGGCAGCAGCATGGCAATTGCATCTTCGGCAGACGTTGCCGCCAATAGCGGTTTCAATGCAGCAAAGACAGACACTCTGCTGCATTGCTGCGGCTATGATGAGATGCTGACTCTGTATGCGGCCTACGGCTTTTCGCCCGACAAGTCGTATCTGTATTGGGCCACTCCGTTCTCCGGTTACGATTACGACGGCTACACCTTCGGCAAGGCTGTGTCTGAGAGTACCGCTGATAAGCGCCGTTATGTGCTGTGTGACACGCTGAAGGCTCATGACGCGAGCTATGTGGCTGAACCTGTTAAGGGCGTGTGGCTGCTGTCTATTGACGGCGGTGTGTATCTTCCTGTCGCCAACGGAGAGGGCAAGACCGCATACAGCGGTTCGTCAACGGGTTACGCCAACACATGGAAACATAAGCAGTTTCTGATCAAATGGATTAGTAAAGTGACCGAAGAAGCACGACGCCGCGGCAAGGTGCTTGTGGCTTTCTGCCATTACCCTGCCGCCGGATTCCACAACGGAGCTGACTCTGTTATAAGCCGCTGGGCCGGAGACAAGGCTTTCAACATGCGCCGCAATCCTCCGCGCGAACTCACCGACGCCTTGCAGAAAGCCGGCATAAAGATTCATTTTGCCGGGCATCTTCATCAGAATAACACTGCTGTAACTGACAACGGACAAGGACATGTGATGTATAACATACAGGTGCCTTCGGTTTCGGCATATATGCCTGCATATAAGATACTCACCGTATGCGGCGACAGCCTTTGCCGTGTGCAGACCGTAGTGCTTGATTCCGTGCCTAAATTCCGTAGTCTTTTGCCACGTTATATGAGCGAATACAGACACAACCTCACAGCAGGAACAGATACATGGAACACTGATATTCTGTATTGCGGCGACTATCCGTCATTCTGCGACATGCACTTCAGGGCGCTTGTGGCGTCGAGATATGTCGAACATGAGCTTCCTTCTGTGGTGTGCGACAGCATTGTCGGCATGAGCGGCTCGCAGATTATAGACATGACAGGAGTGAAAGAAGATCCTAAGCAGTCGGCAGCATGGACAGGATTTGACCTCGTGACCGATCTCTATCGTCTTCATTTTGCAGGTTCACTTGCTTTAAGACAAATACCGCAGTGGCGCATCCGTCAGTATGAGGCTGTTCTAGACTCACTTGAAGGTAAGAAAACAGAAGACAATAAAGTTCTTGACAGCTTGAAAAATATATGTCTTCTGATAAAGTATTTCAGTACCGGCGCACCTGACAACAGCTTTGATATACGTCTTAAATAGCCGTAAGTAAAAGAGATGGTACGCCCATTCAGGCTGAAAGTCTGATCAGTTAATACATTATTAATGTTTAAATTGCTTTTGTTCAACCGCACATAGTTTCATCTGCTTTGTGCATTATCCCTGATAAATTCTAATTCCCGATTTGAGTTAAACAATCCTTTTGCATGATTAATATATTAAAAATACGGAAGGATTGTTTTTCATGCCCATTTTTATATTCTTTCCGTTGTTCATGATTGCCATAAGAATTCTTATACGGCAGCATTTCCTGGTTATCATCCAGTTTGCGTTCAGATTATTCCGTCTCCTTCACAAATACTGCATGAGCACGTCCCATACGGCAATGATGTGACAGACGGAGCCGGCGAGAACAAAGAAATGGAATACGCTGTGCATGTAGCGGCGTTTGTTGAGGCTGTAGAACAGAACACCTGTGATGTAAAACACGCCCTCGGCAACAATCCACCATACGGCGGCGGGACTCACGCTGTTTATCAGCGGCCTGAATGCCGCAAGCACGCTGATGCCCATACCTATATAGCACATCGTCTCTATGTTGCTGTGCTCCCTGAGCCTTCTGAAACTCATCATGGTGCCTGCCAGCGCGCACGACCATATAAAGACAAACAGCACCCAGCCCCACAGGCCTTCATGACGCAGGGCTATAAGCGTCAGCGGCGAGTAGCTGCCGGCTATGTGCCAATAAATGGCGGCATGGTCAAGCTTTCTGAGCCGCTCCTTTAAGCGGCAGTAGCATTCGGGCATGGCGTGATACAGGGTAGACGCGATGTATGACGCAAGCATACCGGCCAGATATAGCACCACGCCCGTGCCGGCCCAGCCGTCGTCGCTCCCGGCGCACATCATGAGCAGCAGCGTACCCGTTACGGCACCGAGCAGTATGCCTGCAGCGTGCGACCACGTGTTGAGCAGAGCCTCACTGCGTGTGTAGTGTATTGCCATCTCAGGTTTATCTTGTTGTTAATGTTTTTCATGGTATTCTGATTTTCCGGCATGAGAACCTTACATTGCTCTCATGCCGGTATTACAGTGTTTTCTGCTTATTTATCCTCAGCCAGTGTGAAATCGAGCTGGCGCTTCTCAACGTTGGCGCGTGCCACCTTAATTTTTATCGGGTCGCCCAGCTGATATTTGTTGTGATGACGGCGGCCAACGAGACAATAGTTGCGCTCATCGAAGTCATAGTAGTCGTCGTCCAAGTCGTGCATTGGCACCATGCCTTCGCAGTGGTTCTCGTCTATCTCGCAGTAAATGCCGTAAGACGTTATGCCGCTGATGTGGGCAGGATATTCGTTGCCTATCTTGTCGGCCATAAACTCCACCATCTTATACTTTATAGAGTCACGCTCGGCGTTCTGTGCTATCTGCTCCATGTCGCTCGAGTGTTCGCACAGCTCCTCATAATACTCTTTGTTTGCGCTGCGTCCGCCGTTCTGATAGCGTGTGAGCAGGCGGTGAACCATCGTGTCGGGATAGCGGCGGATAGGGCTTGTAAAGTGGGTGTAATATTCGAAAGCCAGTCCGTAGTGGCCGATGTTGTGCACGCTGTATTTAGCCTTCATCATTGCCCTCAGCGCAACGCTCTCTATCACGTTCTGCTCGCGGCGGCCGTTGCAGTCGTCCATCAGCTTGTTCAGGCTGCGCGATATCTCGCCCTTGGTGCCTTCTGTCTTCAGCTTGTAGCCGAACTTCACGATAAACTCGCGCAGACGCTCCAGCTTTGTCGGGTCGGGCACGTCGTGTATACGATAAGGCAGCGTCTTTGCCTTCTGCCCCTTCTTCACTTTGCCCACGCCCTCGGCCACGCTGCGGTTGGCCAGCAGCATAAACTCCTCGATGAGTTTGTTAGCGTCTTTCGACTTCTTGAAGTAGCACCGTGTGGGCTTGCCCTTCTCGTCAACGTCGAAGTGAAGCTCCTCGCGGTCGAACTTCACCGCGCCATTCTTGAATCTTGCCTTGCGCAGCTTCTTTGCCAGCATGTCGAGCGTTATCAGTTCTGTGGCAAACTCGCCCTTGTATCCGTCTTTGCCTGCAGGCGGTGCGGGCTCACCCGTGCCTTCCACCACTCCGTTGTCTTCCAAGATCTGCTGCACCTCCTCATAGGCAAAGCGGCGGTTACTCTTGATAACGGTGTGAACCAGTCGCCAGCTCTTCACGTTGGCATCAGCGTCGAGATTGAACACAGCACTGTAGGCCAGTTTCTCCTCGTCGGGGCGCAGCGAGCATATAAAGTTGCAAAGGCGCTCGGGCAACATAGGTATGGTGCGGTCAACGAGATACACGCTCGTGGCACGCTTCTGTGCCTCCTTGTCTATTATGGAGCCTTCGGTAACATAGTGAGACACGTCGGCAATGTGTACGCCAACCTCCCAAAGGTCTTTGCCCAGCGGCTTTATTGACAAGGCGTCGTCGAAGTCCTTGGCGTCCCTCGGGTCAATGGTGAACGTGGTTACGTCGCGGAAGTCCTCGCGCTCCTTATAGTCTTCCTCAGTTATCTCGGCACTTATTTTCTCGGCAGCCTCCTCAACCTTCTTGGGATATCTGTACGGCAGACCATACTGTGCCAGTATGGCGTTCATCTCAACATCGTTGTCGCCGGTCTCACCCAGAATGTCAACCACCTCGCCTATAATGTTCTTGTTGTCTGTATCGGGCCACTTTGTAACCTTCACCAGCGCCTTGTCGTTGCTCTTTCCGCCCTTCAGCTTGTTCTTCGGTATGATGACGTCGTGAACAAATATGTCGCTGTTCGAAACGAGGAAGGCAAAGTCTTTCTCAACTCTCAGCTTGCCCACGAACGTGTCGCGCGCACGCTCAAGTATCTCTATAACCTTAGCCTCCTTGATGTGGTTCTCCCTGCGCGCCATGAACGTAACCTTGACGCGGTCACCGGTAAGGGCGAAGAGCGAGTTGCGCTCGGCCACGAACACGGGCTTGCCGCCGTCGTCGGGCACAAAACTGTTCTTGCCGTTGGCCTTGCGTATGAAGCGGCCTTCCTGCACCTGTCCTTTGGTGTTCAGCTTGTATGAGTTGTCGCTCACCTTGCTCAGGAAGTCGTCCCATGCCATCTCTTCCATCACGTCCACTGCCAGCATCTTTGCCGGATGAGTCTTCAGGTTGAGAGTCTTGAATATGTTCTTGAAACTTAGTGTCTTGTCTGAGTTCTGCAGAAAGAGGTTTTGCAGCATCTCCGATATTTTGTTCTTGGTCAGCCTCTTTGTCGATTTTTTTCCTTTTGCCATAATCTTGTGTTTTTTTAATTCCCGGCCTGCCGTCCGCCTCGGTTCTGTGCGCGCCCCGTACATCAGCCCTGCCTGAGGGTTCTATGCTGTTCTGCGCCGTGCAGGCGTGGCATAGCCTTTCTGTGCGAAGTTACGAAAATAATTTCTTACTTCAGCATTAATTTCACCTTAAATAATTAATTTTATGTTACATATCGGTTAAAACTGCCAGCCGTAGCTACCTTAAGGACACAAACAAGGCATATTGGGGCAGCATTTTTTGCGTGTTGTCAAAAAATAAGCGTATCTTTGTAAAGACGTTGGCGATGCGTTGCCGACACAAGAAACGTTCGTATAATCATAAATTTGCGGATATTATCTGTCTTGCCGTGTCTTTCGGTCCGGCTCTTTTTACTAACTAAAGATTTTCATGCCATGATGCCATTCCGTATAAATCTTCATAAGCTGTCTGTCGCCGTGCTGATATGCCTGGCAACAGTCTGCGTACTGCATGCCCGAAACACCGACGTAACCGATGCCCATGACGAGGCTATGCTGATAATGAAGGCGTCCGACGCCGTAAGCTCGCTCGACAGGAGCCAAGCCTCAACAGAGCGCATAAGGGCGGCTGCAAGGCTCGTTCCTGTGCTGAATGACTATGCAGACATGCTGGCGTCCAACCGTCTTGACTCGAAAGGCAGCATGAAGATGGCAGCGCTGAAGGCCTGTGCCGACGCTGCCGAGCGATATTCGGAAGAATGCCCCGAGGCGCTGGCGCGCACGCTCTACAACCTTGCCAACCTGCAGGGCTCATACTACGACAGTGCCTGCATCCCCACGATAGAGCGGGCGATAAGTCTCGTAGACGGCATAGCCACGGCCGAAGAGTCGCAGTTGCTTTACAAGATAACGCGCCAGCACCTGCTCTACAGCTATGTTGAAGGCGAAAACCCTATGCGCATAAGGGAGATATTCGGTCTCGAGAAAGACTTTCTGAGATTCTACAAGAGTCATCCTGAAACGGTCAGCAAGGCAGAGATGATGCACATGCTGGCCATAATGAAAGAGCGCACCGAGTTTGACAACGACTTCAAGCAGGCAACCGACAGCGTGTTGTTTGCCGACAAGGATATCGACACCACACATTACGACATAATCCCATTTACCGGGATTATAACCAACTCGCCTTATTATTACAGAGAGAGCCTCGCCATATTGAGGCGGCTGCTGGGCAACGACAGTCCCGACACGATGGTGCCGTGGATAAACTGCCTGATGGCAGGGGCCATGCCGGGCGACGGGGCTGCGCTCGTGGCAGCTGCCGACAGCGTGGTGGCCATAACCGAAAGCAAGATGCCGCAGGGACATCCGATGATAACAGACATGAAGGCCATACGCGACTATATAGCGGCGGCCAACGGATATCCGCTGCGATTCGACTGGAAATATGCCGGCGAGCTTGAGCCTTACGCCGGATACTACGGCGCAGGCTCTAGGACGTATCTGTCGCTGCCCGTAATCTACGGACTCAACCTGGGCATGGCAGCGGGTGCATCGTCAGTGGCAGACGTGATGAAGATGGAGCAGATATATGACGCCACGGCGCGCATCACCTACGCCGACGACCCGGGACAATATATTATGGACAAGATGTGCTTCATGCAGGCATACGAGAAGAGCGACGTGACGACGTTGGCATCGAGGCTGCAGGAACTTACGGCCATGGCTCTCGACCGCAGACTAAAGCCTTCATGGCGGCTGTTTGCGGCGGCACGCCGACTGGCGCAGGCATGCAACAGGAACGGACGGACGCAGGACGCACTGGCCATAACACGCCGACTGGCCGGCGACCTCGACGTGCTTACCGGCGGAAAGGCGCTGCCCATAACGGCTGACATACAGCTCGAGACGGCGGGATATGCGCAGTATTACTCTCAGTCGGCCGACACTATAAGGCGCGAATACGACAAGACGCTGAAGCTCTATGCAGAGGTAGGCATTCCGCCCACAATGCCGCTGCTCAACTACGGACTATATCTCAACAGCATAGGCGACTATGACGGAGCCATACGGCAGTTTGACGCTCTGCTGAAGCTCGACGCACTGCGCAACCTGCCTTACGACCGGGCATACACGCGCCTGCTGCTCGGCCAGTCAATGCTCAACGCCCATATTACCGACACGGAACGGCTTACCGACGTTTTCGGCGAGGCTGAAAAGTTGTATATGGCTGACACCGTCGACCTGAACAGCGAAACGGTAAGGGGCTACATGCTTCTGGCTCACTACTATAACTATCTCAACCGTCACGACCTGACAGAGAAGGCGCTGCGAAAGGGCTGGGAACTGGCCTCGCAGCTGTGCGAACCTCTTGACGCAACGCTGTTCGACTTCAACAACGAGCTGTTCAGCCTCTATTTCTTTCAGGGCAACGACCACGAGGCAGAACTGTTCAACGAGCAGAACATAGCTGCCATCGAGGCTGCCGGACTGCAGGAGTCTGCCCTCTATCTTGAAGCTCTGTGGAACAGGTTTATCATCATCAACTGGCGCACGCCCAACGACCTGCTGCAGTATCTGCCTGCCGTGATGGAGCAGATACCCATAATAGCGTCTGTGTATGAACGCACCGGACAGTCGCCCGACATACTTTACAACTACGCACTGCGCATACTTACCGTGGCGCTCGACGCCGCGGCCGAAGGCAAGACTCAAATGGACAGCAGCGCGGAAGAATATGGCAAGACTTCAGAAAAGGCTGCCGAATACCGCAAGGGCAAGGAGTTTTTCTACAGGATGATGAGCATGTTCAAAGAACAGGCCTTGCCGCTGATGCACAAAATAGAGAAAGACTTTCCCGAATATGTCAAGCCTTACGACTATCGCGCCACTCCCACATGGCTGAGCATAGTCAGCAGTCTTATGAAGTGGTATGGCAAGGTGGAAGCCGACAAGCAGCTTGAGTTGCACTACCTTAACCTCATGGCAGAGGCATACACCGCAAGCGGTACACCCTGGCAGGCAGACAATGCCATGGCAGAATATTACATCAGGGAGAGCAACTGGCAGAAGGCATACGAACATACGCAGCGGTGCTGTCAGCACATCGACAGGTTCAGCACGTTCGAGAAGCTTCAGATTGGCGACAGGATGGCCTTCCTTGCCAACACGCTGCACCACGACGACGAAGCCGTTGAGACTGCCGTGGCACAGGCCGGGCGCATACGCTCGTATGTGCTTGCCAACTTCGACTTCATGTCGTCTAACGAGCGCGCTGAGTTTCTTAACTCATACGGCAACACGGGCATACGCCTCAACGACATGCTGTCGCGCCGCCCCGCAGAGCTTGCTGCCGACGTATACAACGCAGCCCTGTTTGACAAGGGTCTGCTGCTGCACTCGTGGGAGAGGCTGCGCCGCTCGATCCTGCGCTCGGGCGACAAGGCGCTTGCAGCCAAGCTCGACACGCTCGACATGCTGAACAAGCAGAAGAGGGCCATGAGCATGGACATGACCGACTCGGCATCATCGTGGGCACACGCCAAGATGCAGCGCAGCATAGACAGACTGGAAAAATGGCTGTCAAGGCAGACCGTGAAGTTTCGTGCCGACACCATGCGCGTGGTGTCGTGGCAGGATGTCAGAAGCAGTCTGAAAGATAAAGAGGCGGCAGTGGAGTTTGTGCTGGGCGACAGCTCGCTCATGGCGCTCGTGGTGCGCCCCGGCTGCGAGCGGCCGCGGTATGTAAGGCTGTGCAACGCCGCCGAATGCTACGAGACACTGAGCAGGGTTGACAACTTCCCTGCCGAGACGCGGGCCCGACGGCTCTACACCTACGGGCGCTCAAAGCTCTACAACCTGATATGGGCACCGCTCGCCGGCGAGCTTGAGGGCATAAAGACGGTGTATTATTCGCCCACGGCATTCCTCAACCGCGTGGCATTCGCCGCACTGCCTGTGTCGGCAGACAGCTGTCTGGCTGACTGCTACGACCTTCATCAGTTGTCAACCACGGCCCTGCTCGCCACACGCGGCAGAACAGGCAAGATAAGCTCGGCAGCGCTCTTCGGCGGAATAAACTACGGCAACATGCCCGAAAGCATGACACAAAACGCCGACGGCTCACGCGCAGCCTTGTCGGTGGCCTTTGCCGACCTGACCGAAACACGGGCAGAGACCGACACCATTGCCGAAAACATGACTGCCGGAGGCATAGCCATAGACAAATATATGGGCGACAACGCCACCGAGGCCAACTTCTACGCGCTCGACGGCAACAGCCCGGGCATAATACACCTGGCCACGCACGGCTTCTACATCAGCGAGAAAAACGTTGAAAGCAACGCCTTCCTGAAGAATCACCCCGGCGGACGCTATCACTCGATGCAGCGCAGCGGACTGGCCTTTGCCGGAGCCAACGCCACATGGATGGGCGAAAAGAAGCCCGACGGCAACGACGGCATCATGACGGCCAACGAGCTGTCTATGCTCGACCTTAGCCGCACTGACCTCGTGGTGCTCTCGGCATGCGAGACGGCACTCGGCGACTACAGCCTTGAGGGCGTCTACGGACTGCAGCGCGGATTTAAGGAGGCAGGCGTAAGGTCGATGATTCTGTCGCTATGGAACGTCAACGACCGCGCCACGTCGCTCTTCATGCAAGACTTCTATCGCCTGTGGCTCGGCGGCCGCTCCAAGCACGAGGCTTTCAGCCAGGCCGTCGCCAACCTGCGCGCCACCCACCCCAGCCCGTTCTTCTGGGCTGCCTTCGTACTGCTCGACGCCGAATAGGCATTGTCACCACAGGAAACTCTTTACAAAATTTATGTATAGAGTTTTCTGTGAAATAGAAATCCGACGTATAACGTATGTTAAACAGAGTGGCTGCATGAGGCCATCTGTTTAACATACGTTTGCTTTTACGCTGCTTTTTCATGCCCGAAATGCCTGTTTCGGAGATTAAAACCGCAGGTTTTGCACTGCAAACAGTGCCACTTTTCATTGCTAAACCTATCGTTTAAGCATGCTAAGTGGCCGAGTAATGTTTTTTAACACACACGTCTTTTCTCTTCAACCGGCATAAATGCCTATATATCAGCACATTGACAGAAAGGCCCGTTTTCTGCATTTTTCGGGCAAAAAGCAAGACCGGCGCAGAAAAGCGGTATTCTGAGAGGGTCAAAATAAAAAAGTTTTCTGTTGCAGGCAGCCTGCCGCTACTGCCGGAGCGGCATTGCATGATGACAGCAAAAACTGCAATAATGCTAAAAAAAAATAATAAATATACAGCATAGCTTGCCGTATGATTTATTTTTCCTATATTTGCAATATATAGGATGCGGCTCGGCAATACAAAATCAGGAACAAAGTTTTTGTTTTTGCAATGCATTCGCCTTTCACTATATCCGAGAAATGAAAAACAGAACTATTAAAAATAAAAAAAGTAGGAATTATGTTGAATAAGAAGGTTGAAGAGGCGCTCAATGCGCAGATTAATGCCGAAATGTGGTCGGCATATTTGTATTTGTCTATGGCTGCCTATTGCCACGCAGAAGGCCAGCCGGGTATGGCAAAATGGTTTGAGGTGCAGTTTCAGGAAGAACAAGACCACGCCAAGATTCTGTTTAACTACATCAACTCTCGCAACGGACGCGTGGAGCTGAAGGCCATCGACGAGGTTCCGACAAAATGGGACTCTATTCTCGATGTGTTCAAGAGCACGCTGAAGCACGAGCAGAAGGTTACGGGCATGATCAACGACCTGTATGCGCTGACACACGAGCAGAACGACTTTGCTACGCAGAGCATGCTGAAGTGGTTTATCGACGAGCAGGTTGAGGAGGAAGAAACAGCCCAGACCATTATAGACAACATAAAGATGATTAAAGATAACGGATACGGCATATACATGCTCGACAAGGAGCTCGGAGCAAGAACTTACACACAGGCCGCACCGTTGAATGGTTCTCTCTAATTAAATTTAGAGCAGGTATCTTAATAAAAACAATCAGGGGAAGCCGGAGAATAAACATGTTCTCCGGCTTTTTCTTGCCGGTTTGTCAAGACTTGCATCGCCATATAACCACCACTCGCAGACACTGAGCTGACACACAGCCACAGCAAAGCCAGCTTGCAAGGACAAGACAAGCCAAAATCACCAACACACAACCTTTGCATTGTAACATAACAACAATGCGTACATCACCATACCGAATGCATTAAGCCATGATAAAGCCACTTACGCCATAAAGGTTAACCTAAACTCCTCCACGGAGCCATTGCACGGCCACACTACAACAAGTGCCTACAACATCAAGACTAACCTAAGCTCCCCCACGGAGCCATTGCGCGGCCACACTACAACAAATGCCTACACCCTCAAGGCAAACCTAAGCTCCCCCACGGGGGGAGTTGAGGGGGCTTTTCCTCAGCCTGTATCTCATCGTTCTTACGGCGCCCGCCGTCATGTTCATGGCCCGCTGAATGTCGCTGTCGGAGAGGCCGGCGAGGGGCAGCATAAGGAAAAACGTGTTGTATGGCGTCAGCCGCCTGTGGCTCTTCTCTATGGCGGCTATGTCGTCGGGCATCAGCGTTCGGCCGTATTCAACGGCTGCCTCAAAGTCGGCTTTCTTCCATTCGGCCGTGTTTCCTCCGCCGATAATCTCCTCATATCGTCTTTGTCCCAGTCCTATTATTGCCGCTCTCTGCTCCCTGAGCGTGTCGAGCCTGCGGCTCAGGGTGCCAATCTTTCTCTCGTTCTCGTCTTTCGACAGGCTCAGCTCGTCTATCTCCTTTCTGTATCTGTCGGTTAGCCGCTCAATCTCGCCGAGCCGTTTTTTGCTTCGGTTTATCTTCCTTCGGTGAATCACCAGCAGCAGCGCGAGTGCCGCCACTGCCACTGTTGCCGCCACAGCCGCCGTCTTCAGCTTCATGTCGGCCTGCCGCGCGGCCTCCGCCTTGTCTATTTCGTTTTGCAGGCTCAGCATCTTTTCCGTGTTTTTGCTTTGCTCAATGCTGTCTTTCATCGCCTTCGACTTTGTCATCAGTTCGGCTGCCTCGCGATATTCTCCCTGTTCTTTCTTAATGTCTGCCATCCACGACATCATTTCAGCTTTTACTTCTGGGCTGCCTTTGCTCATTGCTTTATCCCACAGAACAAAAGCCTCGCTCTCTTTTTCTTGTGCGAGATATATGTTGCCAAGAATATAATAGGCGTATGACGTGGGCTTTATTGACAAAGACATTTTAGCGTATTTCTCTGCTTCGTCAAATTGTTCCTGGTTATAAAAGTCTGCGCTGATGTCTGTTATGTAACTTACGTATGTCTTATTTTGTATATATTTAATGTGTGGAATAATTTTTTTGCTGTAATACAGCGAGCTGTCAAACTGCATTAAATTTGTGAAGGCATTGCTGATTTTATTTAAAGAAAGTGCGATCATTTCTTCGTCGTTACGTTTTTTTGCCAGATTAAGAGATCTTTTAGCATAAGTCAATGCCATGTTAAAATTTCTTGTATGGTAGTTTATTGTAGACAAATTCGCATAAATGCTGTTCAGCAACACTTCTTCTCCGGCATTCTCTGCTATGTCTTCCGCTTTTTTAACACATTCGATTACTTTTTTTATATCGCCATTTCTTTTGTATATTGTCATGCCTTTATAATAAAGTGAACGGGCCAATTTTGATTTATCTTTTGACTTTTCATAATATTTTATGCTGATGTCTATAGCCGAGTCAGAATTTACAGGCAATTGTAGCCTGAATAATGTGTTGGTGTAAAGGAGGTTATAGTATGCTCTGTCGCTCTCGCTCGTTATCATAGCCGTGTCTATCTTCAGCAGTTGCCTTAATGCAGAGTCGTTCTCTTCCTTTGCAAGTAATGTGTCTGCCTGCACCAAAGCCGTATGCACTTTGCTGTGTCTTTGGCATGCCGTGATTGTTATGATAAGAAATATTATGGTCAAAATGTGTTTCATGTTGTGGCTTTTCAGATGTTCAAAGTTATGGATTAATTCTGTTATGTGCAAGTTTTTATGTGTTTTTTGCTCGTTGGTGATGCCACAAAACGTCACATTTTTGTGTTTCAATTTGTTGCATTTCTATATGTACGGCATTGATAGTCAGAAATTTAAATACTAAATCAAAATGTGACGCGCTCAGAAAAAACATGGATTAAAGTTTGGCAGTATGGCTTTGCGTTTTATAACTTTACAAAAGCGACGGAGGCAGAATGAGTCGAAGAAAAAGAATTTGTCAAAGTTATTTTTGAGATTTATCGGCTGCGCCGACAGATAGGATGCTGAATTGTTGTAAGTTAAATTTTTAATAATAAAAAAACATTGGTTATGAGAAGAATAATATTTATCGTCGGCATGACGTTAGGATTGTGTTTTTGCGTATGTGCAAGGGGACAAGTAAAGAACGACATCTGGTCGGAAGTGTCGACACACTTGTCGATGTACGGCAGTTCAAACAAGCACATGGAGGTTTCTTACACGCTTGGTTATAATTTTACCGAACGCTTTGCCGCCGGCTTAAATTTGGAAGAGAGCGTAACTCTGTTTAAAATCGACGGTGAGAAAGATCATTATGTGAATACCACTATCGGCGCAAAACTCAGTTACGACATATTTAAAAAGCTGATTGCCATTCAGGCAGGTTCGGGCGTTACGTGCGACAACAAGCCGTGGAAATATCTTTATTATGACGCCATGATATGCTTTAAGACCGAAATAGGCAAAGTGGTTCCGACTCTTGGTTTCGGCATAAGATATTATGACTCAATGTCGAAGTCGTTCGGCAACTATTTTCGCGGCTACGTATCGCTGGGCTGCATCGTCGTTATGTAGCGGATTGGAATAATTATGTACGAAAATGGCGCGAATATTAGGAAACATGGAAATAATTTTGTAGATTTGCCTTTTGAAAAACTTGTAGACTTCAGAAATTCTGATTCTGTGGACGCTAAAATGTTGCTTGATTAAATCATATACTTATGAAAAGATTTTTGCTGACGTTATTTGTTGCCTGTATCTTATCCGTGTACGCTGTTTCTCATGCATACGGACAGGCAAGACAGGTGAAGTATGATGATTATTGCATCGTTCTTATAACTTCTGCCCAATGCGGCTATTGCATTGTGAATACAGGTTGGTTTAATTCTCTTGCAGACAAGTATTCTGACGATATACAGATGGTGGCATTAAGCGAGTCGAAGCAAAAGACCATAGACAAGCTGAAGACACAATTTCCTGACAGAGATGTTACGCTGAAAAGATGGAAACTGATACCGAACGCAAGGCATCTTATATCAAAATTGGTAGAACAGGAAACATATCCGCAGATAATCCTTCTGGAAAAAGGCAAGGTGAAGAAACGCTTCGTAGGCACTATCCAGTCGGTAAAAGACGCTGTTGAGGAGGCTATCCCTTTGTTTGTTTCAGAGAAAAAGAATTCAGCGCAGCCTTATGGCGCGTAAAGGCCGAAGCCTTAACGGCACCATGAAAATTAATGATTGACGCAACCGCAAGCGGAGATATTCCTGCCCAAAGTTATGTATTAACACCTTAAACAGATATAATTATGAATAAAATCAGATTTGCTCAGTTGTACGAATGGTTTACGCTTTTAATATTCGGCTTATTCTTGATATTAGATTTCACGTGGCGGGGCAACACTATGTTTAATACAATCGCCTATGTCTTCTTCGCGGCAATAGGACTTATTGGACTGCTTACGTTGAAAAAGCGGAAACCCGACTGGCGCATATTTGACATTGTGTTCAATGCGCTGTTGCTGCTGTACAGTGCAGTGATGCTTTATTCAATATACATCAAATAAGGCTGACAAAGAGAGCATGCAAATGCAAAAGACTTAACGGCACAATAGGATTTAAAGGTAGGCATAACCGCAGGCGGAAGTGTTTTACCTAAAATCGTTATTAACACATTAAACAGAAATGTTATGAATAAAAAGACACTTGCCAGGCTTTACGAATGGTTTTCGTCTATAGTATTGATATTCTTCTTAGTTGTAAGATTTGCGTTCCATGACAACGACACGCTTTATACAATCGTCTATATCTTGGCTGTTGCGGAAGGAGTTATAGGTCTGCTTACGTTTAAAAAGCGGAATCCCGACTGGCGCATATTAGACATTACGTCCAATGTGATTTTGCTGCTGTTAGGCGGATTGGCGCTTGGGGCTACGTACATCGAATAAGGCAGACAAAGAGATTTACAGAAATGAAATATGGAAACATAATATGAGCAATTCAAGTTTAATCGCAGGTCTTGGCGTCGCCGTGGTGCTGTCTGTGGCAGCGTTTGTGGCAAGACGGCGCAAGAAGGTTAGCCACGACAGCATGGACTTATGCCTGGAACTGGTGTTCTTCTTTGCCGCATACAAGCTGTTAAAGGTTGCGGCCGTAACGCTGGGCATGCCTTCGTCATATTTCTATTTGGCAGCATTTGCGGTTTCTGCCGTAGCCCTTGTATACAGAATGTTGAGAAAATCAGCCGGGCGGCTTTACAACGGACTGTTGCTGCTTGCGTGCATGGGGTCAGCTATAGGCATTATAGATGCCGTGGGCTTGACCTCAGGGCGCTGGTTTATGGTGTCGGCGAGCTCAGTAGTGGCGCTTGGCTCGCTCGCGTTTATCATGACAAGTATGCACAAGAAGAAAGACTTTGGCAACGACACGGCCGACATGGTGTCGGGAGTTGCATTTATGGCCTCTGCCGTAAAGTTCTGGCAGCTTACGCTTAATGTGTCATGGCTGTGGGCAGTGCTGCTTGCCGTAGCCGTGCTCGTGGCCTCGCTTGCCGTATATCTTGTCGCGCTGATGCGCGGCGGCAGATGACGCAGCGTGCATTTATCAGGCATAACGCATTAATAATGCGCCGGCATGAATAGCAATGCCGGCATAGACAGGCAGGCATGGCAGCGCGAACGGGCAGCGTAGGCCGTGGCATAAGGTCTGCATCATGTGTTTACGTTCAGATTCAATGATTAAAAAAGAAAGAGGAGATTATATATGATACCATTACATCTGTGCTGCGCTGCCGGCAGGACAAAAGACGCACTGGGCAGTTACTCGATATTTTTATTTCCGATAGCTATAGGGCTGATTGTCGGATTTGACTCGTCAGCGTTTTACTTCTTCCTCGTTCTGGCAGTGATTACAGTAGCGCTGAATATGGTTAATAAAGTAAGAAATGAAGAAGACAAAGACACAGAAGAGCCAAATGCGTATGTCAAGGTGTTCAGATGCTTTTCGTTTTTGGTAATCCTGCTCTTTGTTATGGCTGAGACAATGTACCGGGACAACGCCACGCTTGGGGCAATGGTCTATGCCTTGTTTGCTGCAAGGGGCCTTATGGGGCTGCTTACACTGACTAAGAGAAAGCCCGACAAGCGCATGTCAGACATTGTGTTCAATGTGCTGTGGCTGCTGTTCGGTGCCCTGATGCTTTATTTCACATACGCCGGATAGCACCTACAGGCCACATCAGCACATCTACGCCAAGAGCCATGCATAGAATAATTGAAGCAGCATTGGCTGCAGCGTCAGTATTTCAGGTTCATCTTTCTGAACATAACAAAATCTTCGTCGCCACGCAAAATCTTCTTTATAGCCACAGGCAGGTTATGATCGTTGAGATAATGGCGCTCGCCCGGCTTATAGCTGCTGCTTGCCACAGACAGGCTGTCGGCACGCAGGGGCGTTGATATGCCTGCAAGCGAGAGCATGGTGTGGAACACCGACGCGCTCGTGGCCACACTCTTGCGGCTGTTAGAGCCGACGGCTGTGGCCTCGGCGGCATACATCTGCCTGTAAGACGGCGACATCCATATCAGCAGAGGCACGTGCAGCTCATAGTATGAAGGTATAGGCGAAGCATGAAGAAACAGCCTGCGGCCGTCGTCGAAGATGTTTTCGCCGTGGTCTGAGGTGTAGAGCATGGCCGACACGGCACCACTGCGGTCGAGCTGACGTATGAGCAACGACAAGAAACGGTCGGTGCTCCTGATGCTGTTGTCATAGGCGTTGAGCAGCTGCCTGCGGTTAGACACCTTGGCCTCGCTGGCGTTGTCGGGCCTGAACACGGCCTCTGACCGCCTGTAACGCTCGCGGTAGTTGAAGTGAGAGCCATACGTGTGCAGCACAATCAGTTCCTTTGCACGTTTCTTATCCAGTATGTCATTCACCATATGCAGCATATCTTCGTCATACATATCGCTGCGTTCAGTTTCTTCTTTTATAAACTTCCAGTCGTCGGCCTCCTTGCCGAAGATGTCAATAAACGAGTGGTTAGGCCGCTGGTTTGATATGAATGTCGTGTGGAAGCCTGCCTCGCGGAACGCCGTGATGATGCCTTTCTCGCGGTATATACGGCCGTAGTCTTCAGCCGAGGCTGCCGACAAGAGCATCGGTACGCTCTTGTGCGTGGTGTTCGACTGCGTTATGGCATCGCTGAACACCGTGAGTCCGCCGGTGCGCTGAAGCATGGGCGTGGTGTTGCGGCCATAGCCGTAAAGCCCGAAGCTGTAGGCACGCGCCGTCTCTCCGATAACCAGCACATATACTTCGCGCCCTGAGGCGCCATGGGTGGGCACGGCATTAAACCTGAAGCCGGCCGATGTCTGGGGATAATCTGCCGTGGCCTTGTAGCGGTCGGCGGCAAGATATATGTTGTAGAACACGTTGAGGGGATACAGATGCAGCCGTGCGCTGTAGTCGCGGCCGGCAAGATAGCTGCCCGCCATGCATGTCGCCCCTGCAACGAGAGCCGCAAGCGAACGGCGCCGCTGGCGCAGCAGGAAGCTGCGGCTGAGCACGTCGCCGCGGCGCAGCGACACAACGGCCAGCACTATCACGGGCACATAAATAACCACAACGATTACTATGGCCGGCAGAAGATTGTCGAGCAGCTCCATGGCCTCGCCCACATTGGTGGTAACAAGATTGAGAAACATGTCGACGGCTATAATAGAATGGCCGAAGAGATAGAGCAGCACTATCTGGAAGGCGGCCAGAAACATCAGCGGAAAAAGCAGCAGAGCCGTCTTGCCGGGCCTACGGCCCAGCGCCATGAGCAGCCATACGGCCGCCACGGGCAGCACGATGTTGGTGACGGAGGCCATGATGCCCATGCGCTCGGTGAAGCACAGAGCCACGTTGGGTATTGCCAGCACGGCAACAGTAAGCCAGAATATGCCGTGCGGCGAGGCGCAGCATCTTATTATGTCTGTTGATTTGATCATTTCCTTTTATTGTATGTTTGTTGATTATGTCGTTGCAGGCGCCCCGACAGAACTTTGTCACGGCGCGGCAGCACACAGCCTCACGGCGGCAGCTGCCGAAGAACGTAAGCGGCGGGCGTATGATACGGTAGACTGGGGACTATGATGTCCGCTGACGGCGCATGACAAGGCACAGCCGCAGAGAAGACGAGGTCAGAAGGCCTCGTTGATATGGAAGAGGAAGCCCGACTGTCCGCTCTTGCCGAAGCCGTAGTCGAGGCGTATGTTCACGTCTTTCTTGAACTCCCAGCGGTAGCCTATGCCGAAGTTGGGCAGCACGCGGTCGGCGCGTATGGCGCTGAACTTGCTGAACACCGTGCCCGCTCCGGCCCATACCACCATGCCGTTGCGCCCCCACAGATGCTGACGCAGCTCAACCTGCGCCTCTATCTTGTGCTTGTCGCGATAGCGTCCCTCATAGTATCCGCGCATGGAATAAGAGCTGCCAAGCAGCGCCATCATGCCCCACGAGGGATTGCCGAAGTTGAGCGTACTGGTGATGTCGCCCGCGATGATGCCTCCCTTCCACACCCGTCCGTATGCGCTGGCATGAAGGTCGGTGGTGCTGAAGGCATAGTCGTTGCCGAGGAATGCCGGCCGGAAATACTGCGACAGGTTGACATAGAAGCCCTTGTGAGGGTTGGTTATGACATCGCGCGAGTCGTAAACGAGCGAGACGCCCGCGCCAACGTTCCATGTGCGCCTGTCCATGCCGTTGAGCAGTTCGGGGCGCTCTACGTTGTTGGCATAGGCAAAGTCGTAGACCAACACCGGACCTGCATACAGATTGTCGGCAAAGCGCCACAGCAGACTTATGTCGGCATTGACCTGGCAGCGGTTCATCTCCGACTTGTTGGCGTCGTTGTTGCCCATCTCGTAGCCGATGCCCCAGAAGTCGCTCTTGAACGAGTCGAACGACACGTCGTAGACCATTCGGCAGCGGTCGTGCGGAAATATATGGTTGCCCCTCACACCAATCTTATAATAGTTTGCCGTGGTGATGTCGCCGTAAAGGGCCACGTTAGAGCGCGTAAGGAGCGAGTCGGTCATGTCGGTGCGATACAGTCCGGTGGCAACAAGTCCAAGTCCGAGCTTGGTGTCGGTGCTGTAGTGCGGCCCGCCTATTATGCTGAAGTCGAACTTCTTGTAAGGCTTCTCCTTGTTCGAGTCGGCAAAATAGTCGATGACGCGGTTTATCAGTCCCTTTTTCTTCTTTTTCTCCGTAGTGTCGGCAGGACACGTTCCGGCCTGTTCACACGTGTCGGCCACTACGGTTCCGGACCTGTCTCCGGCATCCTGCGCCCCAGCGGCTGCGGTTCCGAGCGCCATGATGGTTGTAAGCAGCAGAGTCTTCATCAGCTGTCGTCTTTATCAGTAAACAAGTTCAACATTGTCTATCCACAGAGTGTTTCCGGGCGATCCGATGTATGCACCGCCGTGGCTCGACGAGAATTGCAGCATCAGATGCGTAGGCGCAGTGCCTTGGGGAGCCCATCCCGTCTCAACCACGGGCACGCTCTTGCCCTTGCTGTTGCGTGCATAGTCGGTCTTGCGCAGCCCCATGGTTCTTGCGTCATAGTTAGGATTGTTCCTTATATCGCCGTAAAGTATCTGATATGTGGCGTTGTTCACCCATCCGTTGGTGCTTGTCCCGTATTTCACTACGAGCGTGCCCACTCTTTCGGCCGTGATGTTCCCTTTGCTGTCCTCATGCCTCTTCTGCAGATACAGCACGGTTATGGCATAGTCCTTGCCTGCCACGGTAGAACTCTTGCTGAATCCGGTCTGCTTTATTCTGTTGGCCGTACCGGCCACCTTCACCCTATAGTCGTAGCGCAGCGCCTTGGGCCTGCCCGTAAAATGTATACCGTTGTTCATGGCCTTTGGTCCGTCCTTGGTTCCGGTTATCGGCTCCTTCATGTCTCCCAGGAAGATAGAGCCTGCCGCCAGCACCTTGATGTTCATAAGGCCCATCACCTTGACGCTCTCGATGTGAGTGGTCAGCTTGGCGCAATATCCGCTGCCGTGCTTGTCGCGGTAGACCGAGTTGTTGGTCTTTACCACCCCCATGACCTTTGCCATCACGTTAGACGTACCCCAAGGCGAACCTCCGCCGTTGACGTAAGGCTTGTTGCCGCTTATGGTGCGGCTTGGTCCTATCTCATACAGCGTCTTTGTCTGTCCCCCGATGATTGCAGATTCCTCTATCTTACGTATGGTCCAATTGTCCATATTGCCATAGCGAATGGGGACAACCTTCTCTGTGGCAGACGCCGGCAGGGTCAGCAGGATGACTAATGCCAGCATGAGGTTATTACATTTATGTTTCATAATGGTGGCAAATATATGAAAACTTTATTGTCTAAAAAAGTTTTTGAAGTGTTTTTGACTGTTAGAAGCTCCAAATGTGTGTATTATTTTGCAGTGAAAAACATTATTTAACTTTTAGTATACGATTATTCCACATCCGGCCCTACGACACAATACCCGGCCGCACAGGATTAAAAGCGAGCCGCGTATTACCGTGCATATCGTTTAACCAAAATCTGTCGATTGGGGTTAAAAGTTAAAAATGAAAAACATCTCCGAAAAAGCGGAAGCCTCTACGCTCAAGATAAAGCCAAAATAAGACAGAACGATGAAGACGGATTTGGGCAGAAAAACATTCAATAACAAACTCGTCGGGCATGCTGTTCAGGAGCCGCAAGACGGCTGCCTGCTGACGCCGGAAATGGGGATATACAAAAAGAGGCTGAAAATCGTAACATTTTCAGCCACTTTTCATTAACGGAATATTGTTTTATAATGAATATTCAGCAATTCTTTAAGGAATTGCCGCCGATTTACTTTCAGACTGTTAGTGGGCCGTTTACGGTACAAAAGTGGGCCACTTTTGCACCGCAAACGGCCCACTTTTCATGCGCAAGTCATAGGTTAATTTTGCCTGTACGGCATGGCTGCCGCAACATGGCGCAGCCACACACGCCAACGATTAGGCACGCAGCAGCAACGGCGCACCGTTCTACCGGCTGACAACATGCCTGCCGATGCCGCACAAAAAAGGCCGTCGACATTGTCTCCGGCAAATATAGATGCCGGAAGACAATACGGACGGCCGTATAGCGTGTGTATCAGTCAGGCCGGAGCGGCATGCCCTGGCCTGACCTTATTATTGCTGATGCCATGCCCATGCCGCCGCAGCGGCCGTGTCATGGTCAGGCTTCTCTCTGCTTCGTACCCATTCGGGCCTCAACAACGTTGATAACGTAGTCGCCAAGCTTCTCGCACTCGCATATTATGTCCATATACATCGTGCCGATGGCGTAGGTGTACTCATGGCTGTTCACGTCGTTGATGTTCTGGCTCTTCAGCTGGTTGCGGTAGTTGTTAATCTCGTTCTCTATGTTGAACGAGCGGTTAACGTCGAGCTTGTCCTTGCGTCCCGAGAGCATGATGTTCATCTGCGTCAGGCTGTCGTCGGTAAGTTCAAACATCTGGTGCAGGTGTTCATACTGGCTTTCGGTGAAGTCTTCCTTGCCCTTAAACTTTCTGCTGATGTTGCGGGCTATGTTGTAGCAGCTGTCGCCGATACTCTCAATCTCCGATATCTCCCTGAGCATGGCCCTTATCCTGGCCTTGGTCTCGTCGCTGAGGTGGGCGTCGCTCACGCTGTCGAGATATTTGGCAATCTCTATCTCCATGTTGTCGCTGATGCCCTCATACTTCTCAATTCTGGTAAAGAGCTTCGTGAAGGCCGTGTCGTTGGTGGTGTTGAGCAGCTCGCGCACAAATCCGAACATGCGCTGTATGCGCTCAGCAAAGAGAATAATCTCCTTCTGTGCCTCGAGCACCGACAGCTCCGGCGTCTCCATGATGCTGTTGCCGCCGATGTAGCGCAGGCGGAACTCCTCTTCCTCGTCGTTGGTGCGGGGCTTGATGAGCCAGCAGACAAACTTCTCAATCTGCGGTATGAACCATATAAGTATAAAGGTGTTGCAGATGTTGAACGACGTATGGAACGCTGCCAGCACTACAGAAAGCTTTATTGGGTTGAGGTCGTGCGACTGCGGGTCGTAGTTGACAAAGTTGCAGACGAGGTCGACAAACGGATAGAACACGCACAGCACCCACAGTACGCCGAACACGTTGAACACCAGATGGGCAAGCGCAGCCCTGCGCGCCTGTGTGTTGGCCCCGAGGGCGGCCAGGTTGGCCGTGGCGGTAGTACCGATGTTCTCGCCCATCACGAGCGCTATACCCAGATATATGGGCAGCACACCGCTCGAACAGAGCACCATGGTGATGGCCATCAGGGCGGCCGACGACTGCAGGATGCAGGTCAGCACGGTACCGATAAGAAGGAATACGATTATTGTTATGTAGCTGTTAGTGTCGAACGAACTGAAAAACTCTAACAGAGCCTGATTGTGGCCAAGGTCCATCTCCTTGCCCGTGTCGCTGAGAATTGCCAGCGAGAAGAACATGAAGGCTATGCCGAAGAGGAAGTCGCCTATGTAGCGGTGGCGCCGGGTGTAGATTAGCAGGATGCCGACAATAAAGGCAGGGAACACCACATCGGTGAAGTTGAACGAGAACCCGAGGCTCATGATCCATGCCGTAAGCGTAGTTCCAATGTTGGCTCCCATAATAATTGATATGGCCTGAGCCAATGTCAAGAGTCCGGCGTTGACAAACGATACTGTCATTACCGTCGTGGCCGACGACGACTGCACTGAGCAAGTTACGAACATACCGGTGAGCATTCCGGTAAACCTGTTTTTAGTCATCGTGCCGAGGATGTGGCGCAACTGTGAGCCTGCCATCTTCTGCAGAGCTTCGCTCATGCCTTTCATACCGTAGATAAGAAGGGCTAATGCTCCAATAATCTTAAAAAAAATCCAAATCGACATATTTTAATTTAATTTATCATGTCATGTTGCGATGTGATGCGAAAAACGGAGTATCTTTACGAGCGTAAATCGTTTAACCGCATGGATATGAAACAAACAATTCAAATACGTTGCAAAAATAATAAAAAAATTAAAAATTTTGCAATAGGAAGTACACTTTCTGATGTTTTTCGTGAATTTAATCTCGAAATGGATTACGGCCCCATAAGCGCAAAAGTAAACAACAAGGTGGAGGGGCTCAACTACAGGGTGTACCACAGCAAGGATGTTGAATTTCTTGACATAAGGTCGGCCTCAGGCTCGCGAGCCTACACGCGCACACTGTTCTTCGTGCTGTGCAAGGCCGCGCATGACGTGTGGCCGGGAGCCGAGGTGGTGATAGACATACCCGTGTCTAACGGCTACTACTGCAACATCAACATAGGACGACCGCTCACCGAGGCCGACGCCGACGCGCTGCGCTCGCGAATGCAGCAGATTATCGACGACGCGCTGCCCATACGCCGCCACGAATGCACCACGGAAGAGGCCATCGGCATGTTCTCCGAGATGGGCATGGACTCTAAGGTTAAGCTGCTAAAGAGCGTAGGCTCGCTCTACACCACATACTACGAAATCGACGGATACAAGGACTACTATTACGGCACGCTGCTCACCAACACGCGCCAGCTGTATCTCTTCGGCCTCGAGAAGTATTACGACGGCATGCTGCTGCGCATACCTCTGCGCGACGACCCGTCGCGTCTGGGCGACCTGATAAGGCAGGACAAGATGTTCGAGATATTCAAGGAGCACCACCGCTGGCAGAAGATTCTGGAAATGAGCACCGTGGGCGACTTTAACGACGCCGTAAAGAACGGCCACTCTACCGACCTTATCAACGTGTCGGAAGCCCTTCAGGAGAAGAAGATATCACAGATTGCCGACATGATAGCGGCGCGCAAGGGCGTAAGAGTGGTGCTGATATCGGGCCCGTCGTCGAGCGGCAAGACAACGTTCTGCAAGCGTCTGTCCATACAGTTGCTCACGTGCGGCATCAAGCCTGTGCAGATTTCTTTGGACGACTATTTCGTCAACCGTGAGCTTACGCCTAAGGACGACAAGGGCGACTACGACTACGAGAGCCTCTATGCGCTCAACATCCCGCTGCTCAACGAGCAGCTCAACGCGCTCTTTGCGGGCGAGGAGGTTGAGCTGCCGCGCTATAACTTCCAGTCAGGACGCAGCGAGAAAAGCGGACGCAGGCTGAAACTGCTGCCCGACAACGTGCTCGTAGTGGAAGGCATCCACGCGCTCAACCCCGAGCTCACGGCCAAAATACCAGAGGAACAGAAGTTCCGCGTGTATGCATCGGCACTGACAACCATACTGCTCGACACGCACAACTATATACCGACGACAGACAACCGACTGCTGCGCCGCATCATACGCGACTACAAATACCGCGGTGTGAGCGCCGCCGAGACCATACGCCGCTGGCCGAGCGTGCGTGCCGGCGAGAACAAGTGGATATTCCCCTATCAGGAGAACGCCGACGTGATGTTCAACTCTGCCCTGCTCTTCGAGCTTGCCGTCATAAAGAGCCAGGCCGAACCGCTGCTCGAGCTTGTGCCAGAGAACATGGAGGAGCACGCCGAGGCCTACCGCCTGCTGAAGTTCCTCAAGTATATCGCCCCGATACCCAACCGCCAGCTGCCGCCTACGTCGCTGCTGCGCGAGTTCCTTGGCGGCAGTTCGTTCAAGTACTGATGCCGTTGCTTATAGCATTATTTCAATAAAAAACAAAATAGCCGGATGTCTTTATACATATATTTAATAAAGACGTCCGGCTATTTCTTTGCATACGTCATATGCAATACTACGAGCTGATGGCTGAAGACGCATTGCAGCCACGCCGACAGGCTGTTCTCTCCACACTAACAGTGCCGGCTCTGCCATGACGGTGCGGCAGACTGCATGCCCGGCAGTCGGTCATAAGCCAATCACCGTCTGCCGCCAGCCTTGCCGACACAGCACGAGGGGGCCTGTCTTACCCATAATACTTTCTGCCGGAAACGTCATGCCTGCATCCAAACTGTCACACCTATAACGCATCTGTCTTTAAAATCTTCCGTTTAATTCGCATTTATTACTGATTAAGCAACATAAAACAGGGGCTTTTTACTTCATATTGATACATATGAAGTGAAAACGGCAGAATATTTTAAAGAAAACAACAACATTTATTTAAATTTGCAAATGACAGACACTTTGTTACCTCGAAGTATCATATTATGTTTAATTTAAATTGTTATACTCATGAGAAAGACGTTACTTTTATTGGCTGTTGCACTTGCAACATTTGCTGAAAATGCATGGGCAGACAAAAGCTTTAAGACATTACCGGAGTTAACTTACGGAGTGGCGATTTCACCCAGCGGACAATATCTTGTAGGAGTGAATCCCTCATACATGGTTGACGGCTCTTATTCTGTCAGCTATCTGTATGACACCAACACAGGTGAGACACAGTGGCTTACCGAGTTTGACCAAAACGACTTCAGCAAGTCAGGAGAATTTAAGGCCGTAAACGACGCCGGCGTGATTTGCGGATCATCAAAGGACCCGGATCTTCTCATAACTTACTCTGACATGTTTGGCACTGAAACCAGACCAGCCAACTCTGCCGCAATATGGAAAGACGGCAAATGCACGCTTCTTTACTACGGCGACTTCGACACATCTAAGTTTAAAATCCTAGGCGACGGTTCACAGGCTACAGACATCTCGGCCGACTCAAAGACCGTCTGCGGATATATCAGCACAGACAATGCCGCATCATTCTATCCATGTATGTGGAAAGAAGGCGACGACGGCAAATGGACTCTCGAGTGGCTCGCATTACCTGAAGATGCAAAAGGCGGAAGACCTTACTTCATCTCTGACGACGGCACAGCTATTGTAGGAACCATAACAGACGCTACAAACAACCAAAAGGTGGCATTATGGAAAGACGGCAAATGCACTATCGTGACAGACGAACAAATCGGATGGGAAACATCAGGCTACGGGGGACAGGTGAAGATACTGTCAATGAGCCCTAACGGCAAGTTCATCGTGGCCAAAAGTTCAGGTCAAATAGTGTTTATATATAATTTTGAAGCCAATGAAGGACGCAAGATTCCTGCCTTCGAGACAGCAGCAAACATAGAATATGCAGCCGTAGACAACGAGGGCAACGTGGTGGCTGCCTATAACTATGGCTCTATATTCTTCGGCGGAGACGTATATACACGCCCGTTCTGGTACTCATACAAGGAGGACCGCAACCTCGACTTCCCTTACTATATGCAGCTGTTTGCCAGCGGAGTTACTCCCGACTTCACATTTGAGTATGGCGAGAAGACACAGGCTGTGCCCATGGCTATATCTGCCGACGGCAACGTAATAGTAGGAAACATCGACATCTATGCTGCCATAGGACAGAAGGCTAAGTGCTGGATTCTGAAATCAGAAAGATACGACGTGTCTATCCCTGTAACCCCGTCAGGACTCTCTGCCAAGTCGGAGGCTTTAGGACAGGTTACGCTGACATGGGCAAAGGACGAGACTAAATATGAAGACCTGACCCTGAAGTCATACAACATCTACCGCGACGGCAAAAAGGTTGCCAACGTTACAGCCGACAAGCCGATGACTCTGACCGAGAACAACGTTCCGGCAGGACACCCGGGCTATGCCGTTGAAGCAGTGTTCGAGACAGCAGAGGGCGGCGAGATGCTTTCGCCAAAGTCAAACATTCTGAAGGCTTCTGTGCCCGACACATACGACATGCCTCTGTTCGACGACTTCTCGTCAAACTCTCTTGAGACAAACTACTGGGAGTCTAAAGTTGAATACGGCGATCCTACTGACGCAATGTGGGGCGTCATGCAGGACTACGGACTGATAGGCAGCAGCATTTCTTACATGGTATTCTCACAGCAGCCTTATTCAGGAAGCCTCATATCACGCCCGCTCGACGCCACAAAGGCAGAATCAGTAAGCCTGTCGTTCTTCATGCAGATGACACCGCTGAACTCCGTAGACCAAGATCTCGAGAAAGACTCTATCAGCGTTGACATCTCTACCGACTTCGGAAAGACATGGAAGGAGATAAAGGCATGGTCGCTGAAAGACATCTATGCACAATACAGCTACAACGTAATTAACCTTGACATCTCAGCCGAGACAACAGGCAAGATCTTCCAGCTGCGTCTGCGCAAGCACGGACAGGGCGTTGCTCAATACATGATGTACGTAGACAACCTGAGGATTGAGGCCGGAGGCTCTGGCTCAAAGGCTCCAGCCGGACTTACAGGCACACTGGGCAAAGACGGCAAGTCGCTCTCACTGATGTGGCAGAACCTCTCAGGCGCTTACCAGCTCAACTACATCAACGATCCTTCTTTCATCAACAAATACACCATAGGCAACGAAGGCAAGGAACTTATTGCCGCCAACAAGTTTGAACCTGAAGACCTGGCTGCATACAAGGGCAAATATCTCTCAGGCGTTCAGACAACCATCAACTACTACAGCACAGAAGAGGAAGTAAAGGGCATACACGCTTCAGTTGTAGTGTTTGAAGACGGCAAGATGGTACGCGAACAGGAAATAAAGGACATGACATACAACGAGGCTCTGACCGTTGCTCTCGACGAGCCGCTCCTCATCGACGGAACCAAAGAGCTGATGATAGGTGTTAAGATCTTCGACTACGACGAGCAGCAGATACCTATATGCTACATTATAAGCGACAAGTTTGTTGCAGGCAAGAGCGACCTCTACTCTGAAGACAACGGCGCAAGCTGGCTGAAACTCTCTGAATTCTACAACGAGCAGGGCACACCTGAACAGGGCTACTGCTGCTGGGACATCACCGGATGCATCACAGACAATCCTGAACTCACACCGGTTGCAGAGGGCGATCTGTTTGCATACAACATCTACCGCGACGGCGAGCAGCTCAACGAAGGAGTAATCGACAGACTGCAGACCCGCTTCACCGATCCCGAACCTACTGAGGACGCATGCTACCAGGTAGTTGGCTTCTTCTACGACGGCACAAAGTCAGAGGCTTCTGAGCAGTTCTGCCTCGACGACGTAACAGGCATTGAGCACAACATAGCCGACAACGTGACGATAACACGCAATGAAGGCGACAACTGCCTGACCATCAACGGCAAGTTTGACAATGCCACTCTCGTTGACATCAGCGGCGTATGCGTGTCACGCTCTGAAGGCAACCGCCTGTCGCTGAACGGAGTTAAGGCCGGCATCTACATCATCAGCATCAATGTTGACGGCAGAGTTTACACACAAAAGATGATTGTAAAGTAAAAGTCAGCAGCTAATCCTGCTGCATGATTATCACCCTAACCTATTTTCAGGCGGCTCTTTCCTCGCGAAAGGGCCGCCTTCTTTATCCCCTTGCCGGTAGCCATGCCGTACCTGCAACGCACATCACGGCGGCACACGGCACCCCACTGCTCACGCCCATTGCCGCCGCACAGCCCTCGACAGCAGACAGCTCCTCACCGCGTGCCACTGCGGCAACGGCCGAATACACATTGAGCCGCATCGAAGCAAAACGCTTACACATTGATTTATGCTGACGCTCTCATACTGCGATATTTGAAAATTAAAATCATCCGGCCGCAAAAACGGGCAGTTTTCGCGTGCAGTCGCAACAGTCTAAGCATCAGAGTGTTATACTCATAAAGAGCATAATGTGCAACATTTTTTGTCCCAATTAGGACAAAAAAGCCATTATTTCAATAAAAAAACAGGCCCGTTTACGGTGCAAAAACCGCCTGTTTCTCATCCAAAAGTGGCCGAGTAATTTTTCAAAAGCATACCTTTTGCATGATAATGTAAATATTGTTTACCGCCGCCATGCCTCCGCTGCCCTCACGAATTCTATTTCGTCTGAAAATCCTGACAAAACTCTGATGACACATTGCCATGTCTGACGGCTGTAAAGACGACAAGAAGAAATGTCTCCACAACACGATGCACAATCCTTTGTGTGTGCCGTGTTGCAGAGACAACATTACCCAATAAAAACAATCTTAAAACCCAAAATCGGTCAGCAGACCGCATATTATGTTCATCAGCCAAACTAATACCTTCGTCTGTCATTGTGCTTTCTGTCGGCATCTTGCCGTTTGCATTATCCTTACACAGGCTGCCACGACGGCGTAAAAGATGACGGCTGTAAGCTCAATATAAGACATGGATGCGGCTGAAACATAAAGAAATCATTAAATAAAAAGCCCGCACCTGCCACACGGCAACAAGAACGATAGAAACAAATTGCCATAAGGCTTTCCGTAACGGAACGGCACGACTGCCAGAACCGCACGAAACTGCCGGCACGGGCCTTGGCGCTGTCAGTCTCAGCGCTTTATAAAACTTTTGATGTTGTCAGGTATTACTGGCATGGCGCCGCTCTGTGTGCACACATAGGCTGACACCTTTACAGCAAGGGCATGGGCATCCCTGACGTCCATGCCGCTCAAAATGGCAGCACAGAACGTGCCCGTGAACGAGTCGCCCGCGCCTACCGTGTCTGCCACCTCTACTATCGGGGTCTCCTGGAAGGACACGCTGCCGGGTGTGAACACGTAGCTGCCGTTGACGCCGCATGTCAGCACAAGCATGTCAAGGTTGTACTTGCCAAGTATCAGCCAGCACTTGTTGCTCATGTCAAGACCAGGATAGCCGAACAGGCGGCCTATCACAACGAGCTCCTCGTCGTTTATCTTCAGTACGTTGCAGCGCTTCACCGACTCGCTTATCACTTCCTTCGTGTAGAAGTTCTGGCGAAGGTTGATGTCGAATATCTTCAGGACGCCCTTGTCTGAGGGCATCGCGTCGAGGAACTTGCCGATAGTTTCGCGCGAAACGACATTGCGCTGGGCCAGAGAGCCCCAGCACACTGCACGGCAGTTGCGGGCAAGGGCCTCAAGCTCCGGGGTGAAGGGGATGTTGTCCCAGGCCACGTTCTCGCGGATGTCATACGTCGGGATGCCGTCGTCGTCGAGCGTAACCTGAACTGTGCCCGTAGGATAAGGAACGCGAGGCATCATGTATTTAAGACCTTTGTCGTCAAGGGCGGCGAGGGTCTCGTCGCCTAGGCGGTCGTCGCCCACGGCGCTGACGGCTACTGAGTCGAAGCCGAACTGGCCGGCATGGTAGGCGAAGTTGGCAGGAGCTCCGCCCAGCTTCTTGCCGTCGGGAAGAACGTCCCAAAGGGCTTCGCCAAGACCTACTATTATATCTTTCATATCGTTATGCTTGTTTGTTTGAAGTTTGTCAATGTTTTACCTTGTTTATATAATAAAGGAGATAGACCACGCCGACTGACATCACGCCTACGGCTCCAGCCTGGCCTGCAGCGTCGGAGGCAAAGCCCATCAGAAGGGGGAATACGGTGCCGCCGAACAGCCCCATGATCATCAGGCCAGAAACCTCGTTCTGACGATCGGGGACTGAAAGAAGCGCCTGAGAGAACACTATCGAGAAGATGTTCGAGTTGCCGTAGCCTACAAGCGCTATCGCAGTGTAGAGCACGGCCTTCGACGTGCCGAAGAACATGCCGCACATGCTCAAAGCCATCATCACAACGCTTATGGCGAAGAACACGCGGTTGTTCATCACGCGGAGAAAGAACGAGCCCGTCAGGCAGCCTGCCGTACGGAAGATGAAGTAGAGGCTCGTGGCGAAGGCGGCGTCGTTAAGGCTCATACCCAGACGCTCTATCAGGAGCTTGGGCGCTGTGGTGTTGGTGCCGACGTCGATGCCGACATGGCACATGATGCCAAGGAAGGACAGAAGGACGATGGGCTTGCCGAGAAGGCGGAGGCAGTCGCCGAAGCCCGAAACTTTGCCAGCAGGGGCTTCTTCCTTAATGGGGGTTACAAGAAGAAGGAGCGTGGCAAGAACGCCTGCAACGAAGTATACCAGGAACAGAACGCGCCAGCCCATGCCCAGAGAAGGAAGCACGCCAGTGGCGCCCCACATGGCTATGTAGGGGGCGAGGAAGGAGGCGATGGCCTTGATGAACTGACCGAACGTAAGGGTGCTGGCAAGGTTGTCGCCGCGGATTACGGTCGAGATCAGCGGGTTGAGCGATGTCTGCATCAGGGTGTTGCCTATGCCGAGCAATGAGAACGACAGAAGCATTATGGCGAAGCTCTCGCCGAAGAGCGGAAGAACGAGCGAAACGGCAGTCACCGCAAGCGACAGCAATACCGTGTTCTTGCGCCCGATGCGGTTCATAAGCATGCCCGTGGGCACTGAGAAGATAAGGAACCAGAAGAACACCAGCGAGGGGAACACGTTGGCGACGGAGTCGCTCAGCCCAAGGTCTGACTTCACGTAGTTGGAGGCGATGCCGACAAGGTCGACAAAACCCATGGCGAAGAAGCAGAACATCACAGGGATGAGATATATGGTCTTGGTTGGTTTCATAAGTTATTTGTTTAAAGGATATACAACGAGCGAGGCCGACTTCTTCTTGCCGTCGCACTTAACTGATATGCTGTTGTATGGCTCTGACGGGAACACGAGGTTGGTCATAACCGAGCGTCCGCCGTTGGCAAAGGCCTCAACGCTGCAGTTGTCTACATAAAGGCGCAGTTCGTTGAGCTTAGATCCTACAACGGGAGCCACAGACACGGCAGGGAACTGGTCGCTGAACGAAACGTTTCCGCTCTTGCGGCGGTCGAAGCTCAGTGTGCCTTTGGCTGCATCATACATCATGCTTACGTTCTCGCCCTTTGTGTTAGAGAGCACAAGCTCAACGTTGCCGGCATTGTCATTGCCCAGAGTGAGCACCACCTCATAGGTGCCGCGCGGCTTGCTGAACATCTTGCTTATAGTCTTCGAGCCTGAAATATTCTTCTTCACAGCAGCCTTTCCTCTCATTTTCTCGTTCTCTACAGAAGGCTTCGAGGCCAGATATTCTGTCGTTCCGTCTGTATAGAGATACAGGTCGCGCGCAATGGTGTTGGCACTTCTATACTGCTGTGTGGGCGCCTGGTTGGCATACTGCCAGTTGCTCATCCAGCCTATCATTATGCGGCGTCCGTCGGGAGCGTTGTCAAAAGTTACTCCGGCATAGTTGTCCTTGCCATAGTCGGCCCACTTTGTAACCTCGGGCTTTGTGTCACAGGTAAACTTATGGCCGTCGAATGTTCCGGTGAAATACTGTGTGGCGCTGCCGCCTGCAGGTCCGCCGGGGTTTATGTTGCACACAAGCACCCACTTGCTGTAGTTCTTGCCTTCAACAGGCAGTTCAAAGAGGTCGGGGCACTCCCACACGCCCTCATGGCATCCGTAGCCCTTGCCGAAGCTGCTCTCATAGGTCCAGTCTTTCAGGTTGGCCGAAGAGTATATGCGCATCTCCTGCCCTGCTGCCAGAATCAGAATCCAGCGACCGCTCTTTTCGTGACGGAACACGTGCGGATCGCGGAAGTCTGGCACGTCGGCAGTCAGAATTGGGTTGCCGTCATATTTGGTAAATGTCTTTCCGTTGTCAGTGCTGTAGGCCATGCTCTGCGTCTGGTTCTCACCTGCCGTGGTGTAGAATGCCACTACGGCTCCGGCACCAAACCCGGCGGTATTGTCCTTGTCAACCACACAGCTGCCGCTGAAGATTGTGCCAAGGCCGTCGGGTTCAATGGCCAAGCCTTCGTCGGTCCAGTTTACGAGGTCACGGCTTGAGGAGTGTCCCCAGGTCATGTTCTCCCATTGTGAACCGTACGGATTGTATTGATAATAAAGATTGTATACGCCGTCTTTATAGAACATTCCGTTAGGGTCGTTCATCCAGCCGTATGCAGGCGTGTGATGATATGCAGGACGGAACTTCTCGCGGTTAGCAGTGTCAAAGGTGTCGGCATAAGAAATGTTTTTCCAGCAGGCATAATCCTTCATTGCCGTAGGCTTGCCGTCAACTCCGTTTACATGGAAGTCGAACAACACCTTCTTGCCGTCAAGCTTCGAGATGTCCAGCGGAACGTAATAGTCTATATTGTCTGTGGCAAGCTTTACGTTCAATGTCTTTACAACGTTATTGTCAACAATCACTTTGACATTGGTTATTTCTGATGACTCCTGCACAGGCAGCAGCACGTAGCGGCTATTGCCCTCAGCGCGCATAATACAATGCGACTTGCTCAGGAAAGACACATTACAATTCTGTGCAGCCACCTGAAAAGAGGCTGTTCCAAGAAGTAATGCTACAAGTATGTTTCTTATTTTCATGATTATATTCTTTATATATCCTAAAAATTTTTCTCTATTCAAGACGGAACGGTTAATATTTTGCAGGTTCTGATCAGAGCTGTTATTTGTTCAAAATACGTTTCAGCACTTAACAAGGCACACTCTTCTGTTATGCTGTATCCTTTATGAATCTGCAATGTCGGCAGCATTTCTGCATGCTGCACCTACACGACCGCCGTCATTATAATTTTACCAATGTATACAATATTGGCAATATCCTTTTAAAAACAATCTTATTACCTTTAAAAGATACATCCGCACGAAATCTTATGCAAAATACACCGCACATCCGCCGGATGTATCTTCATCAACTTAAAATACCTATCATCTTCTATTCCATGAATGCAACCGGCAATTATCCTTTAATCATAATTCTGATTCTGGGTGTATAATCCAGGTATGTAGAACAACTGATTATAAGGTATCGGGAAGAACTCGTTCTTGCCTGCCGTAAAGTGAGCATCGCGGTAATACTGTCCGTAATGCTGTTCCCTGGCACTTGTAACATTGCCGTTTTCATCGTATGATACGGGCGCGCCTTCCATCACGTTGCCGTTGTGGTCGAAGAAGCTGTATGTAGAGTTCTGCTCGCTTGCGAAGTAAGCGTTAAGTGTCTGAGAAGCAACACCCCAACGGCGCAGGTCGAAGAAGCGTCCGTTCTCCATAGCCATCTCAAGACGGCGCTCCCAGCGCAGGCACTTGCGTGCGTTCTCCTTGTTGTCGAAATACGGAGAAACAGGATATTCTGCTATCTGGCACTGGTCGGCAGCATATTCAATGTGCTTGTTCACAGAGTTGGCAGCACGGCGTCTGATATCGTTGATGATGACGCGGGCCTCAGACAGACGGCCAAGTTCGATAAGTGCTTCAGCACGCATAAGCATGACATCTGTATAACGTATTACATAGTCGTTTGTTGCAAAAGCCTGCCATGAATCATCGAATGTTTCACCCTTAGAACGCTGCGGAACTTCCTTAAGCGATGTATAATAGCCATAGTCGGTAGCGTCGCGAGAGTTAGCCATAGTCTGCGTATATTCCTTCTCGTATTTGTATGGGAAAGATGGCATTCCTACAGTATGGAACAATCTCGGATCCCACTTCTGTGCAGTAGGCTGTCCGTTGATAGGATAGTCAACACTGTCGTTGTAATTGTCAAACATTGGCAGACCGTCCTTTGTCTTGAAGGCATTTACGAGGTTCTGAGAAGGCTTGTGGAAATCCCATCCGCAAGACCACATACCCCAGCAGCCGTTAAGCATTACCGACCAGTTGGCACGGCCGTAAGTAGTATGGTCATCCTCATAGTCAGAACACTGTACTGCAAACACAGACTCTTTACTGTTCTTATATTCGGGAAGGAAAATGTCGCCATAATCCTCGAGATAGCCGTAATCAGAGTTGACAACTTCGTCGGTGTATATCACAACGCTGTCCATATAGTTTGTGTTGATGTGGTCAACACCTGTACCTGCTTCATATCCGTTACCCCATGCGAGGTTAAGATAGCATTTTGCAAGGTATGCAGCGGCTGCCACCTTGTTGGCACGGCCGTCCTGTCCCGGCTCTTTTACCGGCAAAACATCGTAAGCAACCTTAAAGTCGCTGATAATCTTGCCGAAGAGTTCTTCATAAGTGTACTGGTCATTTCTTACAGACTCCTGTGTTCCGTCGTCTTCTACCCTCTCATCAATCCAAGGTATTTTACGGAATACGGTGAGCAGCTTATAGTAGAAATGTCCACGGAGGAATTTAACCTCAGCCACACGCTGGCGTGTAGTCTCGGCTCCGAGCTTGCTCTCGCCGTTACGTTCAAGTGACAGCAATGCACGGTTGCAGCGAGACACGGCACAATAAAGACGATACCACAGCTCGTCCATCTCACCCGGAGTGGTAGAAGTCAGTGTTGTCCATATATCCATGGCATGATATCCTGTATCATTAGGTCCGCTTCCGCCCTTAAGACAGTCGTCAGACGTTATGTCTCCATAAGGAAAGAGATTAAACGGATATGAGAACCAGCAGTCGCCGAGCATGGCGTAAGCAGAGGTAACCATTCCTTCAGGATCAGAAGAGGCCTTATCCTCGTCTACCACAGCAGTAGGAGTATAGTCAAGAAAATCGTCACAGCTTGTCAGCGTAAGGCCCAGGACGCATGCTGCTAATATGCTATATATCTTTTTCATTTTGATAAATCGTTAAAATGTTAGAAACTTAATTGTAATCCGAATGAGAGTGATGTTGACAACGGATAGTTCCAGTCCGGGTTCTCCGGATCAGGACATGTAAGGCTTGAACTCTTTATTGTAAGCAGGTTCTGGCCTGAAAGATAAACGCGTGCACTTGTCATCTTAAGCTTTGAAATAAGACTTGAAGGGAATGTGTATCCCACCTGCAGCGTACGCAGTTTCAGATAAGATCCGTTCTCAACGAAATAGCTTGATGCGCGGCCTTCGTCGGCAGTATTGGTCGTTGACAGCCTCGGGATGGTTGAGCCGGTATTGTTGGTGTTCCATGCGTTGAGCAGTCGGTTACCCTTGTTAGATCCTGCGTCAGTAACAGCCCAGAAGTCTGTCTGGAATTTCTGGTTGTTATAAACATCCTTGTCGTAAACGCCCTGCCAGAACATGCTCAGGTCGAAACCTTTATATGTAAGGCCTATGTTGATGCCATAAGAGAACTTAGGAACGGGATTGTAGATCCAATCCTGGTCATCAGAGTTGATAACACCATTCTTGTCGAGGTCGGCGTATTTAAGTCCGCCCACACGCGCATTGGCCTGACCGGATGCATTAACTTCCTCTTGTGTCTGATAAAGTCCCTCAACAACGTATCCTACTATTGAACCATAAGGCTGTTCTGACTCTACGAGATTCTCCTTAGACGTATGAGCATAAGAGCCTGTTGCTGTTTCGGGCAGAGATGTAACCTTGTTGCGGAAGAAGTCGGCGTTGGCATTGATGTCGAGTCCAAGTCCGCATGGCAGTGTCTTGCGGTATCCGAGCATAAACTCCATACCCCAGTTGCGCAGCGAAGGACCATTCATCCATGTTGCACCACCCTCGCCCTTTGTACCGATATATGCCGGATTGATAAGCATGTCGTCAACGTCCTTGATATACCAGTCGATAGAACCATAGAGCATGTTGTGGAACAGCGTAAAGTCTGTACCTATATTATATTGTGTGGCCGACTCCCACTTCAGGTTTGCATTAGGCAGCTGTGTGGCACGGTATCCAGAAGGGAATGTGCCCGAGCCCTGAAGGAAAAGGTCATAGGCTGTAGAGGTTATACGGTCTAATCCATAATCAGCGACATACAGTCCGAATTGTGCGTTATTGTCTATAGCCTGGTTACCGGTCTTACCCCATGACAAACGTATTTTCCAGTCGTCTAACCAGTCTTTCTCAAGCAGTTTGGATACACGGAAGCCTAATGTGGCTGCGGGGAATGTACCCCAGCGGTTGCCCTTGCCGAAACGTGAAGAACCGTCGCGGCGCATCGTGAACGAAGCCAAGATAAGATCATCATAATTATAGTCAACCTTACCGAAGAAAGAAGCGAGCCTGTATCCTACCATTGCGCCGGCAACGCGGGCTGTGCCTGTTGCAGCGTTAGGCCACATATAGTCAGGATCTTCGAGTGCATAGCCTTCATTGTAGCCAGACCAGTCGATAGAGTTCTGCTTTGACAACTCGACACCCAGCAGAACAGAGAAATCATGCTTGTCGGCAAGCGTAAAGTTGTAAGTGGCTGTGTTAGACCATGTCCAGTTCATATCATTCTTGTTAGAGAGCGTTGTGCTTGCAACGTTGTTGTTGACGATATCTGAATGGAATGTATGATTCATCGACTGTATAAAAGATGTATAGAAGTCGATACCAAAACTTGAACGGAGCACAAGGCCTTCAATCGGCTTCAGCTCTACGTATGCATTACCGAACAGACGCCAGTAGTCAAGATGGTTATCACGGTTCTGATACATCTCACGGAGCGGGTTCTGACGGTCGGACATGCTTCCTACAGGACCACCGAATGTTGTTCCGTCAGTCTCATATACCGGCACGATAGGGGCCATTTTCAAGGCATTCTCCATTGGCGCACAGTCAACTTGTCTCGACCATGTTATGGTGAAGTTTTCGCCTACTGTCAGATTCTTGTTAATGTTGTAAGAAGAATTCATTCTGGCAGAAATATTCTCAAACGAAGTATACTTCAATATACCCTCGTTCTTTTTGTATCCTAAAGAGAATAATGCCGAATATTTGTCTGTTGCGTTAGATATAGACAGGTCGTAGTTCTGAGAGAAGCCTGTACGCGAAATCTCGTCAAGCCAGTCTGTATCTGAATATTTCATTGTTTTTGCACTGTTGATAAATCCGTCATAACGGCCGTTTACAGTATAATTCTCATACTGTTCTGTTGCCGGATTCCATACCGTGATAGGGGTTCCGTTGGCGGCGTTGAGATTAAGTCCGTAGTTGGCTGCATATGTAACAGGGTCTATTCCGTCGTTCAGGGCTGCCTGAGCCATTGCAGTGGCATATTCGGCAGAGTTACACAGGTTCATCAATGACTGTGATGTGTAGAACGAAGCCGTAAGATTTGCAGAGAAGTCAACCTTCATCTTGCCGCCTTTCTTACCCTGCTTTGTCGTGATAATGATGACGCCGTTAGACGCGCGCGAACCATAGATAGAAGCCGAAGCCGCATCCTTAAGCACCTGCATGCTCTCAATGTCGTTTGTGTTAAGAGAGTTGAGAGACATTGTTGTTGGCACACCGTCGATTACGAAAAGCGGGTCTTGTGAAGAGTTGAACGAACCGATACCACGTATTCTTACTGTTCCTGTTCCTATTGGCGAACCGTTGCCTGTAACAGTCATACCCGGAACACGGCCCTGCAATGCACGCATCGGGTCGGCATCCGGACTTGTCTTCAGGTCGTCTGTCGAAACTACAGACACAGATCCTGTAAGGTCGGCTTTACGCTGAGTGGTATAACCTGTTACAACAAGTTCGTCCATAATGTTGCCGGCTTCCTCGAGCTTTACAACCATGTTCTGACGCGCCGGAAGCGTCACTGTGTTGTAACCTACATAAGAGATTCTGATCTTGGCGCCTTCCTTCACCTTTAATTTAAAGTTTCCGTCTATGTCGGTTACAGCACCGTTTGTCGTACCTTCTTCAAGCACACTGGCTCCAATAACCGTCTCACCTTGATCGTCTTTCACCGTACCGCTGACTTCCATCGTTGTCTGAGCCGTGGCATACAAGCCGAAACTCATTAAGACGAAGAACAGCACAATACGCTTTACGCTTGATAGCATTAGTTTAATGTTCTTCATATTTTTACTGCGTTTTTATGGTTTAATAAATTGTTTATCGTGACTTTTGTCGCTAGCAAAATTATTTAGATTATGAAATTTCTGTTAACAATTTTATACCAATGAATTAAAAATTTCGTTCATGTAACAAAATTTACATACTTTGTACGATTTCTGTGGTCTGTTTTGCCCGTTTCATGGCCAATAAAGCCTAAAAGGGCTACACACTTATTAACATTTTCTTTATATTCCTTGATGCGGCAACAGAGATATGCCGTGGCTGGACACGGCGGCAGGGCAGGAATGAACAGACAGGACGAACAATAATGCAGACGAATCCCGAAGATAAATATTAGGTTAAGAAGTTTTGTTTTGTCTGGTTGGCACCGGGAATGAAAAGAGAGCGTGTCAAAACTAAAATGGGCACTCTACAAAGTTACAGATTATAACCATAGCACTAAAAAGGGTCGTATAAAACTCTGTATTGAGTAATTATACGACCCTTCATTTAGCTTTTTGGAGATGCTCAAGTTTCAAATTATCAGCTCATATTTTTTAAGAATGGAGTTTTGACACACACACCACGCAATAATTATTTTTTGCTGATATTTATCTGACAAGCTGACTACACGCCGCGGCCCTCGTTGGGCAGATGGCCGAAATAGTCTTTAAAACACTTGGTGAAGTAAGACGGCGACGAGAAACCTACGTCGTAGGATATCTCCGACACGGTCTTCGATGTGGTGCGCAGCAGCTGCTCGGCGGCCTTCAGGCGCGTTATGCGTATTATCTCAACGGGCGACGAACCTGTGAGCTGCTTCACCTTACGGTAGAGCTGCACGCGACTAAGGCCGAGTTCGGCGGCAAGAGTCTCCACATTGAGCTCTGAGTCAGACAGATGCTCCTTCAGGCGATGTCTGAAGTCGGCCACAAAGCGTGTATCAGGATCGTCGGCAGCCTTGTCCTCCTCTGCCTCGGCACCCGAATAGATATTTTTCAGTTTCATGCGCTCATTGAGCAGATTGCGCACTCGCGACAGCAGCACGTTGCTGCTGAAGGGCTTGGTTATGTAGGCGTCGGCGCCGCAGTCGTAGCCCTCGGCGCGCTGGTCGTCGAAGGTGCGGGCCGTGAGCAGTATGACGGGCACATGACTCGTGGCCGTCTCCGCCTTAAGCCGGCGGCACATCTCAAGACCGTCCATCACGGGCATCATCACGTCGCAGATAACCAGGTCGGGCACATACTTGACGCACAAGGCGAGGCCCTCGCGGCCGTCGGACGCGCACTTGACATCGTAGTGGGCCGAGAGCAGACTGACGATATAGTCTTTAACGTCGCTGTTGTCGTCTACCACCACTATCGACTTGCGCTCGCCGTCGTCCTGTGCCGTCATCATCTCCACACCGCCGCTCATAGGTATGTCTGCCGGAACGCTGTCGCCTGTCTCCAAAGCTGCTGCATCAGGCTGCTCCACTATGGTTTCTCCGGGCTGCGTCAGCGGCAGACTCACCGTAAACGTTGCCCCGCCGTCGGCGTTGGCCTCTGCCGTAACCTGTCCGTGATGAAGGTCGACAAAGGCCTTTACTATGGCAAGCCCGATGCCCGTGCCTCCGCGGTTTTCGGCTGATGCCTGGAAGAAGCGGTCGAACACGTGGTTAATTTTGTCGCGCGGTATGCCTATGCCCGTATCGTTTACGGTCAGGCGCGCCATGCCGCCGTCGGCAGCAAGACTTATCCTCACTCTGCCGCCCTTGCGGTTGTATTTTATGGCGTTGCTGATAAGATTATAGCATATACGCTCCATCTTATACAGGTCGGCCTCTATGTTTATGTCGTGGCCGCAGTCAACGCTCAGCTCCACGTCCCTGCTGTCGGCCAGCGGCGCAAAGTTGGCCACCCACTGCCCTACGCTGTCCGACAGGTTGAAGCGGCTCACGGTGAGCTGCATCTTGCCGTTCTGAATCTTGCGAAGGTCGAGAATCTCGCCAACAAGTCTGAGCATGACGTCGACATTCTTTCTTACCAGGCAGAGCATGGAGCGCTGCTGCGTGGTCAGGTTGTCGGCCTCGAGCATGCGCCTGACGGGGTCGGCAATGAGAGTGAGCGGTGTGCGGAACTCATGGCTTATGTTGGTGAAGAACACCAGCTTGGCGTTGGCAGCATCCTCGCGCATGCGCCGCTTTACGACGATAGTGCGGTAGAAGGCTACAAACGAGAGCACCAGCAGCACAAGGATAATGATGAACATCATGAGGTAGACCTTCTGATGGCTGTACTGCGTGAGATACATGTTCACGCGGTCGTGCATCATGTTGAGCTTGTCGTTGAGCTTGTTCATCTCTTCGGCCTGCATCAGCAGCACCTCGGCATTGTCTTTGGTTACGAGGGCTGTCTTCATCAGGTTCTCGCGCTGGTAGGGATGCTTCTCAAGAATGCTCATGGCCAGCTGCATTACCATGTCGCCGCGCGTGGGATAGATATATGATGCGTCGAGCACGCCGTCGCGCACCAGCTCGATGCCTCCGCCCTTGCCCGGCAGGGCGTCAATACCGATAAACTTTATGCGGCCTGCCAGTCCGCGTGCCTGGGCTGCCTGACGCGCACCTAGGGCCATGCGGTCGTTGTGCGCAAACACGTAGTCGATGTTGCCGCCCACGCTGTCGAGCATGGCCTCCATGGCCTTGCGCCCGCTCTGCTGCATCCATGTTCCGCTGCTCACGGCCACCAGCTCTATGCCCGGATAGTGCTTCAGGGCATCGGCAAAGCCCTGATGGCGCTCTATGGCCGGCGACGAGCCTTTAAGGCCCGTTATCTCCAGGACACGCCCCTTGCCGCCAAGGCGCGACGCGATATACTCGCCCATGGTGCGCCCCATCTTTACGTTGTCGGCGCCGATAAATGCCGTGTATTTGTCTGAACCGGTCTTGCGGTCGAAAAGTATTACGGGTATGCCTTTGTTGTATGCGTTCTCGATGGCCGGCGTAACGGTGTTCATCTGGTTTGGGGCGACAATAAGGATGTCGACGCCATCGTTTACAAAGCCGTTTATCTGCTCAGTCTGCCTTACGTTGTCGTCGTTGGCCGAGGCCACCCTCAACGTGACGTTGTCGTAAAGATAAGTGCCGGCAAGCATCTCGGTGTTGAGCTTTTCGCGCCAGATGTCCTCGCTGCACTGCGACATGGCTATAACATACTCCTTACGGTCGGAACAGGCCGTCATGAGCGTTAACATCAATAAAGACAAAACGTAAGCAATATTTTTCATAGTCTGACCTCTGTTGGTTAATGCCTCACATAAGAGGCTATCCTGCATTGGATAAAAAACTTTTTTGAAAGAAAGAGCAGCGGCACGCATGCCGTAGGATACGGGCGGCCAACATGCCGCTGCTCTTTATATATTATATAAGATGTGTAAACAGAAACATCATACGTATGCCCTGCTGAAGCTGCGGGTCGGCATCACGTTGCCAAAGGATTTGGCAGGCACGACAGACATACACATCACAGGCTTCAGTAACATGACATCAACATTATTTGTCGAGTCTCCATACGCAGCCGTCCTTGGTGTCTTTCACCTCGAATCCGGCAGCAGCCAGCTCGTCGCGTATGCGGTCGCTTGTGGCCCAGTCTTTCTCGGCCTTTGCCTTTGCCCTGAGGCTCAGCACCATGTCTACCACCTTGCCGTAGGCTTCCTCGCGTGCGTCAGACGAGTTGCCCTTCTCTTCCTTCAGTCCGAGCAGATCTATCGCAAAGAGGCGCATCGTGTCGGCAAGCTCCTTCAGGCAGTCGGCACAGATAGTGGCCTTGTGGTCGAGCAGCTTGTTGACCACTCCGCAGGCCTCAAACAGATAGCTGATAACCTGAGGTGTGGCAAGGTCGTCGTTCATGGCGTCGTAGCACTTTTGGCGCAGGTTCTTCACAAACTCCTCGGTCTGCGCGTCGCACTTGTCTGACACGGGCACGCGGTCTAAGTCGGCGATGCCTGACATCAGTCGGGCCAGTCCCTTCTCGCTTGCCAGCAGGGCTTCGTTAGAGAAGTCTACCGTGCCGCGGTAGTGGGCAGAGAGGATGAAGAAGCGTATCGTCATGGGCGAATAAGCCTTGTCGAGGCTCGGATGGTTACCCGTGAAGAACTGCTCGAGCGTGATGAAGTTGCCGAGGCTCTTGCCCATCTTCTGTCCGTTGATGGTTATCATGTTGTTGTGCATCCAGTATTTCACCATCTGGTCGCCCTGGCTTGCCACGGCCTGCGCAATCTCGCACTCATGATGCGGGAATACGAGGTCCATGCCTCCGCCGTGTATGTCGAAGTGGTCGCCGAGATACTTGCGTCCCATGGCCGTACACTCGCAGTGCCATCCGGGGAAACCGTCGCTCCAGGGGCTCGGCCAGCGCATGATGTGCTCGGGCTGCGCCTTCTTCCACAAGGCGAAGTCGGCCTGGTTGCGCTTCTCGCCCACACCGTCGAGCTGGCGGCTGGCGTTGATAACGTCGTCGAGGTTGCGTCCCGACAGTATGCCGTAGTGGTATTTCTCGTTATATTTTGCAATGTCGAAATAGATGCTGCCGTTGCTCTCATAGGCAAAGCCGTTGTCTATAATCTGCTTCACCAGCTCCTCCTGCTCTATGATGTGTCCCGTGGCGTGAGGCTCAATGCTTGGCGGCAGCACGTTGAGCGCCTTCATGGCGTCGTGATAGCGGTTGGTGTAGTGCTGTGCTATCTCCATAGGCTCGAGCTGCTCCAGACGTGCCTTCTTTGCTATCTTGTCGTCGCCATCGTCGGCATCGTGCTCCAGATGGCCCACGTCGGTGATGTTTCTGACGTAGCGCACCTTATAGCCCTGATGCTTGAGGTAGCGGAACAGGATGTCGAAGGTTATTGCCGGGCGTGCATGGCCCAGATGCGGATCGCCATACACTGTAGGGCCGCACACATACATGCCCACATTGGGGCTGTGGATAGGCACAAAGAGCTCCTTACGGCGGCTCAGAGTGTTATATATAAAAAACTTTTGTTCCATATTTTATTGTTTAAAATTAAACATGTCATTAACAGAATGATAACGCAACCCGACAACAAAGCCACCAAGATACGTTTGAGTGTTATGCCGAGATGCAACTTATATTATGCAAAGATAACGCAAATCATTGGTTTAACAAAATCAATGCAATGTTTTTTGAAAATATGTCAAAAGTGAACATCAGAAGCCACGCCTCTCATTTATATGCCACGGATAAAAATATTCGCTGAATAAGATTTCACATTCCGGCTATTTATACTTGAATCACATTAAAACCCCAATCTGTTATTAAGATTCGGTCGGGATTTTTGTTCTATATTGAGCAGATTTTCGTTAAATTTTTCACAAGCACTCTTATAACTGGCTACGCCGAAGTTAAAGGAGTTCAAGCAGTTAGAGTCAAATGCCAACGTAGTGCTTGCGACAAGAAGCAACAAGACTTTTGGAGCCTACAAGTAGTGCAATGTAGGGACGCCCTCAGGTGCGTCCACCTATCATCAAACATTCCATTTTATCGTAAACCATTGTAATACAATGATTATCGGGAAACGCTGTTTAATTAGCCTGCGCTGAACTTGGTTTGCGCTTAGCGCCTTGCGCCAATAGAAATAAAAAGACGGGCTGAAAACTGGAATGCACAAAATTGATAAAGCTACGTGCAATCTAATGACTGATTTTGGGGTAACAGACAGGCTGCAACAGCGCCTGCCTCCATTAGCTGCAAAAAATCATAAGGAGAAAACACGATTATGCTTAAAGAACATTCAGAGAGAAAGGCGGGAAAAGAAAAACTGTAATCAAAATCAGGCGTACATGTTTCAAATCATTAACCTATCGTTTACGCATCGTAACTCGGCCACTTTTCACCCAAAAGTGGCATGTTTTTCAAGGCCAAACCGGCCTTTTGATTTTCATGTTTTGGCGAGTGGCTTGTTAAGAAGATGCAGAGAGGCATCAGCAGGCATGTATCACAGCCTGCCACATGGCGAAAGAGACGCTGCACACCATAAGGGATGACAAAAGGACGTGCCGCCCAAATTCCCATGAAAGGAACCGGACGGCACGGAAAATATCAACTTAGCCCTTAAACGAAATTAAAGGCAGAAAGCAGGAACATCAAAACTAGCATTTCGGGTGGATGTCGAGCTTAACAGGGCGAACCATGTTCTTGGCATCAAGGATGGTGTCGAGATCTTCCTGAGTAAGTATTCCTTCCTCAAGCACAAGCTCAACAACGCCGCGGCCTGTCTCCATAGCCTTCTTGGCAATCTCTGTAGAATGCTCGTAACCGATGTAGGGGTTGAGGGCTGTAACGATGCCGATGCTGCGGTTAACCTCGCGGCGGCAGTTATCCTCGTTGGCAGTAATGCCGTCAACACAGAGCGTGCGCAGTGTGTCGCATGCATTGGCCATAAGGTCTACTGACTCGAAGCAGCACTGAGCCATGACAGGCTCCATGGCGTTAAGCTCCATCTGGGCAGCCTCGCCGGCCATGGTGACACAAAGCTCGTTGCCGATAATCTTGAACGCAACCTGGCTTACAACCTCAGGAATAACGGGATTTACCTTTCCGGGCATTATTGACGAACCGGGCTGACGTGCCGGGAGATTGATCTCTCCTAAACCGCAGCGCGGACCGCTGGCCAACAGGCGAAGGTCGTTGCTTATCTTGCTCATCTTAACGGCGATGCGCTTCAGCTCTGACATATAGCCTATCATGCAAGATGTGTCTGAGGTTACGCCCACGAGGTCTTTTGCGAGAGTGATGTCCCATCCGGTAATCTCTGCCAAAGCCTTAACACACTTCTCTGCGTAGCCCGGCTCAGAGCAGATGCCCGTACCTATGGCAGTTGCGCCCATGTTGACCTCAAGGAAGTCGGCTGCAGCCTGGTCGAGATGCAGCAGCTCTGCCTCGAGTATGCTTGCAAAGCCAGAGAAGGTCTGTCCGAGAGTCATCGGCACAGCGTCCTCGAGTTGTGTGCGTCCCATCTTTACGATGTGTGCAAACTCTTCCGACTTCTTGCGGAATGCCGCAATAAGCTCTTTGATATGTGGAACAAGGGCAAGATGGCTGGCATACATGCCCATGTGGATAGCCGTAGGATATGCGTCGTTGGTAGACTGTGAGCGGTTCACGTGGTCGTGAGAAGAGCAGTACTCATAGTCGCCCGGCTTGAAGCCCATGTGTTTCAGCGCAATGTTGGCGATAACCTCGTTGGCGTTCATATTGGTGCTGGTGCCTGCTCCGCCCTGAATCATGTCCACGGGGAACTGGTCGTGATATTTGCCGGCCAATATGTCCTGACAAGCAGCCTTGATACCCTCATACTGGGCATCGGTAAGCAGCCCGAGCTGATGGTTTGCCTCAGCAGCAGCCCACTTTGTGTATGCCAGACCGCTGATGAACAGAGGATACTGGCTGAGCTTGAACTTACTGATTGAGAAATTCTCAACGCCGCGCAATGTCTGTATGCCATACAATGCGTCTGCCGGAATCTCACGTGCGCCGAGGAGGTCGTGCTCCATACGGATATTCTTTTCTGAATTCATAGTTTTAAGGTTTATATTTCAATTATGTGTTTTTACTATATAATTAAGGTGTTTCGGCATTATGTTCTGCCTCCTTCCTTTCAGTGTCAAAGATAGTGCTAACTTTTCATTGTGCCAAACATTATCAGGTTTTTAACACATCAAACGCACGTATTAGCGTAAAACAGGCTAAAAAGCAGTACATATATCTTACAAATAGTCAACAAACGGCAAATTTGGCATCGTCATCTACTCACCGGCAGTCATATGTCCCATTCCCGTTCTTTCCGATATGTCCTCACAACTGGCATAAAAAATGATGGGAGCATCCTCACGGACACTCCCATTCTCTCCTGCAACTTGACCTGTCGGTCAAAATATAAAAAACTTACCTAACTCTTATTTTCGTCACCTGCGAGCCGCTCTCTGTCTCTGTGCGCACGACAACCATGCCGCTGTCGACACCATTGAGAGTGCAGGTGAAGTTGCCGTTGGGCGATACTTTCTTCAGAAGTGCACCGCCTGCCGACCATACGCTCACTGAATGCAGAGCCGTGTCTGACGTAACGACAACCTGGCGCGGAACAATAGAGCTTACGCTGACGTTGCCCTCTGCGCCCGTTTCGGTTATGCCTGTTGTGCCCGAGCCGTGACCTATCAGGAAGTAGCGGCCGTATGACGGACCGTTCACCGTGAGCTGATAGCCCTCGTAGAGCGGTGTCTCGCTCTGCAGCTCGGCATCGTAGATAGCGGCATCCTTAACGGCTGCCACGCCGCTGAACGTAAGAGTTACCACTGAGCCGTCGGCTGCCGTAACGCCTAACGGTATGCGCTGTGCGTCTTTCAGCTGGTTGACGCTCACTGCCGTGTTGCCGGCTACGGTGTAAACCTTAGGAGCGTTGTCGGCATTGCCTGTCAGTCCGCTAATCATCTGTGCATCCTCCATGCCGAAGCCGTTGCTTGCCGAAGCGGCATAGCGCACAGCCGCGCTGCTTGAGCCTTCAGCGTCTTCTGCCTTTATCTTGAGAGAAGCAGGTGCAGGAATTGGCAAATTCGACGCACCCATCTCCTGCATATCAGCCATAAACGTTACGGTTACGCCATCGGTTGCAGTGGCAGGATCAGCAGCCTCAACATAAAATACTGAATAAGGAACTGCAAGATATTTTCCTTCAGACCACGTCTTAGTATCGGCATCGTATGTCACTGCTGTTGAAGTCACATCAGAATTAGAATTATACCAATATTTCTGTGCCAGCACGTCGCTATTGCTCTCAACAAACGCCTGGACATCGAGCGAAGCCATAAACGGGTTACCTACCATCAGATACTTGCCGTCAGCAGACGGAGTAAGCTTAACTGTAACTTTATCAGAATGAACATACGTATACGGATCTCTGCGATCAACCATGTTGCTGACAAGCAGCTTGCCTGCATTGGTACGGTCAACTGTTTTATTTTCAGCAGTACTTATTTTATATTCTGTATCAGCCTTCGGGAAGCGGAACAGCAATTTTTCTGTAGAAGATTGCTGTTGTCCCTGATTCAAGATTCCTTTAACTGAGAATCCGCCACCTGCAACATAAGGCACGCTTGCGTCGTTGTATGCAGAGCTCCATTCTGTAGTAAATGATACAGGAGTTTTCGTACCTTGCAAGTTTTCAACGATATTTGCTCCTGTACTCCAGCTACGCTGGTAAACGGCAGGATTCAGGCGGCTATAGTCTGTTGTATTGAACTTTATATCCTTGAAATACTCAGTCTCTTGTCTTCCTGTTGTAGGAGCATACCAGTCGCCGGCAACAACGCCCTGCAGCGGTGTGCTTACGGCTGTCCACTGTCCCGGAGTAACCTCCACGTCTGTCCACGCCTTGTTATAGAGCAGCTGCTCGGCATGCAGCATCTGTGCGCCCGGCTCAAAGTGGATGTCGCGGCAGATATTCACACGGTAGCGCTGAGTGGTGAGCGCTCCGTCTTTTTCATAAGCCATCAGGTCATATTGGATGTTCTCTGTCGGCAGTTCCATATAACTTGGACGGCTCGAATTTACCCATCCATTACCGCCATCTCTATATCCTGCCATATAAAGCTCAGCCTTGCTTCCTGCTGGCATGACAACATTAGAGAACAGCATCGGCACGAAACCATTTTCAGTGGTATTATTCACATTAGTTGTATATGTGCCGTCTGTATTCTTCAAGTCCTTAGCATCGGCACGCTTCCAGTTGGCATCATTATTCCAGTTGCTTGTAGCACCGGTTCCTCTCCATACCAGATTCTCGGGCACCACCTTCATGTCAACCGTAAATCTTCCAAAACAAGCATTTGTGGTATTATTACCATGCTCTTCAAAATGTACAGCAAAGGTATAAGTATATCCTTCTTTAGGTTGGAAACGGAAACCATTTGCCTGCGTAGTCTGCGTATCAAAATATATTTCCATGTAGTCCTCAAAAGAAGACTGATCATCATATTCTTCTGCATACAATGACTTTAATGTACCTATCGGCAACGAAAATTCACTAAAATCCGCAGGGAAATAAGTATCATTCTTATATTCAGGATCATCAGTATCCACAAGATATATTTTGCTGTAAGCATCTGGAGATATAGAAGTAATCATGCCAATATAACTTGCACCCGCTGACACTAATTGAGCACCACGTAAATTAACTTTTATCGGCTTCTTGACAGAAGTAGATTCAATTTGGCTCAAGCCTATACGCAATCCAGGATTAAAATCATCTGCGGGATATTTTACGGCATTAAAACCTGCACGCAGCTGTGGCGCGTCACCTGAAGCATTAAGTTCCAATGGTATATACGACCAACAAACTTTTGACCACATATCATCACTGATACTTCCATCAGGAGACTGAAGTGTCGGTATCGGCTGGATCACCAATTGTAATCCCGACTTCAAAAGAGTTATATCAAGGTTTTCCTTATGCAGGATAAGCCTTGCATGTAAACCTTCTTTAAAGGTCTTAGTTGTAATATAATAATTGATTATATTTATCATATTCTGCGACAGATTAACCGTTTGTCCGTCAATTGTCTCATGGTCACCTGCCGTCACATCCGTAAGATCTTCTTTGTCTGGATAAATGTCGCGGAATGTAGTAAGTGCGCTTAATAATGTCACATTACCATAATCTGGATTTTCAGCCAAGAATTCATCTTCCGTACCAAAGAACCAGTCGAAATAAACACCTTTATCTATTATAATATAAGATTCTGTTCCGTCGTCTTCTGATACAGGCACACGCATCTGGGCCGAGAAATTGAATATCTGTCCGGCACAGAAATCTGTTGTCGGGTCAACAACCTCACCATTAACGCGAAGCAATGTCTGCGCTGTAACATGGAAAGGTGTATTTATACCACACGGATCATTTATATCTTCAGCAAAATCCGCAGCTGTAGCCTGGTTACCGTCATTTACCTGAATTAGCATCAGGTAAGAACGGTTCGGAGTCAATGCCGAGTAGAAATCTACAGCCAATGATTTTGTGCCGGCTTCATCAGTTGTACGGTAAAAATAATACTTACCCGTTCCATCACCATTATCTCTTGCCAAACGTGGATGTTGCAATAAATCATAATCTGTATTCGAGTCAAAATCTAATTTGAAATAAAGTGTATTATATTTTTGGTTATAATACTCTCCGCCCAAATCCGGATTATTATTACCTACCTCAACAACAGAATATTCTATTGCGCCTTCATAATCTCCACTATGTTGTGTTAAATAATCCTCATACTTTGCCTTGTCGATAAAACAAAAATCTATAGCATCAGTTTGATCAGTTCCTTCTTTTTCACCTAAACGTGAAAGCAGACGATCCCAATCAAGCTTAATACTCATCATAGTTCGTTCACTCGTACATGTAGCTTCCAATTGTTTAACCTCAGCGCTTGGTGTTGCCAAATATACACGGATATCGTCAATATACATATCACCACCTTGTGTTGATTCACTGTTGTTATCAACCTGAAGAACATAAGAGTCATAAAGTGCATCATTCTCTACAATGAAAGAGAAATACATCTGTAACCATTCGTTTGTTCCTGTTCCCGTTCCGGGCATACCTCCTGTCAGATAGTCTGTACGGCGTATCTGACTTGAGGCATGACGATATATCGGCACATACACATCCTGACCTGTAGCTTCATCCTTTTTTACACCCATCACAGAGAAGAGCATGCCGGCATCAGGAGTTGTAGAACTATATCCTGCACTCTTAACCCATGCCGTTACGAACATTTCCGAACCGGAACACAATTTCTGTTCAAATGGCAATCGGGCAATAACTCCGGCACGGTCAGAAGCATCAATAAACATATGATAAGTACTGTTTGGAAGAAGTTTTCCTGCATGATTGAGCGTACCACTAGTCCAATATTTATCTTCTATAAATCCATTCATGATTGAATAATATCCCCACTCAGGGAAATATCCGCTTTGCCCTTTGAAATCAGTACCGTCAGCACCATCGTAGAACGAATAGCTGCTTGAAGTCCAATCCAATGGGAATTGATAGAAATCGGGCTGACCATAAAGTTCAGATACGCTTGGATCGTAATCGAAATCTAGCTTGGTAAGCAACTGATAATTCTCACTCAAATATTTATCAGTACGGAACTGATAATACTTCAAGTTATTGTCCTGAATAGTGCCGTTTTCAATTTGCTCTAATTGTGTCTGTGTCAGCAATCTGGTATCACGCACAAAAGTCAAATTATATTTCGCAATATTATATGTTGTACCGGAAACTGTTTTTGTAACATAAATAGTTGCAGTACTGTTATTTGCATTAACATACTCTGTACCATCCGAATTATTAGGATTTGGATAATTAAACTGAATTATACGTGACGTTCCGCTCAAAGATAAAGATAAAGATGTTATCTCTGTATCTCCATCTTTTTTATATAACATTATTCCTGAATTATTATCAACCAGTTTTACATCTAATACATCAGTGTCGTCATCTATCGCTGCATCAGGAATAGCATACGACCGGGCATCCTTTGACAATGCCACAAGTTCTTTCGTATTATTTGAAATACGTGTAAACGGGAATGAAATGTCATATTCCTCCAAATATTTTCCTGTTGTAGTACCTCCTTGATAAGCCGTATTTTTCAGACGTCCCATACCATTTTGCCATGTCACGGTGGCACCCTCTCCCGTATCGCGGCCATCCACCGCCATGATATAGTAGATTATGCGGTGAGTAAGCGTGGGCTCATATGTCAGTCCGTCAGACTGGTTTGACGGATAAAATGAAGATGAGCCGGAAGCGTCGCTATAACTCTTAGTAAAGTCTGTATATCCTGACACATCACACCCCACAAGATAATAATTATTGTCAAAGGTCTGAGCTGCCGTTTCGCCAAACCATGCTTTAAACTCTTCATCTGTCGGGACATAAAATTTCATATCCATAACATCAGATGTAGTAAGCGGCTTGCCTACATAACCATTAGCTAAACGATATGGAGTGGCGCCTACAGGTGTCAAAAGGTCCCAAACCTCGTCACTGCCTGTATTTTGTGTGCGGAAAGTTCCGTCAGTACGATAGCTGTACCAACGCTGATAAGATATAACACTAGAGTTTGATAATTTATCTGGTACGGTTAATGTTACAGATGTTCCTTTATGAACATATATTGTATCCATATACACATGACTGGCCTGTATATTACCCTTCGGGCCGGAATACCATACAGTCTCATCATTAAACGTATCCATATTCTTTGCAGCATCTGATATTTCTGAACGCAAATCAAACCATTTAGCTGCCTTATGCTGAATAGATACTTGGTCTACATTATTTATTACTTGAACCTTTTTACTTACATCTATCTGATCGTCGTTTTGATTATATAATGTAATTTCATTAAAAGCGAGACTTTCATAAACAGTTTGTCCATCTTCAACTTTTGTACCAGGAACAAACACTATCTGGTAATATTTCGAATTAACCCTTGAATAAGAAGGAATATAAATGTTTTGATCTCTTACCGTTCTGTCTATGTTTGACTTTGTATAGAAATGTTTCCAATCACTTCCGTCTGACGAATAGTAAAATTGTATCTCTGCAGGGCGTAAAGTTACATTAGTTCCATTTCCACCGCCATAATAATTTATACGTGAAAGCGTTGTATTATTATCAAGACTGACGGTAATAGTTCTCGGGCCACTACTTGACGCATTCCACCAAGTATTATTTCTATCACCGTCAAAAGCCTTTTGCAAATTTTCATTATTATCATCTGTAACCGTTACACGATAGCTAATAAGAATTTCTCCTGATGTTTTATATTTATCCCCTTCCACCTGTGCCACAGCATTCTGTGCAAGGAATGTTGCGCAGAAAAGAATGAGAAGTTTATATAAATTATGTATTTGTTTCATATCTTATGTCCTCCTTTTTATTTTTTGAACATATTAAGCATTTCATGACGCAGATAGTCGAGACCGAACTCCGGTGTACGCGTTTTGCTCTTAAACGGGAAGTTAGTAATGTCGTAGGTAACTACCTTTACTGTATATGTGCGGTTGTATGTTGCGCCATTATCCTGCCACGTAACCAAAAGGCTAAGATCAAAAGTCTTGCCGGCAGATGCCGTAACATGGCCCTTAATAGTCTTCACATTAGTAGTTTGGCTTTCAAAGATTATGCCGTCAACACCTTCTGGAATATTCCAATTACATTCAGGATTAGTAACAGTGGTTGTTCCTCCACTATTTTTCACTCCATTTACGGTAAACTCAAACTGGCATCCTTCGGGCACTACTATTTGATATGTATTATCAAAGCCTGTAATCTGAACTTCCACCGGCAGACTGCCTATCGGGCTTACCCAGCATTGCGCTGCGAGATCGAGGCCATAGTCGTTGAGCTGCAGCGTAAGCGGGAAGATGCTGTTGCGCGGAAGCTCGTCTCTTGAGGTGGTTGCCTCGTATGTAATTCCGTTCATCTCGTCAGTAGTAACGCTGACATTAAATTTATGGTCTGCCGGTGAAGAGTTTACATAAAAGTCAGGAATAACAAGTGTTCCTGTTGTACCTGTACCGTCAGCTTTCAGAGTGCCGTCACCAGGAACAGTTATAGTCTTTGTCGTTGTGTATGTCTCTCCTTCCAAAGTTTTATCTGAGAAGAGAGTTATCTTGTCGGCATATCCGCCAAATGACAGGGCCGTAACCTTTGTGCTGGCCTTACCTGATATGCTCATTCTTATCTTGCTGACCAGGCGGTCGAGACCGATAGAGATGCTCTTGGTAGCAGCCGTAACCACAACCGTCTGCTTTGCACTCATGGGGATAAACTTGTCCTCAGCAAAGTTAAGCTTTGCAGCTGGATCTTCAAGCACGATATTATCTATATCCACATTCAGAGTTGTGAGTGAAGCACCACTCTGCAATCCTGTAAGACTGCCCCATAAATTATCATAATAAGTATCAATGTTGGCAAAGGCATAAACGGTGTAAGTGCCTTCGGGAAGCGTGAAGGGGTCTGACACCCACGACTTCAGATTGCCTTGCTGCGCTGCAGTGTTACCGGCAAATTCATCATCGGTGTTGGGCAACAGTTTTTTGGTAACAACCTTGTTGCCGTCTACAATAAGCACGCAGAGGTTGTGCATATACTCACCATTGGTGCCAACTTCGTCTGCCCTTGTGTTCAGGTCGCCTTCCTCACGTGCAGTGATGCTCAGCTGCAGCGTAGCGGTGCCGTCGCCGCCCTGGTCGATGTCGTCGTCGAACGAGCATGAGGCAAGAGGCACGGCGCACAGCCATGGCAGCAGCCATAACATAGCCTTATATATATGTTGTTTCATTTTGTTCATAACGTCAGTGTTTTTTCGTTAAAGTCATTTTATCACATAGGCAGAGTCTCCGGTTCGAGCAGCAGCCAGTCGTTTACGTAAACATCAAGAATAATGTTCTCGTCCTCGCCGGGCACAGGACCTCCAAGTGAATAGATGCTGTTGACCGTGAGTTTATATATATTGTTGCGCACAATGGCATACTCCATTATGCCCTTCTTTGTATCATCATTATCATTGCTGTGGCGCACCCACCATGTGTAATAGCATGTGGCGTCTTCGTATGTGCGCGTTCCGTAAGGCTGCAAGGCTTCACGGGTAGATGTATCTTCGTTTTGGTCAAGTGTTACAGAATATACGCCGTTGTTCAGACTTGCTGAATATCCGCATTTATTTAACATATACGCTTTCCATTTCAGACTTTCCTTAACCTGTGCAAGATCTTGTGCTTCGTCCTGCCCCAGCAGGAAAGCCTTATAGCCTGACGGGTCGTTGTCGAGCAGCGATGCCGCAAAGTTCTTTACGGCTGCCCAATTGTCGCAGGCATTGATTTTATCGTCAAACTGACTGAAGTCGGCACCATACACGTATGTCATCATGTCTTCCATTGATGCAAATAGGTGTGTGCCGAGGGCGAAGAATGTTGCGCCGTTCTGATAATTTGCCACGCCCTTCGGATGGAATGTTGCCTTGAACACCACGCCCGTGCTGTAGTCGCTGCCTGCCGCATCGGCTGCCATAGTGTTTTCGAGGGTATAGCCTATACGTTGCCATGTTTCGGCTCCGTCAGAGACAGAAGTGCCCGGCTGAACGTAACCTGCCCACCAGTTGGGGTCTGAAGAACCGTTCATAAACCATGTTCCGTAAAGATTTCCATTCTTGCTTGCCGTCCACGGGTCGAGCACGTAATTTGTTGCTGCACCGTTCTCGTCAGCAGTTTCATCACCGAGATAAGACAGGTTGGTGCCGTTAACATCGTCAGCCACGCGCTTCAACAGATAGCTGCCTGCCGTAAGATTGTTCACCAGGGCTGCGCCGGTTATCTCAACTGTGGCACCAGTATATGCCGGGTCGGTACAAGGATAAGACGCTTCGGCCTTATAGTCGAGCCTTGCTGCCATGCGCTCTACGTTTACCGTAGCTTTTGCGGGGTCGCTCTCCGGGTTAGAATTAAGCGTGAGCGTGGCGTCGGCAGCTGATGTCATTACGAAGTTTGAATAGTCAGAGCCTGAGGCCGTCCATGCCGTGGTCTGTATATGATTGCGCACGTCGGCGAGCGTGAGCGACTGGCCTGTCCACCAGTCTGCGCCCGGATTTGCCACCACGAGCACGTTGTATGTTCCGTCGTCGAGGTCTACCTGCTGCGGCGTTGTTGTATAGGTGCGGTCGATGCCGTTGCCCGGCTCGGTATAGCTTCCAACGTTAAATGTTGCTACAGCCATGATTGGAGTTGTACCGCTGCTGTTCACTCCGTCAGTGCCGCTGCCCTGATAGAAGAAGGCCACGGCCGACTTTATCTCATTTTCTTTAGTTTGCCCTTTTTCCTGTCCGTCGCCCGTTTCGCCTCCCATAGGATTAGAGCGCGTAGGCGTGCTTTGCTGCGATGCGAAGCTGAGCGAGACATAAGAAGATGCCGACATGCCGCCTCCGCCCGTCGGAGCGGTGTCGATGTCTTCCTGCGCACAGCCGGCCGCAAGAGATGCCATAAGCAGGCATCCCGCAACGCCCTTAACTGTATGTAATATATTCTTGTTCATAGACATTCGTGATTTTTAGGTTGGTTGGCTGTTTAAATCACAGTTCCTCAAACTGCACCCGCTTGCTCCATCCCAGCACGCTGATGCTGATGTTTACGTAAGCCAGGCGGTCGCCCTTGAGGTAGAAGTCGAGCTGATAGTCGTAGCCGCGGTCGAGGAATTCCTGTTCCGAGTAGCGGTATATCTCCTCGCTCGTGCGCAGACGGCTGAGAAGGTCGGGCAGGTTGACGCGCACCACTTCCATATTGGTGTTTTTGTTCACTATAGACAGTATGCCGTCGTCCTTTGCATCGGCATGATACAATATGCGCGATGTCATAAAGTCGGCATGAGCTATCTTGCCCACTCCGTCTATCGGGTCGCCGTTATGGTCGAAGGCCGGCGTGCGGTCGTCGGTGTTCCATGTTGCATGCGGCGTGTAGACCACGGTGCTGGTCTCGTCGAGCGAGTTGTCCCAGAGGATGTGCGAGTTGCGGTCGGTGATGGTCATGTCATAGTTTGCCACGTCCATCTGTGTGGGGTCGTCGAGCTCGCGCATTGTCACGTTGATTTTCTTGGTGTCGCGCATGAGCGAGATGGTGTGGTAAGTAGGCTTTCCGGCGAACACCTCAACAGGTTCAACCTCCATGCCGTGCCACAGAGTGTCGAGCGGCAGTCCGTGGTTGTCAACAAGGAGCATGTCGCTGCCCTGCTGTGTTGTCTCGAGTCTTACGTCGAGAGCCGTCATGTCGTCTCCGGCAGTAAGGTCAGAGCGGACGAAGCGTGCACGTCCCGACTCCATCTGCTCAGAGTAAGAGTTTTGTCCGGCAAGCACTATGAACTTATACTTGCCCGGGTCGAGGTCCATCTTCATTGAGTATGTAGGCACGGCCAGCGGCAGCGAGCTGCCCACGTTAGCCTCCGACTGGCGTGTGACATACTTGCCGTTTTCGTCGAACACGTAGACATCTACAGCTCCCACATGGTCGTTGAACATGTCAGCGCGCTCAAGATTGTAGTCGTACTTGAAGTTGAGATACAGCCCCATGGGACAGTCGTCTCTGTCTTCGGTCATCATGTCGCACGATGTGAACACCGGTGTCGACAAAGCCGCAATGCACAGCCAAGTCAGACGCTTTATTGAAAGATACTTCATAAGCATATATATTTTTTGTTTTTATTTCCTTTATCCATATTTAATTGTTGCATTGTCTTTGCGCGGCGACATTGCAGTCTATCCTCGCCGGGCCAGCCCGGATGCCTATCTGTCTGTGTTGCTTAAGCAGATGTTTAGCCTTGGGCTGTCGCTGTTTATGTTGTGGGCACTTGCCCTTGAGCGTCGTGCCTCGTTGTTGTCAGTTTTGGTTTGCGGCAACATTGTTCCGCAACGGCTCCTCTCTCTGTGCCGGAGCTGCACCCCGCCGTATCTCATGGTGTCTCTGCGGGCAGACTTACATGCAGGCCACACCTCTGCGGCTTCTGCCTTTTTAAGAAAATGTGCGGCCGGCCCATACCGGCCGCACACGGATGTTGTCAATTAACTTTAACTTTTATGAAGTTCAATCTTATTAGAGATCTACGTTCTGGCTGCGCTTAGCCCAAGAGAGAACGTTGATATCAACAGAGATGTAAGATTCCTTCTTGTCAACAGGTTCAGGAGTAACTTCTGTTACGTTAGGATCACCAAGGCTCTTAATGCTTTGAACGTTGATTTCGTACCAGTTGTTGCGGAGAACACCATAACGGCCGAGATAATCAGCAGATTTACCAGCATAAATGCTATTGTCTGTTTCATAAGTTGCATCCCAAGGTGTCTGAGTTTCATCAAAGTGTCTGATGTAAACAGGATAATAAGCAACTCCGTTTGCATAATACTCTAATGTAATATGGTCATTAGCAAGAGTTGCAGCATTTGTAGGATATTCAGCAGCATCAGCCTTCAGTTTGCCTTTACCTGATTCATTAAGAACAATTGTAGCAACGGTACGTTTTCCGGCAGCTTCTGTTGAGAATGTAACATCAAAGTCTGTATCTGATGAAAGTGCTTTACCCTGGTCTACATTGGCCTTAGCCCAAGCATTGAATGTAACATCATTCAGCAAACGTGCAGCAACTTCTTTCTTTACATCAGCTACTTGCCATATATCGCTTCTGTCGCCATCAACAGTATAGAACTCTGTTCCGCCATTGAATGTAGCCTTAACAATAACACGTGTAAGATTCTGCTCAAGCATGTTAGCCAAGTCTGTTGTATTCTCGAAACAATAAGCTGCATATTCTCCATTAGCAGGATTAACAGCCGGCAGAGTTGCATGCTCACCGCCAACAGTAGTAAGACCACCAACACCTGTAGTGTTATAATTATAGTCATCACCCCAATAAACTCTATAAAGTCCGCTTGCAATGGCTGTTCCGCCTATGAAACGATAATCGGTTGAACGAGTTGCCTTATAAGCTTTCCATGTAGTAAAGTCTTTAACATCACGAACCAGCTTGTTGGTCTGGTTTGTATTGTCAAGAGCCCATCCGTCAATTGTATAAGTAAGCCCAGATCCGTCAGTTACAGTACCATTAGCACCATTCTTTACAGTTACCTTAGCCTCAGCTCTTTCAACATAGATTGTTGCTGCAGGTTGAGCATCTGCCTCAGCCTTTGTCTTAAAGATTTTGCTGCCGTCGATAGTAACAAGAGGTTCTACAACATTTGCACTTGTAGGATCTTCAGTACCACCTTGTGCGTCAGCCATAATGGCATTTGACATCAGCAGACCATCATCGTGCCAGCTGTAGTCTGTACCGATAGCTGTTTTGACAGCATCATTAAGTTCTGAAAGACTTTTACCTTTAGCAGCAGCTCCGTTAACATTCAATATACCACCTTCTTCAATAGAAAGGAGTCCATTATTGTTGAGAACTACCAAAGCCTTAATATCACCAGACACGCTGTTAATCTCCTGAGTAATCTTAGCTGTTGTTGTGATGTTGTCAGTTGTAGTGCCTTCCGGTGAGAAGTTCAGATCCATTTTATAAGCACTGTTTACCTTATAATCAATATCAGACTCTCCCTTAACAAACAGAATAAGAGTAGCATCCTTTACCTCATACTCTGCCGGTGTGCCGTCGTCGAAATTATCGTTGGCACGTGTACCAGGCTGCGTAGGGAGCTGAATGGCAAGGTTGATATAACCCTTACCCTTATCATTCCACTGTGGCTGTCCGCCATTGTCAATGCCATCTTCGCTTGAACAAGCTCCCAGCATCAGCGCTGCCAATGCGAAGGAAAATAATTTTACTTTTTTCATAATTTAAAAAATTGAGTTGGTTTAAAAAATATTTTTATCAATTCTCGTGTTTTTACATGTCGAGTATCTGCAGGTTTTTGTCCACTCCCTGTGCTCCGGCCTGCTTAGCCTGATTGAGCAGCTGGCGCGCCTGTCCGGTGTTGCCCTCGAGCATGGCCATCACGCCCTTGGCGTGCAGAGCCTGCGGCGAGTTGCCTGCCTTGCTGAGATAGCGCTTAGCACCCTCAAGGTCGCCGCTCTCCATGCGTGTGCATGCGGCATTGATGTTGGCCGTAGGGTCGTCGGGATACATGCGCACGGCGGTCTCCATAACCTCGTTGAACTCGCGCGAGCCCGGCTCGTAGGTCTGTGCCACCATATACATCTCCTCGAGCGAAAGCTGCTGCGGCTTGGTCTTCAGCACCTGTTTTGCCTCGTCTACCGAGAACGGGCGCACGCTGTAGCTCACCACATAGTCAGAGTGGCGCAGAGCGGGATACCATGAGTCGAGCATAAAGCGGTAGTCTGTAGGATAAGTAGACTTAATCTTCCACTCTTTGGCATCGGGGTCGAGCGTCTTGTCGTCGATGAGCTTAAGTATGGCGTCGCTGTTGTCGAGATTGCCCTCAACGACATACTCGCGCAGGCCTTCCCAGTCTTCAGGCGTAGACGATACGGTGAAGAGGCGGTCTTCTATATGCACGAGCTTGCGCACATAGTCCTTGAGCGTCTTGGCACGGTTCTGTGCCAGATATGCGTTGTGCTCATAAGGCGACTCGGGCGAAGCATATCCGTGGATTTCGATGTTTGTTATGGTTGTGTTCTTGTCGTTCTTCACGAGGTTGATCGTGTTCACAATCTTCTCCAGCTCGCGCGGGTTGTTGCGGTATTCGGGATAGAGAGTGATTTTGTCAACGGGGAAGTCGATAAACGCGCGTCCTTCCTCATGGCGCACCTTCTGTGCCTCGGCTGCCGGGCGCATATACGGCATGAACGGCGTGCGCAGGCGCTTCAGCTCAACGGTGTTCTGGTCTTTCACGTCGCCGCATCCGCAGAGGTCTTCAGCCACGATAACGTTAGAGTTCTTCATCCAGGGCTCATAGGGCAGCACGGCGCTGTAGTGGAGCGTCTGGTCGGTGTTGTTCTTACGTCTTACGGCCACCACGTTTGCCGGAAAGTCCTTATGTCCGCCGCGGCGGTAAGAGATGTCCTGCTTGCGTCCGTTCACTACGATCTGCGGCATCTGCCTCTCCTCGGTGTTGTTAGTGATGATGGGCGTGAAGACGAGCCTCATGTTAGAAGGCAGCTTCAGCGAGTCCATATTGAGGTCGAGGTCAACCACCATAGTCTGGTTAGTGTTCTCTACCTTGATATTCTCTACCGTCACCGTCCGTCCGGCCAGCTTAGGCTCCACGCTCTGTGCCTGCAGCGCGAGCGGTGCGGCCAGCAGGCATGCACAATATATAGATAATCTTTTCATGTCCTTGGTGGTTTATAGTATCAGAAGATGTAAATAAGACTCAGCGCGGCCTTTGTCGGGCCGAAATAGTTGGTGTGCGACGACTTGAGCTTCTCGCCGCAGGTTCCGCACTTGTATTTGTCATACTTTATGTAGTCGTATCCCAGGCCTATGGATGCCTCAAAGTTCCAGTGCTTTGACATCACCCACTGATAACCTGCGGTTACGCCTCCCCCGGCAAACCATCCTTCATACCGGTGGTCTTCAAGCTCAGGGAAGAAGCCGAAAGGCAGCTCAACGCTGCTTACGTTGAACTGTCCGCCCATGAGATGGGCGCCTATAAACCAGCCATTAAAGCTCTCGCAGAACCAATAGCGGTATTCAGGCATAACAAGCCAGTGGCGCAAACTAGACTGGTCGCCGCCCGACTGTTTCCACGGATTAAGACCATAGAACAGCTGCAGCGTACTTTTCTTACCTACCGAGGCCTCAATCCCTATATTGGGAGTTGTAGTGGCCCAGTATAATGCGTTGGTCTTCAGAGCCACATTTTGTGACATCATAGTAACTGAAGCAGCCAACACAACGAGTGCTGTACATAATATGCGTTTAATCATAAATCCTGTAAATATTTTAGTTTTTTCTATTTCTCGGAATCTTGTTTTTATTCATAGTTATATTATCTCAGCAGATGGTTTTTATATCATCGTTGATCAATCATTTCACATCGTAAAACTGCATTCTCAGACTGTGTTGTTGCCTTATGACAATTTCAGTTAGCAGTTTAGTTTACAGCCATGTTTGCGTGGCCGTTCATGCTGACAGGTTCGTATATGTTATTTTTACCGATTACAGGTTTTTCACATTAGTAGTTCGAATGCTGGCACCATTTAAGGTTAAGCTCGTTCGACATTTTTGTGCTAAAGTTCTTATTCCAAGCAGCATGTTTGTAAAAAACACACCTTATTTTAAGGAATATTTATCTTAAAACTTTTCAATTGCAAAAATAACAATAAGTAATTACAAAGGACCCCCTCTTAGTGTTAAAAATCATTAATCAGGCACTTTTTCTCAATAAAAAGTTTTGGTGTCAGAAATATACTTTTTTGCCTTAAATACAGGGAAATGCAGGCATCAGGCAAGAAAAAAAATACTTACATACATCAAGCATAGCCAACGAAAATATATCATCACGCACATTTTCGGCTTGCGTAAGCATATGCAGCGGCAGAATGACATAATGAAAGAATATTAGAACATACGCTTACAATGTGATTCAGACTGACGCTCGCATACTGAAGTATTCAGAAATTAAAATCATTTGGCCGCAAAAACGGGCAGTTTTCGTGTGCAAGCGCAACGCGCTACGGCATAAGGCGTTACGCCGGATGAAGGCAATGTGTGCAATGTTTTTTGTCCCAATTAGGACAAAAAAGCCATTATTTCAATAAAAAAACAGGGTGGTTTCAAGGTCTGAAACGGCCTGTTTTTGATGCAAAAGTGGCCGAGTTATTCAGAAATAGCTGCCCATTTGGACATAAATGTAAATATTGTTTACCAAAACACGGCCATGCATGGCCCATCATTTTCTATTTCGTCAGAAAATCCGTACAAAAATGAAATGACACTTTGGCATGTAAAAGAGCAAATTATAGAGCAAGACAACACGCACAAAAAAGCCGAAGGGCTGCACATCAGTAAGAGGGTGTGTCAAAATGATGCATCCTCTTTTCGTTATATAATCATCGGTTTCTCA
>OLGJ01000005.1_pt1 | contig 156694 bp, 206 predicted proteins | sample 1605431 | NCBI WGS metagenome assembly OLGJ01 (sample SAMEA3888920, study PRJEB22519) | human gut metagenome | biome: human gut; feature: human-associated habitat; material: faeces | place: Denmark | collected 2009
CCATTTTTAATAATGAGCAAAACAAAAGGCACTAACTTTTTACGGTTAATGCCCTCTGGGTTAATCATTATATGAATCTAATCTGTAAGTTTAAATTTATATATCTTTTTCCATTTTCCATATACAATGTTGCAAACCCATGCTTTCCTGTAGACCCTCTTTCAAACTTTGTATTATTTAAAAGATATTTTTCAAAAGCATCTCTGTTGTAAATATGATATGCAAGTACTTCACCATTATCTTTTACAATAACGTATCCGCCATTAGCTTCATCGTGTCCGTCCCATTCTTTTGACGGCATCATTCCTAAAGCAATCGAGCATAAAAATTTCTTAAATTTGTAAGCATAAATTCCTTTTCTTGGATATCCCAAAGGATTTTGTTCTTCAATGATTCGGATTAACTTATCACTATCAGTTGCTTGATTTTGATAATACAGCAATAACAAGTGTGCTATGATTTCTTCCATGTAGGTATCAATCAGCATCAAATTTCCTGAAAAAACTTTATTCTTCATATGACTGTATTTCATAGTTCCATTTTCAGTTATCATCTGTATTCTATCGAGAATTTTTGTTTTACTATCTATTGCATTAATCTGTTCAGCCAATTCATCCGATATGCCTGAAACTTCATAAACAAAATTTGTAGCACCTGATGCGTTCAGTAATGTAGGCGCACTTCCTAATTCTGATTTAATACTAAATCCACATATCGGCTCATATCCAGTGTTGATATCATGAATTTGCATCGTTATATCTGTCTTATCCGTTGACGGGGCAGATATTTTTGTACATGCTAATTCATTCATAATTGTATCCGACCCTGGAATCTCAAAAGCACGACTTCCACCTTCTACTATTTTTTCATACAGGTATGCTGCTCTTTTTGCCATCTCCTTTTGAGTAATTGATCTTATAATTTCTGCATTCCAGTGTATCTCAATTCCTTGCTCTTCTGAAACAATCACATACTCTAAATGTTTGTTTTCATCTTCCTGTCTTATAATTTTTAAAATGGGATAATACACATCCTTGATTTTTTGTAGTTTTTCATCAGCAGCATACAATTCGCCCGTTGACAATAACTTCAGAAGCACATACAGTTCACTCCACTCACCTTTATTGCCCGACAGTTTCATGTTTCTCCTCCTCACTTTCGTCCAAAACTTCTTTTATCTTTTGAGCAATTGCCTCTATGACATTAACAGTCACACTATTTCCAAATTGCTTATACATATGTGTATCAGCAAGATCCCATTTAAAATCATCAGGAAATCCTTGCAACCGTGCCCACTCTCTTGGTGTCATTTTACGAATATCTTCTGTGTTTATATGTCCTTTTATATGCGTTGTTGGTATCATGGAATGTTCCCTGTGATCTATCAAAAGATTTCCTTCTCTTCCCATACCACCACACACTATTGTTCCGGCAATTCCATCGAGTTCCCTGATAACATATCCAAATCCATGTCCAGCAGCTTCATGTCTAGCTTTATGGGCTCTAAGAGTATTTACATACACATCTGATAAATAATATTTTGAAGGTATTGGTGCATCATCTAATATATCTCTAATGCTAACATCTTTTTTATCTCCTTCGGGAAAGAGAAATTCTTTTGGCGCAATATCATTTCTAAAACATACTAAATAAATTCTTTCTCTGTTTTGTGGAACACCAAAATCCTTACTGTTCAAAATCTGATGAAAAACCGTATATCCAATTTCTTCAAATGCTCCTTTTATTACTTTAAATGTTCTCCCTCTATCATGGATAGTAAGACCTTTAACATTTTCGCAAAAGATTACTTTTGGTTTATGGTAATCGCAAATACGTACTACATCTTGGAATAAAGTTCCTCTACAACGTCCTTTATAATCATCTTCGAACCCGCCATGTTTTCCAGCCATAGAGAATGCCTGGCATGGAAAACCTGCAAGACATATATCAAATTCTGGGATATCTTTTTCATCAATTTGTGTAATGTCTCCTGCAATTTCTGCTCCAGGATAATTAAGTTTATATGTTCTCTGTGCTGGTTCATCCCATTCCGATACAAATGTGGTTTCTATATCGTCTTTAAACGCATTATCAAATCCTCTACGGATACCTCCAATGCCTGCAAATAAATCTATAGATTTATGCATTCTATAATTCCTCCTCAAGTTCCATTCTATCTAGCTTATTTTCAAATATCGTTTCTTCAATAACTTGAATGCATATTTCAGGGTGTTTTTTTATTTCTTTTCCCCAAAATCTAATAACCGTCCAGTTCAAATACAGCAATTCTTTATTGACAATATCATCTCTCTCAATATTTTTGCTTATCTTATTAATCCAAAAATCCGCATTTTTCCCTTTTTCTAATTGAGGTTTAAGAACTTCCCAATCTTTACCGTGGAAAAACTCACTATCGCAAAAAATTGCAATCCGATATTTCGTTAAAACTATATCTGGACACCTTTGCGACTCACAAAGTGCGTGAACTGTGCCAACTTCTTAGCTGCACAATTTGGATTAGTGCACATGAGAACTTTACTATTATCAGTATATTTAATTTCAGTAGGCTCTCCACAACAAGGACACGTAGTTGGAATTGTTAGTGTATTGCTACGAGTTAGATTGTCATAAACTTTAGGAATCACCATATTGCTGCGGTATACCGTAATAGTATCACCAATTCCAAGTTCAAGCTGCTCAATGATAGAAAGATTATGGAGTGTTGCTCTTGTAGTTAATGCCCCATCTAAATCTATTTCATCAAAGATTGCGACAGGTGCGATTAATCCGCTTCTTGTTGGATTCCACTCTACATCTCGAAGAGTTGTCTCATACATTTCATCAGCCCACTTAAGAGCCATACGACATCCCTCATGATGTGCGGTTGCTGGTAGTGTCTTAGAATATGACTTCATACACATTTCAAAGATTAATCCATCACAAGGATATTGATACCACTCTGGTTGCATACCTTCGATACAATCATCAACATTTCCAGTACATCGCCCAACAGTTTCAAATCCAAGGCAATCTAGATATCCGAGTTCGTCCAATTTAGAATCAAATAGTGCATTGCTATCATATAGATCTGATACACACTCAAAAACCACATAAGAAAGATTACGCTGCTTTGTAATATTTGTATCAAGCTGACGGAGGCTCCCCGCTGCTAAGTTGCGAGGATGACTATAAGGCTCATCAAGAGACTCATTAATCTTGTGAAAATTCTTCCAAGAAATCACACATTCACCGCGAAGTTCAAGTTTATCGTTGTAATCAATATGCATTGGAAGATTGGCAATCATCCTTGCCTGAGCGGTTACATCTTCACCAATTTCACCATTGCCACGAGTCACAGCCTGAACAAATTCTCCATTTTCGTAGCGAACCACAAGTGTAAGCCCATCTAACTTGTAGCTACAATAAAATGGCTGATTGCCAATAAATCTTTTAATTTCATTAGCATCTTTAGTCTTTGCCGCAGAAAGCATTGGTTTACTATGCTTAACTTTCGTAAAACAATCAAGCACTTGTCCCTGCACCTTACGAGTAGGAGAATTTGCAAGCCAAAATCCTGTTTTATCCTCAAGTGATTTAAGTTCGTCAAACTTCTTATCATATTCTGTGTCAGAGATCGTCGGACGGTCTAAATTATAATATTCATCGCAATACTGCAAAAGTTTGGCTGTTAAATTTTTAATAGTTTCAATTTTATTCACTCAATCATCCCTCTACTCAAAAATTCAATCATCCTAGCTTTATTGTTTCGTAAATCATTTTTGTTCTCATAAACTGTTTCAAGAACTTTATCTAAAAGATGCATAAAACCTAACAAAGTAGTTTGATTAATTTCTTTAATCATCCATTTGCGGCATTCACATTCAGTATATTCTTTATCAGTACATTCTGAACGCTTTAATCCTAAATCACAATTTATGCATACTGATTCCATATTTTATCTCCTAACTTATTTTTTGTTTATTTTAGTAGTCTGTTAAAACTATGGCTCTATTCCAGAAACTAATCTTCTTGACTTCATTCTCCTGCACATCTTTATATAATACAGAGAACTTCTTAATTGCAGATCCCTTGCTCATTGCATATACAACTGCAACATCATCAGTAAACTTATGCCCAACCATCTGATTAGGTCTTGCAAAATAATAAATACCCATCATTTATTCCTCCATTCATCTACAGCATTTACAAGCTCTATTATGACAAGGCGCTTCTGTCTGTAATTTGTTCAACAGTTTATAAAGCTGATCATATTCACTTCTTGTCATGTCGTGTCCTTCTCCAAGCATATATAGTACAATATTTAATCTGTCCATGGCTCCAATTCGGATGCTTGGCGCGTATTCGACAGTATATAAGTGCATATCTATTAAACTTATTTTTCTTGCCTGTCATTTTTCTCCCTCAATTCATTTACAGCATCTACAAGTTCGTTGATTTTTAAAATAAGATCATCGCCAGATACACCCATATTCCAACCATAACTTGTCAACTTTTTAAGCTTTTTGTCTTGGTATGTAAAAGTATACTGGCCAATACGGTTATAGCGATAAGGAAAATCACCATTATGCATAATCCCATATTCTTGACCTGCATGATAACCATGGCCATCGCTAGTACACATCCACCATGCATCACCAGTGGCAAGTACAGAGCTGATATAACCAATGGTGCCATCCTTTGTTTCAACATAATCTCCTACATGAAATTCATAATCCATACAACTTTTTCTCCATAAATTCTATTTTTTACTTGCCGTTATTATGGCAATCCTCACAAACCGCGTATCCTTTATATACATATTCGCCATCTACAATTTCATATCTGTCAAAAAACCCTGCCTCGAAATACATATCACCTTTTTTAACAGTTTTCCCACAACAACTACATGTTGCAAATTCTTTATTGTCTGTCATAACTTTACTCCTCATCGCCGCAAAATACGTCCTTATATTCCATAAACAAATCATTGATGGCCTCTGCCATGATTCTGTGCTCAGTATGCACTTCCTCTTTATAATAAAGGTTACGATACCAATTAAGAATTTCTAAAGGCTTGGTCATATTATACTCTTCAACCGCTTTCACAAAATAATTTTCAAGATCCATGAGTTACTCCTTATTCATCTAATTTGTCCTTACATTCTGGACAATAATCTTTATTGTCCTCTACATAATGAACCCATCCTGCTTTCTTCGCCTTGTCTAATGCTTCATTATAGCTATCTGCATATTCACTATGCTTGCCGCATTTGTCGCAAATTCTATAATATCTCTTTACAGTTTCAGTCTGGAGAAAACAAAGAAATAGCATGGAGAAAAGACATATCCACCACTTGTTGAAAACAATCGCAAGAGTAGTCCAGCAAATTACACATACACTATTTTTGATTGCCCATGCCCACCACGCGCTCTTATTCATACAATTTCACTCCTTATATTAAAATGTAATTTTTATCACTCATCTATGTAAATATGACTCTCTTTAAGTTCCCATTCAAACTCTGAGAAGTCACCGTCATCTGTCACAAATCTACCACGCAACAGATCCAATTCAACAATTTCATGATACCCGCCATCACCATCTTTATAATAATATGTATAACCGCCTGACGGATAACCATGTAACAAGTCTTGCACTTCCATATTTAACATTTCTTCGAAAGTTATATTTTTCATAAGTTACCTCTTAAAAGTATATTGTTATATATTGTTTGTCTTCCCGTATGTCCATAAAACAATAGCTGCTTAGTACCAAGGGTCTTTATTAAATTTCTGCTGGTCTTCAATCCATTTAATTAATTCTTCTTTATTGTAATATGTAATATTACCTATAGTATGAGGAAAAATTAACATGTTTTCATACTTTGGCACAATTGGCTGCTCATAACAAGCAGTTAGACTACAATATCCAGAAGACGAATTTCTATATGGACAAGCATATTCGCAACATTGAATCATAATATTCCTCCTAAAATTTTGTTTTGTTTCTACAGCAGATATAATACAATAGTTGTTAATGCAGAAGTAATAAGCGGTATAACAATCATTTTTATATAGCTCCTAATAAATTTTTTTTCTTGCTTTTTATCTTACATGCTTTTATACTTCTAGTCCATGATTGATGTATAACGAATACGCTCATATGTTCGATTTTTATAGTCTTCAAAGCTCATAAAGAATGGACATATATTGGTGTTTTTACATCCACAATCTCCATAATTGCAATGCCACCATTGATATTCTATATTCCCACTCAGTTCTGAATGGGGGCAATCCATTGGGTGCGACGGCATCTCATCTACTAGAATTTTCATAATTTATACCTCGTTACTTAGAAATAACCTGCTCATAATGGCGTAGTTCAACAATTGCTTCCTTGATTGCACAAGCAGGAGTCCCATAATAAGTGCATCTAGAGCACGAATACTCAGGGCACTTCTGTAGTCTATTAATTAGATCATTAATCATTTTTTTAACCTCCTACATTAATAAGTCTTTCAATATAATTTCTGTCCTGTGAGAAGATAGGAATTTCATTATCAATTATCCACTGGCTTCTCTTGGTATAACCACAAATATTTCCTGCTTCATCGTACTTGGTAAGACCATCATCGACCTTAATGCAGCAACTACCACGCTTTAAAGTTGTAGCATAATCGTTCCAATTAATGCCCTTCTGGGTCATAAGCATATCCTGAATATTGTTGCAAGACTTACCATGAAGATCCTTATGACTAAAGTTGGCCTGACCTACAGACAGGATGGAATTGCGAGTAGCGTCTTGTTGCCGCCATAGCATATAATTGCAAACCTCTTCTTTTGGAATTGTAAAGACACGAGAATCAAACATTGCACCTTTTTCAAGAGCTTTATAATAGGTGCAAGAATTTTCTTCATCTGCTGGCATATTGTCATAGAAGAACTTATTAAAAGCCATAGTAGCCATGCTTGCAGATACGCTGCACATCTTCTGTAGATTGTTCCCAAACCAAGCATCTGTGGTAAGCTCTGCATAATCTACTAATACAAGAGAAATCTCGTCACTCTGTGTATACCCAAGGACACAGCCCTGAATATTCTCACAAAGATACTTCATAGTCTCCTGCATAGTCTTTACAAGAATGTCATCAAAAGGCTTTTTAAAACCCTTTGTAAAAGTGTGGAAGCTCTTTCCGTCAATGCGTGTAATTATTGGCATTCTACGAGTTAAATAATACCGACTGATATTCTCGTAATTATTTTTCATTCTGTCACCAAGTGTAGTTTTGTCCATAAGTTAATTCCTTTCAATTTCTTTCAAAGTATTAGTTGACACATCATAAGTATAAGGTATTCCATTCGGCGCATAATAAGGAGACATATAGCCGTATCCAGAATATCCCTCGCATTCATTAAAAAGTATATACACGATTTTGGTATTCGTATCATAATATAGGTCTTGTATGGCTGTTGGTCTCAAACGACCATTAGTATTCTTTATATAATCCTTAGAACCAGTTGAGGCACATCCTGCTAGACATAGAAGAGAGATCGTCAAAGCAACAAGGCAAATAACTGTTTTAAATTGTTTTTTCATTTTCTTTCTCCATATTAACAATCAAGAAATCATAAACGTCTCCCCAATTATCAATAATAACCGGTACATCGTTAACAATTACATCTCCGATTTTAAATCCATGCAACCAATCCTCTTCAAATACAAAGTAACCAATCCATTCTTCTTGGTCATGGAACACTTCTTTGAGCAAATTAATAACAATATCAAAAATGTCTGTAATATAAAATCCACAAAAGTCTTCGCAAAGATCTTTTAGAGCACTATCAACTCTTGCCATTTTCGTGTCCAGATTTTCAAGATGCTTCATGGTATTAATAAAAGCTTCCTTAGAGATCATTATTTGCCTCCTCAATTTTTCTTGGATTTATTAATTCAATTTTTACATGGCTATATAGGCCACCAGTGCAGTATATAATTCCATTTGTTATCGCCATTTCCAATGATACAAATTGCAGTTTATCATACTTAGATATTCCATCTCCAATTTTATATCTTGCCCCATTTTTATCAACAGACACTACAAACTCTTTGTATTTTAATACAGGATTATATTTAATCCATTCATTTTCTGTGTCGCATCTCGGACGTATTGTAAGAGGATAAGTTTCCATAAATTACTCCTTAATATTCAACTTATAACCAAGCTCCTTTTCGAGCTGTTTCTTTGACACTTCTCGTTCAATAACTTCAAATGTAGCCCATTTGTCATTTGACGCGCAAACATTAAATTTTGTAAGTATTTTTCTTGAGCCCAACTGATACTTCCACTCTTCATCTTTTTCTTGTGTTATATTAGTAAGTGTAAGATCAATTTTTGGAAAATGAACTTTAATTTTGTCACCATTACTCGCATAGCATATACCTGTATAATCAAGATAAGGAGTGCCATTTTCAACATAAATCTTTACGTCAGTTGGGGCAATATGGCTATCAATAATTACATTATTATTCATTACTTGTTCTCCTTTCATTCAACCAATCACAATACTTTTGACATTCTTCTTTTGATGTAAATCCAATATCTTTACCATATGTGAGTTGATCTCGCTTTTCAATAACATCATCACAGAACTTGTCATATACAAACTGGATTCCAAAATCTTTATAAGAATAATCATTCCATCTGCTGTCACCAGTGCATTGATAGCTTTTATCGAGACGATAATATCTTTCCGATGGATAATTTGCGTCATTGACTCTATATCTCAATGCCTCAATCCATGCTTCTTCTGGTTCATACCAATAATCTGGCTGTGAACATGTGCAACTCTTGCTCGTGGTTGTCCCATCAGGCCAAGTCAAAACCCACTTTCTATTTTCGTCACATTTGTCACACTTAGGTTTTTCATGTGGTTTATTATATGCAATCCAAAGCTGAGATTTTTCAAGCGCATCTTTAAAGATGTCGTCAATAGCAGTCTTATAAAATTCTTTTTCTACTTCTCTACGAAGATTCCGTGATTTATATTCCAGATCACTTTCTTTTCTTGACACTTCTAGTGATTTGTCCTCCAGCTCTTTGTTGCGCTTCTCAAGATACTCATTGCGTCTTTTAAGCGATTCCATGTCACTCTTCAAAGAGTCTTTAGCTGCATCAATAAGCTTTGATTTTATTTCATCAAATAATTCATCCGCTTCAGACGGTTCCCACATAGGTTCTTCATAATCCCAATAACTCATTTAATTATCCTTTCTTAATAACCTTGAATACTTTTGTCATGGAATGGTTTAACTGGCGCGAATAATTCATAATTGTTTTTGTAATTGCAGTTTTTCTTAAACTGGCAATCAATCTCGCACCCATATACAAAGTAGCTATGCTCACAATAGTCACAAAGATCTTTTCTTAGATTATATTTGATTAAATATTTTGCTCTAGACACATCGTCATTCTGATGCCCATATTCATGCGCAAGGCACTTGTCATAATCATTGAAAACTTCTCCACAATAATCACATTTATATTGCTCAACTTTTGTCATGTTTTATCTGTCGCCTTCTTTCTGCCACGTCTTTTTGTTGGCTCTTCTGACTTAATATCTGGTTTATCAGGAAGCCACATCCAATAAAGTACATTCATATAAGTGTTCCAAACTCCATTCTTAATGGATACGACTTTAAATTTATCTGCATCTGTATAGCCAAGAACATCTACCATGTCTGGAGGGAGTTTATCTTTTGTACTATTCCATCCCATTGCGATTAATCCTTTCTAATCTCACATTCTTTAATTAATACTTGTGGAGAAACTTGTCCATTATATACGTTAATACCCAATGTACCAATTACATTAATATATGTCTCTTCTCCTGCAAAATTATTATTCATCCAATCAAACACTTCATTTGATTCATCGCATTTGAACATAACATATTTGATATTCGTATCCTCGTCATAAATTTGAATTGTATCATCGTTCTTGCCGACAATTTTGGCATTATCATTAGATATATATAAATCTTTAATCAACCACAATGGTTCGTCTACTCCATGTGCAAAAGTTGATTTATATTTATCAAGTTCTTGGCACCACGAAATTGATACATCTTCTGCATCAACAATGAAATCTACTACATATATTTTTTCAAAAGATACGTCTTTAAGATTTTCATTAAACCATTCTCGTGCCTTATTAATATTCGTCAAACAAAGCCCGAATGCTTGTGCATGCCCCTGTGACATAGTAGATTCCGGGCACTTATCAACAAGTTCTCTGAAGTCTTCAATTGGGCAATAATCAAAAGCTCTACCGCTTCCAGCAAATCCATTATCTGTTTCTATAACAAGAAGTACAGGTTTATTCAGCATCTCAGACATCTTCATTGCAACAAGCCCTGTATATGCTGAATTTAATTCACCTGTCGCATCTACAATAGCAACTTTATCATTAGAATAATCATTAGAAGCCATGAATGCCTTGTATGCTTTGTCTTTAGCGCGATCTTGCTTCGATTTATATGATTTTGCAATCCTAACGCAGTGTTGATAAATATTTTCTTCAACAGGAAAATTTTCTCCACGTTTTATATATTCAAAAGTTTTTTCTTCACATTCACAAAAAGCATTAACCAGCAACTCTCGCTCCTCAAATGAAGCACTGCGTAGAAACGCATTAATCAAAGGAGTAACGTAGAATGCAATTGTAAATGGGGACACAATCCCTTTTGTAGAAAAATCCTGCGCCTTAAGGATCTCTTGAAACATTTTATTGTTAATATGATCTATTCCATAGTTAACCATTGCACGAGTATTAAATGATCTCATTGACATTACATCTGAAATATCTGCTAATGCCACCAGGTCAGTAAAATGATCTTCACAAAAATCATTCCAATAACATTCATCTAATGCTTGCAGAAAATTATATGTAACATGAGCGCCACATGCTTCCTTATTTGGATACTCATTAGACGCTTGGTTGTTGACTACAATAGCAGGATTTAATTTGTCTGTTGACGCCTGATGGTGATCAAGAACAATTACTTCAATGCCATCGTTTATTAACTTTTTACATTCATCCACATCATTACTTCCCGCATCTGGAATAATCAATAACTTTGTATTATCTGGAACATCAAAGTCCCAAAATGCTAGACCGTGTGACTTGTTCTTCTTATGCACAACAATTGATACTGGATAGTCTACATCCATTAGTTTAATATATTGATACATAATTGTTGCACTTGTGATTCCATCAACATCAGTGTCAGACAAAATTGCCATTTTATGCTTATTGCAAAAATGATAATCAAAACACTTTACTGCTTCATCTATAGAATTTAAATTATTCCAATCGTCGGAGCAATTGTCACACAACGATAGGTATTTATTATAATTTTCAATCCCTCTATTATTTAATACTGTTTTTAAAATATTGGTAGTATCATTACTGCCTGTTAATTTATATTTCAAATGCATGCACCCTTTCTTTGTGATACCACTATATCACAATAATTTTGTATTGTCAAGCAACAAAAAGGCTCCCAGTTGCCTAGGAGCCATATTTTTTTTGATATACTATTGTGTTTTTCTATGAAATGCATTATCTTTGATAGATTTTAAACAGTTCTGACATAGACATGCCATTCGCACGAGCAAGATCAACTGCCAGAGCACATACATTTCTTGGCTGTGACGCCCCAATTGCTTTACTCATATAGTCTAGAAGAGTATTATATTCATCGTTGCAATGACCATCGCCCTCCCAACAAATAATATCACGACCATTAATCTTAATAAAATTATAAGGAGTTCCCATGTTTGATCCTTTAGTAAAGCTCCACCAGCCCCAATCGTCAGGCCATTCTCCTTCATAATCTTCCATGCGTTTCATGTCTTTCTTATCAATTTCACATACTTTATATTGATCACCAGAATATTTTGTAGCAAAATCTACATTAAGTTCTTTAAATGCTTTTTCAATATTGCCACCAGCAAGGATCTCAATCTTCATTTTTCTTTAAGCTCTCCTTCATTACTTTAATTTGATTTAGCACATCTTTTCGATAAATATTCTCTTCCATCCAATCCACGTAATCTGGATGCTTTTTATATACATCTACAAGTTTTCTCCCAGAATACTTTCCAAAAGATAGGATATAATCTGGATCAAACTTTACTGGTTCATCAACAAAAATATCATTCAAATATTTAGGAATAGTCATATCAATATCCACACGACTACTTAGATAATCACATTCATGAATTACAACTTCCATGGCATTGCTTGGCTCTGGAAGAACTGTTTTACTCTTATTTGATGTTGTCCATTGCCCACTGTGTGCAGCACACATATCCGCAATAGCTTCTTTAATTTTCTTACTAATATCATGTTTTACTTTTGTCGTTTTAACCCATTCTGCCGCGAGAATAGGATGCTCATGAACTGTATAAGCGCCACCATCCCAACCGCACTTTAACGCATCATGGAAAATTGGAACGCATCTCATAGCATCTCTTTGTTCTGGGAACTTAAATTTTTCTTGATTGCACTTTAAACCAAGTCTATAATTAAGAATTGCTCCAAACATAATAATGTGATAAATTTGCCCATGAGGGAGACATTGCGTTTTATTATGATATTTCCCTGTCGTACTACTAGGCATTTCAAAGATGTAATCAGGAATTTGCTTAATCATATCTTCACAATATAAACGCATTTCATCTGTTTCAAATTCGTCTAGTAGCTTTTTAAATACTGCAATCTTAATTTTGTCTGTCATCATTACCCTCCATTTTATTTTTATAAGAGTATTCGTCTACTATTTTTATCCTCATTTTAAATACGAAAATGATTAATAATCTTCATCATTAATATAATCAACGATTGGCCCCTTTCGCCCACAATTGTCACATATTGCATTATAGTCTGTTAGTACAATATGCTTAATCTCTTTCTTGCTCGGCTTGGCGATCTTAATAAAACATTTTTTACAAAGATCCTCACTAACTTCAACACAATTTCTCTTATACACTTTTAACTCTCCTTAATCACAATTTCTTCGTCGGCGTATCCGCCATCAGTTGTATAATGTATTTTTTTAATACCAAGGTCTTTGAGATAATTCATGCATGCAGCGCATGGACGAGATGGAGAAAGCTCATGATTTAGATTTTCTCTATATGTCCATACTTCACATTTGCTAATATCAATGTCCATGTATTTCAACTGCCCAAGTGCAGCAACTTCTGCATGTGTCAAATGAAGCGGCTCTGTATTGGTTGCAGAACAATCAAAATTTCTATATTTATTATATTTCTTTTGAATCGGTGAACTCTTTCTGCTATTGAAGCCTACACCTACAACTTTATTGCCACATGTGACAATTGCACCAATATGTACTCTTGGAAAACTGCTCATTTCAGAAGCAGCCTTTGCATGTTTAAAAAATTTTCTCTGTTTATTCGTCATTATCCTCACGCAAACTATATATATTATTTTTAATTAGATATTTAAATTTTTCAGGATCGTCGCTAGGAGATTCTTTATTGTCAAGAATATGATCTTTATCAATAATTGCATATACTGGGATCCCATTTAGGAACATATTTGAAATATTTTTTAATTGTTCTGCATCAACATCTTCATCATAACAAAAAACAATCTTGGCATTTAATCTTGTTAGCATCTCAACTTGATTTTTTGAAATCTTTGTGCCACCAGTACTTACACCATAATACCCCATGTCATACAATTGCTGCACAAATTTTTCACTTTCACCAACCCATACTGTCCCTGTATGTTGAATTAATTTTATATTTTGAAATAGGCCATATAAGATTCTTGACTTTGCACATGGTTCGAGAAAAAAATATTTAGACATTCCACTGTCCGGGTCATATTCCATTCTTCTTGCTTTAATCCCAACCAATGTCCCAATTTCATCTCTAATTGGAATTGCAATTGAGTTTGTCATTGGATCAAAAGAAACTTCAAATAGCTTTTGAGTGCTTAGGCTAATCCCATCATCCTCCCATAGTTTATTGCCGTATGGGAGATAATAAGATAGAATTTTTTCTGGAATAGGCTTTGGCGGAGTGTCATCAAAGTCATCTTCTTCTGTCGCCATTTGCTGTAACATTTTAAGTATTTGAAGAGATTCTGGAACTTCTTCTGGCTCTTGATAATAATCTAGCCCAAATAAATTGCAACAGAACTTAAGAGCTTCAGGAAAAGAATAGTCTTCGTTATAACAAATCAAATCAAAGATATCTGTTGTTCTTTTACTGCTCGTCATTGTACGAGTATAATTTACAACAGTTAAATTTTCATTTAAATAAATAACAATTGCTGATTTGTTATCTCCAGTTTTATTCCCGCATGTAATATATCCACCATGATCGTGAATACTGTGGCATCCAATCTCCTGAAGAATCTCTGGCAATTTTTCATTGTCTAATATGTATTCTTTTAAAGATTGTACATCCACGAATATTCACTCTCCTTTCTATGTGGACATTATATGTCAATAATTTTGTATTGTCAAGAGGTTCATTTAATATTTTATCAATGCGCTGACACATCGGCAGCATGCAATAAACAAATATCGTTAAATAAAGGTTCACCAAGAAGTTTTCTGTCCTTCTGTTTTGCTTTTTCAGAAACGTCCCAAGCAAGATAAGGCCGCATATGCCACTGAATAAGTTGCGCTACATAAAGATGTTCGCAAGGCATTTCATAGAATAAGCTATTGTATGCCCCACAACGCTCATGGGAGTAATAATGCGCATCTTCTGAAGGATTCCCCCTTGCATCATAAAAGCTTTTCGTAAAGATTTTTCCCTCGTCATGTAGCATTGCCGCATGTCTAAGTTCAGTGGACGTTGAATGGAAAGATGGCGTGTTACTATCAATATATTTTACAGCATTCCAACAATGGGCTCCAAGAGATAAGGCATGATGAGAATTGTCTTGGTTAAAATCTTTCACTGATTCGATCCAATCTCTATCCCAGCCTTTATAGTCCATCGCATCTTCAGAATAAACAACATCAATATCATTCCAACCTTCGTACCAAAAAGGTACGTTAAAGTTCATATACATACGTTTAATTACATGCTCTGGCACTTCCCGTTCTCGCTGTGCATTGCGTTCAAGACAAACTTCATAAGGCGTTGCCATAAGAACTGCAATCTTCTCACAAGGGATTTTATTAAGAGACTTAAGAAACTCCATGCGACGCTTATAACTAATATTACAAGCATCATAAATAGCGCTCTTTCCATAAGTAAGGCATCCTCTAATACGCTTGTGGAGCTCTTTAAACAAAGCATCATTGTCTGTCTGATGGTTTATATCTCCGAACATTTCCTCTCGAAGTGCGTCACTAGAAAAAATTTCTGCATCATATTTCGCTGCAAGTTTTTTGGCTTGTTCACTCTTGCCGCTGCCAACCAAACCAATCATCATAAAGAATTTAGCCATTTCATCACCGATCTCTTTCTTTCCTCTTAAAAATCCACAAATAGTCTACTAGCGCAAAATCCCTTCCATAGTAATAGATGAAAATTGAATCTTCTTTTTCTGCAATATAAAGTCTACCATTATAACTAACGCCACATCTTTTGATGTTCTTAAGATGCTCCCTACTAATTTTATCAACATCTTTCTGCGACATTCCACAAACGCCATTAGAATAAACTTCTATCCAGTTATTAAACTCAATCCCGTGCGATACAGAATCATAAAAGTGTTCCGTGTGCTCGACAACATAGTAATGATTGAAAAGTTTATTAATAAATCTGTTGCTAGGCTTTAATTCCCGATATGTAAGCCCATCTTGGCACGTCCCATAAAGCTCTTTTTGAATTAAATCTTTACGAAGGTTAATCATTTAATCACTAATCTCTTTCTTAATTGCAATCTTCATAATCTCGTACTGTACGCCATCTAATAATGTGTCAACATCTTTATTAGTAGGCCATTCGTCTTCCAAGAATTTATTGCACATTCTCTCAATATGGTCAATTGCTGCCTTTGCAATCAATCTAGCATCACCTAATGCATAACATCCACGCTTAACACTTATGAGATAGTCCGCCTTTTCAGACATCAAACAATCTTGATAAGAAACGCCATTAATATATCTTTCAATATACTCTTCTATGCGCAGTAAATGATGAAATTCTTTTGGCGAGTAACCAAATTTCTCAATATCACTATGGTGTGAAGGCGATTCATGCTCCATTTGCTCATATTTTCTACGAGCCAACCCACACATAGTTTTAACAGCTCTACAAGGATCATAATTCGCAATCAATTCATTATTTTCAATTAATCTGTTCCACTCTTCTGCATATAGATGATTTATAATGCGGTATGGAGAAAACAGAATTTCCAGAAAATTAAGATTGCACTTACGAAACGTTTGTAACATAAGACGGATATCCTTCCAGTCAGTATGTGAGTCGTCTGCTCTTATATGTGTAGTGCTAATAGGTTGGCGGTTCATTGCAATATCTTCAAACGTTGGAGTAATAATAAGTTTAGTGTCGATGTCCGACGTGGGCGTATCTAAGCCATAATTGCCACTACCTTGATAGAAGATTCCAACAATTCTATCCTCTGGAAAGTATTCGAGAGCTTCGTTATAATGCTCTCGAACACCGTCCATTATATATTTATCAGAATGATAGTTCATTATTATTCATCACAACCATTTGCTGCATCTTGTGCCTCTTCCATGTCTGGAGCTTCAGCAGTTTCCTTAATCAGCCCCTCTAGCATTTTAAATGAATAATTCTTATGCTTGTAGGCACAGAACTTGGGGCGATTAATAATACGAACTACTACACCTTCGCGCACATGGGTCTGACCAACAGGATCGGGGCCATCATAATATTGCTCTGCCATTTCTTTAACGTATTCACCAACCGGATGGTTTTCATCAAAATATGAAGCATCTGGCAAAACTACATGGACGAATTCAGGGACACACTTTACCCCCATTTGTTCGCAACGATAACGCATGAAATCAGGTGAATATTCTACAACATCACCATCTTCGTTAGTCATAGTCATGCGATACACATATAGATCAGAGTGAGGCTTATCAGGGTCCTGTCCTCTATCTTCTCTCCACGCTTGTTCTGCGCAGTCACACCCGTAGGAAAATGTCGTAGTTTTACCATACTTCTTAATGAAATCCTTATCATTGAGCTTCTTATTGTCAGCAGTTGCCATAATAGGAGTGCCGCTATCAGTAAACCCGACTACTTCGTAGTAGCAGGTCTCACCTTTGTGCAGTTTACCAACAAACTTATCATGATGCTGCTTACGGAATGCATTGCTGCCATAGAAGCCGCCATCCCAATCATCTAGGACGGTTCTACGAGTGCCAGACACATAACCCCAATCATAAATAGGAGTACCTTCACGACCAAGCAACTTATCCCAGATAGTTCGCTTATAACCCTTTAGGATGGGTAAATATGCGGTGCGCTGCGAGGTGCCATGCATCTTTAGGGTAATCTCAATTTCATCACCGGGTTTAAAAGCGCCAAGATTATACGCAAGCTGCTCAGTATCAGCATGCTCAGTAAAGAGCGGGGCCACAGGTACATGCTTCTTACGAGTCTTATTACCTTTGCCCTTTGCGGAATTATTGTTGTTACGACCACGAGGAATATACTTTTTACAAATCTCATGTCCATTAACTACTGTGATGGTGTCACCAATATTAATATCATCAAGATTTACACCAGTATATTCAAGGCAACTAAGATGCATGAAAACACCATCAGATTTTTCACCACGAAGCTTAATCGCCTTAATATTACGTTTGTCTGGCTCAAGATATCCAGTATCAGGTGTGCCATCAGGCTTCTTTCTACACATATGATTCTCTACGCAAAACTCTTCACTAAGCTGAAGATCTGAAGGAAAATAAATACCGACATCACCAAGCGTGGTTTCAAGGTTTACACATGTATCATTACCAAAAAATGTTGCGATCTGGAGTTTATCCGCATTGGTATGAGGACGAAGCTTTTCTACTTTTACAACATAACCACAATGTTCACTCATTTTATTAAATCCTTTCTATAATTTCGCACTATCAATTAAGTGATCTTAATCTTTCAATGACCTTTGGAAGAATAACACAAGCATAATCAATTTCTTCTTCTGTGTTGTATCTTCCAAGAGATACACGAATGCTACTTAGTGCCTCTTCGTCAGACAAACCAATTGCTTTTAGCACATGAGATGGGACGGCATTACCTTCATTGCAAGCTGAACCCGCACTAATAGCAATCCCAAATTCGTCAGCCATCGCAACAACATCTGAACCGTGCACACCATCAATTCTAAAGTTCAAAATACTGTCTAAATGCTGCTTTTTATCTGTTGCCCCATTAATTGTGACACCTTTTACATTCAATAAATTATCCTTAATCTTCTTGGATAAACGTGCAATTTTTGCATTATTTTCATCCATATGGATTGTCGTATCTTCTAGCGCAGCAGCCATGGCCAAGACACCAAGGACATTAGTCGTGCCGCCTCTGATTCCTCTTTCTTGGCTTCCACCATTAATTAAAGGATGAATATGAATGCCATCTTTGATATAAAGGAATCCGCATCCTTTAATCCCACCAAATTTATGAGCAGAGCATGATAGCATATCTACGCCAAGCTCTTCTACATTAATTTTCATATGAGGGAATGCCTGAACTGCATCTGTATGGAACAACATATGATTGTCATGAGCAATCTTTGCTAGTTCTTTAATTGGCTCAATAACTCCAAGTTCATTATTTACCATCATACATGAAGCAATACCCGGACTAATACCGAAATAATTATTCTGCAATTCATTTACTCTTTTTTCAAATTTCTCTGCATCAACCATTCCTCTATAATCAACCTTGAATTTATAGTCTGGATCAATAGAATGATGCTCAATATTAGATGCTAGTGTAAAATCATGATTTAAAACCCATGAATTTGCTTCAGATCCACCAGAAGTAAAGTAAATTTCGTCAGGTTGCGCTCCAATTAGTGCCGCAATCTTTTCACGTGCTTCCTCGACCTTAATCTTTACTTCACGAGCATCCTCATATGAACTGTTTGGATTGTAATATTCATCAAGATTGTCAAGGATAATATTCTTTGCAGCTTCACAAATTGGAGATGTAGCAGCGTTATCTAGGTAAATCATAATTAATGCACCTCGTCCTCTTCTACATTATATTCCTTTGCAATGCCGTCAAGAAACACCATCAAATAATCAGGATAATCCTCTACATTTTCATATCCAAGTGAGCCAATAATATTATAATTAATATATCTCATCTGAGTAATAATATCATATGCTGCATCTTGCTTACCATCTTTATAGCCCTTTTCATAGGACTGCTTATCTAGATTGTTGTAATCCATTTTTAATCCATTGCCTCCTTAAAATCTGATGTGCAAATAATTTTGTATTCTTTAATCCAACTGCATTTACTAAAAATGCTTTGTAGTATCTCTAAGCTGTCTGATTCAGCCCATTTGTGTTTTCCTCTATCCTTGTATATAATTATGTATTTTTTCATTTTCATAGTGCTACAACTCCTTACTTGTTTTATCATAAGCAATTGTAACACTATAATTTCGTATTGTCAACACTCAATTCTCATATTCCATTTAAGTGTTGCGAGTTCAACATTCTGATAATAAGGTGTTTCAACTCCGCAGTTAAGACATCTCACATATACTGCTCCATATCCAGTAATTCGCATATTGGGATCACTCCCACAAAAAGGACAGGGTTTTAGCTCATCCATCTCAATTGTCCACCACATCAGTAACAAACTTCTTATATTCCCAATCAACGCACTGCTTGTTTGTCATCCATCCAGTAGACCCCTTGAGACACTTGCCCTTTCGACTACAGGTTTCACAAACATGTCCAATCTGTAGATCGTGTGCAAGGTCTGCAATATCTTCTCTAAGGGCATCTGCAATTTTACGTTCTTCGTCCATTCTCTTATTAAACTCGTTATAAGCATAGGTATATTTTTTGTCTTCCACAGTAAGCTGCTCTGCCGCAGTCCTCAGTGTGTGACACAGTTTGCACCAAGACTTTTTGCCCTTTGCACAATCTTTATCAGAGCACCACTTTCTACGCTTAATGTCTTCTGCCTGTTCAATAAGATCCGTTACAATGTTAGCCATTTTCATTTTCTCCTTCATTATTATTTTTGTTTTTGACATTTTTATCTTCATCTGTTGATTCATGCTTAATATCATATCCATATGTATTAAACCACTCTCACCTCACGCACACATGTGAGTTGAATCAACTGTTCCGCAGTAATATGCCCTAGTGCACTCTCACCTCATACACACATGTGAGTTGAATCAATGATGAAAAAACGTATATATTTATTACTCTCACCTCATACACACATGTGAGTTGAATCGGCAAAAATAAACAAAACCACATGTACCATGTGTACAATTCTTATTTAATTTTACTAAGATGCAACTCATTATTAACGTGTGTAGGTGTGCCAGCGGTATTTTGTGCTGGCAATTTCAAGTGCGAACCTACTAGAGAATTTATGTTCACTTACAGTTCGCACTTACCTTGCAGAGTGTTACAATAGCGAATAAATTCGTCTTACATGCACTTCTCGGCTTTAGGGTGTAGAGCCACCCCTAAAACTGTGAGATAATTTATTCAATTACCTCTGTCCTAGAAATGATATCTTCGATACCAATAGTAGCAATATTTTTTGCAGCGTTAAAATCTGCATTTGATGAGTATCCACAGCGAACACACTTAAACGTCTTTTGATCTGGTCGATTCCTTCTGCAAATACAACCGCATTCACTGCATCTTTGAGAAGTATACTTTGGATTGACTCTAACGACCTTAATGCCCTTCTCTTTAGCTTTATACTCAATTTTTTGCTGCAAATCATAGAATGTCCAATTCTTAAGGAATTTGTCCTTATCAGCAGTTACGCCACTCAAGTCTTCCATTTGAATTGTTCCACAGCCATTTCTTAGTGCAACATCTACAATGTATTTCGACCAGCCATGATTGATTGTTTGAGAAAGATTTCTTGATTTGTTAGAATACTTATCATAGCAAACCATTTTCTTTTTTCTTCCTCGCCCAGAATTGCCATTAGAAAGATATTTACAGCTTTGTTTCGCAAGTGATAGCTGCTGATCCATCATCCATTTTGTGGTCATAATACGATTATCACAAATACAATCTCTTTTGTATTTATCAAAATTGAATGCCATATAAGCTGGAACAGCAATACCAAGATCAACACCCATTATTTTTTGATCATCTAGATTACTTACTCCAGAGTCAAATCCATAGCACAAATTGATGAAGGTCTTTTTGTTGTTGTAAATGATTTTAGATGCACAAATTTTATATTCCCCATTCACACATCTTTGAAGGACATCCTTAGAGGATTTATTTCCTGTCTTAAGCAAAACTTTAATTTGTCCGGAGCGCAATCCGAATTCTTTTTTCCCCTTGTTAGAGAGTAGAGAAAGAGTTGCAATATAGTCTCCTGTATCATTTACTTCAATAGACAAACTTTTATTATGCAAATCAATGGGCTGATTTGTTCCCATATTAGGCACAGCACAATTTCCTTTGATGATGTCAACTTTGTGAGTATCATAAGCCGAACAAGCTTCTCGAATAGAATTAGTATAATTAGAAGTATTAGAATACAAAACATCGTTCTTAAATGTATCGTATGCATATCCAGCAAATATTTTATATCCGTGGCAATCAATTAGCTTAGGATAATTGCCATGCTCTTCTTTATACTGTAGACTATATGTAAGCCAATCGTTATAAAGTGCAATCGTTTTATTTTTCGTAAATCTAACTTCCTGTCTAAGTTTATTTAAGATATCCCCAAAAGTTTTCCAATCCATATCAATTGGTTTAATAATTTGATATCTCATTACTTTGTTCATTACACTCTATACCTCTCAATAATCTTATATTATTCTTTAATAAAGACTCATGTTTGTGGAATAACAGAAATATGTCCATCCAAGATGGCTATCATATAGCGCCTTATAAACTCCACTACCCTGTTTAAAATTTGCTTGAAAAACAACTGAAGGCTCCATAATTCGCTCTCCATTCAACAGCCTTTTTGCAATATCAATGCATCTCTCACTCGGAATTAGACTTGCAATATATCCGCTTCGTGCCCCATGATATTGTCCGGGCTGATAAACAACATCATGAATCGTATTAGGAAACTCAGGAGATGCAACACGATTTAACACAACCTCGCCAACACACATCTTCCACTCATCTGACAGAAAATCACTTCCTGCCTCTGCATATATTACTTTTGCTAAAAGCATTAAGTCATTTTCAGAATATTGTGGCTGTGGTGCGGAAAACATATCTGGTTGATCTTCCGCGACCACTTCTGCAACTTCTTCATATGTAATAAGTTCATCCTCTGGATCCATGACAAGCACTTCTTCTAGTGCCGGTGTCTCCGTACATTCTATGGGCATTTCTTTCAAAGGTTGTTTGCTGTTCATATTCTTACCATCATTAATCGAAATTGAAAATAAAATTAAAATAATAAGACCAACAATGATAAGTAGTTTTTTAATCTTATTCATTTTTTACCTCGCAATAATTTTGTATTGTTCAATCTATCGTTATCATATCATATATTTTCGTTTTGTCAATTGTGCAAATTGCACAAAAAAAATGGGAGCCTAGAAAGCTCTAGACCCCCTGTGGTCGCTGCCAATAATGGTCAACGCCAATGGAGCGGTAGACGAGACACGATCTCGCAACAATCAGATTGGAAATCTGATGCTCTACCATTGAGCTACTACCGCATATTCTTACTTCTGTGTCAGCTTGTTAAGCTCCCTCTGTGCTTTGTTAATCAGGTTTGCATTTACAACTTCACTCTTGGCCTTTAGCTTCGCAATACGATTCTCATAATGTAGTGCAGTTCTTGTGTTCATAATATATTCCTCCTAAAAATTAATATTTACATGGCAGCGGATAGAGGCTATGCTCCCCTACCTACAGATCCAAAGTCTGTCGTGCTACTATTACACTAATCCGCTATTTGGTTGCTGAGCTTCAGAATCGAACTGAATTGAGCTTGGTTATGAGCCAAGTTGAGATACCAACCTCCCGCCAGCCATAAATAACTCTGTCTTTATTCATCTAACCTGCATAAACAGGTAACAGAGCAGAAGATTATACCGGAGTCAAGTGGACTAAATTACAGAGAATAAATGGTGGGTCTGGGCGGTTACGCTCCGTCCGTAGTACGCTTAAAAGGCGTATATTCTACTATTGAATTACAGACCCATACTAGTTATATCAAATAAGGGTTTTTATCTTCTTATATTCATCTTTTACATGAATCTTTTTATGGCACCAAGGACATTCAATAGATACTGCAATTTCTTGTCTGTCGCAATCGTCCATTTTAATAAAATACTCTTCAAAATCTTTATAATATCTACCAGTAGGCTCTCTATGAGCATCTTCATTCTGATAGGTAAATACGCAATCGCATTTAGGGCATCGCTGAGTAAATATAGGATTATCAAAATCTTTTCCTTTACTAATTATTTTAATTGCCATAACTATTCCTCTTAATATATATTTTAATGAGAGCGGCCAGACTCGAACTGGCGACTAAGGGTATTCAATAGCATATCCCTTCACGCTATAAAACTCTACCAACTGAGTTACGCTCTCATAAAGCGAGGTTTCCAATCCTTCTTTATCATAACCAAATAATTCAAACAAGAGCCTAGGTGCACATATCTCTTTCACTATTTGCTATCCGCTGTGCTACGTGATGGAAGTGACGTTACCTCGCTGGAGCAAGTAGTGTGATTCGAACACACATTTCCCCAAAGCGAACGTTTCCAAAGTAGCGATCTTTTTGTATCTCAGCTTTGTTAAATGAGAGAAGACCAATTCTTCCTTACTTGCATATAATGTACCAGTTCAGCTTGATCTCGCCCTTAACGACTACTGGTGTGCCGCCCACCATACTTGTGGGTTTACTGCTTCTAAAACAACTCACTAACTACAAGCAGCGATAGCTAGCAATGTGGAGCAGGAGGTCGGATTCGAACCGACGTGAGCAAAGCTGGCGGCTTACAAAACCGCTCCAATCGACCACTATGGGACTCCTGCAGATCTCTGTGTCTTTCCACAGCGCCAGCTATGCTTTGTTTGGTGGCGGCGCGCGACGTGCATAGCATCCACATTTTTCTAACGCAACTTGAATCGAACAAGTATCTCCCTCTGATAGTGAGGGCGCTTTCCCATTAAGCTATACGATAATATTTGGTGCTCCGCCCAAGCATCGAACTTGGAACCTCCCGATTATTGGCCGCTGCAGTAAGTCCTGCCCTTACATCTCTTAATCCGCGGTTAAGCAGTGTTACTATTACACCATGCAGCGAAGTCGGGTGCTCTGACCAATTGAGCTAGCGGAGCATATTAATTTGCCGTCTTTCCGAGCTGTCACCGTTTCTGCCGATTTGTAGGGTTCGTTCGAACAGTTTAAGCAACTTATCCCTTGGTAATGATAGCGAGCGAGGCCGCGTATGACCCCTAACAGACTTAGAAGTTACTGGTTCTATCTTCACTCAAATCTGACATTGTACGCTACTCACCATCATTTGGTGGGCAGGGTGGGTGTCGAGCCCACTACCCCGAAGGAACGGATTTACAGTCCGCCGCGTTTGCCGATTCGCTACCTGCCCATATTTATTTGGTCGCTGAAGCTCTGGAATTGAACCAGATTAAAACGACTTATGAGGCCGCTTGAGATACCTACCTCCCGCCAGCAATATGTTGCAACTTTAGTAGTTTATATAGGTCGTACAGTTGCCACAAAGACCTGTGGTGCCCGAAGTGAGCTACGATCTCACACGCCTTGCGGCACAGCTTTTTGAGAGCTGCATGTCTACCAATTCCATCATTCGGGCATATTAAAGAATGCAAACGATAGGATTTGAACCCATGTCTTCCTCGTTCGTAGCGAGGCACTCTATCCAACTGAGTTACGCTTGCATATTTGACTCTTAGGTCAGTCAGCCACACATTACTTAACGCATTCCATTTGTTCGCGTGGTGCCGCTACCCGAATTCGAATCGGGACGCTTTTCAGCAGCAGATTTTAAGTCTGCGGTGTCTACCTGTTCCACCATAGCGGCATATCAATGGGCAGTTTTCAGAGATGCCCAGCTCTGCTAGTACTCAAAAGTCTGTCTATTTCACATTAGCCTATTTTCGTACAAGTATTGCTACCATTCAGCCTTGTGGATACCCTATGGCCATTGAACTTGAAACCAAACCATTGCTCAAGGATTTTGTAAAACTTTGTGGGCACACAATTTTAATTAACAATTATCTAAAAGCCCTCTTTACAACTTTAAGACTTAAACTTTGATGAAAAATAATCTTTGAGCATTGATCTCTGAACATTGATATTTAAACTTTAAGCTTTACAGTTAAAAAATATATGTACATCTTAATTTTAATCAATTTTAAGTCAATCCATATATTAGATCTTTTACTGTATTATTAGAATTAGTAAAAATATTGTTGAAGACCAATTTTTTTATTATTTCACATCAATGTATCGGTCAAAACCATCGAAGCAAGTCCGTTCTAGGTTTTCGAATGGCAGCAAGTTAGCTGCTTAATACTCGATATCAAGCACAGTCAGTGCGTTACTAACCGAAAGTGCCGCATCAACTTCAGTAATGAAACTAGAAATCTCGTTGTCAAGCTGCTCAATGGCATCCTTGACACCAATAGGATCAATGATGTCATAAGTGTTATCCTTGATATACTGAGCACGAAGATTCTTCATTGCTTCCGAATCAACAGCCATCTTAGAATCCTTCGGCTGTGCCTGAATGACACTAAGAACATAATTCTCTGCTCTCTTCTCAAGAGGATCACCACTGTTCTTATCCAGCTCATTCTTTGCTACAGCATACTGAGCTTCAATACGCTTCTTGAATGTGTTCTTGAACTCCATTCCATGGTTCTTCATCTCAATTGCGGTAGCAACTGTGTATTCGTTGTCACCAACCTTAACTTTCGTTACTGCATTAGATGCAACAACCGCCTTCTTGATTGCATTACGTCTTGCAATCAGATCAGACACCTTCTGGAAATCTGACTTCATGCTGTTCTTAAACTCATGAATGGTCACTCCATGAATCTTTTCATTAGAATGCTTATTCGCAACCACAAACGTACCAGAACAAATCGCATTATTGATACGTGAATCAATAACCTTAAGTTCTGCAAGAGCCTTGTGGACTGTCATCTGTTCCTTCGTTGCCATAATTCATAATCTCCTCTTAATGATTTTTAATTGTTGATTGTTGACTATAATTTTGTACTGTCTAGCGTGCTTACATATTACCACATTACTTGTCATATGTCAAGTGCATCTTGTTTTTTCTTCTTATGTATTCAAGCGGCTCAATCAATCAAGTTGGCTCTCTCTTGACTACATTCTGGATTATACCACAATAATTTCATATTGTCAAGGGGTATTTTCAAGAATTTCTACTGGAGTTTCAAATACACGACTGTTTAGTGCAATTAGATCTGCTCTAAACATATCAATTCGCTTATCAAAAGCACTATAATACTTCTTCATAAGCTTTTCCTTTGCAAGCATCTTGCCCTTCTCCTCGTCGTACACATCGCCTTTCGCAAGCTTGACCTTAACCTTAAACTGCTTAGGCATCATATACTTCTCACGAATCATATAACAGTCAAACTCATTGAGAAACTTATCAATCTTATTGATTGCATCAAGCTCAGTTCCTCTTAGAACAGCGAACGTTTCCTTCGTGTTTGGGTTGCTATAATACTGAATAGCCATTTTTTCTTTTGTCCTTTCTTTTTTAAATAATTTTGTATTGTCTTTTGACTTATGCTTAAATTATACCATATGTTTTTCTCTTTGTCAATAGCTTTTTCGTTTTTTTTGAATCACATATTGACTTCTTTCAACTATGCTTGGATTATATCACAATAATTTTTGTTTGTCAAGTGGCACTTTTTAAATATGCTCTACTATTCGCAAATAATCCAAGTAATTTTACTGCCGTGTTACAAATACAATCTCCATCTTGCCACCACATACACTTCTCCTCTGAACACATCAACGTTTTTGATGATGTTGCAGCATCAGAAAGACAATAGCATAGTGGACAATATTTTTTATCCTCCATATCTGTCACCTCACACAAAAAATCAAAACTATCCATGAACTCATTATATTGTTCTATTCAGTATTTCAAACAGTTAATCCATCTTCCGCCTTCTCTAAAATTCGCTTTAACAAGCCGCCCTTTAGTTGGCACATGCTTAAGTTTATAGTTTTTTGCTTTCATCATTTCACTTCATCCATCCTCGCGCCACAATTTGGGCAATAATTATCATGCAAGATAAAAACAGTTTCCTCTTCATGGCAATGTGAACATTCCATTGTACTTTCTGTCGGAAACAGATTGTCAGGGTGATGAATCCAATGCGCATGCATTCCATCTACAGTGGGCGCTTGCATCAACACTCGCCTGACACTGCCTTTGTATGGTAGATCATTCGATAAACTGCTCAGAGTGTCGTCAGCATCAATCAGCCGCATCTACAATTCCCTCCAAACTTGCAAATAGTAATGATCCATCTGGATGATCCTTTTGTTTAAACTTACACTGCTCCATGTTATTTAGCAAGTTACATCCTGAACCATCCCAAAAAACATCATGATATGTACATTTAGTGCATTTTTCTTTATTAATATGTTCAGTCATCATTTCTTTTGCAAACAATTCTCCTTTATGCAAGCATTCTCTTGCTTGAATAGATGCATCGACCAATTCATCAATAAGCTGCTTTAAGTTATTTGCATCACTATACCCATCATAATCGCAACCAATGTCCCATATAAATTGCAACCATTCATCTACGCAATTTGGCTCACACATTTTACAACCTGTCTGTTCATCAATCCAATATTTCATTTTATTCACTTAAAATCCTTAGTTATTATTTATCCTCCAATACCCAAATGTCACCACGCTGCTCTATAATTTTATAATTTTCAGCCACTTCGTTATAAGGCACAGAATCATCAATAATACACTCATACCGGTATTTGTCAGTTGTTATAGTAATATCCAAAAAAATACAAATAACCAAAATAAGCCAACCAATGAGGAGAAATACTGCTGTCCAGACTGGCCAATTACAGTCAGCAATAATATCTACAATAAATATAAGTACCCCAATAATAAACAATACCGTTGCCGATACCATTATCCATGAGGGCAAACCAGTAACAGCTACTTTATTTAATATAGTTATCCCTTCTACCATTTTTATTCCTCCACAAAATATTGAATATACAATTGAATTACATCACCTTCTGCCTCAATTCTCTCAGCTTCTTCAATTAATCCTTGAGCTTCCCAATATTTTTCCTGTTTAAATTTTTCTAACTGTTCACGAGTTGCTAATTCTATTTCAGGATACTTCTCAAGGAGGTCAAGCAAATCTTCTTTTTGCCACCATGTGAGATTCATAGATTCCATTTCTTTTCTAGTCATTACCATAAATCCTCCGAATATAATTCACAGATTTTAAAATCATCTGCTTTATGAGTATCAATTATCTGCCCAGTCAAAACCGCATGATCGTAAGCCTTATATCTATCAAGCTTTAGTTATTAAGACTCATAATCCTCTCTGCTAAATCATCGCATGCCGAACGCGCCACACTCCAATTCATTGCCTTTCTATGACAATCTTCGCAATGATAATAAAAATTATCCGTATCATCATATCGACAGTTATCACAATAAATATCATCGAATGCTTTATAAATAAGGTCGCTTATTGCTTCTTTAGTTTTTTCAAGTTCTTTTACTGGTACTACTTCAATATATGAAGGGCAACTATCATCACAGAGAGCACAAATTCTATCTTCACCGCATATCATCATTTTTATTGTTCTCCTTTTATCTCATATTTTTCTATTAGTTCGTTTAATTTACTTAATCCATTCATAAAAATTAAACCGTTTGCATAAAGGTAATAACGTAGTGCTTTAAGTTCAGCGATAGGGACGGCCTCTATTGTAGGAAACTTATCAAGAAACGCTTTCTGCTTGAAACAGTATTCTCTGACAGCAGCAACATTAATATTTTCATTATCTTTATCAAATATGATTACTTGATTGACCACATCAGCATCAATTGGCCTCATTTATTTAGTCCTCCTCAAATCTTTCTTCCTAAACAATCAACTTCAACAATATCGTTGTCGAGCACATCTGTTTCATAAAGCATCTCTTCTAGCGCATGAAGCTCGTCAAAATAATATGCAAGTTTCTTCTTTAGGTTTTCTATAGCTTCTTCTTTTGTTTCGCCATATCCATAAATATTTGTTAAGTCAAAATTGTGATATCTATCAGAATCATTAAATAAACAACAAGTATGTGACTGAAACTTTTCCTTTCCATCATTATGATGTGCAATTTTCATTAACATAGTTTGCTCCTTTCGGCTCGTACATGTCACAAGCACTTGTGTCCTCATAACACAAATGCCCAAATATAAAAGTCATCCCCATTTCTTTTTCTTTAGGAGTCGGATGTGGAATATCACAGCATAAATTCCAATCTCCACAACCAATATAATGCTTGCATGTCCCGCATTTATCCATTGATTTTACGCCTCTTTTGTAAAAAATAGATACATAACTGTAACGCCACATGTATTCGCTGCCATTTCAGTAGAGACTAGCCTAAATCCACGATCACCCCAATAGCTCAGTTCATTATTAAGTGCTTCAGTTGCATAATTACTTACAATCACAACCCGATTATCAAAACTCATTTTAATAACATCCTCCATCTGGAGCATCTCTCTTATAAGATGTGCATCCTACTGGATTGCCATTGCATCCGACTTCGTAGACGCATTTGTGGCAATCTCTAATATTCATCAAATCTTTTTCCATCCACTTATTAATAGTTGCGTCATCCACACCAAGATAGAATCCATTACTAACATGACTTTGCTGAATAACTAATCCATTAATACCAAAATCGTTAATACAATGGATAAAAGATTCTAGTTCTTCCAAACCAACAAATGGATGTTTTCCACTTCGAAGCTGATTAAAAATTACTTTATTTTGCTCTTTTTGATCATTGAGCCAATCCTTATATTCATTTGACATTTGTTAATTGCTCCTTAATAAATTTATTGTCTTAACGTACTATAATTTTGTACTGTAGCCAGTATATCACATTTCTGCGGTTTGTCAATATAGCAAGTTGTACAAAACTGCAGTTGATATTTTGGAGACTTTTGTATAAAAAAAATAACCCCCACTATATAAGTGGGGGCATGAAATCAGCGTATACATTATCGTTAATTAATTTTATATGTTAAGAAGCAATTCAGTAGTATGTATGCGTAAGTTTTTTATGAATTTACTTCTTAACTGTCTTGTATTATAGCATGAATTTGATGTTTGTCAAGAGAGAATTATTTTTGCACCCTTACTTCTATTACATCTCCAACATAGCGTCTGCAAATTATCTTCAACAGTTAATCCACCTTTTGACAATGGCAGTATATGATCTATTTCCAATAATAGATTTGGTTCTTTTAGAATAGAATTTCCGCACATCTTACATGTATATTTGTCTCTTTCCATAATTTTTTTTCTTAAAGAACTTGTCATTAATGCTCGCTGTCCTGCCATGCTTTTATTAAATTTAATTTTTTCAGACAAATAATTAATAAAGCTATTCAATGTTTTTATATCCATTACAATATCGCATTGTAAAGAAGCATTTCCACCAGAGCTTACATATTTGAATATATATTTATCAAAATTTGTTTGTTCAAAGCTTACTGTATCAAAACCTAATTTTTTTTCAAATTTCTTTTTGCTAAAGTACTTAATTAAAAACGGCACTTCTGCACTAATCCCATTAATAATATTAGCCTTTTCGTTTTTTAATGAAATTTTACCAGCTTCAACAGATTCCAATTCATTTAAACGTTTTTCGAATTTTTCCAAAGTTTCTTCATTTGCTTTAATATTAAAATATTTACAAATATATTTAAACGGATCGTTTCTTGCATTTGATACAATAGTTTTTGAACAATTGTATACATTTTGAGAATATTCATATTCAGACAATTTTTTTCTCTTATAGTTATACTTACTATTATCGGAATATATTGCAACTCCACGTTCAAGTTGATTTGTCCCAATATTTGAGGAATTTAATTCTTGAATATGTTGATTCAAGTTATTACAATCTATAACATAAGAATGTATTCTATTCTTAATACTTAAAAATTTATTCCCTTTATAATACTTGATTTCATAGATTTTATATGAAACAAATAAAATTAAAATAATAATAAATATAATTGGCATGATTATTATTCTCCTTTCAAATTCTCTTGTTCTACCACCCATTCATCATAATACATAAAGTCTTTGTGGCCCTTACATCTTCTTTTTAAGCACACCAATTTCTTTCCAAACATTTCCGTCCATATCTACTTCAAAGCAAATCAAATCATTCTTAGAACCAACTCTATTCTTTACAATTCTTAATCCAACATAGTTTTTATCATATCTTAAATCATGTTCTATTGGCTCTCCCCAAGTATCATCCTCACAGACATATACATAATTTTGCTTATCATCTGCTGATAAATGCTTCCACATTTGCATTTGGTCAGTAACATGCATCATTCTCTTTGAACTTGCAATCTCCTGAGAATTTAAGTTTTCAATAGGGATATCATGCGCCGAATCTGTAAGCTGGAAGGTGCAAATACAATACATTTTTGTTTCATGGATCCACTCTGTAATTTTTGTAGCAGTTGCGGCTAACTTGGCAAAGTCCTCAAGCCCAGAGCATTTAAGTGTATCGTATGCTACACCATCACATTTGTAAATTGTATTGGCTTTTTTAATTTCCATTTCAAGCACTTCATCTTCATAGCAAGAGCCGATATTCTTGAACAAGAATTTGCCACTACTTTCAGATTCAACCCATTGCATAATTCGTTGCACCTTACGATATTCAGAAGAAGTTTCATAAATTCTTTTTTTATAAGATTCTTCATCTTCTGTGTACACGCCATTATCATCCATCTGTCTATAGATGTACTTTCCGTTATCATCTTTATATGATCCGAGTGCAATTTCTCTTTCTGGTTTATAAATATCTTTAATTCCATGTAGCTCTTGAATCTCTGGAGAATTAATGCATGTAACTAAGAAGTTCAATTTAATGCTATCCGCTGACATTTCGTTTGCAAGCAATAGAATTTTTTGCTTTTGAACAAGGACTAAATATGCAATAAGATAAACGAGATTTCTGCCCTTACCGCTATTGCTCAAAGCTCCTGTCATCAAAACGTTTCCGGGAAGCAATCCTCTATAATACTTCTGAAGATATGGCCATGGCCCAGCAACGCCCATAGATGGCATGCATAGAAATTGATCAATACATGAAACTGCGTTCTCTGTAAGAACAACAGGTTCATCAATTGCTTGTACTTTATTAGCTACCTTATCAATTCGGCCACGAACAATTCTACAAATATCATCTGGCGTTAATGAATTGAAACTCTTAATTGCCAGAATTTTTGATACATCATATCCAGTTTCATTAAAAGCTCTTAGCAATGAAAACTTTTTAAATATTGAAAGATAATTCTTAATATCATGAGGATCGCTCATTGCCATTAATTCTTTAATTGTCTTATATCCACCATACTGTCTATATTGTTTAAAACGCTCTTTAGACATGCTACAGAACGTATTAATTTTCAATTCGGTAAAATCTTCAGAATATGAAACATAATAATCAGAAAATAACTGATAAAAAAACTCACATGCCTTGTCCGAAAAATCATATTTTGGGACAATTGAGGTTCCATATGTTAGATATAATGTTGGCTCTTTATAAAATGATCCAACTACCAGCATTTCGGACTGGCTATTAGTTAATTCAAGTTCCATATTTTCACTTCCTATCAAATTAAGTCTTCCAAAAGATCGCTAATGTCCCCTAGTCCATCATTCTGTTCAACTGCTTTAATTTTGCTATAATCAATGTTTACACTCTTTTTAACGCGACTTTGTTTCTCTTTCTCTTCTGCTTCTTTCTTTGCTTTTTCCTTGGCTTTTGAATATTTCACATAATTGCTCATTAAAATAGCAAGATCATAGTTAACTCTGACCTCTCCGTCAATAACCTTTCCATGATGCTTGTTCCATGCATTTGTTTTGTCTAGATCTTTCTGATAGTCCTTCCACATATCAAACAATGTTTCTAATTCAATTGGCTTGCACCGTCTTCCATTATATTTCCCAGATTGAATATCTGCAATAATTGACCAAAAACGACGACTTAATGCCCCAACATCATAATGTACAATCAAATACTCATTGAATTCGTCTTGCACAAAACGATGCATTAATTTCTTTTTTGCTTCTGATTCTAGTTGATCTAAATTCTGTAAGGCATCTGAATAAATGGACGAGTACCTGTTGTTTTTTAGTACTCGCCCATTACACATTGTTTTAAAACATTCAGTATGATAGCTTTTCTGTTTGTAAGAAACCATATGCATATCATTCTTTGTTAAAACAATATCTTCCCCACAGAACGCGCATTTTCTAATTAAAGTGGCGCTCATTGTTATGTCTCCTTACTGTGAAACTACTTCAAGAATCTGGTTTAGAATAGCAATATCTGTAACCTTACTAATTACTACAGGAAGTCCTTTCTCTTTTAGAGCGGCTTTCATGTCGCTCTTAGCTACTGGGTCTAGTTTACCAATAATAGCCTTAATCTTAGCTTGAAGTGCAGTTACATCACTAGAAGCATCTTTTGCATCAGTTTTCTGCTTAATCTTTTCCATTTCCGACTTACTAAAAGATTTAGTTGCATTGCTCATAACTTCTGCACTATAAATTTCTTGCTCAGTTTCTACTGCTGTGTCTAGACTATTATGGAGAACAAACTTCTGTTTCCCCTTTGACTTATCAATAACAACTTGCCAATCAAGAAGCTGGGGATCAATTAAAGTTTCACCGGGATGTACACCAGTTCTATCCTTCTCAACATCCGCACAAATTTCACCATTCTCGTCCTTATAAAAACGGATTACAGTGTGCATATTATAATTTAGATCTGTCTTAAATCCTGCAGGAATCTTCTTGCCAGTTGCAACACTTGAAATCTTTCCATCAGAGTCCTTAATAGAAATCTTCTCGTCTTCTTCTCGACAGGTAATAATGCTATGTACGCCAGTACCTAGAAGGGATAGACAAAGGTTAGCTCCCTTATACTTGAGAGAGCCCCAATCTTTAATTTCTAATGATGCACCCTCAATAGCTACTAGCTTCTCGTCACCAACAAGATCTTTATTATTTGCCTTAACTCTTGCGCGTTTCTTAGAAAACTCAAGTAGCCCCTGTTGCGCTGCAGTATAAAGAACACTGACACCATCAACTACAATGGCATCTGCTCTGAATGGATTGCCTTGTGCGTCTGTTACAATCTCATCAGTTTCCATGCCATCTTCATCAAGCTCATAAAAGTCTTCGTTATTTTTTACCTTATCAATATAATCTAGGACTTCTCCAAGGCTCTGTGAATAGACAATAAAAATATTGCCAAGATCCACCCCATTAGCTTCCATGGTGTCTAGATAATTGTCAATCGAACCACTCTCTGCGTCGATATATAAAACTTTCATAGGACTTCCATCTTCATTGTGCATATATGCCAACTGTGATGCAAACGTGCTCTTTCCAGTAAAAGGTTGCCCATAACAAATCATATGTAATTTCTTTTGTACTGTTGCTGCTTTTCTTGCTCTTGCCATTTATATCAATCTCCTTTATATATAATTTTATATTGCATAGAGGAGAAATTAATCTCCTCTAAACGCATTTGCTTACCATGGCTCATCTTCATCGTCCGATGCATCGTCTCCCCAATCATCATCCACATTGGATGCTGGCTCTGTCTTCCCAGTGAAATCCTGTTCTGCTTTCTTTGATGCATTTACCTTCTTAATTGCCTCATCAATTGCCTTTTCAGTATATGTGTCTTTATCAATAGTTGATGGCTTTGCACCTGTAATAATAAGCTCTCGATGAGTCTGTGCAAAAACTCTCTTATTGTCCATATCATTAGATTCGCCCCAGCAATCATCATCTTCCTCATCATTCACGTCCTCAACATTATTAACAACATTGATATGCCCATGAACCTGAATGGAATTATAGGGCTTTAGCCCACTGCGCATCTGCTTTGCGAGCTTTGCATCTTCAATAATAAACTCAGCAGATTCAATAGAGTTATAATTCACAATCTTTGCATCAACTACGAATCGACCAGTTGGCTTGTCGTTTTCTCTTTCCTGATCAATTCCAACAAAAATAATCGTCTGCGTAAAATCATGAGCTGGAGCATAATCCTCCGCCTCAAAGTCAACATCCTTCTGGCATAGAGAAACCTGTGTTGGAACAAACTTTGTGGTACGAGAGACTTCTCCATCTTTGTTAGTATAACTGCCAAATTCTAGATTTCCTTTAACAAAAACAGAATCACCGTCATGAAGATTTTCATTAATATATTCACATGCATCATATTCTGTTTTATAATGATTGTCATTCTTGAGCTTTCCATTCTCTCCCGGAACTTTCTTAAGCCCAGTCAGTACACCAATCATACGATATCCCTCTGGTGCATTCTTAATTCTATCATTCCAAGCAATTGCCTTTACTTCTGTCTTACCATCTTCATTCTTCTTGCTAAAATATACCTTATCGCGTGGCATACCATTAAGCGAGGGATAAATTGTCTTCTTGTCCTCATATTCTACGCCAAAGTTAACCATACGGAAATCCTTGCCTGTCTTGGTCTTCTTTTCGGTATAGAAGTTATCCTTCTCTACTCCGCTTACAATTCCTCTAACCTGAAAAGTTCCCTTGGTTTGTGGAAGTTCAAAGATTTTGTTTGCCATATCTTATTAGTCTCCTTTTCCTATAATTTTGTATTGTTTAATAAAATAAAAATTAATACCTATAATATCTTTCATCCATGACCACATTGTAATATGTGTATTTATCTAAAATGTCTTTCCCTATATTCAACATATAATTTTCGTGTTCACAGCATGGACATTTCGCTTGTATATATAAATACTCAATATAATTATTTCGTTCATCAACCTGAAAAATTGTTCCACATTTCTGGCATTGAACATTGACGCTCTCTGATTTCATTCATCATTCATCCCCCTTTCTTAACAATTGAAAAGACTATAATTTTGTATTACATCTCATTACGATTGCATTATACCATAATAATTGTGTCTTGTCAAGTTTTTTTATCAGAGAGCAAAAAATTTTATATTTCGATTTTAATTTGCATGAACTCCCCGTTGATCATTGCACAATTTCCATTTAACTCAATATTCGTAATTTCATTGTTCCATAAAAATATTTCATTATCTTTCAATTTAACACCAATCCTTTCTCCATCATCAATAATATGGAAAATTCCCCTAATTTTTTGATTTCCATACCAATCATGATGTATTGTGATTTCCCCATTCTTGCCATTTAGATTATGTAAGTCATTTACAATTTTCTTTTCCATAAAATTATGTCTCCCCTTTTGTAATGTAAAATAATTTACCTTTGCTTCTCTCTTATACAAAAATTATACAATAAAAACATATGTTCGGCAACTGTTTTTTGCAATTATAATTTTGTATTGTTAATTAAGATTATAGACCGCACCATTACGGCCTATACAAAATCTATAAATTTATTAGCAATAACATCAACATATGAATTTAACTTATATCCATATTGTTGCGCCAATGCTTTGCCTTCTTCTGTATATAAAAATTCTCTTAATCCAAGATTGTTTTTTTCCATTGCATTTTTAATTTTATACAATAGCCCAGATGCAGCAAGTGCCTTCATTGTCAGCAATGGCATATCTACATGTTTTCTATATGTTTGAACTCTTCTATATACCCAGCGGAAAAATTTATCGTCTGAGTCTACTGTATATGCATTATCCATTTCTTTATAGAGACAGTCATCTCCGATTAGCTTCTTAACCCTAATAGTTGTTCCATAACACATATATTCTTTTTCTGAAAATGCCTTGTCTAAATAATTATATAATTTTGATGATAATTTAACTTTTCGTCCATCATTAAAACATATATATTTTTTATCTTCGCTAATCATACTTCTATTAAGAGCAACAATATCTTCCATACTTTTGCCGCTAATACCTTCCCATAGCAATTCTAAAAGCGCTTTATCTGTATAGTTATACAACTCGTCTTCTATATCATCAAGCTGTTCCCTTGTTAAGAATTTTTGATTTAATGTGTCAGTATCAAGGCATTGAAGCAGCATAGCTTTATTTATATCTGCATAATTATTTTTCTTACAAAAACCATGATGCATACAGAAAATAGAATAGCTTTTCAAATATACATTGTAATTTTCAAGCACATGCACAGATTTTGCATCAAACTCTTTATACATCGCTAATATTTCTTTTCTTGAAAAGCTATTACAATCTTTCCCTTTTTGTTGTTCGTATTTATATGTTTTGTTAAACATTCCTGTTAATGAAGTCTCTGCTACAATTCTACTTCTTTTATAATCGTTTATAAATTGTATCTTTACCTCCTCATTATAAAACACATGATCACCCCTTGTGAATTTCTCGTTTCTTTTATTGTACAGTACAAAATTATAATTGTCAAATTAAGTTGTCAAGAATATTTGTTGCTTTTCTCTTTGCATCAACATCAATCTCTGTATAAATTTTAGTTGTTGCAATATTTGCATGGCCCAATTGATTTGCAACCAAATAAATATCTCCAGTTTTTTTATACAAATTGGTTGCACATGTCGCTCTTAATTTATGTGGAGTAATATGCTTATTCATTCCTTTTGTATATTTTGCCATCAAATCTTCTATTGCCGATACACTTAGTCTATTTTTCTTTTGGGAAATAAACAAAGCATCTGTTTCGACATCTGGAAAATACTTATTTCTATCTTCAATCCATGCAATAATTCTTTCTTTTAAGTTATTACCAAAATAAATTATTCTATTCTTATTTCCTTTTTCAACAACTTGAATAGTAGACTCTTGGAAATCAATGTCAGAAATATTTATTTGTGCAATCGCAGATACACGCAGCCCTGTTGAAATTCCAAGAGAGAATATACACAAATCTCTATTAATAAGCTTATGATATTGATTCTGTTCAATATTTTTAATACATTGCTGAATTTCGTCTTCTGTCAGATAAATAACTTTTTTCTCTTGTTTGCATGATGGCCTAAATGTTTGATCCATTGGGTTCTCTTCAATCAATCCATTTGACTTTAAATAAATAAAGAATGTATTCAAAGCAGACCATCTTGTTGCTCTAATGCCGTTTCCAGTTCTTTGTATATTTTTATCTTTATTTGTTTTATATCTTAGAGATGACATGTACATATTAATTGTTGCAGAAGTTACATTTTGATAAAAATTCTCATCATAGCTTCCTTTAGTACAATAATTCATAAAATTAATAATATAATTAATATATACTTTAATTGTTGAATACGATCTATCTGCTGCTTCCAAATAATAATAAAAATCACAAAGAACTTTAGGCAAATCGTTTAATTTCTCTTGCACTTTACTTAATTCAATAACTTCTTTTTCTAATCTTCCGCTGCCATCATTCATAATAAATTACCTCCCATGGATTTTTTTATGTCTCCATTTAAAAAACACAACAGATGAAAGAATCCATCCACAAAGATTGTTTGGAAACACAAGAATAGTAGAAAACAACATGGCAAAAATATAACAAGCCCATGCTTCCATAATCCCATCAATATATTTAGGATCTCTCAATTCTGTATCTTCATCTTGTTCGTTTTCCATTTCAATTGACATTGTTGTATAATCTTTAATTGCAACTTTTTTAATATAAAATCGCAACATAGCATGTCCAATGCGCAACTCCATACCGTCATAGTTTGTTTCAGGAGCAACAATTACAAAGACATACTTTTCATCACCATCCAAATCCCAGCCAATATATTTTGCATTTCTATTTCCACCATTTTTTTTATCTCCAAAGCTCGTCAATTTAACGTAATCTCCACATTTACATTCTTTTCCGTTCAACCAGAAACTAATGTCTTTATACATTTAAAATTTTCCTCCTACTCCTGTAATGAAATAAATGGTTCCTTCTGCATTTTTATCCATATATTTATCATAGTACTCTTGCAATAGTCCTTTTAAGCCTTCAATCCTCTCATCTTCATCGTCTGCATTTCCATCTGCAATTATATTTATATCTTTTGCAATAGTAGTATTTCCATATAGGCACCCAACTGCTATAATATAATCACTTTCATACATTATTTGCATTTTAACAATAATATGATATTGTGTTGTTTCTGGTTGCCCAATTGAAGGATCAGAAGTAAACACTATTTTCTCTCCACATTCTAGTTCATCAACATACGCTGCAATTTCATCAAATGTTGTTCTTACGAGGGCAATTCCATTATTCATAAAATATCACTCCATTTATACTTTATTTTAATATTATAACCATATTTTTCATTCATAATTTGACTATAATGTTTCCAGAAAAAATTGTGATCCATACAACAAAAACATGTGTGCATAACTTCATGGGCCACTACATCTTTTATACTTTTTTCTTTCCCTCTTGTAGTTTTATAAGACAAATGAATCTCATATGTATCTAAATTTCTATAACAAATACCCGCCCGTTGTTCTATGTTATAATCAATAACAATTTGCCGATTAATTTTTTTAGAAATTGGAATATCTGCTTTAGTTGCATCTTCTATCACTTCTTCTAAAATTTTATTTAAATTCAACTCACACACCTCTTTCTATTGTATACTTGCTTTCAAAATTATAATACTGCAATAATTTTGTTTTGTCAAGTATTTTACGGAGTTTTAATTACTTTCCATACAGGCGCGGATTTAGTTCCACCAACTCGCTCAACAAAGCCAAACATCGAGAGCAAAATCTCCTCGATATCTGTTTCTTTTAGATCCATCTTCCGAGGGCTTTGCGGATAATTGCAAATAAATTCTCCATTATTTTCCATTACTAGTTTAATTTGATTCAATGTTTCAAAGAGCATTAGCAAAGAGCTCTGCACATTAAGTACATTAGAGGCGAATACAATATCATACTGTCTATTCAGTGCAAATTTATCGAGTAGTACATCTCCATTGCCAACCCATAGATCATATGCTACCACATCAAATCCTTTGCTTAGAAGATATTTTGTACTAGTAGCTCCCTTCCCCGCACCAAAGTCGAGAATTGTTTTACTCTTATTCACATTACTTTCCACCCAAAGAGGAACTACTGCACGAATCTTTCCATCCTTAATAGCCGAAGCGCCTGCACTCCGACTAGTTGCCTTTGCAATTTTGATTTCCTGAGCTGTCATGCTTTAATGTCCTTTCTATTACAAAGTTAATTAAAAAGAGACCTGTTAATTAGCAAGTCTCTTTTTATAGCTCTTAAACATTAAGCGCAATAGTTTCTGTCATAATTACATGAGTCCCTGTAAGATTAAAATTGTATCTATGATACATTGCTCCCGGAGCGATAGCATAATCTGGCTCTTCATATACATTAAACAAATCACACTTCTGTTCAAAAGTCATTTCTCTAAAGTCCCAAATTTCTTCATCGCTTTCAAGTTCATACAGGAAAATACGATCTGCAGATTCGTCCCAACCACAAAGAGGGGATGTGTAAATATGTTTCATAATTAATCTCCTTTGTTATTTTACAAGTTTAACTCCAGATGACAATTTATAAGTACTTTCTTTTTTCTTCTTGGGAATTAAGATTGTGTCTTGCCCTGATACAAATTTGATATCCCCTCTGTATGATGTCAATTCTTTTGTAAGTTTAATAATGCGAGATGTTTGTGCTGCATTCAGGTCTGCCATACCAATTATATGATACAAATCAGCTTTCACAAACTTGTCCATTTCGCTAAGTGCTGTTCTGCAAGACAAAATTGATTCATTAAGATCTTTTATTGTCATCTTACTTATATCACGTGCATTTAAATTATACTTCGACAAGGCAGTTTCACACTGCTCTATCTGCTTAGAAAGATTTTCTACTATGATTTGATATTCTGAGTACTTCATCATCAATTTTCTTTCTTATTCCCAAATCACTTTCTGTTTAAGACAGCCTGCATAAACATCTGGATAACTTACTTCTTCAATATTAGGATTGTCTTTCCCTTTAAAATTATTCCAATCGGATCTTCCAAATGTAGTATGACACACAGGGCAACAATAATTTGCCATATCAATCTGATAACTATAAAACAGGTCATCATCAGTCATGTCCATTCCATGAAACCAATTTTTACATTCTGGACACTGTACTGCAATATGCCGAATAGGAAGGGGTTCATATTCAACTCTTACATTAAAATTCATTACTTATGCCTCCAATTTTTAATTTTTATATTTGCGTATTCCACGATCTCACAATATTCTTTATTTGTAATTCTGTCATCAAATGCTGCACGTTCCTCAACGATTTCAGTCAATTCGTCAATGTCATTTGCATTGTCAATCAAATCAAAATATTCTTGCATTTATTTTTCACATCCTTTATTTCAATTTTTCATTCACATAAAATTCAGTGCCCTTATGATAGCACATCTGACATCCAAGACAACTTCTTGCCCCACAATTAACACTCACATTATTTCCTTTAATATATTCTTTGTCATATACAGTAAAGATATGGTCAACAAACCAAAATCTTTCCATATTAAGTTTCATTACCTCATTCATCTTTGGGCTGCTAACTACCAAAGAAAGATTATCAGGTTTTGCAATTTTTCTTTCATTGAACACCCTATCACAAATTGCATAATTCTTTGTCCAGAGACCAAATGAGGTATATGGATTTCTATTACAAATGTTTACATAATTAATCAACTGTGTCTCATTTTCAATATCTCCAAACGCCTCAAATCTATAAATCAGATCGTTTGTAACAGGGATTTCGTTCCCTTGCAGAATCTTGTTCTTAAGAATATGTCCATTCTCAATCAAATGTTCTTTTAGTGACTTTCGCATCTTCATATAAGTGCTTGCATAACAATGGCAGCACACTCCATCTTTATCCTTCTGTCTTGCAAGACAAAATTTATTATTTGCACAGCATGTCCCAATGCTCTTCATTCCATTTAATTTTCCAGAATGATTTGTTTCCCAAACGATTCCGTTCATCATGATATATCCTTCCTTCCTATTATACAATAATTTTGTATTCTGTCAATAAAAGAGGCATAGATTTCTCTACGCCTCTTTAAATTTATTTTATTTAATTTTACTTACTGCTTCTTCTCTTGTTTTTCCGAAATTTGCTTCCTGAAGAATGCCAAGATAAGGAATGAATACCCAAATGTCATCATTATAATCACACCATTCAAGAACTTTTTCTTTTAGAAAGTCTTCTACAGTTCCAACAAGTCCAAAACACACTTCCTTATCGGCAGTCCATACCTTACGAATTGTGCCATCGTAACCACGTTTCTTGAAAAATTTAAGTTCCATTTTTTAAGTCCTTTCAGAATTTCAAAGTGTTTTCTGCAATCTCCGAAAGCATATGTGTAAAGTCTTCAACAACTTTACTCAACAGATATACATCTACCCAATCACCTTCAGACGTTGTGATCATATACCATCCGTCACCTGAGTATTCTTCAATCCCATAAATGTCTCCATAATTGTAGCGCAAATATGTCATCAACATATTAAATTCATTTTCCGAATTTACCTTATACGCAATGTGAGTATACAACCCATCATCTCCATAAGGAATGGGAACAATAAAATGTTTTAGATTAATGCTCTTGAATGTGTTTGCTTCATAGACCATACAGTCGCTATAATTTGTAAATTCCTTTCCGTCAAGTGCTTGATATACGATTGTTTCCTTTTTAATTTTTTCCATTTACTTTGTCTCCTTATTCAGTTTAAATCCATCAAAATTGTCAATTTTATCATAGATATATGACCATCCTGATTCAATCATATAATCTGTAAACCAATGATTGTCACACATCTCTCGCAACTTTGCAATATTTTCTTCCGTTGCTGGATAGTCATGAAGTTCAAGTGCATTTGCAAGGTCATCTTCATTCCAACGAACTGTACCAAACCATTCATCTTTCATTTGTTTATCATCCTCTTAAAATTACATTTTTAATTTACTGCCGTACTGCTGTAATATTAATATCGTTTTTCTTTGCTTTATATTTTCTACTTGCCTTTGTTTTCGCTTTGTCCCATGCTTCGTCAAGGCAATTTGCCTGCACTTTAATATTTTCTCTAAACATAGGATCATAACAGTTACAAGTCAGAATGAATTCTTTCATAATTAAATCCTCCGCTTAATCGTCTCCATCACTATCATCCATCTGATTCCCGTTATACCATTCTCTCAAATAGCTAATATCGGTACAATCAACCTCCCAAGTGCCGTCCATAAATGTTCCATCATCAGGAATTGGGATAATACCTGCATCATCTTTTGCGATTTCAATTGCCTCATCAAGCGTGTTCGCGTCTACATTTACCGTTCCCATCATTGTCCAGCACACAGGGATCTTCCAAGTTTTCATTTTACATTTCCTCCTTTTTAATTTTTGCAAGCTCTTTATCCATTGCTTGATTCCACCGTCTATCATTAATTCTCTGCCAATTCCAATGAATTCTACAAAGCCTGTCCCAAGACATTCTGTCGCTGCCATAAAACACTTCCCATTTAAGTTGTTCACACAGCTCTGCAATTGTCATTTTCTTTTCTTCGTCTGTTTCCCAAAAATGCTTCCAATTCCATTGTGCAAGTTCATAAAACAAATCTTTACGAATTCGTTTAGGAAGTTTGAAGCAGTAAATACAAATTGCTTCAAACATTTTCGGATACTTGTCCAAAACCTTTTGCTGGTCTTTCAGCAACACAAATTCATTCACGAGATTGTAATACTTTTTACGAGTCATTTAATTTTCCTCTTCCAAAATCCAATCATATCCAAGCCATTTAACTTCATCGTCAGAAAAACCGATCGCATACACATCTCTACGAGCAATTTCAAGCTCTACCCTTCCATTGTCTGTACAACAATCAATGGCATTTTGGAGCAATTCCATGGCTCTTCTATGTGTGATATATCCTGAATTATTTGTCTTGTCTGGAATGATTTCATTTCCATCCTCGTCTTCATCGCCTTCAACCCACCAAGACTCCCACATATTATAGGTCTCACTTAGACGTTCCATCATAAACTCTTCACAGCAAGAATCTTCAACATATGCTCTATAATCAGGATCTTCAATTTCTTCTGTGCTATGCCATTCATAATAATATCCATCCAGCATATCAAGAATCTCTTTTTCGAGATATTTATATGCATCATCCCATTTAATGCACAATTCTCTTTCAAAACAATTTACAAAATATCTTGTAATCATATTATTTGCTCCTTTCACTTTTAATAAAAGCTTTCTTTGCTTCTACATCCAACAGTTCACCACATGGCTTATATGGATCGTGTTTAATGCACTCAACATCTTTAAGCATTAGTTCAAACGATTCGCTGTGGCTTTTCCCTTGCTTCATCCAGAAGTTGTAACACTCTTGCGAGAATTGATTTAATATTTCCATTGTGTTTTCTTTACTCAACATTTATTAATCTCCTTTCTATTTTATAAAAGGGGCTTTGTTCAAGCCCCTTTAAGAATAATTTTGTATTGTTTACCAGCTACTCACGTAATAAATAGCTTGCGTTTCAAAGTCAGTGGTGGCAAGAACATTTTCAAGAATCTTAATGGAGTCAACAATGTCGTTTACATAATACTCGTCGTAATCACACCCTCCAAAAAAGAATCCATCACAACAAGGAAGCAACTCCTCTGCAACACTTGAGTCAATTACCACTTTGCCATCTTCATAAATCGGCTCCCAACCATTAGGAGTCCCCTTATCTCCATTATGCACCTTCCCATACATCATTGTGCAAGAATCAAGCACTGTTTTACAGATACCGAGAAGGTTTTCAAGAATCTCCTTTGTACACTCATGATGATAATCACAATCATCCTCTCCATCCTGAACGTTTTCAACGAAGAATGCATGAATCTGATTTGCTTTTCTCCAATAGCCAACCTGCTCCATGATCCTATCGTATCCATATTTATGCTCTGCGTCCCAAGCAGAATAACGTTTCTTGTAGAAAGGTTTATAAAATTCAATTACATCCTTGCTCGGAAGCTCGCTTTCATCAATATTGCACCATTCCTTAAGTGTGCAGTCTGCATATTTACTTCCTTCTTTCTTTGCTTTCATCCAATCAAAATAATTTTCAATTGCACTTACCTCGCTTGCAGTAGTGCTTTTGTAACGAGGCATCCTATTAAGATACTGGTCAAGTCCCATTTTTAAATCCTCCTTTTATTTTAACCGAAATAAGTACCAACAATATGACAAATATGTTTTCTATAGTTGAAATCATCAGGAAAATATTTATTGAACTTATTTCTAAATTCGCTTTCAAGTTCTTCTATATTTGCATATGCAGCTTTGAACAAAGTGCCATAATTTTGGGTCGGCACATAATAGATCGTATCGTCATTATATGCTTCACTGGAATTATAATCGTCGCTTCCATTGTCATCAATTACCATTGCTTCGCCAGTAAATCCACTGATATACTCTACGACTCCTTCCTCGTACAATGCATCATTAAAGCTATATTCGTCATCATTATATTTCTCTTCTGTGTATTCTCTATAATAATTTGAACAAATAGTTTTCAACATCTCCCTTGTCATTACAAGACCGTAATCATTAATTGCATAATCTCTCATACTCATAATAAAATCCTCCTTTAATATTTTGTTTCTCTTTCATTCATCAGCCAGCCAACGCCTTTGCTGTGCTGTTCGTCAAACCAATGCCAAATTTCTTCTCTGTGAGTTCCTTTACTCCAATTCCGCCAATCAATGTCGATACATTCATTCTCGTCAATAGGAACATCTTCAAGTTCATCCCAAAGCTTTTCAATCTCTACATCTTTCATTTTCCAAATCCTCATTTAAACCAATCGCATGCATCACTACACATCCAATAATATAAATCATCAACAATTTTAAATTTAGAAATATCTACATCAATGCCTCCGTAAGATACACTAACAATTGGATCGTCAAAAGAAATAGCAACATCAATATCATCGCTTTCGCAAGCTGCAAGAAAACAAGATGCCGTATCAAATTCTCTTGTAATAACGACCCCATCTACATTTTCAGTTTTAATAATAAATTTAAACATTTTCAAATCCTTCTTTAATGTTGTATCGTCTTAAATACATCCACCACAACATCCCCACTCAACATTGTCATTAAACACTTTATCAATTTCTGCTGCATATTTGCGGAACTGTTCGGGAATTCTCTCTACATCAATTTGCCATTCACCTTGCCATGACCCATCATAATTTGGCATTAGACTGCCACCGCTGCTCCAAAACGGATTGTATTTCGATTCATCTTTAGAATTGAAACCATAACCAAATGTAATTTCCTTTCCGTCAATCTCAAGTGTAAGTACACCGCTACACAGGTTTGGCCATCTCCCAGTGTAAGAAACAAAGTTTACATGATTAGTTTCATTATTGTTACGATTAATCAACATTTTATTCTCCTTTCAGCATCTGCTCAATCAGTTCCATTGCCTTATCGTCTTCCAGATAGAAACCGTCACTTCCAATCTGTGCCTGAAGATTACATGCCAACTGCATAAATCTCCAATCTGGAACCATGTGCCAGTATACCTTAAGCATCTCACAGAACTTGTCAATTCTCTTGGGGTCTCTCATTTTTGTTAGCTCCTTTCTTGTAAGGGCTGGAGCATTAAGCTCCAACCCCAACCTTTGCGTTAACTAGTTTGACGAACTCGTCCATCCATGCATGGCCATCCATGATCTTTCCCCATCGGTTCTCTTCATAGTTCGCAGTGTTTCTGTTCGGCGCGCTATGACCAATCATATCACTCATCGCATTCACAGCGCCCCATGCAGTTCCCTTAAACTTAGCAATATCAGGCATGAAGTAACAGACAGAGTAGTTGTCTTTGACTTTCTGAATGTTTGCTTTCTTGCGGTCAGAATCATTTTCCATTACAGGAAACATCTGGTCAAGGATTTCATTGATCTGCTCAAAGTCGAGCTTGATATTTGCAAGCCTATCTGCCTCTTCGTCAAGTGCATCCATATAAAGATTTGCCATACCAAGGCAATGTCTCGCTTCTGCAAGCTTCTCGTCGAGATTTCCAACATGCTTTGTGCTCCAAGAACGCTGAGCAGTGTTGAGTGCAAGTGAGAGAGTATTATTGCAAACGACTCGAATCGGAGTCATGCAAATCTTGATTGCTCCAGTTCCGTCATGAGAATTAGAGAACACCATATAAGGCTCCACATCATCATCAAGCACTTTCTTAGTCGGCATCTTTGCAAGCAGCCAAACTCTTTTGCCTCCGTTGAGAGAACCTGCGGTTTCATAGCGAACAATTCCATCTTCCGTTTCACCAACAATTGCATCAGTGAAGGAAAATGCGTCTGCATTCTGTACAATTTTATATCTATTCGTTACAATGCCAAGCACAGTTTTATCATCGCTTCTGATGTTTGCCTTGTAGTTCTTGATTTCCGTTCCATCATCCATAAAGACAGGAGTCTGTTCAACAGTCCAATCAAGCCCTGCCAGTTTGAGCGCTTCTGCACTGTTGGGAGCATCCGCAAGGATTTTGCATCTATCCTGCGTCTCCATATAATGCCAAGGTTTCTCGCGTACACTAAACATGCTATCGTTCATTTCAATGCAATGAGCCATAATTCTTATCTCCTTTAACAATACATAGTTTTTCTTGCTTTTCTTTTTGCCTTAATAACCTCACGCTGTTTCCACCACGAATGGTCTTCATATTTTACTAAGTGCCAACAGTTTTTTTCAAGCATTCTTTTGTTTTGACTTGCTTTACCGTCATTCCCTTTCTATGCCTTCTGCAATAAGCACACACATTATCGCTTTCTGCACCATACATGCATTCCATTATTTACCTCCTTTCTAAACAATAATTTTGTGTTGTATTTTTAATAATCACATTGTGTTTTATAATCAGGATTATTTAACATTTGCTTTACTGTTTCAATCCCTACGCTTGTAATGTCCTTATAACTATATTTGTCATTAGTAATAACTGTAACGCTACCAACAACATTCTGAGATTTCATAATCATCAAACAGGAATCCCTTGCCTGTTTGGAATTGGAACACTTTGTTACACTCTGTTCCAGTTAAGGCATCCCAATCAAATGGAATTTCTGCTCCGTTAATCTCAAAGCCAAATCCACCGATTGATACAGCCTTCGCTTCCTTATTTGAAATTGGAATATATTTTCCATTTATCTTTTGTAATATTCGGAACTCAACTAACATTGATATTTCCATTTTATCACTCCCCCTATAATTTTGTATTGTTTATTGTTTTTGCATTAATTTGCCCTGTTATATGTGCATTTTTTGATAGCGACTTCCTTTACAGGGCAAATTATACTGCCCAGAATTTAACTTATGTTTTTCATTTTATATATGCCTTAAATAATGCCACACGCACTTGCTATCATTGCAATAATTGCAAGGAACAAGATGCCTCCGAGCAAGCTACCGATACCAGATTTGGTAGCATCTTTTCCAAAAAGCAGTACACAAACAATGATGATTAGCAGGATAACAATCATTGATTTTACCTCCCTTTTTATTAATAATATTTGTATGCATCTTTGTCAACACTTACGTCAATGACATCTCCATATGTGATGTCAGGATTTGCCATCAAAAATCTGCCAATTGCTTCTTCCATTGAGTATGCATCTGTATCGTACCATTCTGTGGTTCCGTTGATGTTAACGTACTCGATAAGATAATAGCCATAATTGTATTCTGGCTCATCACGAGTAGCGTTTTCAAAATATTTGTCAATGTCAAACAGAGAATCATATCGCACAGGTGCTTCCACATAATCGAATTTGTCATTCTCCGTTGTGCGCTCAAGGATTTTACATGCCTCCTTAATGCTTCTTTCCATTTCAGAAAGAATGACATATTCACTTTTTGTATGTGCTTTGTAATAACCACAAGAAAGATTCACTGCTGCACAACCAAGAGCGGGAGCAACTTCACAGATATCAGAATAAGATCCATACGCTGTTTTATAAAATTCCTTTGTAATAAAGTCCTCGAACTCATCATTCGCACAGGAATAAAACACTGCATCATTTGCGTTGGCACGATCAAATTCAATAATGTAATTGAACTCAAGACTTCTTGCCAGCTCAGAGTCTGCAAACTTACTTGAGCCTACGCAACCAACCTCTTCGTCCTCACAGAACAGAACAGAGCAGTTAAACTTTTCAAGAATCTTGAAAATCATATAGACACCGCATCTATCGTCGCCTCCGATTCCGTTAGGGCTTGAAACTTTATTGCTCTTCTTGCTATACATGAACATATTGGGAAGCTTTTCATGCACGGTATCAAGATGTGCAACCAAAAGCACAGGAAATTTCCCTTGTGCATATACATATCCATCTCTATTAAGAACTGTTCCATGAGTCTTTTGCAGCTTCTGTCTCACATGATTCTTTAGACTTGCTTGAGACATCTTGCAAATTTTTTCAAACTCTTTATTCATAATTGATTTTACCTCCATTAAACCGCTTCATCAATTTCTGTTTCATTCTCAAGAATTTCTCTCAGGCAATCTTCACAGTACATTTTGCCTTTGTGTTCTCTCAAATTGTTGTTTCTAAAACATTCTCCACACTCTTCACAGCAACTATAATAATAATCACAGCAATCATCGCACACATATTCATCCTGAGATTCAATATAGTTCATACACTCTCTTTGATGAAATTCTCCACATTCCGCGCAATACTCATAAAATTCGTCTCTGCAATCTTCACAGACACAAATTTCATAGCCTCTTGAATTATGAACATACGTCCCTTCGCCAACGTAATATTCCCCACAGTCATCGCAATAGAAAACACAATCCCTACAATAAGGTTCTCCGTCAATATAGATGGCATCATCTTCATCGACATATTCGCCACATGCAGCACATTTAACTCCGTGATGGCAGCAAGAAATATTGTCTTCGCAATCATGCTCATAACCACATTCAATGCAAATTGGTGCATGTCCAACAGTAATGCAATTCTCGTTGTCGTTTCCTTTAGGGCGGCTAAGAGTGCAATTTTCAAAGTTGTCGTAATCTCTATAATGAGTACCTTCAGACTCAATATATTTGCCTGCTTCGTTAGTTCCCTTGCTTACAGTCCAGAAGTTCGGGAAATCAAAAATTTCAGACATGATTTTCTGAACAATTGCTCTGAAAGCGGTGTAGCCGGTGCTGCATCCATCATTGTCTTGCGGATAAAGTCTGCCCTGAATTAGTTTGTCTTCTCCCCAGTGATACATCTGACGGTTAATCTTTGGTTCATTCCAGAAATCGTTTCCATCATAAGATGCATCCACAGTGTAAAACACCATAGAAGGAGAATCGAGCATATAACTAATAGTACCAGAAGAATACATTCCCTGATAACTATTAGGCATGCCTCTTTTGTTTTGCTTATCAATTGTATGACAGCTTGCCCAGCTATTGCCAAAGCTCATTGTGAGATAATCAAGAGGATTCACAGAAAGAATAGTATGCCTTGTAATCTTGAGCGGATTGAGCGCGTCAGCATACTTTGCAAATTCCCTATTGTACTCAGGATGCTTGCTAACACCAATGTAAGCAAGAAGCTTATTGATAACACGACTCGTCTTCTGCCCATCATGTGCATGAATTTCAGGACAAATTTCGTTTAGCTCATCAGCAAGTTCGCTATCAACATACTGAAAAGTATAGGTTGGAATTTTAATCAAGAAATCAAAAATCTTTGTTGGGTATTTCTGCCCGTACAGTGAAGCTTCTTTCTTCATGTTTTCGGGCATAAAATTCTTTTCTTTTACATATTCGACCACATCACCATCAATCACCCATGACTTGAATCTCTCCAATGCATTACGATCAGTTACACGTTCAAAATCATGGCTAAATACAATCATGAATTTGCCTTCCAGATAGTTCGGATGCTTCTTAAATGCGGCAATCAGGTCTTTCTTGTTGTTTGCCCATGTGTCAATGATTTTGTTCAGTGCCCTGTCCGTATACTCATAATCATATTCATCAAGCAAGTGCTTCATCTGGTCAAGAAGAGTTTTTCTCTCTTCTTCAGTAATGATATTACTTACATCCATTTCGTTTTCTCCTTCCTTTTCCTCCAGCAGATCAAAATAGTTTGCATTTACCCAATAGCCTTCGCCGTTTCTTCCTTTAACAAAAATGTTTTTGTCAGTATATTTACTAATCTCTACAATACGCCCCCTCCAACCGTTTGTTGTAATGCCATAAGGAGCACCGCGCTGTGCAATTACTCTATCACCAATTTTAAATTTCATTTTCTATTGTCTCCTTTATCCGACCAATGCGCTGTAGCATCTGTCAAATCTTTCTTTATAACTATTAAGCTCTTCCTGAAGCTCTCTGTTTTTGAACTGGAGCATTGCCTTTTCCGTTTCAAGCTCGTCATTTCTCATCATGGCAGCATCGTAATCTTCTCTTGACACACCGTTCCGTTTCATTTCAATGATACTTGCGGAAATAGCGGCTGCATTATAGCCCATTTCAGAAATGTAACAGAACTGCTTTCCATTTCCTGTGTGATTGTGTGGAGCTCCACCACAAGTTTTCTGTCTTCCAGCAATCTGATTAGTAAGAGACGCATAACCAATGCCATAATAATTAGCCGCCTCTCGCGCCGACTTGAACACTTCTCCAGTCGTAATACACATGACCGCCTTTCCTTTGTGGATGTCTTTGTTTTCAGGGGCGATGTCATATTTTGCGCGGTTGACAATAACGTTTCTTTCCATGATGTAAACTCCCTTTCTGCCTTATAAGGCTATAATTTTGTGATGTATTCCTATTTAAACTTCTTCAAATTCGTCACAATCAGCAACTTTTAAGCGCATTTTTCTTACTCCTCCACTTGTTCTATGATGTTGAGTTGTTTGAAAATGCACTCCAAATCTGCCTTTGGATATATATTTTTATACCAACTTATAGCACCTCGCTGCAAGTAGTAAGTTAAGGCACAGTTGATTAGCTGCGCCTCGTCTTTGTTAAGGTTGAGTTCCATTTTTCTTATTCCTCTGGATAAAGTTCTTCATCGAACAAAATGTAACCCAGAACCTGAAGAACAATGGGGGCGTCATCAGGGGCAATTCCGTTGTCAATCAAACACTGTTCTGCCTTGGAACGGTTGTTAATTGACATAACAATTTTAGCTAAGGCTTCTTCATATGACAATCCACATGCTGGGCAACTTTTGTTGCAACTTACGTATGGTTCATGTGTGCATTTTTCACACCATCTACTCATTTGCCTTACCTCCTTAATTCCAAAAGATGAATGCAAAAATGGAAAACAGTACAAAAAGCATGATAGATTGGATTAGGTCTTTTATGTTATTGTCCATTTGCTTTACTCCTTGTTCTCCAAAATCACATACAGAGCATGAGTTCTTTTTGGAAATGTGAACTTTTCAACTTTCGCTTCCCTATGTTCTGGACGGATATATCTTGTATCGCCAACGGCTTTGTCGCCAAGACATTTTCCGTTTTGCCAAAGCACGATCCTGTCGATATTGGTTCCAAGCGAATAGAACATGTTGAGAAATTCGATTAGGCTCATTTACCTTACCTCACTCTCACACAAAGTTCGTTGTCATAGAAGCCAAAGGCAACAACTTCCTTTCCATAGACATCCCTATAAGACAAAGCAGCCTCAACTTTGTCTTTAACAATCGGTTTAAGATTGTCGTCATTGACAACCAGAATTCCATTCCAATTGTCATAGAGATCCACAAAATCACGCAGTTTCATTTATCTTCCTCCTTGTTCTGTTCTGCATTGTACATTCTTGCAAAAGATGAACAATGCATAATCGGGAATGGTGTGGCACAGCCTATACTGTCTCCTGTTCCATCTGCCCAATATGGACAGTTGGCACAATCTGGAGTTAAATACCCTTCAAAACAATTTCTCATTCGCCTTGCCTCCTTAATAAATTTCTCTCATTTTTTCCATTTGTTCCTCCGTAAAGATACGGCGAAGCCCTGCATATTCCTCACCACAAGCAAGGAAAGTTTCTCTTGCAGAGATACTGTCGGTGCTACAACCGAACTCAGAACAGAAATCGCTAAAACTGTCGTAGCTATATTTCTCTACGCAAGCAAGGATGTCATACTCGGTTGGAATTGCGTTTGCCTTGAGTTTTTTGAGTTCACGCAACACATTGGTTCTTTCGTGCATCCTAAGCACATCATAGTGTGCCTTGTATTTCTTACACGCAATGTTATCAGCAGTCATTTCGCTTACCTCTGTGTTGCGCAGGCTGTCCCAGAAGTAGCTTGTGTATTTGCCTTTGGGAGTTGTGATGGTAAACAGATATTTGTTATGCGGCTTAGTTTCGCTCAACCAGTGAGGTGGAACCTCTTTTCCAATGAATCTGATTTCCATTGTGGCGTTACAGTCAATCAAAAACTGTTTTGCTTGGGCTTCATATTCAGTCATTTACAAAACCTCCATTTCCCTTAATACCGCTTTTGCGGCAGTAGTGATATGGTCATCGTGACAGTTGTATTTATCATACCAGTCACAAACAGTTTCGCTTGGGATAGTTGCATGAATGCAATCCCATGCAAGTCTTGTTCCGAAGTCTTTATAGTTGCCAGTTGCCTTGAGCTTTTCAGCATACTCAGGCAAGTTGGTGATTTTACTGAAGCTCTCCCTTATGAAAGGGATTTCACTTTTGAGTTTCATTTATTTCCCTCCTTATGGGTTATTTTTTCAATCATATGAATAGCTTCCCTTTGAGATTCAATGATTTTCTTCATATCACCATTGACGAATTTGCTTAATTCTGCGAGTTGCTTTTCGTACACTTCATTTGTCATTGACATTCTTCCTTTCACTTAGTCAATGTAATACTCATCTACTTGACCAAAGCATTCAAAATAACCAACGTGCTCATTTGATGCATCAATGGAAATGTTTCCGTTGCAAACAGTAACACGCCAGCCAATAATAAAGCCAATAATAAGAGTGGCAGCAATGACGAGAATTTTCTTTGCAATTTTCATTTACATACCTCCTTTGTTTTTTGGGCAAAGCCCTTAATGATACCCGCGATGGATTTCCATCGTGGGCATGATAAAGGTTTCGCTTATTCAGTTTTCCATTCACCAACGAGATTTCCGTTGCTGTCAAAGAGACAGCCATATTTATATCCGCATGTGATTTTTGCCGGGATTGTGCGCAAGATTTTTTCAAGTTCATTTGCGAGTGCATAGTTGTCCATGAATGCATCTTTGCTTTCGCTTTTGAATGCATCATTGCTGGTGTAGATCTTTACTTCAAACATTATTTACTTTCCCTTCCTTTCCATTTCTACTGCAATATGCGACATTGCAATTGCGTTGGACAGCGAAATGATGATGCCGAGAACTGCGAAAAATGGAGTGATTGTTGCGCATCTCCATGCAAGCACCAATGTAAGAAGCACCGCAACACTTAATGCCGCGATGCACATGCATACGATTTTTTTCATTTGCCTTTTTCCTTTCTCTTACTTGTCGAGCCAATTAGCAATCAAGCTATGGCAGACATTATCCATCTGGATTTCGCTTGTGCAATGTTTTAAATTTGCCTTAATAGTTGTAGTAATTGGAATTTCAAAGTCCTCAAGAAGTTGAATTTTTTCTTTGTAGTAGTCTTCCATTTTTTATTTCCTTTCTGAGATTTAGTTTCCCTTTTGAATGACAGATATATAAATATTTTATTTGCCTTCTGAAATATAGATATAATATTTGTTTCCCTTGTTGGTTTTCCTTGCATTGTGGAAATATTTATTTTATAAATTATAAAAAAGCAATGTATAAAATATTAAAATCAAATTTTTGACTTTTGATATATAAATTACTTTATTTATAAATTGTTTTACCTTTTTGTCATAACTTTGCATATGTCTTAATGTGTATATATTATAGATGACATATACTTGTATATTGCGTGTTGCTTCTTTGTGCAATTTGTTTTTTGCTTTTTATAATTGATTTTGTGCTGTTATAGATTTATTTGTCTTGTTATGGATGATTTATCAAATGCATAATTCGCATTATTGTGTATATATAATCTTGTTTTCTCTTGTAAAATCAGAAGAATTGATTATATATATTCCATATGGGAATTGAACTTCTTTTGTGCGATAGAATGATGTAATAACATATATGTTTCGCTCATTCTTATCTCCGCTTGGGATATAAATCACATCTCCATTTTTGAGTTCTGCAACGAGCCATTGACTGAAATATGGGCAGAACACAGTTTCATGTTCAATTCTATATGAGACAACAATGTTGTTGTCGCTAAGATCTAATGGGTAGTCAATATACTTTTTTGTATATGGATTACGTAATAACATATTTTATTAACACCTCCTCATAATTATGTAATAGACATTTCGTAATCAAGCACTCACACCGCGTCAAGGTAGTCTATTGTTGTGAGTGTGTATTGGACTAATTGAATTAAAAAAAACATAACCAATTTAGCAAATTGATTATGCTCATCTTCACACATTGTCCAATACTTAAGTGATGTGTTTATTCTACACATCAAGCCTAAGAGCCTGAGCTGCTCTCACTCTTCGCTGACCACTATAAGCTGTTGTCATTGCTCTATGAATACTGTTCATAGTCAGATAATATAAAATTATCGGAAAAGATAAAGAGGAAGTCGTTGCTCATAAGTCCATCCAAGAGATGTAAGAAGCTCCCCGACCTCGTGCGTACTGACTGCATTGAACTCTCCCCTGACAGGCAGAGGATTGATGGGACATTTAATGCGACAGATGCACTTGTTATTATCATATCTCACAAGAAGAGTGAGCTTGATATCACGCTCTTGAGCATAACGCCTTTCTGCTTCGCGGAAGTGACGAGAATATTCAAGGTTGCCATCAACAATAAACTTGGAGCAATTAGCATTGAACCACTTGCTCAAGTTATCACGCTTTGTGAAAATCAAAGCATACTGATAAACGGGCTTATCATTTGCTCTGCCAAGCAGAGTGATAGCATCTTTGGCAAGAGCTCTATCACATCTTTCAAGCCCATAATAAGGACAACCTGCACACCCAGAAGTGGGGCACAACTCCAGAGCTTTTATGATTTCTTCACGACTTTTAATGTTCATAAGAATCACTCCTTCTTAAATAAATTTTATAGGCATTTAGTTGAAAGCTCTATCACCACGTCAAGGTAGCCTATTTGATAGAGTGCATGGATTCATATAATTGAAAAAAAACATTTATGTGTCATGTTACTAATGTTATCCATGCAGAAGAAAAGAGTATGTTTATTGCACATACTCTAAAGCCCTAAGAGTCTAAGCCACTCTCACTCTTTGCTCTGTTGATATTCTTCCACCGTCAACAGCCGGAGACGTAGTATTTTATTGATTGTCAGGGTACGTCATGCGTACCCATGTTGCTATGCTTCTTCCAACCATTTAGTCTGGATTGCTATCCTTGGGTCATTCAGAGGATAGTATCCAAAAGGCATCCAGTTTACAATGACTACTTCACCACTGTAACTTTCATCAACCACCATCCCATGAATGTTCGGTGCAAAATATTTATCACACCATCCCATCACTTTCATTGCGTAGTCTTGCCAATGCTCTTCCTTGACTCTAACAATAGAGCCCTTTTTTATCATATACATCATCCTTTCTGCCGACATGGGCAAAATAATTGACTCGTATAATCCACACTTGGTGGATTTTTACGAGCCGCTTTATGCACTATGGTAGATTTTTGTGCATGATAAAGCCCCTATGATTGCTCATAGGGGTTTTACAATGTACAAAAAAAAGATAAAAAGAGGGGGGAGCTTTTCAGCTCCCCCGGTGTGGGTTACTTAGTGTGCTTGCACCAATTGGTGTAAACGTCACCGTCATGAACCTGAGAGGCTTTCTTGTCCTTTTTGGTTTTCATGAACTTGATGAACTCATCGGCGTCTTTCGGCTCTACCTCCGTATGAACTTTGTACTGAGTGAGAACTGCATTGAGTCCGCCGTCTTTGAACTTGTAAGACGTAGTCTTACCGGGATGATATGCGCCGTAGTCCCTCTTGAGATAGAAGTCGTTAACGTGGTAGAGCTGCTTGCCGGGAAATACACGTTCCCCGGTTTCAGGATTAGCCCAACCGAACCAACGGTAAGGCTTACCGTCACGAGAGACAGACTCCCAATAACCGAGTTCTGCAACAGGGTTAGAAGTCGTAGACTTCTCAGTTTCTGCAAGGTCGTCAACAGAAAGTTTTTTAGTTTTCTTGACTTCCGGTTCGACTTCTGCCGGAGCACTTGTAGTTACTCCAAAAGAGTTCATCATGGAGTTCATCATAGACTCCATCATTTTCTCCATCATAGAGTTCATCATGTTCTCCATCATGGAATTCATCATGTTTTCAAAGTTGTTGTTCATATTGAACCGTCCTTTCTTAGCGATAAGCTAAATATAAATTTTTTTGTTTGTCCCGAAGGACACCTATAATAGACCACATTTTGAATTGTTTATCAAATACCCTTGATTTTTGAAACGCAGAAAAATATGTATTTTTCAGTGTTGGAATAAAATGGAAATTGTTGTGTATATTGTACAAAATTGTACATGGTGGGGGTACTTAAAACTTACTGTTTTGTGCATTTTCCACAAACCTCTAAGACGAGGTTTACATATGAACTGACTTGAAAATGCATTTTTTCAAAGAAAAACGTTAATTATTTTTCGTAGTTTTTAACTTTAGAATCTGTGCAAATATCATTACAATATAATACATTTTTTCTATAGTTTAATTACAATTTAATATGTATTGAACAATTTGACCTCAAATATAAAGATATAGCATTGTTTTGCATGTAGATACAATGTCTTTAAACAAGTTCGTATATAAATATTAATGTCATATATTATCCAACAAATAGACATTATTTAATACTTTATTTAATTGATAAAAAAACAAAGTTATACCATGTATTTATATATTCTATTTTTTCTCATCATCAATATTTTTTATATTATAAAAGATATTATTTGTAACTATTATGTAATAATTTAATATATATCAAAAACCAGTTCACAGCATATATTTATTAACTTAATAAAAGTTAAATTTATGATATGTTTCATCATATAAAGAATAATAAATCAGCAAAGATATATTATTAATTACTATTAATAATTATATATAATAATATTTATAATAATACATTAAACTATTGCCACCCGCTACGCGGTCGGCGCCAAGAAGCGTCTCGCTCGCTACGCTCCCTCAACTTACAGCTTTTCAGCTAAAGCTGAAAATCTGGATTAATCATTACTCGTTTTTATATTATTATAGGGGTTGACAAGTAAACGTTTTTATGATATATTAGCCACAGTACAAAATTATTTTATATAATATAATATATATAATTATATATAATATAACGCTCGTACATTTCGTGAACATTTTATGAACACGAAGAAATGCTTCATGCTACAGATAGAGAATAAGGATTTTACGAATAGCATGTGTTTGAGCGAAAAAACCTTTCCTCTGTGAGGAGATATCTTTCCTCTGTGAGGAGAGATGTAAACATATTGTAAATTAGATATGAATAAGATGTGAACATACCATACTAAATGATGAATAAATTATGAACAAATGGAGGATGATTGAATGGCAGAAAGGCTGGTATTACTTGATGATGATACTGGGGAAATTAAAGACTTCATCGGGGAATATAGGACGCAAGAGCAAATTGAGGCACAAACAAGGTATGTTGTTAACAAAGAAAAGCAAATTTTCAACTCTGATTTTACATGGATCGTTTTTGAATATGGAAAAGAGTTGTTGCCAAACATAAAAGATCAAAGCCTTGTTAGATTGATCTATCTATCAACAATTTGTGATTATGATGGTGTATTGCCTCCAAAGAGCGTTATTAAAAAGAAACTAAAACTATCGGATAAATATTGGTCGTATTTCTTCAAGGAGATGCGTTCAAATAATTTAATCTTGGAAGACAAAGAAACTGGTGCGCTGTGTTTAAACAAAGATTTTTTTGTTAAAGGCAGTTTAAAAGAAATGGGTGATAAACGTGATTGTACTCGGCTCTTTTGTAATTTTATCCAAGATGTCTATGATGCATGTGACAACATAAAAAGCATCAATCAAATTTCCTATCTCTACAAACTCATTCCTTTTGTGAATCGTAGAACAAACATTGTATGTTACAATCCAAAAGAGCAAGATCCAGAAAAGGTCTACCCTATTACGCTTGGGGAATTCTGTGACATGATTGGGTATAGCCGCAAAAATGCACGAAGGCTTGTTAGTGATTTACTTAGTCTAAAATGCAATGGCCAAAATCTAATTGGATTCTTCGTTACAAATCTGAACCAAACTTCTTGGAAGATTATTGTTAATCCTCATATCTATTATGGTGGACAGAATGACAAGATATATAAAGAGCAAATTGCTCTATTGACAGATTACAATCCACAAGAAGCGTTTGATGTAAACAATACATAATTATAGGAGGGATAATTGTGGCGCAACTTTATAAGATGACACTATATGTGTGTGACTTAGAAGATAATTTATCTTTGAATGAAATTAAAACTATGATTGAGCAAGATGCGTTGAATGGAGCTTCTGTAAATTGTGCTTGTCATTTTGCAGACGAACAGACTGGCCCACAAGTTGAATGGAATGATGACATTGATCTTAATTATCTTGACTGCCCCACTTCTGCTTGGGAAAAATATTTTAAGTAAATGAGGAGTAGATTAATATGGACAATGAATTTGGATATTATGCAGATGGAATTATTTATGATTTACAGTCCAGTAATTTCTCTAATGAATATTATGATATGGCAAATACTCAACGGCTAAAATTTCTGAATAGAGTGCTTGAGATTCTTGGATATTATGCTGGATATGACGTGGAGGAGGATTAAGTTATGATGACATTATTATTGCTTAGAAGTGTAATTGGAGTAATATTTGTAATTGGATTAATATTTGCTTCAGGATATATAGGCTTTTATTTGAATGTTGATTCCAAGTCTGATAAGCCAATAGGCGTGTATAAAATCATATTTAAATATGGTATTTGTTACCCTGTTCAAGTCTTTAAACTGGCAAATTCTACATATAATGTGATTGGCTCAGTTATTTTAACAACATTAAGTCTAATAGTTTATCCCAGTTTTGCTTTCGTTAGTATTCTACTACTAATTGTCATAAGTGTATTATTTGGATTTGATTTAATATTTAGGAAAAAGGACAAGGAGAATTAATGATGAAAGATGTCTATAAGGTAGAAATTTCTGCTAAAGATTATCCTATAGGTTGTACTGATTTAACTATTGATTTTAATAAACCAATTAATACAGAAGAAATTATTGGAAATGCAAAAGTCGCTTTGATCAGTTCAGGAGATGTAGTATGGATGGGTTATGATGGAGATACATATAAACTAGGAGATAAATATAAAGATTTTAATGCGATCATATCTTGTGTATATTATGAGCCAAAGCCATGGTGGAAATTTTGGAAAAAGAAAAAAATATTTGGATATGAAATTATGTTTCTATAAATTATAGGGGGTATTTTGAACTATGTTTGAACTAACTAAATCATTTAAGGACTATAAGTTCCCGCACACTCTACATCAATTTAAAGACTTGCCGCTTGCAATTAAGTATCGGTTCCAACGTGCATTTAGAGGCTGGGCGGACTATGATGTTCTTAGTATGGACACATGGTTTATGGAAGTAATTCCACAAATGCTACAATATCAGCGTGATTGTAAAGTTAGTACACCAGTTTTGGATGTTGACGCAAGCTATGAAGAAAATAGAGAAAAATGGGATCAGATTCTTGATAAAATGATTTTTCTATGTCAAGAAATGAATGAAGACACATGCTCAAAGAAAAACGAAGTCACTGAAAATTATGTCCGCGATATTAAAAATGGACATGAAGCAAAACTTGATGATGAAATGTGGTGGGAGCGTCAGCAGGAAATTGATCAATATCGTCAGCAGTGTCTTGAATCATTTTTTAAATATTTTACAAAATATTTCCATAGCCTATGGATCTAAACTTGAGGAGGAATTAAAATGAAAACATTTGTTAGAACTACGCGAATTACGCCAGAAGAGAGAGAGTCACACCTTTGGTATGATCCATTTTATAAAACATGGACAATGGAAACGAGCATTCCAAAGCATTTTAATAAGGCGCTAAAAGTTGGATGGGAACCAATTTTGCAGGGAGTATATGAGGATGGTACTGTTTGTTGCATGACACTTGTTGCATCGGAGCGCGGTATTACGATTAAGACTCCAAAGAAGCGTGAAATGAGTGAAGAGCATAAGGCAAAGCTTTTTGGCGCAAAAAACGTAGATTTAGACGATAATTTTGAAGATGAGATTTAATATGTATAGTTACTATACTTAATCACTACAACATTAAAAAACATAAATATATATGATAAAAATCATACATTTTTTTGATTTGGAGGAGATAATACGATGAGCAGCAAGGCAACGATGGAAGATTTTGCGAGAATGTGCCATTCTTATCACGATTGTATTGACTGTCCGTTGCATGACAAAGATGTTCTATGCATGATGGATGATGCACTCGTAATGAATGATTTTTCTAAACTTGATTATATGAATAATGCCGTATATGAGTGGTCTACCGCTCATGATTGAAACAAAGGAGATTGAATAAATATGTTAAATTGGACAGCAGAAGATATTGAGTATCTGAGCAATGTGATGTTGAAGCCATATACAAAAGCGCTCACAGAGGAAATGGCAGAGCACGACAATAAATCTTATGAGATTTGTAAGAAGATGATACTACAGATGGCGGATTTAGTTAAAGTAAGAATTAAAGAGTTAAATTACAATGAAACCAGAGACAGAATGTTCTTTATTACGTTGCTTTGCAATGAATTTGAATTTGATAAAGATGTGCTTGATAAGGTCTATAAAGAATATTGCGAGAATTTTGATGCACTTAATAAACATCTGATTACAGAGGAGGATGGAGAAGATGAATAAGTCATGTGAATATTGTCAATACAATGGAGCATATGGATCCATTATTAATCCTTGTGAGAATTGTCCAAATAATTATTTTATGATTAATGGCACATTCCCAATTGTACAGCCACTTCGTGAAACAACAGATCATGTAACCAATAAAACTTACATAACCGCCACTACAGGTTGTAGAACGAACAGCAACGGTGCAAAAATTAATGATGTATTTGCAACTGATCTAATAACTGATTTACCGACTGCAGATGAATACCGTAAATCTATTGGCGTTCCATATGATTATCAATATGCATGGTCAGAACCAAAGTATATTTGTCCAAAATGTGGTGGTGGAATGTGCAAGAATAAAACTATGGTTCTTGCAAGTAACCCTCCTCAATATAAATATCAATGCAACAAGTGCGGACATGTGGAATATCAATTTGGGTGAGGTGCATTATGAAGAAGAAAATTAATTGTCAAACGTGTGGTGGGTCTGGTTTTGTTGCAAAGTTTAGTAGCTACTCTGTTTGGAGTGAACGTTGTGAACAGTGTAATGGAACTGGTGAAATTGAAGTCCCTTTTACCATTGGTGATAAAATTTGCAGCATGAGTGATGAAGAGATTGCAATATGGTTGAATGCACATGTCACTGATACAGTATGCGATCTTGTTTGTGACAATGATTGTGAAGCAATGGCGACATATGATAAAACGTTTGATGAAGTGTGTAAAGATCTAATAAAGAAAAAACTTGCTAAGGAGTGGCATTAATGATGAAGATTGGTTATATTCAAGAATATGATTTGGAGCTTAATCCGCATTTGACTGAAAGATTCAAATTTAGAGAAGCGTCTTTTACTAGAAGAATTTCAAGTCGAGGCGATAGAGTTTACTCGAAGATGCTGTTGTACCCTGTTGATTATGAAGAGATCGTTGACAATGCTAATATTATGAAAAAGAATAGCAAAATTATTCTAGTTCATGAGCCATTTTTACTTGATGATGAGCTAAGAGAAAAAGTTGTTCGTTGGGTTGAATGGGCGAATCAGGCAAAACCTAGTGAGTATGACCCATTTGCAAAGGAGGATTGACAATGACTGATCTGACCTATATGGACTGCTGGAACTACATCGCGCCGCTGATACCGATCAGCAGCGAAACATCGCAGGATATCTACGTGATGGTGTTTCAAGCGTTGAAGGAAGCGGATGAAAGGAGAAATAAAAATGATTGATGGAGGTGGGCAAAATGAACTATTCCGATGTCGCAGAAATGGGCAAAGATGCACACGAGAGACTGTTCCCGGTTGGAATCATGCTTGGGTTTCCGTTTGACCCAAACATGGCGGATAACATGCCGGGGGAATGGGAGCTGGTGTCAACGATCTGGCGGCGCGTGAAATAATATTTCGTGGAGAAATGCGACTTGGAGCTGAAGAATAGACGTTGCATAGAAGAGAGATGGAGATTATTAAAGAACTTAACAATCTTAATATGACAGCAGAACAAGTAATGTTAGGAAAAACTCCATCAATCCAATATAAATGGTATACAAAAAAAGGCGATTATGTTGCTGAATTTAAAATTTGGGATTGGTGGGACGGCACAAATATTAGCGATCTTGAGATTAGTGAAAATTATAAAGGACTTGGGCTGTCCTATCAACTTTTAGATTATGCTACAAAAAAATGTGGTGCTAAAAATTTAGCCGTAAAGAAAAGCAACATTATAGCAAAACATGTTTATGACAAGTATGGATTTCAAGTAACAGATGAAGATAACGAATATTATTATATGTCGTTAGGAGATTGTAATGGTACATGTAATAGAAGTATGAAGCAGGAGGGTTAACAATGACTAAATATGTCGAACTGAAAACGGCTATTGATGCCGTCAATAACGTTTACTATGATACCCCGGATATAAATTTGTCCGCAGACAAACTTGAAGCTGCTTTGCTTGGCATTCCATCTGCAGATGTCGTACCAGTAGTGCATGGGCACTTTGTACATGACGGCTCGCTATTTTCTTGCGGAGTGGACTGGTGGCACTGCAGCAACTGCGGCAGACTCGCGTCTGGCGTGGAGATACGCTTTGACTATTGCCCGTGGTGCGGCGCGAGGATGGACGGAGGTAAAAACGATGCGGTTGATTGATGCGAAAAATGTAAATCTAATCGACGCTATTGGACGTAATGCATTTAAGGATAGACAAGATATTATTGAGTTGATTAATAACCAACCAACTGTAGATGCTGTACCTATGGTATATGGGCGATGGATAGAATACCAAATTCCACACGTTATATGCTGTTCAAATTGTGATTGGGCAACAGATGCGGCAGAAAAGAACTTTCAATATTGCCCTATGTGTGGCGCGAGAATGGATGGTGATAGTAATGCGTTTGATTAATGCGAATCTGTTGTCCGAATCTATATGGGACAATGTTTCTGACATATACGAAGATGCGAGATGTGCAAAAGAAGACTGTTTGGCGGAAATTGAGGCGGCACCGACTGTGGATGCGGTACCAGTGGTGCATGGGCGATGGGAAACTAATTCAGACAGACCAGATACACTAATTTGTTCTATATGTAAGTGCGGATTTGATATGTGGAAACACGACCCACACAACTACTGTCCAAACTGCGGTGCAAAAATGGATTTGGAGGCGTTACAATGAGCGAATGGAAAACATCTGAAAGGAAACAGTTTAATATTCTGTGCGGCAATGCACAACTATTAGAGTGTCCACAATGTGGTACATTATCAGTTGTAGATTTTGCGTATTGTCCGGGGTGTGGTAAAGATATGCATATCCCTGAAGACAGGCGTTTTAAAATGCGTATTGATTCAAATAAGTGCCAATATGCTTGTGTGATGCAATCGTATGTGCCTTCAACAGAATCTGTATATCTTAAACCAGAAGATATGCCAAGTCTTAATGATCTTATAAAAGAAATGTATAAGTATAAAGAAATGTATGGGATGTGATAAATATATGCAAATGATAATGTATGCTGAGGTAAGAGAAAATGGTGCGTGGAAAAAGGTTGGTAATATTTTTCCAAGCGCATTTATTGAAATGAATGATAAATTAACTGATAGGGTTTGTGATGAAAGAAACATTTTCTTATATGAGCTATTTGGTTGGGTCACAAATCAACTAAATGGTTATACAGTAATTAATCCAATTAGTGAGTTGCGAGGCTTGCCAGATGATGCATCTGATGCAATTTCGAGCAATCATTATTTTCGTTTTGGAGGCTTTGCTTCATATGTAACTCTTGATGAAATACTTAATTACAATTGGGATGCAACAATTTCTCATGTTGGTCGTATTCCTGAGAGGGCTTATGTGCATTGGAAGAGAGATGGTGTCGCCCCCACTCGTTGGGATAGGAGCATTTCAGGAGAAGACAAAAAGATAATTACTTCTTTCGTTATGAATGGCATTTTGGATGAGAGCATTCCAAGGGACGAAGGTATTAGATATTATGTTGTTGTTGAATATGATCCAAAGACTTGTAGGGAATATTGTAACTTTTTTTGTGGCACTTCTCTTCCACTGCTGGTGAAACTTGTTCCACAGGGCGGCAATTATGAAGATGTGAGGGTTGTTTACACATTTGTTGATTAAATGCACTTGACATTTGTAAGTTTTGTGATATAATGTGCTTGTTCGATAGGACAATACAAAATTATAGTAAGGATGGTGATGGCTTATTGCTAAACAACAAAAGACGCAGCAATTCTGCTTTAAGTTAAACTCATCTTTCTTAGAAAAATATAATTGGGATTTGAATCTTTCAATTGATGAAGCAAGAAAAACTCCCGGAGTGGTAATTTCTTTAGCAGATTCCCAAATTCTTACATGGATTAATGAATTGAATGGGACACAAGACTATGATGAATCTGCTAAAAAGATTAAAGCGACTATTAAATCAACTAAGAAAGAAAAGAATACTCCAGAAAATAAAACTAAGATTAAGGATTTATATCAACAACTTTACAAATTGCAGTTTAAAGAAGACTATTTGTGCTTGATTATTGATAAGCCTAGTCATTATGATAGGGCCAATCAGGGATTTAAAGTTAATGGGATTGAATATAGAAGGCTTTTAACTACAACAAATGGGGTTAAAACATCAACTGTAGTTTATACAAGTGTTAGATTGCGTAATGAATTAAAAAAACGTATTGAAAATGGAAGAAATATTAATATTCCTCTTGTTCCTGCAAAATTAGGTGCTTATGAGGCTCTTTGTTCTAGTGCTTCAATCCCAGTTAGTTGGCCAAAAGGAATTATTGTCGTCCATGATTGTTTTACAAATTTTAAAGCAAATTTAATTAATATTGATGATAGTGACACAACAAAGGAGCCGCTTGTTGAATTTGCACCTATGCAGGATGTAGAAAATGATGCATCAGATGGATGCTCAATGATGTTGCCATCACTTTCAAGACGTTGGAATGAAGAGCTTGGTGGAGATTCAGAGGAAACTATAAGTGGATGCAATCTTAGATGTGCATGGACAAAAGGCATGACTTTTACGTTTGACTATATAGAATGGGCAGAGAAACATTCGTGTGGATATATTGTAAAAGATGTATGGGGTGCAGATAGAGATATTAGAGAATCTGAACTAATCATAACTGAGAGCCAATTAAAATTGTGGAATTGCTATGATAGTTGGGATGATTACCATGATAAATGTGTCGAAAATCATTATACTATTCGCATCGCTAAAACAGCATCACATGAAGTTGATGATGTAAGACAAACTAATTATCAATTTCTTCAGATACATGAAGCGACAGATGAAGATGTGCATGAACTTATTTCTGATACTGTAAATGAAATTAAGGATATTATGCAGCTAGATTATAGAAAGAGTATTGTTTATTTGTGTGGATCTGGATTGGATGAAAATAATATTCGCTCTATGGATTTTGCGGCGCAAGCGCTCATGATTAATAGAAATATGATTGATGACCCTTATATATATTCGAAAATTAAGAACATGATTCAGAAAAGGATTAGAGAAGCAAAGATCGGTGTTTTAGATGTTCATGGGAATTTTCAGATTATTTCTGGTGACTTAGTTGCACTTTGTGAAAGTATGTTCAATCGTGAACCAAAAGGTGTTTTAAAAGCTGGAGAAATTTATAGTAAATATTGGGCAGATCAAAATGTGAAACAAGTTGTGTGCTATCGAGCACCAATGAGTAACGCGCATTCGGTTTTAACTCAAAATATTTCATATTCAGATGATGCATCATATTGGTTTAGGTATATTGACACTTGTATCGTTGTTAATGCATGGGATACAATGCCAATGGCATTAAATGGTTTTGATTTCGATGGAGATTTGTTATTTACAACTAACAATCCTGTTCTTATTAGGACTCATAAGAATTTACCTGCATTGAATTGTATTCAATATAAGGCAGCGAAGAAGGTAGTCACAGAAGAAGATGTAATAATTGCTAATAAGCTTGGATTCGGTAGTAAAATCGGACAAATTACGAATAGAATTACTTGTATGACTAGTTTAATGTCAAATTATAGTGAAGATGATGAGGAATATAAGATATTAAAGTATAGAACTCAATGTGGCCAAGCGCAACAACAGGCAGAAATCGACAAAGCAAAAGGTATCTTGCCAAATCCAATGCCAAAATCATGGTATGATTATCATGCAAATAAAATTGATGAAGTAAATGATTCTGACGAAGAAAAGGAACGTAAAAGACTATATCAAAGGATATGCGCACATAAGAAACCATACTTCTTTTCATTTAATTATTTGTCATTAAAAACTGAATATGACAAATACATGACAAATGTTGAATTGAAATCTAGTTCTATGTTCAAGATGAGTTATGAAGAACTGAAACACAAAGAATGTAAAACTGATGAAGAACAGCAATTTGTACAATGGGCAGAGCGTAGAATGCCACTTGATATGTCGCCTTGTATCATGAATCGTATTTGTTGGGCTGTTGAAGAGGATATGGCAGAATTGCAATTAAATCCAAGAGAAAAATTTGATAGCTCTATGATAAAATCTGGATACAACTACTCTCCTACACTATTTAGAGCAATTAGTGACGCATATAAACAATATAAGCAATGTATATCTAACTTTACAAAAAAGAAGAAAACTGAATATTATATTGGTGAAGACAATGAGAATGATGAGGAATATGGGGATGTTGATCAATTAAGAGAACAATTTGCGGAAAAATGCTATAACTTATGCCCAAATCAATATGAATTATGTGATATTTTAATTGATTTATGCTATAAAGGCAGAAATGATAAAGATATTGTGTGGTTTGTTTGTGGTGATGTTATTATTGAGAATTTATTAAAAAACAATAATGATAATATGTATTATCCTCAAAAAGTAGACTCAGAGGGTGAGTTTTGGTGTTGTGGGCATCAATTTACAATGAAAAAAATTAGAATTGGGGGTGAACAAGCGTGAAAGATTATATTTTCAATGAAAAACAAGATATAGAAAATATGATAAATGCGAATTTTGTTGATGAAAATAATCCAACCAATACCATTAAGATGATTGCTAGATATAATCATTATGTTCATAAGCTTGACAAGGATCAGAGCTATAATATTATTAATGCATACATGAGAACAAATTGTAGTTCTTATAGTGAGGTTGGATATTATACGGCAATTCAAGGATGTATTAAAGATGCTACAAAGCGAGTGTGGCGTGATATTTCACAGGTTATTATCACTAAGAAGGAACTTGATACAATTAAGGCATTGAATGATGACAGACAAGAAAAGTTAGCATTTGTTCTTTTGGCGGATGCAAAATATGAAAATGTATGTAAGAATAGAAATGTAAATTATTCGAACATCAGTATTCCAGAGTTGTATAAATTGGCAAGAGTGACGATGCCAGTCAAAGATAGAGATATGTTTTTGGGATTCTTGTATGACAATCAATTAGTGCAGAGAAATATTAATCCTGATTCTTCTGGATTTAAACTTTTATATGTCTATGATGATGACGAGCCTACTCTCCTACTCTTAGAAAATAACTATAAAGAGCTTGCGTTCACATATATGAATTGGAAATATGGTGGATATAAAGAGTGCAGAGGATGTGGGCGGTTATTTAAACCAAAAGGTAACGCGCAATATTGCAAGAGCTGTATAAAACAAAACAATACACCGAGAGATAGATTTATTAAATGTATTGATTGTGGAGAAATAGTTGAAATAAAAACAAGAGATGGACAGACTTGTAGATGTGATAATTGTCAAAAGATTTATAGAAGGACATATAAAACTAAAAAACAGCAAGAATATCGTTCTAAAAATGTGGACAGTAGTCAGTAATTCACAATACAAAATTATAGAAGTTATAGACATTTATATGAGCAAATTTTTAAAATTGCACCTACTATGATAGTACGATAAATGTCTATAACTATCACAAAACATTCTACGAAACGAAACGGAGGAATACCATGGAACAAGAACTATTAGTAGCAATTCCTGAAGCAGTAGCAAATTTGCACCTACCTTCACCGGAATTAAGAAATTATTATAGGGACATTGAACATCGTGTACTCTATATTGACGAGCAGATTGATGAAAATCTTTTTGAATTGTCTAAGGAGATTATCCGTTGGAACAGAGAAGATAAAGACGTACCCATTGAGCAGCGTTTACCAATCAAGATTGTGATAGATTCACCGGGCGGTGATGTGTCTGCTACATGGAGTTTTATTAAGCTTATGGAAATCAGCAAAACTCCTATTTGGACAATCAATCTATGCTGTGCCTATTCTGCTGCTGCAGACATCCTGTCTGCTGGTCATAAGCGTTATGCACTTCCGGGCACTTCTGTTCTGGTTCATTCTGGATCTTGTTATTATGGCGGAACACAAGAACAAGCAGAATCAATGAAAAAGTTTGGCGACAAACTTACTAAGAGAGTCACTGAATACTTCCTTGGTCATACAAAGATTGATCCGAAGGTATATAAGAGAAAAGCTCCGTCTGACTGGTATCTTGACGAAGAAGAAGCATTAGCAAACGGAATTATTGATGAGATTATTACAGATCTAGATGTTCTGTTTTAAATTTGGAGGTCTATATGGCAACTAAGAGAAAGCATGTTGTAAATGAATATGGAGACGTTCCAAAGGACATTGATGGTCATCCATTTTATGGTATTTTATTAGACGAGGAACAGAAAGAATTTGTAAATGCCATTTTAAATCCAGAAAAGTTAATTATTTTTGCAAATGCAAAAGCAGGTACTGGTAAGACTTTAATGGCAGTTGCTACAGCAAATCTTTTGGTTCAGCACAATGTTTATGATGGAATCGTTTATATAGTTAGTCCTGTACAGGAAGAAAAACTTGGATTTCTTCCCGGCAGTGCTGATGAAAAAATTTCTATTTATACTGCCCCCCTATATGATGCTTTGATAAAGTTAGGGATTAACCCATATACTGCAGTCATTCAGGAGGGTGTAGAAAACCAAAAGAATGGCACTGGATATATTGATTGTATCTCTCACGTCTATTTAAGAGGATGCAACCTAGAAAATAAAGTGGTTATTATTGAAGAAACTCAAAATATGTATGTTGATGAGTTGAAAAAAGTATTAACCAGAATTTCTGATACATCTAAGACAATCGTAATTGGGCATAGTGGACAATGTGATTTGTACCATCATCCAGAAAATAGCGGTTTTGTAAAATATATTGAGCATTTTAAGGATAAAGACTATGCACAAATTTGTGAGCTAAATACTAATCATAGAGGTATTGTCAGCTCTTGGGCTGATGAGCTTCAAGGATAAAAATAAAAGCAATAAAGGAGAAAAATGATTATGGCAGCTAAGATTCAGAGTAAGTATACAATTCAGGCAAGTGGGATCCTTCGTATTAATAATGACGAAGTTTTTGTTGAAAATGATGATACTGGAGATGTCGTATCACTATCAGAGCTCTTTGGAGATTTTGCAGATAAAGATGTTAAACTTAGCATTGCATATGGCGAGGAACTTTCATGAATGATGCTTTAAAGACTACGGAGATTAAATTATGTGGTTATTTAGACATTAATAAAAATGATACACAGATAGAATTTCTTAGTGACGGAAAGGCGGCTTCTCTATCAGAATTATTAAAAGAACTTGATGGTGAATTAATTACTTTAACCGTTACAAGAACTATTGACATCAGATAAAAAATACGAGAAAGGAAGATTACAATGATTTATAAACAGAATGATCTAGTTAAAATGGTTGCAAAGGAGTCTGGATATTACCAAGGGGCCGTAAAGGATATTTATAGAGGTACTTTTGCTGTAATTACTGATATTTTATCGCATGCGACGCCTGAAGATTTGCCAGTTATTAAACTATTTGAAGGGCTTAATATTGAGGCGAAGTTTTATGAGGGTAAGGAAACTATTAAGCCACGAACTGGTGAAAAGACGTTTAGTGAAGACCACATTTATCCACGTGCCAAGTTTACACAGGCATATCAACTAAAAATTAGAGAATTATGCAATGGAGAAGGCGAGGAATAATCCTCGTCTTTTTTATATAAGAGAAAGGACGAAGCAGATGGAAATAATTAATTTTAATCCTGAAAAAGAAAGCGAAGAACAATATATCTATAGAATTTGTTCGATGAAGCAGTCTTCTGGGATGACATGGCAGCAAATTGCCGATATTATTAATACCGCATTAGACCAAAATTTTGGTGAAAGTGCTTATCGTAAGAAATATCAGATGTTTCAACATGGGTTGAAAGCATGTGAAAAACAGATCTTCTCTGATGACGAATATCTTAAGGAGATTCAGAGACAAACTGATGAACTTTATAAAGCAAAAAAACAATTTCAAGATCAAAGAAGAGAATATAATAAGCTGCTAACGAGTGATGCCAGAGCTGAACATCTGACTGAGAAATTAATTGAAGCAGCAGACAATTTAAGTTCAAGTAAATTATTAAATTCTAACAACGAGTCATTTGTTGAAGCAAAGAATGAAGCGGTTTTAGTTTTAACAGATTGGCATTATGGCATGGTTACTAATAATATTTGGAACAAATATGATGTAGAAACATGTGTAGAGCGTGTTAATGTTTTATTTAATAAGGCAATTAAGTATTTGAGGGCAAATAATATTAATAAGCTTCATATTGTACTTTTAGGAGATTTTATCCATGGGTGTATACATACTGGTGCACGTGTTGCGTCAGAAGAGGATACATGTGACCAATTAATGGAGGTTTCTGAACTTCTTGCAGAGCTTATTAGCTCATTATCACAATATGTAAATTGTGTGTATGTTTATTCTACATATGGGAACCATGCAAGATCTGTTCAAAACAAGAATGATAGCATCCATTCGGATAATATGGAGAAAATCATCCCTTGGTGGATCAATCAAAGGCTTTCACAAAATGAGAAAGTTTATGTTTTAGACAACAATATTAATGAGTTTATCTCATTTAATGTGCTTGACCACGATGTTGTTGCGGTTCATGGAGATCTAGAACGCTTTGGGAAGCTTGGTGTGGATATGCACACATTGTTTGGGAAAAAATATGGACTTGATGTCGAGTATGTATTTTCTGGTGACAAACATCATTCGGAAACAATTGACTCTTATGGAATTGATAACGTAATGGTGAGTTCTTTATGCGGAACTGACGATTATGCGAATAATAAAAGATTATATGCAAATCCTGCTCAAACTTTGTGTATTTTTGACAAAGAAGACGGTAAAATTTGTACTTATAATATCAAACTTTAAACAATACAAAATTATAAAGGAGAAATCTAAACATGGAACAAAAGACTACTAAATTAATTTTTTCACCCGGTGTCGCCAGACATCTTCTTAAAATGGGATGTACTATTTGTGACTTAAAACCGTCAAAGGAAAATCCAAAGGACAAGACTGTATTCGTATTTGTTAAAGATGAAAAATTTGATGCTGCTATGGCAGAGATTGATGGACAAATTAAGGCAGCTAAAAATACAGCAGTAGAATAATTAATTCTGCTCAATAAGATACAAAGGAAGTGAGAATGGGATGGCAACTACTGCAAAGAAATCTGGAAGAAAACCGACTGCGGCAAAAAAAGCTGGTAAGCCAATTGTTGAAGAACCTAGCTACCTTTGTCCTTATTGTAATACGATGAAGAAAAGGTCTGAATACTATGTTAGTACAGATCCGTTAGTAAAAACTGGTGTTACAAGCATGTGTAAGGAATGTGCAAAAAAAATTGCAAGGAATTATGATGTAAAAACTGGTCGATATGGAGATTGCACCAAGCAATCAATTATTGAGGCGCTTGAAAGATTGGATAAGCCATATTTTGAGGGTTTATTTAATTCAAGTTATGTAGAGAGTAATGACCCTAGTAATAAAAGTCTTCATTCAGATACATGGGAAGCATATATTAAAAATATTTGTTCATTGCCACAATATAGGACTTTAAGATGGCATGATGGTGATATAGCAAGTACATATATGGCAAAAGCTGAAGCGGCAGTTATTCCTGTAGAACAACAATTACAAAATAGCAAAAAATCAGAAGACCAAGAAGTTTATGAGACATATCAAAAGAACAAAGCAAGTGTTATTAGGTTGTTGGGCTATGATCCATTTGCTAGTGAGGCAGAGAATGATAAACCACTACTCTATTCCCAACTTGTTGGATATCTTGACATGGGTGGAGATAATGAGGACATGATGAGAAATAGCTCTGCTATTACCATTGTGCGTGGTTTCTTACAACAATCTAAAATAGATGATATGCTTGCAAAGTCAATGAAGAATATTGGTGCTAATAATAGAGCTGGTGAAATTAAATCATTGCTTGATTCTAAGCAAAAAATCAGCTCTACAATATCTCAATTGGCGGAGCAAAGTTGCTTAAGCTTAAAACATAATAAGAATCAGAGCAAGGGTGAGAATACTTGGACTGGCAAGATTAAAAAGATTAAAGAATTGAATCTTCGTGAAGGAGAAGTCAACGGATTTGATATTGCTACTTGCAAGGGGATGCAGCAAGTTATGGACTTGAGCAATGCATCTATTCTAAAGCAACTCGCGCTTGATGAATCTGAATATTCTGACATGATTGCAGAACAAAGAAAACTTGTTACAAAGTTAACGACAGAGAAAAATAGTTATCAAGAAATAACTAGAATTTTATTAAGAGAAAATTTAGATTTGAGAGATACTTTGTCTGATAATGACTTGTTAGATGAAGAGGATCTAACAGATTTAGAAGACCTATTCTCTTCATTTGGAGATGTTGTTGAAGATGATGAAGAGGAAGGTGAAGAAGATGAGCCAAGTGAATCATAAATATAAAATAAAGATTGTAGAAGATATGCATGATGAATATCTGGAAAATATGTTTACTGATTATGATACAGTATATGTTAAGCCGGGTGTTTATGCAATGTCTACAAGAAAATTAGAATCATTAGTAAAAATAGCAGAATTACAAAGATATTATCAATGCAATCCTGTTAGATTTATTAGTGATTTTTTGGGTATTGAACTTATTGATGCACAGGCATGGATAGTGCAAAGATCTTGGAATTGCCCAAACGTTCTTGTAGTGGCAACTCGTGGATTGGGAAAATCTACAGTTATTGATTTGATTTTAATGTCAAAAGGAATGCTGTTTAATAACTTTTGGAGTTATATTGCTTCTGGTTCTGGTGGACAGGCTGAACAGACATTCACTACTTTGGAGCGTTTAGCAAATGACAATATTGATGAAATGGTTGGATCAACTGGCTATATATTCAAGAATGAGGTCGAAATAAAAAATGCGGCAGGAGACGGATTTAGCCATTCAAGTAATGGTTTTTCTTATTCTCTATATAATGGGTCTAGTACTCAGACATTAAATAGTAATGTTGATAGAAAAAGAGGTATGCGAGGAACTGTAATTTTTGATGAGTCAGGTTTTTTATCGGCAGAAATGATGAAAGTATATGGTGCATTTGCAATTGTTAATAAAAGTTTTAAAACTGGCAAGGACAGAGATGGCAATTTGATTGATCCAATAAGGCTTCGTACCTTTCCATCTAATATTCCAAACCAAAAATTTTATATTAGTTCTGCTTCAAGTACTGATACAGAATTTTATCGTTTGTATAGAGAGTTTGCCAAACGTCAATTAATAGGTGATCCAGATTATTTTGTGGCACATATTGATTGTGAAGTAGCTTTTCATCCAACCATGCATGGTAAAGTTATTGCTCCTTTGTTAATGCAAAGTACTGTAGAGACAGAAATGGCAACAAACTCTGAAAAGGCAAGACGTGAATATTATTGTGAATTTACCACAGATGCAGGATTAAATGCAATTATTAAACGTGGTGTTATTGCTAGAAATAGTGAAACTCGCGTACCACTCTTACATAATGATACAAACAAGAAAAAATTTGTATTTGCTTATGACCCTGCACGAAGTCGTGATAATAGTATTATTCTTGTTATGGAATTGTATATGGATGAAAAAGGCGAATACAAAGGAAGATTTGTAAACTGTGTAAATCTTTTGGATGTTGCCAAAAAGCGGAAAACTCCGATGCAAACTCCAGATCAAGTGAAATATTTAAAAGAGCTTATATTGGATTATAATGGGGATGCACCAGATTATGAAAATATTGAGGCTATTTTAATTGATGCTGGTTCTGGTGGCGGTGGTGTTAATATCGCGGACTATCTTATGGAAGATTGGAAAGATTCAAAGGGGAATATGCATAGAGGATTAATTGACAAAGAATATAGTGCAGATTATGTTCGTAAGTATCCTAACGCAATAGACAAAATTAGATTAATCTCCCCTACACAATATAAATCCATTATTTACGAAGCATTAATTGAAATGATGAATCTAGATTGTCTTAGTTTTACTGCAGATTATGACAATAAAGGATATTTAACATTATTTGAGGTTGATGAAAAGTTATATAATTCTGAAAAGAAAAGAATTACAAATGAATTAAAAAAGCAAGACATAGACGAAATGGAATTTGCAATTAAGTTGGACGAAGAAATGAAAAAGTCTTCTTGTATGAAAACTAAAGTTGTTAAATTAGACCCATATCAGGAAATTGCATTGAAAAATATTGACGCATTAAAAGAAGAAATGGTCAATATGGTTAGAAAAAAAAGAGAATCTGGAAAAGACTCTTTTGAATTAACTCCAGAAAAAGAAAATAAATTGCACGATGATAGAAGCTATTGTGCTGCACTATTGGGATGGTTCTTGTCTGAAAAGCGAGCAGAACGTATTCGTAATAAGAAGCGTCCTAGTAGCGCAAATATGCTTGATCAGTTTAAGATTCGAGCACCTCAAAAACCCGGCAGCTTATTTAATTAAGAAAGGCGGTGAAATAATTGCCAACAGAACAGAAGAACACAGTTTCTCATGGAACAGAACATTCAATTAAAGAAATAGCGGATTTCACCGCTAAACAACAGCAAATTGAGCAGTTTAAACAGGCTGCAAAGGCAGCATTGCAATTATTGGATTTACAAAATCCTCCGAGTAAAACATATACAGTATATTCTAAGGATTCACTTAGAACATATTTAAAGAACCCACTTACTGATACAAACCAGAAAAATCTAAGACAGTTAAGCCAATTTTTATACGTTTTGAGTGCGCAATATAGAAGAATTATTGCATATTTTGCTACGCATATTGATTTAACTGCATATAATGTGATTCCTAATGTCTCTATGACAGAGGACAATGACGATGAAAAGATTCTTCAGAATTATGAGTCTACTTTAAAGTGGATTGAAAAAATGAATATGCAAGGACAAATTCATGGCATTTTGACTGCATGCCTTAGAGAAGATTGCTTCTATGGATATATTTATTATGAAGATGGAGAGGAACAAGATAGGAACTCTTTTATAATTGTTCCTTTGAATGCAGATTATTGTAAAATAAGTTCTGTTAATTATAATGGAACTCTTAATTGTGCATTTGACTTTTCATATTTTGATAGTTCTGCCAATAAAGTATATCTTGATTATTGGGACAAAGAATTTACAACTGGTTATAATGCGTATCAAAAGGACAGCAAGCAAAGATGGGCAGAGCTTGATCCAGAAAGAACAGTTGTTTTTAAAATGGACTATGATCAATTGGATAGGGTTATTCCTCCATTTGCTAGTCTATTTGAAGACATTATTGATTTGATTGACCTTCGTGGCATTACAAGTGTTAAAGACAAACTTTCTATTTATAAATTACTTGTTGCGGAGATTGATACTCTATCAAACACTACCAATCCAGATGATTTTGCAGTAAGTCTTGATTTGGCAGTAGATTTTTATAATAAAATCAATCAAATACTTCCAGAAGAAATTGGTCTCGCGTTGTCTCCTATGAAGATTGAGCCAATTACTTTTGATAAAGATGCAACTGATGAGACAAATAGTATCTCAAAGGCAAATAAGAATTTGTGGGAGTCTGCGGGCGTGAGTCAAATTATGGACAATTCAAAATTGACTGGTTCTACCGCTGTCACTGCAGCAATGAGATTTGATGCATTATTCATACAAAAACCTCTATTGTGGCAAATAGAGGCAAGAGTTAATATGTTTTTAGATTATGTTTTGCCAGACAATGGTATGCGTTTAAAGTATATGCAAGTGAGCCCTTATTTGAAAGATGAAGTTATTAAAAATGTAAAGGAAGCTTGTACATTAGGACTTCCCATGAAGACGCAACTTGCTGCTTTAATGGGGGTTAGTCCGTTAGACATGAATTCAATGTTGCATCTTGAAAATGAAATTTTGCAGCTTCATGAAAAGATGGTACCACTACAAAGTACTTATACTCAAACTGGTAGTTCTGATACTGGTGGAGCTCCGACTAAGGATCTTGGTGATTTGACAGACGATGGTGAGGCCAGTATAGATAAACGAGATAAGGCCAATTAAAGGAGGTATATATATGTCAGACAATAGTCAAAAATTTATTGTTACTAAAGATAAAGCAACAGCGACATCTTTGATTGCCTCTGAATTTAAGCTGGTATCTCAAATTGGAGATACTTACACTTTTTTAAATCAACCACCAAAACATTTTAATTTTAGCGTGATTGATAAAAGTAAGTATTGTTTTAGTAATATTTTAAGCATGTAGGCTCCTTCCGAGCATTACATAGATATCTTTTAATGAAAGGAGGGAGAATATATGCCGAGAACGTTTTATACAGTTGATGATTTATATAAATTCTGTAAAGAGAACAATTTTTCTAAGTTTAGCTCCAAAGAACATGATAATAAACCTTTAATTGTGCAGTCTATTGAATCGTTTGAATCTAATGATACTAGCAAAGATGGTTTACTTGATGTAAAGCTTAAGGCATGTCATATAGGTGTTAATCGTAATGGCTCTTCAATTTCTGAAGATACAATGAAACAATATATGGATTCTTTCAAAGGGCGTCCAATTCTTGGGTCAATTTTTAAAGCAGACAATGGAGAATATGAATTTCATTCACATGATATTGATATAGATGAAGATGGCAATTTAGAGTATATTGAGCAGCCAGTTGGTGTTATCAGTCAATTAAAGGAGCCATATTTAGAATACGACGAGAAAAATGACAAGACTTATTTAATGGTCGAAGGTCATGTTTTTGAAGATTATTCTAAGGCAGCAGAGATTCTTCAGAGACATAAAACTTGCAAGTGCTCGGTTGAAATTGCGGTTGATGAAATGAGTTGGAATGCGGAAGAGAATTATCTTTCTATTGACAAGTTTGGCTTCCGTGGAGTGACAATTCTTGGCTATGAGCAAGATGGCCAAACTCCTATTGAGGAAGGTATGCAAGGCTCTAAGATTACAATTGAGGATTTTGGAGAAAAGAACAGTATGTTTTCACAGAATTATCAAGAAAAATTGATTGATGCGTTGGAAAAGCTTAATAATACGCTTTCTACGTTTCAAAATAAAGACTTTAATCAGAAAGGAGTGAACGAAGAAATGAACAAGCTAGAAACTCTGATGGAAGAGTATAAAGTTACTATGGATGATATTGATTTTGAAGTTGAAGGTTTAAGTGATAATGATCTTGTTGCTGCATTTGCAGAACATTTTGGCAATAAAGATTTTGATGGTGAAGATGGTACTGATGACACTTCTGATGGAAGTGGCGATGATAACACTGGTGATGAAGCTAGCGGCAGTGAAGGTGAAACGGATCCTGATGGTGGCGACGGAAATCCTGAAGAAAATCCTACAGACCCAAATCCTTCTGAAGGCGGCGATGATGATAAGGGTGACGACGAAGAAGATGATGACGATGAATCTTCTAAAAGCAAAAGAAAGTATTCTGTTGATGAGAATGGTAATATGACACTCACATGGGAGCTGTCTCATGAAGATATCCGTAATAGCATTTATAACCTGATGTGCGCTGAGAGTGAATGGTGGAATTGGATTATTGAGACTTATAATGATAGTTTTATTTATCAGGATGGCGAAGATGGTAGATTCTATAAGCGTGGCTACTCTATTGACGGTGATAATGTCGCACTAGGTGAAGACAAGGTTCAAGTGTTTAGCGAATGGCTAACTCAGGAAGAGAAAGATGCTATTGCAGCTCTAAAGGCAGATTATGCTAAACTTAAAGAATTTAAGGATAGTTTCGACGCTTCTGAGCTTAAAGCAAAGAAAGATGCGATCTTTGCTCGTGAAGAATATGCAGTGCTTGGTGATGACGAGGCATTTGCTGAGTTAAAGGAAAACGCTGATAAATATTCTATTGATGAGATTGAAGAGAAGGCAAAAGTTATTTTTGCTGATTATGTTGTTAAGAAAGGTCAGTTCTCTCTTGAGAATAAGGGAGAAAAGAAACCTATTAGCAAGGTTGGTATTAATTTCAACAAGCCTACAAAGAAAAAGGCTTATGGGAATCTATTTAATGATTAATAAATAATAAATCTCTTATTTAGACTTAAAGCTATTGTATAAATAGCTTTTTGTTATGTTAAAACAAATTTTTAATTATGAAAGGATGAAAATAATTATGGCAAATGTTTTTGACAAGATTGTTGGAGATGCACATGTAGTTTGCAGCTCAAGTTTGCTTAAGGGTACTGAAGTAGGTCATATCCTATCTGTTAAGTGCCATAAGGATCTAGATAATGGCTCTATTATTACTCGTGGTGCATGGGTTGAGGCACAGGTTTTCGATAGTGCTGATTATGCCGCTGGTAAGAAGCCATATCTAGTGCTTACGACTCCAATTGGTTACAACAGTGATCGTAAGTATTATCAGGAGGAAAAGTATTTCTATAATGCTGCTGGTGAGATTGCTCGTGCTTATGAGCTTTATGTTGACGACATCTTTGAGGTGTCTGATGATGCAATCACTGCCCTAGCTACCGCTCCAGTTGTTGGTAATTATGTAGAGATTGAGAATGGTCTTTATAAGGAAGCTGCAGCAGCTCCTAAGTCTGGTATTGCTCTAAAGATTATTGAGAAGGTTAATTACACCAATGGTGTTTCTTACAGACTCCACGTTGAGAGTCTTGGTATGTAATATATGAATTTAGGGAAGGAGGAAATTAATTATGTCTAAGTTTATGAATTTTGATGCAAAGGTTCAGCATGCATTTAATGATGATGTGAACGATTATGTTGCTTTTAATAAGCTAATGCTTGATGCCGCTCGTGGCACTGTTGAGGACTATTCTGTTAAGGAAGCTAATGATAAGATTGTAGAAGTTTTCCGTCAGGTGATTGGTTGCGATGAGCATTCTACAAAGGCTGAGATTAGACGTGGTATTCGTAAGAATCAGGCAGTTCTATTTGATATTATTGAGGAGACTATTGATGACGCTCTAGTTAGCGGCTGGCAAGAGAATCCTTTCTTTAGAGAGTATGTTGATGTCAAGAATCTTGCTCTTGGCGACAAGAACGAGTTCTATGTCCCTGACAACAGCGTTCTTTCTGTTATGAAGGTTTCAGGCAACCATCACGATATTATCCGTCAGAGACTAGGTGCTGGCAAGGTCTTCTCTGTTGAGACTAGCTGGTACGCCGTGAAGGTTTATGCAGAATTTGAGCGTCTACTTACTGGCGTTGAGGATTTTGCTACTCTAGTTAGTAAGATTACTGAGGCTTTTGATCGTTATGTCAATCAGGCCCTTTATGAGGCCCTAATTGGTGTTGGCACTACTCTAGGTGCTCAGTGGTACAAGTCTTCTGCTATTGATGCTTCTACCAAGGAGACTCTACGCACTCTATGTATGGATGTCGGCATGGCATCTGATTCCGAAGTTGTAATTATGGGTACTCGTGCAGCTCTTGCTAGTGTGTTTGCTCTTAATGATGTCTCTTGGGCTTCTGGCGACATGAAGAACGAGATGTATACCACTGGTCGTTTTGGCTATTGGGAAGGAATTCGTCTAGTTGAGCTAAAGCAGGGCTTCAAGCTTAATGATACCACTCAGTATCTAGTTGCTAATGATGTTCTATTCATTATGCCTGTTGGTGTTGAGCCAATGCTAAAGCTTGTTTACGAGGGTGATACTCGTATGTATCAGGTGCAGGATGCAGGTACTCATATGGATATGACATATGATTATGAGGTACAAACCAAGATGGGCATTGGTGTTATGCTCAATCAGAAGTTTGGTTATTGGAAGATTATTAAGTAATAATTAACAATACAAAATTATTTTAAGGAATAAAAGGAGAAATTTTAATGGCAGGTACAAGAACTAAAAATCCAGAGGCATCCGCCTCTGTAGAAGATGTAAGTGCTTCTGTTGAAAATGAAGCAGTTAAAGCAACTAAAAATAAGGCGCCTCGCAAGTTTGCTATGGATGATCCTATTCTTTGTAAGTCTGTGACTTTTGGAGAATTATTGCTACCGGGCAAGAAGTCTCAGCTTCTTTATACGTGGGCTAATTATGGGGATACAACTGAAGTTGAATTTCAAGACCTTCAAGCGTTGAGATCTACAAGGTCAGCATATTTAAATGCACCATATTTTGTAATTGAAGATGAAGAGCTTCTTGAACAATGGCCTGAATTTAAGACGTTGTATGACAAAGTTGCAGCCGTTGATGTGGATAGTTTATTTAATCTTCCAATTAATCAATTTAAGAAGAGACTTCGTGAAATCCCAGTTGGTTTTAAAGACTCTGTAAAGAATATTGCGGGTGATAAGATTCGTAATGGCTCTTTAGACAGTCTTGCAAAGATTAATGCACTCGATGAGATTTTGGGAACAGAATTGAAGTTGCTAATTCAGTAATAAGTAAGGAGGTTAGGGAATGACTTCCTACGAAACAATTTTTAAGCGTTTTCTTAACCGAATTACAGATTACGATCTTCCTCTTCTTCCAGAAGAAGATTTGGATGAGATGATGTGTGGTTGGTTAACAAGCGCGATTGCGAATTTTACTAGATGTAAGTCTGATTTATCTAATAGAGATGATGAAAGTAAGACATTTAATGCTGATTTAACTAATTATGAGATTGAAGTTTTATCATTGTATATGGTTTGTGCATGGCTTGATCAAAGGATTAATAGTGTATTGCTTACAAATCAGTTTATCGGTGGTAAAGAAGAGAAGTTTTTTAGTCAAGCGAATCAGCTAGAAACATTAAAAGCTCTCAGGGACGCTACGTTTACCGAAGCTAGAAAACTACCACGTGACTATAGTTATGTGACAAATGATTATTTTGGTTAAGGGTGGTGTTGCGTATGAATTTTAAATACGGGGTATTGCCTCAAAACCAAATCCATGAAGAAAAAATACGTCTTCAGGGTGCAATTTATAAGTTGCTACCATATAAAGAAGATGGCTATGAACTGTTGGATAAATATTTTCAAACTCTTTTACAGCGCATTAGTGGACTAAATAGTTTATTTATGGAACAGCCTAAAATTATAACTTTAATGAGTATTTTAGAATCAGCACGTTATGAAACTGATTTTCTTAAGTATAGAAAAGATATTTTAGATGCATGTTCTCTTGTAAATGAAATAGAGGAGGTTGATTCCGATGTATGATTTATTTAATAATCGGATGAGACTTCAAGGTCGTAATGTGGGAGAAGTATTTAAGCACCAATCTGATAAGATTATGGATGCAACTTTCACAAATGATGTTGCTTATCGCAAGTGTTATATTCAAGATAAGGATGTTATTTTCCCAGAACAGACTCTTGTCGGCTATAAAAAAGCAAAAGCTGTATTTCAGGGATCAGAAAAATATAATCCACAAAAAATTATGGGCTTTGAGCCTATAGACGCAAAGTATCTGGTACATGCATATTATAGTGTTTCAGGGGATCAGGTAGATTATTACTTACAATTTCGTCCACTTGAACATGGAAGGAATCCGAATGTGAGAGTTGGTTCATTTGTTTTTGTGCCAGATGACCTTGGCGTATATAATTTGTGGTTAATTGTCGCTCGTGATGATAGGCCGCAATTTCCACAATTTTATATTTTAAAATGTAATCTTTTGTTAAAATGGGAAGTTGAAGAAAAAGACTGGCCATTGTATGAAGGAAAACATGTTGATGTTGGTACATATTTTTCATGGGCTGTGCAAAGAACACAGAGCAGTTATAACTCCGGTGTTTGGATGGATTACTATGTCCAATCTGTAGAAAACCAGTTAAAGGCAGTTTTGCCGACCAATGTAGATACAAATACGATAACGTATAATGAGCATTTTGTTATTAGTGATAATCCTCTTCGCAGGATTGCGTGGGAAGTTTCTAAGGTAGAGAATACTACTACTTTTGGGCTTACTAAATTAACTTTTACACAGGAGCTCGAATTTGATGTCGTAGATAATGTTTCTTGGATTAATTTCCAGAGTAATAATTTCTCAGACAAAAATACTGGAGTTGAGTACGACTATTACAAAGAAAGAACTAATGACAATAACATTCATTCACCGTCTGAAGCTTGGGGTGTAGAAACTAGTGTAATTTCTTATACTGGAGTCGCTCCAAGCATGAAGGCTGGAGGAAGTTATAAAACTTTTACTGCAAATCTATACAAGAATGGAGAATTTGTTACTAATAGACCTTATTGGCGCATTGAGTATTACAATAGTGACTCTCTTGTATGTGTTGTAGGATTTATTTATATAAATGACCAACTTGTTTGCGATAACAGTAATGGTGAGTTTGTTGTTGATAAGAATAAGATTATTTATAAAGAAAATAATGAGCAATTATTTGGTATTCAATATGACTATAATATTGAGAAGCCAATGGATCTGAAATTGAAATGTTTGCAGATTCTAAATATGATTGGCGGAAGTATAATTATTAGTGTTGATGATGATCCAACAGAAATACAAACTCCTTCTGCTACTTTGACTGTGGAGGTGGAAGGATTATGATGACATCTATGGGTCGTGATTTGCAGAATATTGATGATGATATTCTTTATGCAAAGCGTCAGATTAAGGAAAAGCTTTGTAAAGATTTAGATATTATTAAATATCTGCACAATACTGAATTAGAAAGAGTTAATGCAGAGCCAGAAGATTATTTCAATTGTAATATATACCCTTTTATTAGAATCCCCGGAACACAGGATAAAGTCAAAAACTTTATCTGTTTTTCTGTGGATGATATCGAGGATATGAAATATAATGAAGTAATGAAAATGCAATATATTCAATTTGTTGTGTTTTGCCATGGCGATGATGTTGATACGGGAATTGGGATTTCCCGTCATGATCTCTTAAGCTATTTTGTAAAAGATGATTTCAACTTTAGTAATTTACTCGGTCTAAAGCTTAAACTTGTCTATAATAGAGAAAGCATTATGGATAATGATTATTATTGTCGTACATTAAAGTTTGAGGCTGTTAAACCAAATATGAGACTCAATAGTGGATACTTAAAACCACAGCCAAGAAGAAGCGACGAGGTGGATGAACATGGATTTATTAGAAATTGATGAGTTAGGTCTTTATTTTGGAGATCCATATGTAATTAATGATAATATATCTGTGTTGCAACCAAGTATTGGTGAAATTGCTCAATATGGAGAGCGCAAGTATTTTAGCGTTATTCATACAATAACTGCAATCCCTAGTGATATGAAAAGTCAACTTTGGGATCTCGGTATTGATTGGGAAGAAATTTCTGATTTTGATCTGTTTATGATGCTTGCGCCTACGCTTAATGTTGAAACAACTAGAATTGTTTTAGGTGATATTGACTTGTCCAAACTTAAACCATATAAGAACAATCAAAATGACCAGATTGTTCTTGCGGATAGAGAAACTGGGCTTGTTATAGATATGCTTATTTATGAGCGTATTGTAAATTATTTGCGCAAAGTCCATGGGCTGAAGAAGAAAGTGGAGCATGCGGGAAATAAATATACAAAGAGAATTCTTATTGATGAGGACAGAAAGCAAATTGAGATTAATAAAAATAAACCTTACAAATCGTTTCTTACTCCACTTGTTTCTTCTGTAAAATGTCGTATGGGATATACAAAAGATTACGTTCGCAATATGCAAGTTTATGAATTTTTTGATGATATTGCGAGATTGAATGTTATCAACAATTCTGATGCACTGTTAAGAGGGATGTATTCAGGAATGATTGATACCAAGAAAATTAAAAAATCAGAATTAAATTGGATGAGAGAGCTAGATAAAGACTAGCTCTTTTATTATATTGAAATTTAAATTTATTATTTTAATGGAGGTAATTTATTATGGCTTTTGATATGAATAACTTCGTAATTGATAGAGTCGTGAGAGGCGTTGCTCTTTCTCAGACTGATGACTCTGTTATGTTCGCACTAAACCAGATTACTAACCCAAGTTTATCTTGCAGCTCTGAGAGCACTGATGCAGTCGATGCATTAGGCGTTCCCATCAGTACATTTTACCGTGCAAAAAATGCAGAGTTCTCCGCAGAGAATGCAATTTTTGATATGAACTTAATGGCAACCCAAGTTGGTACTGTCAAACAGGTTGCTTCTGATTCTGACAAGATTATTACTCCTGCATTTGAAACCATTGATATTGATGGCACTTCAGCCACTTACACTCTCAAACATGTTCCTACTGAGGATGTTAAGAATATTTATGCTCTAAATGGTGATGGTACTCTTGGTACAGTCTTTACTAAGAGCACTTCCGCTTCTGCTTCTTCATTTGCGATGACCGGTAGCACCCTTACTCCTCCCACTGGTCTTGAGAAGGGTGATCAGCTATTCGTGATTTATGAGTATGAGGCAGCTCAGGCAGTTTCTGTCATGAACTCTGCTAACAACTTCCCAACTGCTTGCAAGCTAGTTCTTGAGGTGCTTGGATGCGATGTCTGCGACCAAACCAAACTCGTGTTCGCATATATTATCTTCCCCAACTTTAAGCTTAGCCCTGATTTCGATTGGAATATCCAGACTGACGGTACGCACCCATTTTCTGGTAAGGCCATGCAGGAATATTGCAACAAGGACAAGAAATTATTCCAGATTATCATTCCCGGTGATGAATAATTTTGTATAACTTGTTTGCTTGACAAAACAAAATTATTGTGATATAATGTATATGTAGAGAACAAGGAGTCATGACCTTTGTTAAAACGGGAGGGAATCTCCACCCTCCCGGCTCTATTATAAAAAAATAATTGGAGATTATTTTATAATGAAATGGAGATAATTGTTGTGATGACTGGTATGAATTTATATGATTGGTGCTGTGTTAATGATAAAAAAGATATTCTTTTAGAATGGAGTTCTAATAATGATCTTGCTCCATGCGATTTTGCTCCAAAATCAAATAAATTTGCTAGTTGGATTTGTAAGTATGGACATGAATACCAAATGAAAATTGCAGATAAAACTCGTGGAAGGTCATGCCCGTATTGTGCGGGGAAAAAAGTATTAATTGGGTTTAATGATTTAGAAACGTTGTATCCAGATGTTTGTGATGATTGGGATTATGAAAACAACAATGGATTAACTCCAAAAGACTTTACAGTAAAATCTGGAAAGAAAGTTAATTGGAAATGTCATACTTGTGGATATGAGTGGGCATCAAAGATATGTAATAGAACTAATGGAGCAAATTGCCCAAATTGTGCGAAAAAGATTAGAACAAAAACTTTAATGTCAACTATTGTTTCTAGGAATGGATCTTTAATTGATTCTGAATATGAATACGTTAAAGAATGGAATTATGAAAAAAATATTGGCATTGATATAAGTCAAGTTACTATTTTTTCTAATATAAAATATTGGTGGAAATGCCCTGTATGTGGGCATGAATGGAAGTCATCTCCGAATAGTAGAAGTAAAGGGCATGGTTGTCCAGAATGTGCTAGACAGAGAACGGAAAGTAAATTACAAGAGAAAATTAGAACATATATTGAAAATAAATATAAGTTTAATATAGCTCACGAGAAAGATTGTTCTATACTTCCGAAAAATCCAAAAACCGGGTTCCCAATGCCATATGACAATGATATTGTTATTAGTGACACTCATTTAATTCTTGAAACAATGGGAGAACAACATTTTAAAATAACTGAATTTGTAAAAAAAGATGCAAAGAAAAGAAATGTTTCTCCAAAAGAAGAATTAGAATATATCCATTGGAAAGATGAGTATAAAAAACAATTTGCGCTATCTCATGGATACTATTATCTTGCAATTCCATACACTGCCGAAAATGACGAGTCTTATAAATCTATGATAGACACCAAGATTCATGAAATTTTATCTCTCAACAACTCAAAACAATTACCACCTGAAAAGGAGGAACTTATAGATGAAGAATATGCGCAAAGCTCGTAAGTGCATTTGTTGTGGTAAAGAGTATAATTACTGTGGAAACTGTGCGCAGGATCGTTATAAACCAACTTATTTTGCACTTTACTGCAGTGAAAATTGCCATGATGCATTTTCTGCAGCAAACGAGTTCAACTTTGGTCATATCTCTAAGGAAGAAGCACAGAAAAAGCTAAAGGCATGTGATTTGTCCGAGCTTGATTCTTTCAATGAGATCGTTAAGAAAGATATTGAAAAGATTATTGCCGAGCCTGAAGAGAAGGCTGCACAGCATCAGTTTAAGAAGGTACAGGCATAAATTACGAAGTAGTTACAATTAAATACAATTATATGGGATATTAACTGCTTCAAAATGTTAATATCCTATTTTTTTAGCCGTTAGGTACATGACACGTGGATGCATCTGGCGACATTTATATTGGAATAAAAAGGAGAAGAAACGAATGGTTAAGAGTACAATTACAGGAAAGGAATATAATCCAGACAATAGTTCTGTCGTGTACATTTCAAATTTCCAGCAGATTTATAAATATTTATGTGCTGGAGCAGAAGATGATTTGGTAGACATTTTATACACAAATACTAGGAATGATTGTTTAGTGTTTGTTTTTAAAAAGTCAAGTAAAATTAAGCACTTGTATGAACTATGGAATAATCATGAACTGTAAAAATTATATACTTTATAAGATTTATTATGGCAATGAGCTTGTATACATAGGTCGAACTTCGCAAGATTTAATTGATCGTTTAAGGTTACACTTTTTTGGCAAGCCAATGGTTAAGAAGTTAGATATTATTGAAACGACACGTATAGAGTATGCTGTATGTGCTTCTGAGGCAGATATGTTTTTATTGGAGATTTTTTTAATAAACAAGTATAAGCCTCGTATAAATAGAGATGATAAAGCGCATGATGAGCTTTCTACGTATTTATATCTTCCTGAGCCAAAGTTTTATTCATATTACAATCCATTGCTAGACAAATGGAAAGAAAAAGAAATTGAACATCTTATTGACACTGCTCCGTTAGACTATACTGATGGAGAATTAATATGGTTTTAAAACTCCATAAAGAAAGGAGTGTGAAGTGTTAAAATGTCTGATAGTTACGCAAAAATAAAATTAGCTGCAAACCACAATCAACTTATTCTTGTTAAAGATCAGGATCTTTCTGCTGGTAATTGCAATTCTGTTTTTATGGAATTTGCACTTAGAACTGATGATTGGTTGATGTGTGAAAAGATTAAAGCAGTATTTAATAATTATTATACTAGGACACTTGATAAAAAATTAATATGTGACATTCCGCCTGAAGTTTTAGCCACTCCCGGAGAATTTGAGGTTGGCCTATATGGTATTAACAAAAATATTCGTATTTCTACGAATAAAATTGAATTTCATGTTGGAGAAGGAACTTGTAGTGGAATGATTACGGAACCAGATGGCAGTATTAATCCAGATGACTCTTATATTTTTAATGGTGGAAATGTCGATGGATATGGGCCTGATGATACCGGTCGTTTAGTAATATATGATGGTGGCGGTGTTCATGGCTATTAAAGGGGGTGGATGAATGAAAACAACCACTATAAAAAGCGTTTTCCAGTTTAGGAGAGCAACGACTGAAGAATGGGAAAGTGTTAACCCAATTTTAAGAGTTGGTGAACCCGCATATGATATCACATTAAAGAAGCATAAAATTGGTGATGGAGTCACTGCGTGGAATGATTTACCATACCAAGAAGGAACAGGAACGGTTGATAAAATTGATTGGGCAAATATTTTAAATGCACCTACGAAGCTTAGTCAATTTGATAATGATTTAGACATTCCAGACTCTAGTTATATAGACGAAAAATTAGCTCAAAAGGCAGACATAAATCACAACCATGATGGTGTATATCAGCCTGTTGGAGATTACTTAACAGAGGAAACTGACCCTACTGTTCCAGAGTGGGCAAAACAAGTAGAAAAGCCAACATATGATTATGCGGAGATTAAAAATACTCCTGATTTAACTGAATATATTAAAACTGAAGATTTACGTCCATATGCAAAAACTGAGGATGTCGATAGCAAAATAAAGGAAGCAACGCAGGGATTCGAAAAATATGACGACACAGAAATTAAAAGGCGTATTACTGCGAATGAAGAATCAATTAAATCATTGTCTGGCGATGGAGAGGGATCTGTTAAACAAACTGTAGCTAATGCAATTGCAGGGGTAATTAGTGGTGCTCCAGAAGACTTTGATACTTTAAAAGAAGTTGCAGACTGGATTAAGAATGATACAACTGGTGCTGCAAAAATGGCAAATGATATTGCTGCTTTAAAAGATTCTGTGAAGAATCCATTAAATATTACTGGAGCGACTTCTGGTCAAATTGTTAAAATTAAGGCTGTTGGTTCAGATGGCTCACCAACTGAATGGGAGGCAATAGATATCCCAAGTGGTTCAGGATTGGCGGGGGTAGAGTCTATAAATGGTAAAGCAGGAGCTCTTAAAACATCTGATATTATCAATACATCGGTAGACTCTAATAAAATTGCTGTTGCTTCTGATGGCACATTGGAAGTTAATTCTATTACTGTTAATAAAATAGTTCAAGATGAAGAAGATGAACTTGTTATTTTTGGCGGGAACGCTTAATTTTTAAGGAGGGTTTTATTCAATGGCGACTAAAACACTAAACACGAAAATTATTATGAGAAATGACACCACTGCTAAATGGACTGAGCAGAATCCAGTTCTACTCAAGGGTGAGTTTGGTGTCGAAAATGATACTAATAAGTTTAAAATCGGTGATGGTACAACTGCTTGGAATGATCTAGCTTACGCTGGTGCTGATGAGGCAGTAATTGAAAACATCATTGCACAACATAGAGATAACCTTTACAAGTACACTCGTACAGATGCTTCTCAATCTGATTCTGATGCTATCGCTGCTGCACTTGGTGAAAATGTTGCAGTGCAGGGTGATATTGTTGTTATCACGACCACAGTTAGTGGTAGCACTTATGAACAGAGTGCATTTATGTATGATGGCACACAATGGGCAGCTATGACTGGTCAAGTTGATGCAGATAAAGTTATTTTACAGAATGACATTACAATGGCTGGCAATTATAGTCAGATTGGTAACTTAACCAAATCTCAGAATGGCACTGCCACTTTTGCAACAAAGGGTAAGTCTGTGTCTGAGGCACTACTTGAGATTTTCTCGAAGAGACTGCAACCCGGAGCTCCTATTGCTCCTGCTGTGACTTTAACTTTCGGTCAGGCTAAAGCTTATGAGGTTGGTACAACTGTGTCTCCCACCTACTCTGCTTCTCTAAGCACAGGCTCTTATACTTACGGCCCTGCTACTGGTATTACGGCTACTTCTTGGGAGATTAGTGATACGGCTGGTCATGCCGCGACTACTGCTACTGGCTCTTTTGCAGATGTGGTTGTTACTGATAATACTAATTATAAGATTACTGCAAAAGCAAATTATGGTGAAGGCACAGTGGCAAAGGACAATCTTGGCCAAGATTCTAACCCTGTTATTAAGATTACTGCTGGCTCTGCCACTAAGACTTCTGGTGCGATTACAGGTTATCGTAATAGTTTTTATGGTGCTGTAAAAGAAAAGGCAGAAGTTACTAGCGCTGTTATTCGTGGACTAACTAAGACAAATAAGGCTCTTGCAAATGGGGCATCTTTTACTATTAATATCCCTGCTGGAGCAGTCCGTGTAATTTTTGCTTACCCTGCTACTCTACAGGATGTTAGCTCTGTAAAAGATGTAAATGGTTTAAATGCGGAAATTAAGAGTGCTTTCACTAAGTCTTCTGTCACTGTTACGGGTGCCGGTGCGGATGCTGGTATTGCTTACAAGGTATATGTAACTGACTTTGCTGAACCTGTTGCAAAGGCCAATTCTTATACGGTGAAAATCTAATAAAGGGGGACGAAGATTATGGCTATGACTTTTGGTACACTTGATTTTGCAGTTGCTTTTAATCGTCAGACGGCTTTCCCTCTTGACGCTAAAAGTTATTTTGAAAGTTTAGAACTTGCTACTGCCGCTGCTGCTTCAGCACAAGAAGCTGGCAGTTCTGAAACTACTTATTACTTTGGTCAGACCGTTGCTGTTGTTGAAAATGGCAAGGCGACTCTTTATGTTATTCAACCAGATAAGACTCTAAAAGAGGTTGGCGGCAATATTGCTATTAATGAAAATGTTTTTGCTAAAGATAAAGATGGCACACTAAATTTACTTGGTTTTGCTGATGCTGTTGGTGGTGCTCAGTTAGTTAAGACTGAGGATGGTAAAGTTTCTTGGGTAAAGCCAGACACTACTACTGTTGAGGGTCTTTCTACTGCTATTGAGTCATTAAAAACTACTATCGGTGACGATAAGAGCGGTCTTGTAAAGCAAGTTGCAGACAACAAGGCAGCTATTGATACACTTAATGGCGATAAAACTATAACTGGCTCTGTCGCCTACCAGATTGCACAGATTGTTGCTGGTGCAGATGAGAGCTTTGACACTCTAAAAGAAATTGCAGAGTGGATCACAACTCATAAGACTGACGCAGCTACAATGAATGCACAAATCAATACAAACAAGGATGATATTGCATCTCTTAAGACTCTTGTTGGCAGCACTGCTGTTGCAACTCAGATTGCAACTGCTATTGATACAGCTCTTAAAGACGGCGAGACAGACAAGTATGCACTTGCTGCAGATTTGACTTCTCTATCAGATGAGGTTGCTGCGATTAAAACAAAACTTGGCGAAAAGTCTGTCGCAGATCAGATTGATGCAGCACTAAGAGTTGATGGTGTAGAAAAGTATGCATTAGCTTCTCATACTCATGAGATTGCAAATGTTACTGGCCTTCAGGAGATTCTTAATGGAAAAGCAGCAGCCAAAGATGTTGAGACGTTGCAGTCTAATGTCGATGATTTATCCACGAAGGCACACGAGCATGCCAATAAGACTATTCTTGATGCTATTAGTGCAGAGAAAGTTGCCGCTTGGGACGCTGGTCAGGCAAATGTTATTGATGTTATTAAGGCTAATGGCACTGCTCTTGAGATTGGCGCGGACAAATCTGTTAATATTCCTGCTGCTACTGCTCAGGCACTTGGTCTTGCTCAGGCAGATGGTGATACAATTGTTGCTAATAATGGTGTATTCAGTGTCGGCTCTGTCGGCATTAGCAAGGTTTATGTTGAAGATGGCACTGAGCTTGTTCTAAATGGCGGCAACGCTTAATTATTGTTCGTAATTTAAAGGAGATTGATTAATATGGCTACTAAGACATTTAATACACGTATTTGTAATAAAATTGATACATTTGCCAATTGGACTAAAAATGATCCTGTTCTTTTAAAGGGCGAGATTGGTATTGCAGTTGTTCCAGCTTCCACTGGTGCGGTCAAGCAGGAACCGGCAATTTTAATTAAAATTGGCGATGGTACTAAGAAGTTTAGTGAACTTGAGTTTGTTTCTGGTAAAGCCGCAGACATTTATGATTGGGCAAAAGCAGCAAATAAGCCTACGTATAAAGCTGCTGAAATTAGTGGCTTGGCTGATTATATCTCTAGTGAAATTCAAGATACTGATACGCAGTATAAACTAGAGGCAGACAAAGATAATGGTAGAAAGTTCTATTTATATTCTAAAGTTAAAGGTGGAGATTTTGGCGCTAAGCCTGTAAGCACCATTGAGATCCCTGAAACTGTTTATACTCTCGCTACTGGTACTGCTAATGGTACTGTCAAGTTTAATGGCACAGACGTTGCGGTGAAGGGACTAGGTTCTGCTGCTTACACCGATTCTACTGCATATGATGCTGCTGGATCAGCAGATAATGCATTGGCTGCTGCAAAGACTTATGCTAATGGAAAGGATGCCGCTATTACTGCTGCACAGAATGCTGCTGATAATGCCAAAGCTGCTGCCGACGCTGCACAAAAGGATGTTGACGCGCTTGAGGGCAAAGTTGGTACAGTTACTGCAGGCAAGACTGTTGTTCAGATGATCGCTGATGCTCAGGCCGCAGCAACTTATAATGATACAGCGGTTAAGAATAGCATTAAGGCAAATAAGGATGCTATTGACAAACTAAATGGAACTTCCGCAGTTGAGGGTTCTGTTGATAAGAAGATTGCTGATGCTATTAATGATTTTTCTACTAAAGTTAGTGATGATCAGACTGTTAACACTTTTAAAGAACTAATTGACTATGCTGCTGATCACAAAGGTGAATATAGCACATTGTCTGGTGATGTACAGGCTAACAAGACTGCTATTGATACTCTAAACGGAAAAGATACAGTCGTTGGTTCTGTAGCAAAAACTGTTAAGGACGCTGTTAAATCCGCACAGGACACTCTTCAGAGTCAAATTGATGGTAAGGTTAATAAGGTTGATGGTAAGGGACTATCTACAAACGATTATACTACCGACGAGAAAAATAAGCTAAAAGGAATTGCAACAGGTGCTCAGGTTAACGTTATTGAAACAGTTAAAGTTAATGGAGTAGCTTTAACTCCTTCTTCTAAGGCAGTCAATGTTGTTGTTCCTACTGGCGCTCTTGCTGGCAAGGATGAGGTTACTAAAGCAGATCTTGCTGCTGCTCTAAAGACTGAAATTGAGGGAAAGCTAAACTCTTCTGCTGTTACTGGCGACCTTTTAACTCATAATGCTGCTGAGTTTGCTGCAGCTAATCACAACCATGATACTGTTTATTCTAAACTAGGTCACAATCATAAGATTGAGGACTTAAATCAGGATGCATATATTATTTTTGACTGTGGAACATCATCCACAATGATCTGAGCGGCATAGCCTCTTCGAATATTCAAGTAGTTTTTTCTATTAGATAGGAGAGGTTTATGCCTCTCCTATTTTTTTTTACATATTTTGCAAGAGGGGTGAAATAAAGAATGCCATTTATAAATAAAGTTACGGTTAGAGGCAAAACATATAATTTAGAGAACTTAACAGATGGAACGCATGTCGTGAAGCTCCCAACTTTAAATGGTGATGATGTGTTTGTCACCGAAAAGACATTGAGTCATGGAATAAAAGTATCATCACTTACAAATGGGACATATACTGTTGGTTTGCCGACTTTAACTAAAAATGATACGCTAGTTGTTCAAAGCGAGTTAAATCAAGTTGATAACAATAAAGTGGATAAAGTATCGGGAAAGGGATTATCCACGAATGATTATACAGATGCAGATAAAAATAAACTTAGTAAATTAGAAAATTATGAACTCCCTGTAGCAGCTACAAATACACTTGGTGGTGTAAAAGTTGCACAAAAAACTGAAGACATGACTCAGGAAATTGGTGCAGATGCAAATGGAAGATTATATACAAAGTCAGCAGAAGATGTTGTCAATACAGCATTAGAAAATTTTCATTCTTATAATATCGAGGTTGTTGATGAACTTCCAGATACGCCTGAAGATTATACATTTTATTTAGTGCCAAAAGCGTCTGGAAATGGTTATGAAAAATATTGGTGGATCACTGATAATGATGGTAATCAAAAATGGGATGAATTTAAGGGATCTTCGACGGTTGTAGTTACAGAGCTTCCTACAAGTGGTGATGCAGAAACAGATTATATCTTGCATTCAGGTGATGGATGTTTTTATTATAAATGGATTGATAATGAATGGAAGATGATTGCGGGGACTATGGCGAATGTTGTTGAATCTCTCCCTGATAGTGGAAATGAGTTCACTGATTATTATGTCAAAAATAGCGAAGGATTATATGTCCATTATCGTTATATTAATGGCAAATTCTGTATTATTGGTGGAGACTCGTATGATAAATCGCAAATAGACAGCAAAGTTTCTTCTTTAAAGTCAGACATTGATACAAATACTACAAATCTTAGCTCATTAAGCCGTACAGTAGATGGGATAAGGCAAGATGTTGACAGTATTGATACAGAAGGTTACACGTATTATGCTACATATGGCAATGCAACTCTTACAACTGGAGAAGAAGCAGAGAATGTATTTACACTTTATGAAGTCAAAAATGAAAAAGAAGCAGTTAAAAGCCAGTTTGTAATTACTGGTGGAGGCGGTGGAGGCACTACAACTACCACTTTAAAGGTTGAGCGTATCACTGAATCCCCAGTTGTTGTTACTACAACAGATAGGGTGGAAATAAAATTTAATTATTCTTCGATAGATAGCGATGGCGAGTCTGTAGATGGCACATATAGTTGGAAGCTTGGAAGCTCAATTATTGCGTCTGGGGCGCTAGTTCAGGGTGAGAATACTTTTGATGCAACTGAATATGTCAATATTGGAACGCAGAAACTTGTTTTAACTGTTACTGATGCGGCAGGGAGTGTCGTAGTTAAATCTTGGACTGTTCAGAAAGTTGACGTAAGGCTAGAATCTTCTTTTAATGACAAGATTACCTATGGCGTAAATACTTCTGTAAACTTTACTTATACTCCTTATGGAGCAATTGCTAAAACTGTGCATTTTAAACTTGATGGCGTGGAGTTGAGTTCTGTATCCACAAGTTCTTCTGGCACTTTACAGTCATACACATTGCCAGCACAAAGTCATGGAGCACATTTACTTGAATGCTATATTACAGCAACCATTAATGGCAAAAACATAGAAACAGATCATATCTTTAAAGACATTATTTGGTATGACGAGAATAGTGATATTCCTGTGATTGGATGTATTTATAGAAATGATTATTACGGCAAAGTTGAAGCAAAGCAATATAATTCAACAAGTATTCCATTCTATGTATTTGACCCAAAAACAGCAACTCCAACAATTACAAGAAGCGTCGATGGAAAGGTTGTTGCCACTCAAACCATGTCTGGTACATCAGATGTTTGGGTATATAAGTCTTCTGACGTTGGTGAGCATACACTTACTATTACTTGTAGAAATACAACATTGACAATTATAATGAATGTCAAGGAGCTTGGCATTACAATTGAGCCAATTACAGCAAATCTTGCATTTGATTTTAATCCAACTGGACTATCAAATAGTGATGAAAATAGATTGTGGCAAGATAGTAATACAAATGTCAACATGACTGTTTCTGACAATTTTGACTGGTCGAATGGTGGTTATCAGATAGATAGTGATGGCAATCAGTATTTTTGCATAAAAGCAGGAACTACTGCAACTATAAATTACAATTTATTTGAAAGAGATGCGAGTATTTATGGCTCTGAGTTTAAGTGTGTTTTTAAAACTACGAACGTTAAAAAAGCAGACGCGACATTTTTGACTTGTCAATCTGATTCTACTGTAGTCGGATTGCAAATGAACACTCATGAGGCATACTTGAAGTCTAGCATTAAGAGCTTATATATTCCTTATAGTGAGGAAGATGTTATTGAGTTTGAGTTTAATATTAACGCACTTGATAAAGAAAACCCTGATGCGACAGCAGTGATTATGAGTTATGAAGATGGTGTTGGTTTAAGACCGATGATTTATGATTCAACCCATAGGTTGCATCAATATGAGCCAGTACCTATTACAATTGGATCCGGTGATTGTGATGTCTATATTTATCGTATGAAGGCATACACAACTGCATTAACAGATTCTAATATCCTTTCTAACTTTATTGCAGATGCAAGAGATTCTGATGAAATGATTGCAAGATATAATCGTAATCAGATTTATGATGAAAACAACGCTTTAACTCCTGAGTCTATAGCAAATGCCTGTCCTCAATTGAGAGTTATTAAGATTGAGTGTCCTCATTTTACTAACGATAAGAAGGACTATGTGAAGAACACAAATGTTGAATGTATTTATAAGGGCGGAGATCCTGTTCTCGACAACTGGAAATTTATTAATTGTTACCATGCGGGACAAGGTACGACTTCCAATGAATATGGATATGCCGGTAGAAACATTGATATCATTATGTGTGCAGATGGCAAGAATCAGATTGTTGACAAGATTCATTTGGATACAGGATATGTTACAGAGCTTATTCTTGGAGATGGAACGAAGTATAGTGATGGCTCTGGTAAAGTAAGTCTATCTAGAACTTCTGTACCAAACAACTGGTTTAATTTAAAAGTCAATATTGCTTCTTCTGAGAATGCGAATAATGCATTATTACAGAAGAGATTTAATGATTATCTACCATATAAAACTGTCGCTATGGAGAAAGATCCAAGATGTAAGAATAGCATGGAGTTTTATAACTGTGTAATATTTATCAAGGAAACTGATCCTGACATCTCCAAGCATAGAGAGTTCAAGGATAACGATTGGCATTACTACGCTTTGGGGAATATTGGAGATAGCAAAAAAACAGACGCCACGAGAGTTAATGACGTAAAAGATTTGAAAGAGTATGTTATTGAGGTAAGTGATAATACACTACCAAATAGCACGTTTCAAACTGGTGTTACAGATAGCAATGGTGACATGGTTTATCCTATCACCAAGGAACAATGGAAGGCAGGGAACCCTGCTTATGATTCTCTGTATAATGATTGGGACGGCTCTTTTGAATTTCGCTATGATATGGGCGGAGAAACCAAAGATGGTGCAAGTTTAGCTACATCTGAGGAAAAAGAAAAGCAGAGACTTGCCAATAAACAAGTGTGGAGAGACTTCTATGAGTGGGTAATTACGTCTACTGACGAGGAGTTTGTAGAGCAACTTGGTGATTGGGTGATCAAGGATTCTGCTCTGTATTGGTATTTATTTACTGAAAGATACACAATGATTGATAACCGAGCAAAAAACTCTTTCTACCATTATGCGAAATGTGCTGATGGTAAATATCGTTTTGAGCTATGGGACTATGATAACGATACAGGACTTGGAATAAATAACTCCGGCGAATTAACAATGACTTATGGCAAAGAAGACACCGATTATAGAACAGAAGGCGATAAGTCTTCAGGCTACATTTTCAATGCAGCAGACAATGTATTTTGGTGTAGGATACGTGATTTATTCCACGATGAGCTTGCCGTAATGTATCAAACTCTTGAAGGAGAAGGTTGCTTTAGTGCAACATCTCTAATTAATGAATTTGACAATTGGCAAGCACAATTCCCAGAAGAACTTTGGAGACTTGATATTGAGCGTAAGTATTATAGAACATATCAAGGTGGTGGCCTAAATGGTGGTTTAGAGCCAGAGCCAACTCCTCGTTTCTTAGCGTCTATGATGAATGGTCGTAAAAAGTATCAGCGTAGACAGTTTGAGCGTGACCAAGCTGCTTATATGGGAACAAAATATTTGTCCACAACTGTTAAAGCAGACCAGATCATGTTTAGATGTAACACTCCTTCTGATGTTGTTGTGGCACCTAATTATACGTTAAATATTGTTCCATATTCTGACATGTATTTGTCTGTGTTATTTGGTAACTCTCCAAGTGCTCAACAGATTCGTGCAAAAGCAGGGCAATCATATGAGATTGAATGCCCACTTACTAAGATGGACGATACGGCGGTATTAATTTATTGTGCTTCACGTATTCAGGCGCTTAATGATATTTCTGCATGTTATATCCATGATAATGATTTTTCAAAAGCTTCTAAGCTCCAGAAATTAATTATTGGTAATAGCACGGCGGGATATTCTAATGCGTTCTTGACCAATTTAAATCTTGGTAACAATGCATTGCTTGAAGAATTAGATATTCGCAATTGCCCGAACCTAACTGGTTCTATTAATCTTTCAAGTTGTGGTAATCTAGAAAAGTTTTATGCTGAAGGCACTGCAATTACTGGCGCATTATTCGCTTCAAATGGTAAAATCGCTCTTGCTTATTTACCAGCTAGTATTAACAGTTTGACATTTAAGAACTTAAAATATCTTACTGATTTACAAGCAAGTTATGATAATCTTGAATCTTTAACTGTTGAGGACTCTGTTGTCGATGAGTACGCGATTGTAACAGACGCAATTGATACATTACAAATTTTACGTTTAGTAGGTATTAATTGGACTGTTACTAATACTGATTTGTTGAATAAAATTGTCAAGATGAATAGTAGCGTGCTTGCTGGTAGTGTGCATATTGCTGGACAGGTTAGACAGAGAGAATTGGATAGTTATGCAAATGCATGGAGTGATCTGGTTGTTACTTATGATGGTATTATTACGCAGTATAAGTTAACGTTTATGAATTCGGATGGCACTCCGATTAAGGACAAGAAAGGCAATGCATATGTCCAATATGTTGACCAAGGCGGAAAAGCAATTGACCCTGTGGCCAGTGGAGAAATCGACATTCCAACTATGCCAAGTACGGCACAGTACAATTATACTTTCTCAGGATGGGAAGGTATTGATGAAAATGTATTGAATGACAGAACTGTTACTGCTAAATATACTACAAGTATAAGAACTTATAAAGTTCGCTGGTTAAAACAAAGTGGAGTTGTTTTGAAGACATTAAATGATGTTGAATATGGTTCTTGTGTTGAATACAATGGGGATTATCCCACTATGACAGACAATGAGGATTCATATATTTATAACATTTTTACTGGTTGGGACAAGAGCACAGGCTTTATTACTGGTGATACGGATGTTTATGCAAAATGGAGCACGCAAAATGGATTACCAGCATCTGGCACTGATTTGAAGGATATGACGCCTGTTCAGATCTATGCTATTGCAGCCGCTGGGAAAGCAAATGATTATTTCGAACAGAAAGACTATATTGATGTGCGTGTTGGACAAGATTTTTCATTTACGAACGTAAAAGACAATATGCTTGGAGATGAGCTTACTTTTGATGGAACTAGTTCAAAAGTAGTAGATTCTGGAATCAAGCTATTTGGTGCAGATTCTGGTTCATTTACAATTGCTATAGACTTTGAATTTGATGAAAACTCTGCAGATGCGACATTGTTATCATGCTTTGAGTATGATGGATCCGAAGGATTTAGACTTAAATACAAAGGATCAAATCCAGAAATCCAATGGGGCAATACAAGTCAAGTGGTTGGCAAAGGTAAGCAAAGAGATATTGTTGTTCTTCGTTATCGCAAGGGCGAAGATAAACTTTATGTATATTCCTTTAATGGTGGAGCTTCTTCTACTGGTACATATGCGGACGAAATCACATATACAGAGTTGACTCGTAATCGTAGTACTAATACAGAAGCCACAATTATGCTTGGCGGATTTAAATTCTTATCCAATGGCGCTATAGATGCTGTTACACTTGGTAAGGGAAAAATTCACTGGGCTAAAGTTTGGTTGGATGATATTGGGGATTCTGCTGCTAGAAGTCTTGCAGCATGGCCTCATGAAACTTGGCGCTATGAATATTGTGGAGATAAGAGATATAGATTCGCGGCAGATTCCAGTAAGATAACTGGAGCATCATTTATTCCAACGAGGTTATTATCTCTTGGACATGGCATGAATGCAGCAAACACTAATATTGGTGGTTGGAACGATTCTGCCATGAGGAAATTCTGTAATGGTAGAGTTTATGATGCATTTCCGACTGAGTGGAAGTCAATTATAAAACAAGTTCAGATCCCTGCAAGTGCAGGAAATAGATCATCTGAAATTGTTTATTCAAAGGACTACGTATATCTACCATCTTATGTGGAAATATTCGCCACGGATGAAGATCCATATGCGTCTGAAGGTAAAATTATTACGTTCTTTAATACTGATGCAGACAGAATTAAGACAATGAATGGAGCTGCAAGTATTTGGTACTTACGTTCGGCTGACGTTAGTTATAATACGTACTTTAAAGTTGTGTCTGCGCAAGGTAATATGACTGGTTATGTTGTATCGAGTAGATCTTTGGGTGTATGCCCATGCATATCTATTTAATGGAGGCGAGTGTAGATGAAATATTACAAATTGATTAGCAATAATGAATTCATTGGAATCGGCACTTCGTTTGATATGCGTAAATTCCAAAAGAAACATGGCATTTTCTTAGTGTGTGATGAGTCTGAAGCTCAATACATTCAATGTAATGGGAAAATGTATCGTGCAATATGGATGGCACCTAAAGATCCTGATGCGCAAGATGTCCCTATCATTGATGTAATAGAAATCGTCCAATCAGACTATAAGGCGCTTTATGATGCAATTAAGTCCAATGAAGAGATTCAGATTGATATTGAACCTGATACAACAGAGAAAGAGGAAAGTACGGACGTTGATGAATTAGAAAAAATGACAATTGGTTATATTAAAGATTCTAAAATCAAGGAAATGAAAACAAATTGCAACAAAATGATTACAGATGGCTTTGATATAACGCTCAGTGATGGCGAATTACATCATTTTTCATTAACTGTGCAAGATCAATTAAATTTGATTACATCTTCTCAAATGATACTAGATGGTTCAAAAACAATACCTTATCATGCCGATGGCGAACAATGCAAATATTATACTTCTGCTGATATGGAGCAAATTATTGCAAAAACGAATGCATTTAAGACATATCATGTTTCATATTTTAATTCATTAAAGATGTATATTAGCTCGTTGCGCAGTGTGGATAAAGTTACTGCTATATCTTATGGAATTAGTATTCCAAAAAAATATCAATCAGAAGTTTATATCGCATTGAAGCAAGAATTTGAGAGGTAATTAATGTGGCGAGAGGTGCTTATTAAAGTGCCTCTCGTTTTATAATTCGCAAAAAATAGTGGAGGTGAAAAAATGCCTTACATAAATACTATTGATATTAATGGTACAATTTATAATTTGGAAAATTTGACAGATGGTAATCATGTTGTTGATTTACCTGCATTACAAAAAGATGATACTTTCGTATTACAAGGGGACGTTGTAGATAATTTGACAGGACGTTATGCTAATAAACCACTTTCTGCTCAGCAAGGGTTTGTTTTAAAAAACAAAGATGATGAGTTAGACAATAAGATTTCAGATTTAACAACCAAAATTACCAACCTGTCTGAAAATACAAATAAAAAAGATACAGAACTTGATAATAAAATAAGTGCATTATCTACCAGCTCAAGTAAACAAGATCAAGCATTAGACGCGAAGATTTCACAGTTAAGAAAAGACATGGGCACTAATGATGAATCTACGTTGTCAAGTGCAAAAACCTATGCAGAGGGGCAATGTAATGCAGCGCTTACTTCTGCAAAGGGATATACTGATAATGCTATTTCGGTAAGTACGAAAGAGACAAATTCTAATTTAGATAAGAAATTAGATAAAACAGGTGGCCAAGTTACCGGTGCTTTAGAAGTCGCTGGTGTTTTAACTGCTGATCAAAAATTGCAAGCCAAATATGGCGTTACTATCTGTCAGCGAGGGGATATATCAAAAGAGATTACAGCTTTATGTACTGGTGAAAATGCAGGCAAGTTTGTTGGTAAAACTGAAACAAATTTGGCAAGAATGGCTGTCGCTACTCCTGTTAATGATGATGATGCGGCAAATAAAAAGTACGTTGTAGATGCCATAAAAACTGGTGGCTTTGGGGCCCTTGATGGTGCAACGTTTACTCCATCTGTTTCTTCAGATGGCGTTTTAAGTTGGACAAATGACAAGGGCAAAACTAATCCCGCAAGTGTTAATATAAAAGGGCCAAAGGGAGACGCATTTACTTATGCTGATTTTACATCAGCACAGCTTGAGGCATTAAGAGGCCCAAAGGGAGATAAGGGAGACCCATTGTCTGTTTTGGAAGCATATCCAATCGGTGCTATTTACATCAGCACGAATGCAACAAGCCCGGAGACTTTGTTCGGTGGCACTTGGAGGCCAATTCAGGGAAGATTTTTGCTTGCAGCAGACAATACTTATAAAGCAGGTTCAACTGGCGGTGAGGCAACACACACATTAACGAAAAACGAAATGCCGAATCACCGACATAGCATTTGGTTCCCAAACGATGGCGGCGAACAGAGCGCGGAAATCGGCTACCCGAAGGCCGGGAGTAAGAATACATATTATGCAGAGGCAAGCAAAACAGCCGACGCTGGTGGCGGAGCCGCGCACAACAATATGCCTCCTTATCTTGCAGTGTATGTCTGGGAGCGTGTAGAATTGCCGCCTGAAGCAACGGACTAATATTCTTGTTTATAAAACAAATAATATGGAGGGAATATTATGCCGAATAAAATATTTAATATACGCCTGAGAAACAGACGAGATACTGAAGCAAATTGGGAGAAAAAGAATCCACTAATTTTAGATGGCGAAATAATAGTTGTTACTACAACAAGTGGTGAGACCAGAGTAAAAATTGGCGATGGTGTGAAAACTTATACTCAATTGCCATTTCTAGATGAAGTTTTAAAGAATGAAATCAATAATAAGGCAGCAATTGATGCAGGAGTATATACTGCTGTTGCATCCAGTTCTGATGGCGTGGCATATACTGCGACAGTTCCGGGAATTGAGTCTTTGAGCTCAGGAGCAAGTTTTATTATGATTCCAGATAAAACTAGTGCAAGCAAAGAGCCAACAATAGATGTTAATGGACTCGGAGCTAAAAAGATTAGACGTAGATTAAGTGCGATTACAACAAGTTTGCAATCTGGATATAGTAATACTTGGATATCTATTAATAAGCCATTTCAAATTGTGTATGATGGAACTGCGTGGGTTGTAGAAGGTATGCCTAAGCCAGTTGGTGCAGATGTATATGGTGCAGTACCTCAAGCTACAGCAGATGCATCTGGTAATGTTATTACAGACACTTATGCAACAATTGCTATGCTGCAGAACATGCTTCCGAAAGTTACTACAATTACGTTGGCGTCAGGCTGGAATGGAACCGCAAGTCCATATTATCAAGATGTTACACTTAGTTGTTGTACAGAAAATAGTGTTGTTGACCTCCAACCAACTCACGCACAGCTTGCATCTTGGCAGGATAGTGGATTGGCATTTACAACTCAAAGCGGGAATGGAACCGTTCGAGTTTATGTGGCTGGTGGTAAGCCTAGTGGCTCTATATCTATTCAGGTTAAAGTGCAGGAGGTGGTTGTCGTATGAGTGGTTTATATGGCAATCCAATAATGGCATCATCGGCATTAAATACTGTACTTCTTGAGGATGAGAATGGGAATGAAATTGCTACTGGAGTAGTGGTTGGAGAAAAGACTATCTTTACAGCAACTCAAAGTGATGTTAAAGTTGGAAAAATTTTTGCATCTGATGAAGGCGTTCAAGAAGGAACTGATACTAAAATATATAGAACTGAAATTGGTTCTTGCGCAATTTTGCCAAATGAGAGCTTTTCTATTCCATTTAAACAGTATGATCAATATAATTATACAAAATTTAGTGCAATGATATCTGGCTTTAATACGACAGTATCTGATAGCACATCTGTAGTGAAAGTTGTAATAAATGATGCGGTGTACGCAGTGAATTCAACAGTTAAATTGGCAGATGTAACAAAAAATACACTAACAAAGTCAATTGATTTAAATATTATAAATGATACTAATAGCACTTATGTTATACATTATAGTACTTACAAGGAGGAATAAAAATGGCAACTAGGCGTTATGGTTTTAAATACGCAACAGTCCGAGAAAATGGCATGTGTGATAGCGTAAGAGACACTACAAATTACATTTTAGATCCATATTATATTCCAATTGAGGACGACTCTTTACCGTATCTCTTGAAATATTATCATCCAATTCCTGAAACAGTGACTAGTTTTGATGATTTCCAAGGCAAGTGGTATTACGATGCAGAATTTACGCAAGAAGTTGCAGAATTAAATACCTAACATAAACATACTTAACCAATGATGAAACCTTTTTATATCTAAAGGAGGAATCCCAATGAACGGTACATTTGATCCAACATATAGCTCCAATCAGATTTGGATGGATACAAATATAAATGAATGTCTTACAACTCATTTAGAGGGCATTGAAGGAGATGTTTCTTCTCTGCAATCCAATAAAGCAGATGTAAATCATACTCACAGCTATAACGATTTAACTGACAAGCCATCTATACCAGTTATTCCAACTTCTCTTCCAGCGAATGGTGGTAATGCGGACACAGTAGATGGTAAACACGCAAGTGATTTTGCGGCGAGTTCTCATACTCACAATAAGTCTCAAATTTCTGGGTTAATTGAACCGTCTGATTATGTTGTAGCTTCTGGCCCTTCTGGAAAGTGGACATACAGAAAATGGAATAGTGGAATTTCTGAGTGTTGGCGGCAGATCACTGGAACGATTACTCATTATAGCACGTGGAATGGATTCAATGCATTTTCAGGCAGTGCAGATTGGCCTACCGGTTTGTTTATTACAAATCCTACAGCTATTTATAATTGTTATATTGGCTCAGGATATGCTATTGCTGCTAGAGGTGGATTATCAACTACGACAAAATTTAGATGGGAAGCTCTTGGTACGGATGGAGATTCTAATATTGGATATGGAATTTATGTCTATGCCATAGGTAGATGGAAGTAACGTTAGGAGGTATGCAACATGGATGGAACATTTGATCCTATGTATTCGAGTAACAATATTTGGATAGATACTGATATGAATTCCTGTTTGACTAATAATTTGGAAGATATTGAATCGGAAATTTCATCTTTACAAACAGGCAAAGCAAATTTAAATCATGTGCATACTGAGTACGCACCAATAAGTCATACTCATTCTGATTATGCTACTACATCTCATAAGCATTCTGCGTTAGATATCACAAGTGGAACTCTACCAATATCTAAAGGCGGCACTGGGGCAAGTACTGTTAATGGTATATTAACTAATATTGGCAATATTGGGAAAGTGTATTCTGCTACGCCAAACAGTAAATCTGTCGCAAAAATGGAGATGACAACGATTGCATCTTTAACGTTGCCAGTAGGTACTTATGCTATTGTTGGCAATCATCAATGGGAAGTAAATGGCACTGGATGTATGTATATTTCTAGATTAACTAAATCTGATGATAGTGTTGTTTATTGTATTGTGAGAAGTGATATGATTGGCGGTGGTGGTGCTGTTGCTGCTACAATAGTAGAACTGACAGAACAAACTACCATTAAATATGAAACTTATCATCAGTACACTGCAGCAACTAAGGCAGAGGCAATCCGCTTGTCTGCAGTCAAGATTAAATAAATTAAACATATGAGGTGCAGGGCTAACTACTCTGCACCTTTTAAACATTAAGAATAAGGAGGGTGATGTAAAAAATGTCAACAAAAAAATTACAAATTGTAACTCCTATTGTAACATCAGTTAATGGACAAACTGGTGATGTGACACTGACGAATGAATCAAAATCTCTTGGTCTTACCTCTGCGGCGGTCGGTCAGATACCGAAAGTGAAAGCGGTTGACAGCAATGGTGTGCCCACGGAATGGGAGTCGGCTGCACTATCTGGCGATATGATTTATGCGCTTGATATGGTGGAAGGTGAAGGGAATACTTTTACAATAAACAACAATTTTGATGATGTTGTAGCAGCGATTAATGAAGGTAAAATTATTATGTATGGCGGAACTTGTTTGTTAGCTTCTTGTTCACCAGAAAGTGGAACTGTAACAACAATTGGATTTTACCTAGTACAAGGAGATGGACTCATTGTTTTGCTAACTTGGAATCGCGGGAATTCTGCTGCTACAATTACAGAACGAATATTTCCAACATTTGGCTTAGAAGCTTTATCTGCACCGGGTGCTGTATATTTTGATAATAATGAAGGATTTACCATAAAAAATGCTGGCGCTTATATTGTTAAGATTGATTCGAATAATGTGCTAGTAAATGACTATACAGAGTTTGAAAATGCAGTTAAAAGTGGAACACCCATTATAATAAATTATAGCGATAGTTACGCTGTTTGTACATCTTATCAGTATGATAATAGTTCAATTACATGCTACCAAATTGTCGATTCAATGTTATTGGGTGTTAAGTTTGATAAGTCCACAAAAAAACAAACGAATATATCATTAGCAAAACTTGATAATACGTATTTTGTTTATACTGATAAGTATATCAACGTAGCAAACGACTATGATGAACTCGATAATGCCATAAAAGCAGGTAAATTGATTGTCGTTAACGCAAATGGTGCAACATTTCTTTGTCAAAGTGCTACTCGTAACGAATCACAAATAACGCTAGTAGTTCAAGCTTCACTATCAATGCTTATGGTATTTTCTGTAGATAAAAACACAAAAAAAACAACAATAAGCGTGTATTATTCCCCGGCGCTTGATAATATTAGTCAGTCTGGGTTTATATATTATGATAAAGGCAATGATAAATTCATTATTAAAGATACAGCGTCGCCAATCGCTACAACCTCAACTGCTGGCGTAATCAAAGTTGGCAATGGCTTGTCTATCTCTGCTGACGGCACTCTATCTGTCACGACTGCAACATATTATACTGGCACGGCTGATCCGGTTAACACCCTTGGAGCAGATGGGGATTTATACTTACAAACGGGGGTGTAACAGATGAGCGAAAATGCTAATTTAACTTATAATGATTTCTCCGCAGGATATACAGCCGGAGATGGAATGACAATTATAGACAAACAAACAACTCTTGAAGATATTATGAATTGGGTTTTCAGTGGCAAGTCACTGTGGTTTTATGATGGCCAAAAGTATAGAACCATTATCCATTTCGAAGATATTGAAAATGGTGCAATAATTTATTGCTTTGATGATAGTGGTGAGATTATTAGTCATCAGTTCGGCGGTGATAGCTAATGGCAAAAGTTGTTCAAACTACACTACAAATTTCTGAATCCACTGTAGAGCAATATTGTATTGCTGATGGACTTAGTTTAAATACTGGTGGATATGCTATTAGACTGTATCTAAACGGACATACTTATGGATCAGCGATTCTTAATGATGCAGCGAAAGAAGTTTTATATCCATCTGCCACGGCACACCCACTTAAGATTGATTCATTTATAAGGGCGAACAAATCTGGCGGAAGCATGACAATTAGCTTGCAGTTTGATGGGACTAGTGTAGATTCTGAGACAGGTAGTTGGGGAACTGGGTTAAAAGATAAAACAAAAGAAGGAATTTCTGATCCAGTTGTCATTAATAGCAGTCGTTCCACAGAAATTAAATGGCATATTAAAGGTTCTTCAACAGTATCTAGGTTTAGTATTGCATCAACAAGATTAACATTTTATTTTAATCAATATGCAATGCAACCTTTGGTTGGAAATAATGCGAATGGTATTCAAGAAGCAACTGTTTCTAATGCATCTCCATATCAAGGAGATACAGTCGTATTTACACCAAAATTAGTACAAGGTGCTACTTGGGTCGGTTGGTATTCTGATGCCGCTTGCACGAACCTTGTAAGCACAGACCAAAATTATTCAGTTAGTCCGACATCGGATTTAACATTATATGCCAAGGCTACACATAACGCAGAACTATTTACATGTGCAGCGGTTGCTGGCGCAAATATATCGTCTGTTAGTACAAGTGATTCAACAGTTCCCGCAAATAGTAGTTGTACTTTCTCTGCGGCGGCTAACGCTGGATGCATTTTTGATGGATGGTATTCAGATGAGAGTTACACAAATTTAGTGAGTACAGCGAATCCATATGTAGCCACTATTACTGCGAATACAACACTATATGCAAAAGCTCATTTAAGCAAATTGAATATTAGTGTTGGACAGGCAGAACATGGAACGGCAAGCGTTAATGCTTCTGTTATTACCTATGGTGACAAGGCGATATTTACATTTAATCCTGAAAGTGATGATTATAAATTGTATGGCTGGTATGCGGATGAAGGATTAACGCAGCTAGTTAGTGAAGATAATCCATATACCTGTACGCCAACAACGGATTATAAATTATATCCGAAATCAGGCGTCGTAATGTATACAATTAAATTAACACGTGGATTAAAAGGGGTTGCGGGACAATCCGGTACATGGACTTTGAAAATTGCCGCATTATATTACGATCAACTAACTTATGATGAAAAGCGATATATTAAAACTGGCGAATTCGATAAAATTGAATCATCTAAAGTGTATGGGCAAATAACAAAAACTGGAGTTGACATGATAGCAGCAATCAAAACATCGTTGCAAGTTCCAGCCAACACCACGTGTGCTATATGGTGTCAACTTTCAGGTGCTCCGGCAACGTGTTTCGCGGAAAGCGGAGACATTAGTCTTGGCGAAAGAAATATGTTGACATATTGGCCATATTATATTTTTACTCCGACACAGGACAAAGAATATTTTTGTTATTACTCATCTAGCGGCGCATGCATTTGTACTGCTATTGCAAAGGGTGGAATTGAATATGCCGATGCAACGACACCCACATTTGCTGGAAAAAACGCGATGTTTACGGCAATAGTTAAAGAAGGATATACATTCGAAGGTTGGTATTCTGACGAAGGATGTACGACTTTTATAAGCTCTGATAATCCATTGTCTATAACCACTCCTTCTGTTAATAAGGATTCTGCAGACCCACAGGATGGTGAGGCAACGACGTCGGAGTTGACTTTATATGCGCGGGCACGGTCAATAACTGGGAGATCTGATATGCTGTATTTCAAGGTCAATGGGTTATATAAATCCGCGACAAAAGTCTATAAGAAAGTGTCCGGCACTTGGGTTGAGCAAACAGACTTGCCAGCTATATTCTCTGGCGAATCAAGTGGAACAGCTTCTAACTATGTATATGGTGGGAGTGTGTAAAAAATGAAGAAAAAAATTTCAATAGAGGTTCTGGTTGCTGCCAGTGCCTCTTTTATATATTAAAGGAGGTTATGTGGATGGCAAATAAAATATTTAATATACGTGTCAAGAATAAACGTGATACCGAGGCAAATTGGGAAAGTAAAAACCCAGTTCTTCTTGATGGAGAGATTATCATTGTCACAACCACATCCGGTGACACACGTTTTAAAGTTGGAGATGGCAAGAAGACTTATAATCAGCTTCCTTTCCAAGATCAAAAGACAAGAGATTTGATTCCGTCAGTAGATTCTAGTTTAAGCAGTACGTCAACAAACCCTGTGCAAAATAAAATTATTAAATCTGAGTTGGATAAAAAGGCAGAAAGAGATGTTGTTAATACAACTACGAATGGTCTAATGTCTGTTGCTGATAAAAAGAAGCTGGATGGGATCGCTGCTGGAGCGAATAAGATCACTGTTGATACTTCATTATCAAGTACTTCTACTAATCCTGTACAAAATAAAATCATCAATTCTGCATTGTCTGGGAAGGCAGGTACTTCTGTTGCTACAACAGGCGCGAATGGTCTGATGTCTGCTGCGGACAAGAAAAAATTAGACGGAATCGCGGAGGGTGCGAACAAAACGGACGTAGATTCATCTTTATCTAGCGAATCTATTCGCCCTGTGCAAAACAGGGTGGTCAAATCCGAGCTGGATAACAAGTTAGATAAGTCAGGCGGTACTTTAACCGGCAATCTGACCGGTAAGTATATCACGGGTACGTGGCTGCAAACGACGGCAGCAACCGACCTCGGCCGCGCACCCGGTAAAATTGCCGTGCTGGATGAGTCTGGCTGGGTGTACTATCGAACGCCTGCAGAGATAAAATCTGATATTGGGGCAAATGGTTATTTGCCAACTGCTGGAGGTACGATGACCGGTGCAGTTACCACAAAGGGTATTAAGTTGACGTCCGGTACAGATTTTGGTTCAAGTTTACCATCAAGCCTGCAAAGTAACCAACTGTTTTTCCAAACGTTAGGGACTAATTATATTCTTGATAATGTATATCCGGTTGGTTCTATTTACATGTCGGTAAACAGCACTAATCCTAAAAATCTGTTCGGCGGTACTTGGGAGCAAATTCAAGGAAAGTTTCTATTTGGCATGAATAGTAATTATCCTGCTGGCTCTACTGGCGGTGAGATTACACACAAATTGACACAAGCTGAGATGCCAAAGCATAACCATATAATCTATACTCCAAATGCTGGCGGCCCGGATGTCGGAGCAGCCATTGGTTTTCCGGAGGTAGGCAGCAAAAACACATGGTGGGCAGAAGCATGTATGACAGGAAAAACAGGTGATAACGAAGCGCACAACAATATGCCTCCGTACTTATCAGTTTATATCTGGAAGAGAACGAAATAATGAGGTGATTAAATGGCTTACCAAACAATATTAAGTGGGCAGCAATCAACGGCAGGATCACCTTATTGTATATATACAGTAGAGGTTGAGCCGTTTGGCAGAACTTCTTCCTCTATTTCTGTTAACGTTACAGTAACAGCACATTTGAAATCTTCACAGAGCTTTTTAGGATTAGCACACACACTTATAGGAACGCTGAATATCGCAGGCGCTGACATAGAAATTACAATAAAAGCTTCGAGTGAGTCTTGGACAGGTACCGCTAATCATACTTCTGCGGCATCTGGAACGATTAGCGGATTAGGTTCAACGGAAACTTCATTGCAAACATCATTCTCAGTTGTTAATACGTATGGCAATGCTGGTACAATGAGTACAGTAAGCTGTTCAAACCTATCTATACCTGAATATAGCAATCCTGTAAATACTATAAAAACGACTGCAATACCTAGCCTTTTAACAGGATATGATGGTGATAAGTTCTCATTTTCAACAACACCTTCTGGCGGGACAGGATACAACTACAGGTGGTACAAAGATGGCTCCGTCGTGAGTTCATCAAAAACATTTACAGGAACGTTATCGAATAGCAATTATGACGGATCGGTTATTTATTGTTTTGTATGGGATTCCACAGGAGGCAGCGTATATACTAACAAATGCCAAGTTAGAGTGGGAACTTCGGAAAGCAAAAAAACAGTTTCCACGCATCAAATAATTCCAGCAAGAGTCTATAATGGAAATAAGTTTTTATATGGAATTCCATTCGTTAAGAGCGGAAGCTCACTAATGTATTGTAACTGGACAATAAAAAAATAAATTATATTTAAAAATAAATTAAAATCACTATTGGAAATATGAATGTTATCCATGATGAATGAATTCGGATGTGGATTGACATGGCATATATTATAAAAATAATAAATTTATAGGAGGACAAGATTATGGAAATGTTAACTTTAATTATCTCTTTATCTATTATTATGTGGTACATCATTGATAGATTTAAGGAAATGTGGGAAGGAACCAAGTATGGTAAGTATATTACTATGTTTGTTTCTGCAGTATTCGCATTTGCCATTGCATTTGGTTTTGGTGTTGATATTATTTTGGCACTTGGTCTTGTGCAAGAAAGCTCTACGATTGGCACTGTGATTACTGCTCTTGCATTGATGTCTGGCAGCTCTGCTGTCTCCGAAATTATTGAAAGAGTTAAAGGCGGAAAGTAATATATTGAGGTGATTTAAATGGAAATTATTGAAGCGTTTGCGACACAAAATAAATGTTATAAGATTGGTTCAACATTTACTCCAAGTGGTTTGATGTTGCATAGCGTTGGATGTCCACAGCCTAGTGCTGCGGTGTTTGCTCGCAACTTCAACCAGTATCAGCCGGGTGGTCAATCAGTTTGCGTACACGCATTTATACAGGCAGATGGCTCTGTATATCAGACATTGCCTTGGTGGATGAGAGCATGGCACTGCGGTGGCGCTGCAAATAATACCCATATCGGCATCGAAATGACGGAACCTAGCTCTGGAATGAGCTATGCGGAAGCGGCTGAACAGATTGCTGGGACATATCACACAGCCGTGGAATTATTCGCACAGCTTTGCAACACTTATGGCCTTAACCCATTGGCGGACGGCGTGATTATTGGTCACGCAGAAGGTCATCGTAGAGGCGTGGCCAGTAACCATGCAGATCCAGAACTTCTGTGGAATACATATGGCATGGGTTACACTATGGACGGGTTTCGTCAGGATGTATATGAAGCCATGAACAAAAATAGTGGTAATGATGAAGAGGAGGAAGACGTAATGAGATACAATACTATTGATGATATTCCTAGCTGGGCAAGAGGCACTGTTAGTGAAATGATTGATGAAGGTTTCATTTCTGGCACTGGTGGAGGCAATCTTGATTTGTCTGCTGATATGATACGCATGCTGTATGTCATGAAGCATATGTTTGATGCATGCAATAAGCATTATGAGACAATCGAAGATATCCCATCTTGGGCGCGTGACACTGTGCAGCATTTAATCGACACTGGTGCAATTGCTGGCACTGGCAATGGCAAACTAGATATATCATACGATATGCTGCGCATGTTGGTTGTCTGTCAGAGAATGATTGATTCTAATCGTGGCACTGACAACAAGTAAAATTAATTTTATGAGCAAATAGCCTATGTGAAGTAGTTATATAGGCGAGGGAGTGTAGCAATACACTCCCTCATTTTTTATGGACAAAAAGGAGGGATAATATGAAAAAATTAAAAGGTGTTGATGTGAGCGAATGGCAAGGACAAATTGATTGGGATGCAGTAAAAAAGGATGAAATTGATTTTGCAATTCTTCGCTGTGGCTATGGAATGAACTTAGAAGAACAAGATGATATTTGGTTTAAAAGGAATGCTTTAGAATGCGAAAGAGTTGGTATGCCTTATGGTGTGTATCTGTACAGTTATGCAGATACAGTAGAAAAAGCTGCTTCGGAAGCAACACATGTACTTAGATTGATAAAAGGTCGTAAACTTGAATATCCCGTTTATTATGATTTAGAAGACGTTAATACTACTGGGAAATGTAGTCAAGATTTAATTCTTCAAATGTCTAAAAAATTTGTTGGCATTTTAGAAGACGCTGGTTATTGGGTTGGTATTTATGCCAATTTATATTGGAATGAGGCATATCTGACTGATTCTTGGTATGACACTAAGGCAAGATGGATTGCTCAATATAATTCTGAATGTCAGTATAACAAGGACTATGGAATTTGGCAGTATTCTAGTTCTGGAATTGTCAATGGTATTTCTGGATGCGTTGATATGAACATTTCTTATTTTGATTATCCTGCATTGATTAGAGAAGCTGGTAAAAATGGATTGACTTTTTCGCCAAGTCAAACAGAAACAGTTTATACTGTAAAATCTGGTGACACTCTTTCTGACATTGCCACAAAATATGGCATTACATATCAACAACTTGCTTCCTACAATGGAATTTCTGATCCTAATGTTATTTATATAGGACAAAAGATTCTTGTTCCAAATACTGAATCAGTTGTTGCTTCAGGTAAAACATTAGATGAAATTGTATTGGAGGTATATCGAGGCGAATGGGGAAATGGTTTAGAACGTCAAGCACGCCTTGAAGCAGCGGGATATGACTATCAAATAGTACAAAACAGAGTAGATGCTCTATACAGTTAATAACAAAAAATTGTATATCGTAGTTTAAAGGAGAAGCCACATGGTTTCTTCTTTTTATATTTAAAATTAGTGTAAATATGAATCTCTCGGAAAGGAGGAATTGTTATGCGTGTCATAAGTTTTGATCAAAGCACACGTCGTTCTGGTTATGCCATATTTGAAAACGGTCAATATATAGAATCTGGCGTTGTTGATATGAACAAGAGCAAATTAGAAACAGATAAAAGATCTTTTGAAATGGCGAAAGAACTTTGGAAGGTTATTAAAAAGTATAAGCCAGAGAAACTTGTTCTAGAAAATGTGCAACAACAATCGAACCCAGCGACTATGATAATTTTGGCAAGATTGGCTGGTATGATAATTGGTTATGCGGAAGCTCATAATGTCAATGTGCATATTTTGTTGCCAAGCCAATGGCGCAAAGCATTAGGATATTCTCAGGGGGCGAAAGTAAAACGCCAAGAGCTTAAGCAACAGAGTATTGATTATGTAAAAGAAAATTTTGGTCTTGATTTATCAGAAGATGAATGTGAAGCAATTTGCATAGGAGTTGCGGCGCATAAAATTTATAATTTCGCCAACGAAGAAGTTTGGGGCGAAGATTAAATATGAAAATTAATAACAAATTATTATTTAATATATAAAAATTTTTAAATTATGGAGGAAAAGGTTATGAAGGTTAATGAGTTTGTAGAAAAGTTTAAGAAGAATAAGATGCTAGATATAAAAAAAGAACTTGAAGTAAAAGAATATATTGGCATTGCAGCAAAAGAAGAATTGGCAAGAGTTGTTTTAGACAATTGTACTACGGAGACAAATAATGAAATCCATATTAATTCTTTAGAGAGATATCTTTTATTTATTATATCTGTTATTAGTATGCATACGAATTTAGATTTTTCTGATGAAGATAATGAAGATGATAGTGCATTAGACGATTATGATTCATTATGTGAAAATGGCTTAATTGATAAAATTATAGGAACATTTAAAGAAGATTATGACGCATGTGAGATAGTTTTAAATATGATGACAACTGACAGATTACAATCTGGCATGACAATTGAAAAGAAAATTTATAGCTTTTTGGATAATGTTAGTGAGATGTTTCAACATGCTACTGATTCCTTATTAGATATTGTAAAAATTAATGCGAATGGAGAAACAGGGATTGATACAGATAAGCTATTAGATATTTATAATGAGATAGTAAAAAAAGAAGAATAAATAAACAATGGGGGATGCTTTATGAGTTCTAAAACTAATATAATGATTGATACTATGCTTGCAGAAATAGAGACAAAAGTTAAAGCAGACCTAGTAGATATTAGCAAGCAAATTACACAAGATTTTAAAGCGCAAGCGCGTAATGTTGTAACAGCATATTACTTAAATTATAACCCGTTAATGTATGAAAGAACATATAATTTGAGTTCTGGAGTAATAAATGACGACATATCATTCTCTGTATTGAATGGAAGTGGCTATGGTGGTGGTGTGCAATTTAGTCCAATGAAGATGAATGATTATGTTAGTGGTGGAAACAAGAATGCGGTTGTTAATAATTTTATGTCGGGAATCCATGGTAGTGAAAAGGTTCAGGTTGATGACATTTCTCCAATGAATGCAATGGAAGAATTTCAAAACAATTATAAAGAAATATTGAACGGATATTTTATTAGCCGTGGGTATAAAGTCAATTAATAAATAAGGAGGTGAAATTATGCCAAAAGCGAAAAATTTTAATGCTTTTACATATGGCGTTGGTCTTGAACTTAATGCTTCGTCATTTAAATCTGTAAAAGATACATTAAAAAGTGATTTAGACAGTCTAAGTAAAATGGTTAAAGCATATAATAAAATGCTTGAAATTAATCCAAACATAGACTTATCTGAAGTAATAAAAGAATTTAAAGACATGCAGACTGTAATATTTCAAATTAAGGGGTCTTCCAACCCATTTAGTGAATTTGTAGATAAGGGATTGCTTAATCGCATTTCTACACTTGAAACAAGCATGGAACAAATGACTAGCATGTCTGAGAAGTTTAGTGAGCAACTATCTGCTTTGATGGAATCGGTTTCTTCTGATATTAAAGGTGTGGGAGAATTTGAATTTCCCAAAACGTTTGGGCAACTTTTTGATGATGCGGAAGTTGCAAAAAAAGAGAAGGAAATTGATACATTAAAAAATAAGATTATCCAATTAAAGCAAGAACTAGACAATTTAGGAGCATTAGATAGTGGTATTTTTGATGTTTTTTCTGCAGATACGACGGGGGAAAACAAAAAAACGTTTGATGAAATTAATCAAATGTTAAATGATTTTGATCAATTATATAAAAAAATTCAAAGTTTCGATTTTTCTAAAGGAAATATATTAGATATTAAACCATTAGTAAGGCAGGCCGCAGAGCTTGGCACAAAGATTCAAAATGCATTTTCAGATTATAATTTTTATGATGCATTTGATGAAAAATTCGGTGAAAATATTATATTAAGTTTTCAAAATAATTTCAAACAGGTTCAAACTTGTGTACAACAAGAGTATCAAGCATTAGAGAATTTAATTCAGCAAGAAGAAGAGAAATTGGCGTCGATGCGAACAGAGAAAAGTTCGTCACAAGGTAAAACTTCTGTTGCACAGACAATTGCCAATATTGGCAAATCTAATACAGAAGCTTCTGGATTAACATATACAGTTAATGTTATACCTAAAGCTAATGCATCCGAATGGGCATCTGTTATTAATAGGACTATTGCATCTGTGCAAGATAAATTAGATCCTATTTATTTAAAACCTACTTTTTCTAAAAATTCTAAGAGTATGGAAAAGGATGTGTCTGGCAACCTTGCTCAGCTAAGCAATACTGTTAAAGTCAATTTTAGTATTGTTGACAATTTAGATCAGAGTTGGGATGACGTTATTGACAATATAAAATCAAAGATTGATAATGCCAATCGCCAACTTTCACAAAAAGCAAAAATAAAAGTAGCATTTGCTAAAGACGAAAATTTTCAAGAAGATTTCAAAAATAGCGTATATAAGGTTGTTAACAGCATTAAAGACATTAAGGCTTCTATTTATATTACTAATGGAAAGAAGTTTTTGAAAGACATTGAAGGCATTCGTACAAGTGCGGAAAGCAAATTGAAAGATATCGGAGCAAATTTGGCCCCAATTGGATTAAATTTCGAAGTCAAGAATAGAGACGAGATTCTTTCCAATATGGATTCATTGAGGGCAGAAATTGAGGGAAAGGTTCAAAATATTGGTGCAACAATAGCGGACTTGCCTAAAATGATGCTGCAGGCAATGATGTATGGTGCTGCAGGTAGTGCAATGGGAAGTGCTGCCGCTCAAAATGTTGTTCCAAATACAAGTGGGAATATATCTGCAAGTTCTCAATCTGCAAATCAGCAAGCAGCTTCTGTAGGTAAAATGTCCGAAAGAGCAAAGGAAGCTGCTAAAAATATTGAAAAACTTCAAGCGCAAATTGATTTATTAAATAACAAAGGGTTTAAAGCTGATAAGTTTGTAGAGTTAGGAGATTTTGATAATAAAATTCAACCAATTAAAAAATCTCAAAAAGCTTTGAAAGAAATGCTTGACGAATATAAGCTGTTGGAGTATAGGCTATCTGGTAGTGATACAGATATTGCTGCTAGATATACAACAGAATTTGGGGCTAAAGCGTTTGATGAATATAAAAAAGATTATCAAAGGAAAATTGAACTGGAACAGCAATTAGGCAATGTTGTTCAAAATCAAATTAAATATCTTGAAAAGAAGAAACAATTAAATCAAGAAATTATAAACCAATCACAAACAAATAATAATGGTAAAAACTCTGTAGAAGAACAAACTGCATCGTTAGACAGCATGTCCAAACGGACTAAGCAGGCAGCCGAAAATCTTACAAAGATTAATGAGCAGCTTGCTTCTTTAAAAGCAAATGGAATTGATTCTTCTTATTTTTCTAAATTAGGTAATTTTGATGAAAATTTTAAACATATTAAAGGTTCTAATCAAGAAGTTAGAGCATTATTAAAAGAATATTCAGAATTACAATCTAAACTTTCTGGAACAACCTCGGAGGCTTATAGTAGATATTTAGCAAAGTATGGTAAATCAAATGCGAATATAGCTATAAATGAAGATATTGCAAGACAAAAAGAATTAGAATCTCAGCTTTCTCAAATATTACAAAATCAAATTGGTTATTTAGAACATAAAGCAGAATTATCACAAGAAATTTTAAACAAAGCACAAAAAACTGTAGATGTGGAAGAAAATGCGCAAAACGGTCAAAGTGTTGGAAATGAGAAGGAGTCTAGGGCTTCTGCACAAGGCCATCCTACTACACAAGGTGCCACATCTTTTATTGCAAAAATTGATAATGCGTCTTTGAGCGATCTGGCAAAAGATAGCACATTAAGAGATATTAGTGGAAAACTTGATGCAATTGTTGGACAATTAAAGACCGGAATAAAAATCAATGGGAAATATGAAGCATCAAGTAGTTCAGATTCTGATACAACTGGCAAAAAAGAATCTAGCACAGCACAAGAAAAGCAAAAAGCGGAAGCAGCTTCTGCTTCTAGTAAGAAAGAAAGTGCGCAAGCTGCAAAACAGCAACTTGAAGTAGAACAAGAAATTACTAAAGAAGTTGTAACAAGGACTGCATTAGAACAAAAAGAGAATAATAACAAACAGGAACGAAACAATGATGATTATTCGTCTTATGATGATGATTTTTATGAGCAATTTCAAAAATGGGCTCAAGAGAGAGCGGAACTTGAAGGCTATACGGTAGCAAAAGTTAAAGGGATTCTTAATAAAAATAATGATCTTGTTGGCGCGTCAATTGGATTTACTAAAAATGGTTCTCAAGAAGGCGTAGTTGAAACCTTTAAATTAATTGAAGATAAAGAAAGTGGCCTTAAAGAATTTGTTAGAACTAGCACAGAAGTTACGTCTAATGTGCAACAATATCAAAAAGCATTAGATGCAGCTTATGTAAAACAGACTGCACTTGCTACATCGTATACAAATCAAATTAGTAGTTTGAAATCTGCATTAGATCCGAATGCAAAAAATACTCTTTTTGGGACAGAATATGAAGATGAAGTAAATCAAAAAGTTGAAGAGATTTCAGGTTTGGTACAAGCACTACACCAAATTGATGAGAATGGAAACATAAAAATATTTGATGCGCAAGCGTTGAGTGATCAAAAAGCAGCGATTGAATTATTACTTTCTGATTTAAAAGCATATATTAAAGAAAGTCAAAATGCTATTGGTGCAAATAATTTCAATCAAAAAACAGATGAAACAGCTTATTCTGCCAAACTAAAAGAGCTAGAGAAAACCGTTAAAAAAATTAAATTATTACAAGCTCAAGCTGAAGGCAAAATTAATACTGGTGAGAATACACAGGCTGAAGCACAAAAAAAATTAGCAGCAGAAAAAGAAAATTATGAAATTATCAAAAATGAATTAGCAGCCTTTACGCAGGTCTATGATGCTGAAAAAGTTGCGAAGGCAGAAGCGGAAGCACGTGCAGAAGCAGAGCAAAAAGTAGCAGACATAATCGCAAAACAAAAAGATGCTGTACTTGCTGCAAAGGAAAATAGAATTAATTCCACAGTAAATAAAGCACAAAGCAATTATGATTTAATGCTTCATCAATCTGATTCTGTTCCTATGTCTGATTCTTCATTAAGTAAATTAAAAGAATATAAGACTTTGTTAGATGAACTGAAACGACAACAAGAATCATTTAACAATGATTCGTCTTTATTTGATGATGAAAAAGCAATTAATAATTTTAATAAATTATCCTTAAAATTGAAAGATGTTAAAAAAGAATATGATGCGCTTCTGTCTGCATCTATAAAATTCATGAGCAAAATAGAAAATGCTTCAGATTTGAAAACGCTTGATTCTTCTTTTAACGCGAAAGATGTGTCACAATTAAAAGATGCGATGCAAGAATTTGCAAATTCTACAAGTAATGGGGAAGCGACGTTAATAAGTTTTAATGCTGCAGAAAAAACGGCAACATATCAGATTAAGGATACAAAAGGGCAACTACAAGAATTACATATAGAATATGACAAAGGTACTAATTCTCTTGGGAGATATATTGGCGCTGTAAAAGAAGCACAGTCTGGTTTTCAAAAATTTGTTGGGGGATTTAAAGGCAAATTTAAAGGTGTGCTACGATATGCAATGAGTTTTGGTAGTTTTTATCAAACGCTTAGCGCAATTAAAAAGGGCATTACATATGTTAAAGAGATTGACACTGCTCTAACTGAATTGAAAAAAGTTACAGACGAAACTGATGAAACTTATTCAAGATTTTTAAAAACGATGTCTCAAACTGGTGCTGAAGTAGGAGCCACAGTATCAAATTTAACAAATATGGCTGCAAACTGGGCGCGTTTAGGATACACAATAGAACAAGCAGGTGATTTGGCAAGAAGTACTGCTGTTCTATTAAATGTATCTGAATTTAATGATGCGGAATCAGCATCTGAAGCTTTAATTAGTACTATTCAAGCATATGGATATGCGGCAGAAGATAGTATGCATGTTGTTGATGTATTAAATGAAATTGGCAATAACTTTGCTGTGTCTAGTGATGGTCTGGCAACGGCGTTACAAGATTCAGCTAGTGCATTGATGTCCGCAGGAAATGACCTTGAGAAGTCAGTTGCAATGGTCGCTGCAGCAAACAAAGTTCTTCAAGACCCAAACCAAGTTGGTAGTGCGTTGCGTACAATTTCACTTCGTATTCGTGGCACGAGCACTAAGGTCCTTGAAGAAATGGGCGAGGAAACTGATGGCGTTGTCGAAAGCGTTAGCAAACTCCAAGCTAAAGTAAAAGGATTAAGCGGCGTAGACATTTTAACGGACACTGGTGATTATAAAGACACCTATACAATCATTAAAGAAATTGCAGAAGTATGGGAACAGATGAGTGATATTGATCAAGCGGCATTGCTTGAATTACTTGCTGGTAAAAACCGTTCAAATGCAATGGCAGCAATGTTAACTAATCTTGATGACCTTGAAGGCGCATATGAAGATGCAATGAAGGCACAAGGCTCTGCAGAAGCAGAAAACGAGAAATATTTAAACAGCATTCAAGGTAAAGTCGATTTGTTTAATAATGCTGTTCAAACCATGTGGATGAATTTTATAAGTTCTAATGCCATAAAATTTGTTGTCGATCTTGGTACTAAATTTGCTCAACTTATAGATAAAGTTGGGGTGATTAAAAGTGCTCTTATTGCTCTTGCAGCAATAAAAATTTTACCACAGCTTACAAAAGTATTTGGCTTAACAAATCTTGTATCTGATATTTTTAATTTAACTAATGGCCTTAAAGATTTTGTTATTGGACAAAACGCGGCTAATGCGGCAACATTATCTACTGCAATAACGACTAGTCTTGCAGAATCTTCTCTAGTAAAACTTGCCATACAACTTGGAATTACAACTGCAGAAGAAGTTGCATCAGCAAGTGCGACGACATTACTTGGATTTGGGTTTAAAGCATTGGCCGCAAGCATATGGGAAGCAGTAGCTGCCGCTATTGCATTTCTTACTACAAATCCTGTCGGCTGGGCTATTTTAGCTATCACAGCAATTGCTGGGTTGACTGCGGTCATTTGTGCTTTAACCACATCTCATAAAGATTATGTAGAACAACTTAAAGATACAAGTGCGGAAATTAAAACACTTCAATCTAATATAGAATCCCTAAATTCCGAATTAAATACTACAAAAAGTCGTATAGAAGAACTTGAGTCGAAAGGGCCACTAACTCTTACCGAACAAGAAGAGCTTAATAAATTAAAAGAACAAAATGCAGAACTTGAACGACAAATTCAATTAGAAGAAGCAAGAGAAGAACGTGCCAGAAACAAGCAAGCTAAAGCAGCTAAAGGCGCATTTGAAACAGACGATGATTTTAAACCAGTAGATTATGGCATAAAGGTCGGGAATAAATTCGATGAAAAGTTGGGCTCAGTAGAAAAAGCAAAAGACAAATTAAATCAAGCAGAAGTCGCTTTACAAGATGCTATAAATTCCGGGATGAATACAGAAAGCAACAAATTTAAAAGATTAGAGAAGAATTTAGAGTCGGCACAAGAAGATTACGCAGATGCCCAATCTGATTGGGATGAATTCATGAAGGGCAAAGAAGAAGAATATGGCGACTTAGAGTGGTTCGATGGTGATAATTTAACAGAAGCACAAAAAACAGTAAATGAAATAATTAGCACCATGCAAAACTATAGCGATAGAGCGGAAATTATGTTTGGTTCTGCTGGAGCAAAAGAATCTGCACTTAATCGTCTATTCGGAGAGCGTGGATCTGAAGCTGGAAAGGCGTTTCAAGAAGCGTTCAACGCAAAAATTGAATCTGGAGAAATTAAAGTTGATGTTGATAAATTTGGAGATTATTCTACTGCTATTGATAATGCTACAGATAGTGTTAAAGGTTTGATTTCTGAAAATCCACAACTTAAGGTACAATTAGATTCTCTTGGAATTAGTGCAGAAGATGTTGCGAGATATTTCTTAAATATTAGTGCCGCCATGCAACAAACGAACGAAACAGCGTCTGTTACAATCACTGATATAGCAACTCTTACTTCTGCTTATGATTCATATGCTTCAGCTTTACAAATAGTGAATGATGCTATTTTTGATGGGCAGGCAATATCTGATGATTATTATGATTCCTTAAAAGAATATTTAGGGGATGTTACGGTTGGTGAAGAAAGCTTTAGTGATGCTATTGATACAACAAATGGAAAAGTTGTTAAAAATACACGTCTATTAAGGGCATTAATTGCGCAAAAGAAAAAGGAACAAAAAGCAACAGTAAGCGCGGCAAAAGCGCAAAGCCAATTACAATATACAAAAGTTGTTAAACAATTACAACAAGCTGTTAAGGCTATGTATTTGGATTATCAAGCATACGGATATGTTACAAAAGCGACTTACGACAATATCAGCGCTATGCGCGACCAAGTACAAGCAATTAAAAATGCAATTAAAGAATATGCCATTCTAGAACTAAAGTTGTCGGATGTTACAAACGCATATGATGAATTTGAAGATGCAAAAAATAGAGACGCAGAACTGGCATACGGAGACTCGATGATAGAAATGCTTAAAGCCATCAGCGATGGGTTTTTAAGTGGAAAAGTCGGTTCTGAGGAATTTAAAGCTGCGTGTAAAGCATTGGTGCCAGATAGCGTTATTGCTAATTGTACAACGTTTGAAGAGCGTCTTGATGCAATTGATGATTATTTTGAAAATTCTAAATTTGCAGATTATTTTACTATTGATGAAGATGGAAACTTCTCAATTGCAATAAAAAATATAGAAGCGTTTATTGCTGACGCCAAAGAAGCTGGCGCTTTCATAGGTAATGCTGACGGAACATTTACTCTTGCCAATAGTATAAAGAGTGTTGACGATCTTGCTAATGCAATGGGCATAACAAAAGCCGCTGCAGTTGCGATGTTAACAGAACTTTCAAAGTATGATGCAAGTTGGGGAGATATCGTTGCAGACATTACAATGACACAACTTGATAAAGGCATTAGAGATACTACGGATGCTTTAGATCAGGCAATTGCAAAGCAAGAGCAATTCTTTAAGGATGGCAAAGATCCGTCTGGTGCAAATGCAGAAGAGTATATTGCAATTCAACAAGAAATTAATAATTGTTCTGATGCGTTGAATACTGCACAACAGGCTGTAGTCAATAACACAAAGGCTTGGATGGAGGCTAATGATAACGTTGATACAGCAAAGGAAAAAGTTGCTACATTAACGAGGGAGTTACAAGAATTACAAGAGGCTGGAGCAACAGATAATGAAATTCAGATAAAAACAAATGAATTAGAAAATGCCACAAAAGAATTATATGAAGCCTTAAGTGTTAAATACGGGCTAGAAGAGCCGACGCAAATGGATTTTCAGCTTGTGTTAACTGACGTTCAGGCACAAATTGACAAGTGGAAAGAAGAAAATGCCACATTAGTTACTGAGGTTGTTCCAAAATTAGCACAAGACGAAGATGGCGTTTGGAAGATACCTGCAGAAGCAGAAGTAGAGCTGAATGAAGATGACAAACAAAAAATCCAGACATACCTTGATCTGTTAAATGATAAACAACAATTGGAGCTGTTTACTTCTGAAGAAACAGATCCTATAATTGATAGTGTTAATCAAGTTAATGAAGTTCTTAACAATATTTTAGACGCAATCAACTCACTTAAGTCAGACACTGACACATCTAAAGTTGGAAATATAGTAAGCAGTGCGTTAGGAATTACCGGTGGCAGTTCTGCAAAAAGCACAAATAATTCAAATTGGACTAGCTCGACGAGCAAATCTTCATCTATCACAACAGCTACTACAACAACGACTAATAATACCACTACACCCACGTCTGGTACTACTGGATTTGATAGTGAAGGTGTAGACCAAGAGATTGCTGCTTGGAATGCCATGGTTGATGAATGGATTGCAAATGCTCAACAATCAATAAATGAATTTGGTGAAGGAATTTCAACGTTCTTTACAGAGACTCTACCTGAATATTGGAATAGTTTCTGGGCTAGTGTTGGAGAAAAGTTGTCTAATGTAGGAGAGTGGGCACAAGGAGTAGGTGAAGATATCGGTATATTTTTCACTGAAACGCTACCTCAAAAATGGAGCGAGTTTTGGGAAGCCGTTGGAGAATGGCTTGACAATGTAAAAACTTGGGCTAGTGATGTAGGAGAAGATATCGGTGAATTCTTTACCGAAACATTACCTGAAAAGTGGAGTGAGTTTTGGAGCAAGGTTGGAGAATTTATAACGGAAATCCCATATAATGTTTCTTATCTCATAACTAAAGTGAAAATGTTCTTTACAGAAACGTTGCCAGAAAAGTGGGACGAGTTTTGGGACAATGTTGGAGAGGCATTAGACGACCTAAAAGAAAAAGCAATAGCTCTAAAAGATAAGGTTGTTGAATTTTTTAAAGTAACTATTCCGCAAAAATGGGATGAATTCTGGGATGCAGTAGGAGATGGATTAAATACTTTAAAAGAAAATGCGATAGCTTTAAAAGACAAAGTTGTTGACTTCTTTACAGTCACAATTCCTGCAGAATGGAATGCATTTTGGGATAGTGTTGGCGCTTATATCAATGAAGTTATTGTGCCTGCATTAAGTTCTGCGTGGGACAAAGTATATGGATTCTTTACGGTGACAATTCCAGAAAAATGGAATGAGTTTTGGACAAGTGTAGGCACTTATATTGAAGAAGTTATTAAGCCTGCATTGTCGTTGGCATGGGAGAAAGTCCACGATTTCTTTATGGTTACAATTCCAGAGAAGTGGAATGAGTTTTGGACGGGTGTTGGTGAGTTTGTTACACAAACCGTTCCTGAAGCAATTGAAACGATTAAAGATGGAGTAACCACATTCTTTACAGAAACAGTACCGGGAGCTATTAACAGTCTTTGGGAATCGGCGTCTTCTTGGATTACGGAAAAAGCAGATTCTTTTTGGAGCTTCCTAAAGGGTGAATGGATTCGTGGCAAGGAAGATGCGGAGACAGGCAGTTATAATCCAAGTGGTGATTCAGAGGCTCTTGGAAATGCTTTAGCAAAAGGAAATGCTCACTCAAAAAAGAAACCGGGATTAAATACAAATGAGCATAATGCTATTGTAGGAGAATTAGGACGTGAGCTAGTAGTAGACCCAAACAAAGGCGTTTATTATACTGTTGGCGAACATGGGACGCAAATGGTTGATCTGCCAAAAGGCGCAATCATTTACAATCATAAACAAACTGAAGAGCTATTAAAGAATGGTGAAACGTCTCGTGGAACATACACCGGAGGTTTATCGTTTGTTAAGGGCAATGCACATTGGGATTATGGCACTCACACCAAGAAAACAGGAACTGGTGCAAATGCTGCTTGGGGAGATGGAAGTAGCAAAGACTGGTCTCAAATGGGTTGGGACTTGAGCAATGCATTAGATTCTATTTCTGATGCAGCAGGAGACATTTCTGATGCCACAGGTTCGGTAGAAGACGCAGCGGATGACGCAAAGCAAACGATTGATTTTATTGAGTATAGGCTTGAGGAAATTGAAAACGCTATCACTAGAACAACAAACAGGATAGCAAATTTCCTTGACGACACATCTCAAACAAAAGACAAGAACAATCTATATGAAGAGATTGTAAACGCGGAGAAACAAAAAGCGTCAACCTATTTCTCTGCTGCTGCAACATATAATAAAAAAGCTGCTCAATTGCTGTCTGAAGTGCCAGCAGAATATCAAGAGATGGCTAAAAATGGAGCCATTGCGATTAAAGACTTTATTGGAGAAAATGAAGGCGAAATTGCAGATGCAATTGAAGAATATCGCACATGGTCTTCCAAGGCAGAAGATGCAGAGAACAATTACTTAGCATCTATTGCTGAAATTTCAGCTAAACGTCTTGAACAATTACAAGATATTGCAGATGACTTTGAGAATATTGTTGGTCTAACTGAACAACATGCAAATTTGATTCAGGCAGAAATGGATCTTCTTGATGAGGCGGGAGAAAGACTTTCTGAGAATTTCTATAAGGAATTGATGAAAGATTCTAAAAAGCAGATTGAAGATTTAAACAACAAACGAGCATCCTTGCAAGACATTTTAGACAATGCGGTTAAATCTGGAGATGTTCAAGTAGGTTCTGACGATTGGTATGAAATGGTAAATGCTATTTTTGATGTCGATGATGCCATTCTTGAATGTAAGAATGACATTGAAGGATTCCAAAATAGTATTAACGATCTTTATTGGGATAACCTTGATAAGCTCATTGATAGAATCGACAATGTTGATTCTGAACTTTCTCATTTATACAATTTAGTTTCTGATGAAGAGAAAGTAGTGGATGACGCAGGCAATTGGACTAAAGATGGCGTTACGGCTCTTGGTTTACTTGCGCAACAATTAGAGGTTGCTAATTTCAAAGTTGAACAATATGGTGAAGCGATTGCACGTCTTGAAAAAGATTATGCTGCTGGTTTGTATAGCACAGACGAGTATAACGAAAAGCTTGCGGAGCTTAAAGAGAATCAATGGAGTGCAATTGAAGCACAAGAATCCGCAAAGAAGTCTATTATTGATTTAAATAAGACTCGCATTCAAGCTGTAAAAGATGGCATGCAAAAAGAGATTGATGCTTATTCAGAACTTATTGACAAGAAAAAAGAAGAGCTAAATCTTCAAAAAGAAAGCCACGACTTTTCTAAACAAGTTGCCGAGCAACAGAAAAATATAGCAGATATTGAAAAACGTCTCGCAGTTATTTCTGGGGATAATTCAGCTTCCGCAATTGCACAAAAGAAAAAGCTCCAAGCCGAACTCGCTCAGGCAAAAGAAGAACTTGAAGAATTATACTATGATCATAGTGTAGAGAAACAGCAAGATGCACTTGATAAGCAATTAGAAGATTATCAAAATAATAAGCAAGACGAAATGGATGCACTTGATGAGTCTCTTAAAAATGAAGATCAAATAATTCAGGATAGCTATGCAACCATTGCTGCAAATACTGAGTCATTAGCGCAAAACTTATCAGATATAGCAGATAAATATGGAATTACTTTATCAGATTCCGTAACTAAGCCTTGGCTTGATGGCGTAGATGCTATAGGCACATATCAGGGCCAGCTTGATACTTCTATGAGCGCATTTACTGGGCAATTAAAGCTATTAAAACAAGAGCTTATAGATTTACAAATTGAGGCAGATAAGACTGCAAATAGCATAATTAATGCAACAAATAGCAAGAAAGACAAGACAGAGAGTGCAAGATATACACCGCCGACACCAGCGCAGCAGCCAAGCCCATCCCCTGCACCAGCAACACCAGCGCCACCATCAAATGGTTCGTCTGTAACTGTTAAGAGTTCTGCAACGCATTTCTCAAGAGATGGTGGAAATGGAACGAGGATGCAATCATGGGTGCCCGGATCTACTTTCACAGTTTATCAAGTGAGTGGCGATGAGGTTCTTATTGGAAGAAATGGTGGATATACTGGCTGGGTCAAGCTTTCTGATATCGAGGGATATGCTAAAGGTTCAAAGGCAATTAGTAAAGATCAATTCGCATTTCTTGATGAGCTTGGAGAAGAATTACAGCTTGTTCCTGATGGGGCTGGTAGACTTTCATATGTAAAGAAAGGTACTGGCATTATTCCAGCAGACCTTACTGAAAGGCTTATGGAATGGGGACAGCTTGATCCTTCTAATGTCCTTGAGCAATCCAAGCCTACTGTTAGTGCTCCTCATGTTATTAACAACAATATAGAGTTGAACCTTCAAGTGGGAGAAGTTGTTCATATTGATCATGCCGACAATAGTTCTATACCGAACATTGCTAAAGCGGTGCAAGATCAGATGGACAATTATATGAAAAATGTCAATAAAAAACTTTATAATCGTGTTAGATAACACAAGTTATAGAAGAGGGTGTAACAGCCCTCTTCTATTTATATAATTTAAAGTAGTTTAGTAGGAGGTGTTATACTTGGCAATATATCATCCTAAAATTCGTTTTCGTGGGCAAACAAATTATGATTTAGAGCTTATTGTCGGCACTTTTGATCCAGACAATGGTGCAGTTGATTCTTATCTTGATATGGAGCCGGTTTATACGGACAGTTATGATGGGTCAATTCGTACAGACTATGGAGCAAAATATAGTTCTGTTGCAACTCCATCTGTTACATTTATTGAAGTGGACGGTTCTGACATTGGCCCATATAAAGTCAGAAATACATTGCGTTGGTTAACTGGCTCTAGGGGAAATGCGTGGATGGACGTTTGTGATAAAGATGGGGATACTGTATGCTCTTATCTTGGTAGATTTACTAACGTGCAGCTTCAAAAAATGGATGCGCGAGTAATAGGAATTATTGCACAATTTACTTCGGTAAGCCCATGGGCATATTCCAGAGTACAAGTTCCTGTGGTAATTAATGTTAATGGAGAAACAGAATTTGCTATTGATAATCAAAGTGATGATTTCTATTCTTATGTTTATCCAAAAGTAACATTTGAAAATAGTTCTAATGGGGCAAGTTTATTAATTAAAAATACCACATTAAATAATGAAACTGTGTTTAAAAACTTACAACAAGGAGAAAAAGTTACAATAGATAATAACTTTGTTGTTTATTCTGATAATGATAAAAGAATCTTTAATGATGATTTTAATTTTGTATTTCCAATGCTGTCGGCAGGAACAAATAAATTTTGTGCAGAAGGTTCAGGAACATTAACAATAGAATTTCGATATCCAATGAAAGTCACAGATGGCCTATTAAATGACTATGACTTGAAAGATGGTTTGGCAATTTGGGTTGATGGAGCGACCGTAAAGATTAAAGGGGATACAACTAAACATCCTCCACTTTGGACTAATATTCAAGTTGAAGAACACAGGAAGATACACAAGATGATTGTAAGAGGAGAATTAAAGAGTGTGAAGTTTGAAACTGGTACAGATGTTGAAAATGGCGTATTAACGCTTGAAGACAATGGCAGTATATGTCCATTTAATGAGTTTGATGCAGAAGTAGTGAACGGTGAATTAATTATTAAAAAGAGTGTACGGCAAGTAAGTATTACACAATAAAGGCAGGTGAAAGAAATGCAACTACCAAAAGATTTATTGTCTGACACTTATCGCGCTCCTAATGTGGTTTTGTGCCAGACGAACAAAGAAAAGATTTGTAAATTAAATACGACTAATCTAGAAGGTACTTTTAAATTTAACTCATTTAGTGAAATTTCGTTTGATGTCCCTTCTATTTATTGTGATATTATTACCGGAGAGACAAAGCCAACGCCGTACTATGATTACGTTGAGGGGCTTAGACTTGTGTATCTAGAGGGGTTCGGTTATTTCCAATTACAAGACCCAGAGATTGATGGAAATGGTATTCAAGAATATAAACATATCAATGCCTATTCTCTAGAGTATTCTCTGTCTCAAAGATATCTTGAAAATTTCATTATCAACGAAGGCGACGTTGGAGATACTGTTGGTAGTATTGATGGAGCCGTTCTATATAATCCAGATGATATCGAACATAGTTTAATTCATCTTGTTTTACAAAAAGCATATGGGTGGACAGTAGGACATGTTGATGAAGAATTAGCAAAACAGAGCCGTAGTTTTGAAATTGATCGTCAGTCCATTTATGATTTCATTATGAATGATATGTGCGAAACATTTAAATGTTATGTTGAGTTCGACACAATTAATAATACAATTAGCATTTATGCAGAAAATGAAGTTGAACGCTTTATTGGAGATGGAGAAACGAACATTTTCAATTTACAAAATGATATTTCTACAGATACTGATATCACAATTAATGGCCATGTTGTCACAGAGTATAAATACAATTTGACTACAAAAGAATTGTCTTTTGATAATGTACCTGCGCAAGGAGACATTATTGAAGTTTCTAACGAATTTAAGCATAAATATGATACTGATGTTATTATTGCGTTTGAAAATTTATCAAATGATATGAAAGTTAATTATTCGGCAGATGATATAAAGACCGTTCTTACAGTTAAAGGGTCGGACGATTTAGATATTCGAAATGTTAACTTTGGACTACCTTCTATTATGAATTTAGATTATTATTGCACTCCAGAGTGGATGGGAGATAGCTTGTACCAAGAATATAAATACTATATGGACAAGCAGTCTAAGTACATGAGTGGGTTTTATAGCAAGGATATCAGCGGATCAACAGAAGAGTATTTTGATGTAAAGACGACGAGCGAGGATTTTGTCGCTGGCGTTGTACAACAGCTCCCCGTACAAAGCGCACAAGAACAATTCAATGTAAATGGAGATACAGTTTCATATAATATAGATAAAGTTATTAAGGAATATAAAATTAACAGCGAGATTGAAGAGATTGCCGTTAATAGCAAAAATGAAACTTTTAATGAGCCAAATATGCAGGTCGAAACGATAACTGCACAAGAAGATGTTGCAACTTTCACTTTCGATGGCTCGTATATATTTACTCTTCCCTCAGATTTTAACTTTAATGAGAATAGCATTGTAAAAATTGAAGGCAAAGAAGTAGATAACACCAACTATGAATATTCAAACAACAAATTAGAAATCACTAATAAGTCTTTGTTAACAACTGGTAATACAGTTGAAGTAATCACATGTGAGAATAAGTTCGTAATAGAGAGCGTGATTACAAAAGACAGCAAGATTATTATTAATGGCGCTCGTGAGTTGATGTCATCTGAATATTCTTATGTGACAAATGGCAATGAAAAATATTTAACAATCAATGTCTCGTTATCTGTTGGAGACGAAATAAAAATCAGCACACCAAATGGCACATTGTTTACAAGCGTTCAGGTGTCTATTCCAAGCGGATATGCAATAGCTGCTGTTAAAGTTGATGAAAATGATGTTAAATATACTGTGAACACTACTGGGTCAACTATTACTATTAATGACACTGACGCAATAAAATATGGAAGCATTATTGAAGTAGAATATATTCAAAATCGTTTTACTTTAGAAAAACTTCGAGACAAAGTCGTTTCCGTGGAGATAAATGGCACGGACTTTTCTAAGTATGAACTGGACGGGGCACAACTAACTATCAATGGCTTGTCCGTAGGAGATACTATTAGAGTTGAATCAATTGATACGCAGTTTGATTTATCCGATGATGACGACAAGGAAATTGTGTCCGTAATGGTAAATGGCGAGAAGCAGCAGGGATATAATTTGGATGGAAACATTTTAACAATAAATGAATTAAATCCCAGCGATAGAGTTGTTATAAATTTAGTTAATAATAAGTTTGAAAGCCAACAGTACGATAAACAAATATTATCTGTCAAAATTAATTCTCAGAAAGTTAACTACACTTTTTCGGATAATGTTGTCACAGTTTCTAATTTAGACTTATTGTTTAGTGGAGAACAAATTGTAATAGAATTTGTTCCAAAATCTTTTTCTCTATCTCTGCCAAAAGACAAAATAGTATCTGTGCTCGTTGATGGCAAAGAAATTGGTGTTAAACAATATGAGTACGATTATAGTATTAAAAAATTAACTATTTCTCTGGACAATCTTTTGATAAATAGCTCTGTGGTTGTAGCGTCTATTGACACTCATTTCGATGTTAAACAATTGTCTGCAAATGAAAATATTGCGGCAGTGTGTATTTTGCGCCATTCAAATGACGGGAAGACACAAGAGCTAACTGTTGACGTTAATGATTATACTTATGACAAAAATGAAAATAGTTTAGTTGTTAATGATAGTAGGCTCAGTCAGGACGATATAGTTTTGTTTAAAACTATTAACAAATCATTTGTTGTTTCAAATAGTAATAAAGCATTAACTTCTGTTAGAATTAATGACAATATTACTGAAGATTACACATTTAATTCTAGCATATTAACTATTACCACTAGTTTAGGAATTGGAGATACAGTTTCCGCTGAATTTTTAGATAATCATTTCGTGCTACAAAACGACATTGGTTCAAAGCATATCGTTGAAAAGAAATCCCCTGATTCGATGTTAACTGAAACAATTTCAGAAGGCGAAAATGGATATCTGTACAACAAAACTACAAAAACATTGACGGTGTATGCCACACTTGAAAATGGAGATAAACTTATTGTAAAAACTATTGAGGTAGAAAACGCATTGCTGGTAGTTGAATCTGATGCTGGAGATGGCCAAATATTAATTACAGATGTCTACCCAAAGCTTGACTCCTATGAACCAAAAGCCGGAGATTATGTTGTGTGGGTAGAAGGCTATACTGAAACATTAAAAAGGCTATACGAACTTATAGACAGTCGGTTAACTGAAGAAAATTCTGTCCCTGACGAATATAAAATTACAGAAAAGATTGTTACTCCAGAGAACTTTGAACAAGCAGGACTTTATTTGCCAGAAGCAAGTATAGATAACCTTGGTGAAGTTTATAAAATAGTCAACCAAGATAACAATGGAAATGAAGTTGCTTCTAAGTATTATGTATGCGAGATTAAAGTGTCTATTGTGAAGAACGAGCAGACGGGCAAATATGAACAAAAGTATACTTATGTTTGGAATGAAAGAAACTTAGTTGTTGGGGCAGAAGGTATTAATTCTCTCAAAGAAAAAAAAGATATATACTTGTCAATCCAAGATGTACAAATTGCTGCTGAATGGGACAAAAAGGACGCAGATAGTGATGAATACAAGGCTTATATAAATAATCTTAATAAGCTTAATGCCATTAATAAAGAACTAGAGAATAAACAAAAAAAGGTTGAAGATATTCAAGCGGAGATCCAAAAAGTAAATGATGAAAACACGTTAATATCAGAGAACATAAGTGTTAACAAAAATTTTACTCCAGAGAATTTGGATAGGTTGTCCTTGTTCCTAAGAGAAGATGAATATTCGGATGATTGCTTCTATGTTTCAGAAATTGATACTGACTTGGACAAGATTAATACGCAGAAAGAATTGTTAGTCGCTGGACAAAAAGAATTAAAAAAGATTTCTCAGCCAAAATTGTCTTTCTCTGCTTCTATGAGAAATATCTATGCAATGCCTGAGTTTGCTCCTATTCTGAATCAGTTTAGCCTTGGCAATTTTGTAAAAGTTAAAATGCGAGATGACTTCATCAAGAAAGCAAGATTGCTCGAAGTCCAGTTGAATTTTTCTGATTTAAGTAATTTCTCATGTACTTTCGGAGACTTATTATCTGCGAAGGATCAGGGCGATATCCATGCTGATTTGTTGTCTCAAGCAGTTAGCGCTGGTAAAGCGGTTGCTAGTGGTTCTTCTTATTGGCAAAAAGGCTATGACGTAGCCACTGCTATTGATGAGAGGATTAGAAACGGATTAATTGACGCAACGACTTCAATTAAATCAAATTCTGCTGGACAAAGTGTGTCGTGGGATAATTATGGTATTCACCTTCGTAAAGTTGTAGATGGCGTATTAGATAATCATGAGGGCTGGATTACCAATAATAAATTCCTATACTCAGACGACAATTTCCAGACGACTAAGTCTGTATTTGGTCATTATACTATTGATGGAGAAGAATATTGGGGCATTCTAGCAGGCTGTGTTCGTGCTGGACTGGTCGAAGGTAGTAGTATAGTTGGTGGCCAAATTTGTATTGGCGAGCAGGAAGATGGTTCCTATGCTTTTATAGTTGATAAAGACGGAACAGTAACTATGAATAAAGGCGACGCAGCCGAGAAACTTTCTTTCTTTAGTTTTGATGGCGATAATGGTTTAGTTGTTGGCGAAAACAACGGTTCTGGAGAATATTTCTCAAGAGTTTCTGCACAAAGAATTGAATTCTGTCGTAAGGCGAGAATTATAACAGTAGAGTCTGAACCAACACAAAGCAATAGATATAATAATTATGATTATATTTTATATATCCACCAAGAAAACAATGATACTTATTACGACTATTATAAAAATCCAGATTTTTTGTCTGCCCAATATAAGCCGATAAGTTCAATTGGTGAAAATTTTGCAGATCCAGAAATTAAATTTGGTATTCCAATTACTTATTTTGCGAATGATACTGCATACATGAAACAAGCAGAAATTGAGGGTAGTTTAAAAGTTGGCACAGAAGAGAAACTATCATCTATTTCTTTAGGCAATTTTAAACTTCAAATAGAAAGCAATGGAAGCTTATCTATTGTCGCAATACAATAACGTGGAGGTGATATTATATGGCAACTGCATCAAGTGGTGCGTTCGAAACAAGTGTATATAATGCTGCTGGAAGCTTATACCCAGATAGAATCAGAGTCGAATGGTCTTCATCGCAAAGTGTCGCAAACAATACATCTGCAATATATTGGACTGTTATGTCTGCTGGGGGAACCGGAAGCTCATCTCGTTATGTTATGACAGGCCCTGTAACTGTTAGCATTGCAGGTGTTACAGTGTATAGCCGTGCAGACAGATTTGCAATGCATGTAGGGGAAGTCCTTGGTTCTGGTAGTTTTACTTTAACGCACAATTCTGATGGCACGCAATCATTCTCCGCGTGGGCAGAGGCAGCTATTTATACTTATGCCATTAGTAGCACAAGGTATGATTATTATGTTGACTTGCCACAGATTCCAAGAGCTTCAAGTATTAGTGTGTCTGGCACGACTATAGGTTCACCAATAACAATTAGCATTTCAAAAGCGGTATCTTCTTTTACACATACATTAGAGTATAAATTTGGTAATAAGTCTGGTACTATTGCTATAAAGACTTCAAGCTCATCTGTTAGTTGGACACCATCACGTGAATTGGCACGACAAATTCCAAACTCGTGGTATGGAACTGGTACGTTAAAATGTCTTACTTACAATGGCGGGACACTAATTGGAGAAAAAACAATTAATTTTATATTATATGTTCCGAATAGTATGAAACCTTCTATCAATAGTTTTACTTCATCTATTGCTAGGACAAATCCTTCTGGATGTGGAATGTATGTTAAAAACAATTCTGCTGTTACGTGGACAGTGTATGCAGTCGGATCATATGGTTCTACTATCACGAAATGTGTGATTAATGGACAGAACTTATCCGAGACTAAAACTGGTTCAGCAACTTCATATAGTATGACGAGTAATACTCTAACTGTAGCTGGCAAACAAACTTATACAGTCTCTGTTACAGATAGTCGTGGGAGAACAGCAAGCACAACAGGAGAAATTACAATAATAGATTATAATCCCCCAACTATTACTTCAATAACTTCGTTTAGAAGCAACGCAGATGGTAGCATGAATGGGTCTGGGCAATATGTTACGCACCAGTTAAATGCGTCGTTTTATACGTTAGGTGGCAATAACAATATCAAAATTAAAGCATATAGTAAAAAACGTTCAGATGCTACGTATTCTGAATCAAATAGTGTTGTTGTGAAAGATGACGCGAGTGATAGAACTAGCTACACATATACGTATAAAAATGCTTCTTTCGCTGTAGACACCGCATATGATTTCAAAATTGTTATCTCTGACAGTGTTGGTCAATACGCTATGTTTTACACAAATGTTGGGACAAAGAATGTACCATTAAATATTTCTGGTGACAATAGCTCAATTGCAATTGGCAGTTTTGCACAAAAACAAGTTGACAACAAAGGGTTGTTCCGCTGTGAATGGGCAGCAAGTTTTGCTTCGTCTCCACAAGTGGATTCTGATAGAAATTTAAAGCGCAACATTAACGATATTGATATTGACATCATTGACAAGCTAAAGCCGGTTCAATATGTATTAAAGAATGACGATTCTGATACAATACATTATGGATTTATCGCACAAGATGTAGAACAAGCTTTATTGCAATCAAAAGAGGCAGAACAGAAAATAGGTATTGTTCATTATGATGAAGATATGGAAACAAAGGAAAGGACAAACTATTCATTAGCCTATGACGAGATTATCCCATTGTTAGTTAAAAAGTGCCAAGAACTTCAGCAAGAGATTGATATATTAAAAGGAAAATAATATTATGTTGTTTGGAGTGAAATAAACAATGTTTGAAATAATTAAGGACATATCTGGCTTTTTAAGCTGTCTTACAGTGATTATTACATTTTTAGGTCTGGTGCTAAAACCAACAAGAAAGAGAATAGAAACTTGGATTCGCAAAGTGATGAAATCAGATGAGTTGGTATCTACAATGGATGCGCATACAAATCAGCTTGATCAGTTATCAAAAAAACTTGATGTTCAGGAAAAAAAGCTAGACATTCAAGAGAAAAAGAGCGACGCAGCAGATAAACAAATTCTTTCTCATATGCAAGGTATAGATACAAGACTTGACAAATTAGACCAGAGAGTTTTAGAAAATGAGAGAGATAGGATCAAATCTGAACTGTCAGAATACGCTTCTAGATGTGCTCGTGGCATGAAGATATATCCAGAGGAAATGGTGCACATAGAGGAAATGTATGCGAAATATAGCAATCAGCTTCACTGTAATCATACAGGGACGCAGAATTATAATACAATAGCAAACTATTATAAAAATCAAGATTGGCTAAAAGCCTAATAAATATTTAAGGACTGAGATTAATTTCTCAGTCCTTATTTTTTTGCCACATTGTACTCGTCTATATATTTTTTTAATACCATATTAATCAAATTAGTCACAGTTCTTGACTCTTTCGCAGCTATTTGCTCAAGTTGAAAACGTTGTGAAGCAGGCATTCTTAATGTAAAATTTATAGTCTCTGTTGATTTTATTTCCAAATTTATCACTCCCCTCTCATATAATTTTACTTCATCCTCGCGTCATTTGCAATGCAAAAATAAAAAGAGTGGTATAAACCACTCTTTATCTTAAATCTTTAATAACTTTCATTGCTTCCAGTTGCGTTTCTTTTAATAAATGTGTATAGGTTCTTATTGTTGTTAATGTGTTTATATGTCCAACCATATCTGCCACCATAGGAAGAGGTATATTATTCCCTATCATTAAACTAACGAACGTATGGCGCAAAGAATGTATACTACAATTCTTAATCCCTGCTTGTTTAATAATACGTTTAAATCCTCCATGTGCAGTTACATATGTTATTGGTTTGTCTACATGAGTCCCCGGTAGTATATATCCATTTGGATTATATTTATGTGTTTCTTTGATGTCCAATAGTGCTTGTAATGCCATGTCGGATAAATAAACTGTACGAGTAATTCCATTCTTTGTGGAATTTTGATCACGACGTGTGCTAGTATGCTTGCTTGTATTTCTTACTGTGACCATGGTTCTGGCAATAGTTACAGTCCTGTTTTCTAAATCAATATCACTCCATTTTAGTGCAAGAGCTTCTCCAATACGACAACCAGTGTATAAAATAAACACATAGAATGGGCCATTTTTAAAGAAAAATGAACCGTTCTTATTTTTCATATAACAGGTGTCTATAAGTGCTTTACGCTCATTCTCTGACAAATATCTTATTTCTTTATTCTTGAATAAAGTCTTTTTTGGTAATACAACTTCTACAATTGGGTTTGTATTAACTTTACCTCTTAACATTGCATATTTAAATATAGAGCCAAGTTGTGCGTAAACATGCTTAACTGTTTGATATGAATATCCCTCTTCTTTAAGTTTGTTTATAACAAATGTTTGGATTAAATGACCATCTATTTGTTTTAATTCTAAGTTTCCTAATGGCTTAATCATATATTGTTTTACTACAAATTCTAAGTTGTCATAAGTGTGTTGTTTAACTGTTGGTTTTTTCACAGTCTTAAGCCATGATTCTACGAAATCTTTAAAAAGAATATCTTTTTCTCCTACTATCCCTTTACTCAACAATGATTCAAATTCTAATTTTTTCTGTAAACAAGTTTGTTTGTCTCCATAAAAATATTTTCTTCCAATGCCTTTATATGATACAGATAATTTCCAAGTGCCATTATCACGTTGTGTCCAAGAACCTTCCCCATTCATTCTTTTCTTTGCCATAAACATCCCTCCAACAATACAAAATTATTTTGTATTTATATTATAATCGCTGGTTAATGATATGGTCAACTATAAAATTCGTACCACAAAAATACCACAATTATGCCATAATTAGTAGTGAAAACGCATAAAAATAAGTGATTATTCATGAAGAGAAAAATGCTGTGAAATGGCTTATAGCAATAATTTAGAGGGCTTCTATAAAAAAGCTTAAAAATGGATTATTATATCCCAAGTTATTATATTATCAAGAAGCTCTTTCCTAGTAACCATCAGTGTTTCCTCCATTGTAATTTTGTATTTGACCACATCATTTACCACAATTTTATTGTACCACAACATGCAATGCATTGCAATATTTATCTTTTATATGCTAAAGATTTTTTCTCAAACCATGCATCAACTTTATCTTCAATGATCAGAAATTTATTACCAATTCTTACTGATGGGAAATCTTTACGTTTAACAAGTTCATAAACAGCATTAATACCAATTAACCCCGGATGTTGTGTATTTAGTTTTTCATATAGTTGTTTCACTGTTATATAATTCATATTATCACTCTCCTGCTATATTTCATAGTATATAATTGAATTTTGATAAATAAATATGTCGGTAATGTAAGATTACACTACCGACATGTTGTTATTTAATTTTGTACATTTATATGCACTTTACGATTAGAAATCATCATTACAAGAGACACACTTATCTTGATACTCACACGAAGTAGTTGTGGTGCAATTGTTGTATAAAGTTGTGAGCACAGAATCTGTAAGAGGATATCTCGTTTCGTCATCTGTCTCATGCGTTTCTGTGACTGACTTTCTCGTCAACTTGCCGTCTTTGTCATATTCATAAATAGTTTCTACAATATTGCGTTCAATCATTTTTTAGCTCCTCCTCTACAATTGTTTTAAGAACTTTGTATGCTTTATCAAAATTAATATTTGAAATCGCGTAATCAAAATCATCTCGCATTATCATTTCTGTGAACTGTTCATTCTCATTAAAACAACGTTTATAGAATGTTAGTGCATCATCTTTTCGTCCATTAATGGCTCGTCCTTCACGAACTTCATCTGGTACGTGAATATAGATAGTTACGAAGCGAACATCAGAAAGATCAAGTGAGAGATTGTGCATATACTCGATCCCTCTATAGTCGATCACATAAAAATCTGAATCTAGTAATTGCTGCTTCGTTGAGAAATATTCATAACCAGATATGCACGTATAAGCAATCATTTGATCTTTATACTGATCTACTTCCTCTGGTGTAATAAATGTATGAGTATCTCCCTCTCCATCTCTACGAGCGCGGGTCGCATATGATTTAAGCTGTCTATATCCATGTTCTTTGCATAGCTGGTTAACGAGTGAGTCTTTTCCAGACCCACTCTTGCCAACAATTAGGAAAATTGTGTGCATATTTATCACTCCTTGTCACGAAGAATTAGATTAAGAATTACGCCGATAATCAAAGCTAGTGCAGTTGCAGAGAATGATATTATTTGACCACCAACAACTAGTCCACTGATACCAAGAGACAAAACTGCAGATACTATAATCAGATTCTTTTGTACATTAAGATCTACTTTCTGTAGCATCTTAACACCAGAGCATGCGATAAAACCATAAAGAATAATAGCCGCTCCTGCAAATACACAGCTTGGAATTGAAGCTATAAATGCTTGAACTGGAGCAACAAAACCAAGTAGTCCGAGTAGAACTGCTGCTGTTGCTGTCACACATACAGATGCTACACGACTGAATCCAATCGTCGCTACGCTTTCTCCGTAACTACATGAGCCAAGACCACCAAAGCATGCACTAATTAAATTTCCTAATCCTTCACCAAAGAAGATTCTGCCAAGTCCGGGCTTTGAATAAAGATCTACTCCAATGATTCCGCCTAGTGCTGCATGGTCACTGAGAGCTTCCATACAAGCAGATACAGTATATGCTACGAACATAACAATTATAGGGATAATAGTGCTCCATTCAATTGCTCCCCAATGGGTAAAAGCAAAATCTGGCATTTGTACAAATTTAAGATTATTAAATACGGAAAAGTCTACAAGAGCGCACACTCCTGCAACTGTAAGGAGTACGGCGATTGCATATCCAATTAATATACCAAGCAAAAATGGTAGTATTCTCACAATACCTTTAGCATAATGAGAAATAAGTGCAATAGAGAATGTTGTAATTAGTGCCACAAGGATTCCCCACTGTCCAGTTTCTCCAACATAGCCAGAAATGAATCCCATTAGATTCACTCCAATTACTGTTGTGACAGCGCCAATAAGAGCTGGAGGGAACACCTTGTAAATTGATTGGTATGGAATTTTAGTGAAGATGAATCCCAAAATACAATATACAAGACATGCTGTTAAACCTCCAATTGCTATACCTGTATAACCACCTACACTAAGTGCAAATAATACTGGTGCGACGAAGGCTCCGCTGTTGCTTAGGAACATAGGAGATTGGCCTTTAGTTATAAAGATGTAAATAAAGGTTGAAAGTGCTGCACCTATAAGTGCTCCCGACGTAGCAACTCCACAAAGGTTTGCAATAAGCACTGTGGCAACAAACACAGACAATACCATTTGTACTCCAAAGAGTATCATTTTCCCAAACGGCGGCTTGTCGCCAATTCCATAAATCATATTACTTGTTCCCATATAATCCCTCCAAATGCTCTAATATTTCATCAAATGTTTCGAAATCACCATTTTGAGCTGCATAAAGGATCATGCCATATAGCAATTGATTAATACTGAAACTTCTACGCCAATCCTTCTCATTAAGATGATTTGTGCGAATATCAAAGTAATGAAAATAATTTTGTTTATCAGCAATACGATTAATTTCTCTCTTTAGACAAGCTAGTGTACCGTCAGATGGAGCATGATTATTTTCGCATTCTGTGATGATTTCTGTAAGCTTTTCTGCCATATACTTCCAACCGAATAAGCAACCAGTCTCACACATTGATCCAATTGCACTTTGTTCAGGGCACATAACGACAAAATCACTATTCCAAAGACGTTCAATATCTGCTTCTGTAATCTTTTCTGCAAGGTGATTGTTTTCTTCTTCTGTCATATTAGATTTATCATTAATAGATTTATTCATTACAGGGCTGTACACTTCCACAGGCAGACCCATTTTAAGAAACTTATCATATTCATACTGCCTTGCAAGATTTGAGCCGAAGCTCATTATATCTCCTCCAAGATATCCTAGTGGCTTTTTCTTCATATTACCTCTCCTTATCTTCTCGGTCATTATTTGTCCAATATTCACTTATTACTACTCCCAAGCATTCCTGCGCCGCGCTCAGTCTTGAGATTGGTAATATCGTCTACATCGACTTCTTCGATCTCAACCTGCGGCACTTCTTCTACAGCAAACTGTGCAACAGCCTTGCTATATGGAACACGAATGAAATCTTCTTCCTTTGTAACTTCTGAAACATTTTTGGTAATTTCGATAGGAATGTCATTGCCATTATAGAGCGCTACAAACCACTCTCCTGTAAAGTTAGAATCAATCTGTCCAGCCATAACGAACATTGCGGACTTTGTATTACTTCCGCGTTCTCTAAACCCAATGCGGTAATTGCTATCAAAAGTGCTACAGATTCCTGTTGGAACTAGCTTGACTGTATGAGGCTGAATCACAACAAATTCTTCATCGAAGCAAACATAAAGATCATAGCATCCATCCCCTTGCCGCTTACTAGGGATCTTTGCATCTGGTCTTGTCTTTGCAAACTTAATATGTGCGTTCATAAGCAAGCCCTCCATTACCAAAACCAAATTGGACTCTTGCCGTTAAAGATATAATTTAGATAATAGAAGCTCTTATTGATGCGGAAAGTGCCATAATCCTCAAGATATTTCTTGATCTCATTGTCTACATCTGTTAGCATTTTTTCAATAGTTGCTGCACGATTCTTCTTTGCAGCCTCAATCTTTTTATTTCTCTCTTCCTCTTCAGCATCCTTCTTCTGCTTAACTAGTGAGCTAAGTCTCTTGTATTCTTCAGATGCTGCCTTAAGTTCCTCTTCTAGTTCTTCAATTGTCTTCTCTCTTGTAATATCACCCATTATTCATTACTCCTTTATTATAGTTTTGTATTGTTAATCTTTTGTTGCGATAAAGAGACCACAATGGCACTCTCCTTCAATTCCTTGCTCAACTTGGTGGCGGAACTCTTCACATTGACACTTAGTGCTTGCATCTCTAAACGGCTCCAACACGCAAGGGCAATACCCGCCAGTTTCTTTTAATTGCTGTCTGGCAATTGCAACTATCTCTTTATCCGGGTTAAGTTTGATTTTCATTAAGATATCCTCCTTGCGTATTGATTGTCACTTACTAGTGTAATGCCGAGTACATCGTCATATCTATTTTTATGATTTGGCATATATCTTCCAAATTTAATAATAATGTTATTAAAATTTTGAGACAACTTATTTAATTTTTCTGTGATTTCGTATGGATAGTATCCTGTATAAATAACAAACATGTCATCGCAGCCTTGATCTCTAAAACATTTAATCACATCAAACATCTCTTTAAATTGCAACATTGGCTCAAGTCCGCCAAAAATAATAGCTTTAGTAATGTCATTGTTGATATATGCATTATATATTGATTCTGCGCTGACATCTTTGGTTTCTTGTTTTGCCATAGGCTCATTTTGGCATATTGATATATCTATTCCTAATTCTTTGCAACATTTCCAATCACATTTTGAAGTTATTAGGAATAGGGAGGGCTTTTTATAATTAACAAAGTCCTCCATAACTACTCCTTTAAGTTTCATTACATAATACCATCCTTATTTAATACATTGTACCAGCGTCTATGATTAAATTCCTTTTTTCTAATCTTTTGATATGATGATACTGGGGTATAAAATCCGACTACCCTAGCAAATTGATCTGCCACAGGCTTACCACATGTTGGACAATTTTTAGACCCAATAAAAGCATGTCTATCTTCACAAACAGAAATCTTTGTCGTAAAAGCAAAGTAAATAACGCCATGTTCTGCGACATAATTTAACATATCCCATGCCTCGTCTTCATTAACAAAACGATTTTCAATGTCAATATGAGCAATGCATCCTCCGCCACACTTTGCATCAAATAGGCTACCAAGTCTACACTTTTCTTGAATCGTGCATTTTTCAGTAAGAGGGATCCATTGATTGGAATAAATAAAATATTTATCTTGCTCATATAAGAGATTGTCTGCCTGACAAATAACACCTGCACAATTTTCTGCAGGAATCATTTCAACATTAAAACTAAAATCACAATCAAAATTGTCTTTTACTTCGTTAATAGTGTCAAGGATTCGTGTAGCAAATTCAACTGCTTCATCGCTATAAGACTTGTAACCAAATTCATCAGTGTGAATTAGGTTAAACATATCCATGACTTCATACATGCCAATGCCGCCAATAGTACAAAACTGCTTATCGAGTTCTACTGCTCCTTCTTGATAATTTGGAAGAAGCCCCTTCTCGATATTGCGTTTAAGAATATGTCTCATTGAATATAGCGCTTTACAGTCAAGCAATACTCGATCTTTTAGAATATCAATATACTTTTTCTTGTTTAGTTTGCTTTCGTAAGCAATACGTACAAGATTAATAGTGGAAACACGGCAGCTACCAACAGAAAGAGCAGTACCACCGATGCTGTTGATAAATGCGTCAAGCTTTTTAGTGTTGGACAGAAGGCGGCAACAATTAGACAACACGCCAACATTATCAGATACAAAGAAATTACTATCGCTCCATTTCATGTTATGATTTGAGCACCAACGTGCAAATGACTCATCTTGGAATTTGTTATCTTTATATAGGAGGGAGTAAGTTAATACTGGAAATGTGAACATATTATGCTCTCTTGTCTCAGACACAACTTCCATAAATACTTGCTGGCATTTAATAAGTTCTTCAATTTCATCAATTGCAAATGTTCCATCTGGAAATTCCACACCGCCAAATAGCGATTCCAAATATGGCCTATCGAAAATTGACACATTTGTAAATGCACATTGGTCTATTCTAAGGAATGGCTGATTAAGACGATAAATAAACTTTTGGAAGTTTTGTCTTAAATATGTGTCAGGATCTTTGAGATAATAACCATTTTTCACATCGTTCTTCCAGAAATAATATGCCCAAATAAGTACATTTGGCATTCCAACAGCTCCACTTTGTCGATTAGACAAAAATGAAACAAATTCAATTACATCATCAAAGTATGTAGTGAGATGCTTTGGCGGCTGTGCATTATATTTATTTAAGAAAAATAGTCCTTCAGTTGCTAGTCTTGTAAAATCATTTGCCCAACAGTATGGGAAATAACTGGCCGTAGAACTGTCATTAAGATAAAGTCCCTTGCTAAATTCCTGTTCGAGCCACTGCTTTGCAGTTCTTAATCCCCATTTCTTTTTGATCTCAAGAAAGATTTTATTAAGCGCAAACAACTTGTCTTCAGACTTGCCCTTTTCAGTCATAAATGAGCGAATGTCTTTATGACTTGCATTGGCGTTTGGATCAATTGTTGTATCTGCCATTGTATCATTTGCTACAAACTTTTCAAGGAACTCACTAAAATCAAGCTGAGATGGATGTACTCCGTTAATATATTCGAAATCTTCTCCATACTTCTTTTTTAAATCTTCAAGACAGCGTTCAAAGTCCTTAGTTAATTTAAGCGTTATATCCATTAATTCACCACCCCATTTACCCATTCGTTTGCTTCTTTGAAATCCATCAGAACTCCATCAACTTCTAGCTTAGGAACTTCTTTAAACCCCTTTTCAAGCATTGCATCCTCATCGTCGAATAGCTCAAATTCAATGCCCTTGCTCTTAAGCTTCTTCTCAATAATACAGCATCTTGGACAATGAGTGCTATAAAGTGTTATCATAAGCACAACTCCTTTCAAATATAAAATAAATTATGCATTAATATTGATTGCCCTTATAAATGGCATCAACCTGTTCAACAATCTCTTCCCAATTGTGAACTCTATAAATCCCATAAGCATCATCGTGGATGCCATGATTCCAAGGTCTATCTAATAGCACTCGATCAACCAGAGGATTTGTAGAGATTAGATTTTCTGCGCAATCATCTACAAGGACATCAACATGTAGTAATGACTTGTTATGAATGCAAATGATGCGCTTCTCGTCAATAAACGGAAAGTTTTTCATAAACCAGTCAATCTTCCAGTTAAAATTAGTATGATGCGTTGCTGTTGCCACATAAACGTCATACCCACTATCAATAAGTTTTTTCACTCCCCATTGCGAATCTGGAGCAGGAGACAGAGAGTCCCACAGCTCTTTTTTTAGGAACATAGCAGTTAAGTCTTCTGCATCTTCAAATGGAAGGCATTTATAGAAATCATATTCAGTAAAAGAATCCAATGCTAATTGAGTGCTATGTCGCGCGTTATAAAGCTCAAGTGTTTTCTCGATGAGGTTATTCAACACCTCATCACAATCTAGAGCCACAGTAAACTTATGCATAGTTTCCTCCTATAATTTTGTATTGCTTATTCTTCTTCCTTTTTTACATCAACGATATTGCCGTCATCATCTACAGTCTTGTTAAGACTGACCGCACAGAAATTGCTAATTTTTTTAATCAATCTCTTATAATCATTTGCTGACTTCTTGCCCGGTTGCTTCTGAAACTCTGTAATGTATTGAAGTACAACGCCACAGATTGCTTTCGAGCCATTGAGCAAAGCCGCCATTCGCACCTTCTCTAGCTGCGTTTTAATTACTTCTTTAAGAGCATCGTCTGTCATTTCTGCCGCTGGAGGGCTCTGCTCCTCCATGCTATTAGTCTGTTCGTAATTGTTGTTCTCGTCCATATGCGCACTTCCTTTCTTTTAATTACGTGCCAATTATACCACAATAATTTAGTATTGTCAATAGACTGATTTTGTTCGTTTAATTTTTTCTAGCCATACTGTATATGGCTTTACTCGTTCAACAAATAAATGATCATCTTCTTTTCTTCCGAGGATCGCAAGGCACTTGCCCTTTGCAATGAGGCCGAAATATTCTTTTAACTGTTTACTCCAAATAGTTGCTTCAATAATTCTATCAGAAGTAATTAAGTCTAAATATGCAAATTGATTATTGTTTTTATCTTTTTTACGTTTAATGTCTGATATTACACATAATACAACTGTTTTTTCTCCATTTGGAGCATCGTCCCAGTTTGAATTAATTAAATCTACTCCTTCTTGTAGTGGGTTATCTGTCAAAAACATTGATAGACTTTCATACTCCCATAGGAATGGATCTTTTGCATATTTTTGTCTGAAGTCTTCCATATAAGCTTTATATTTTTGCTCTTGCTCTTGATCAAACTTTTCTTTGCGCTTCTCATTATACAATTGCAATACAGTTTCTTTATCTACTTTTTTGCCAATCTTATAATCATCTACGTTAATGTCCCATTCAATCAAAAGTTTTGCTTTCGTCCCATATGATTGAACTGGCCTATATTCTTTTCTCTCATATGATAAAGACGCATACCTTTTCATTAGCTTCATTTTATTAGAAGTCGGGAATGCACCTGCTTTTATTAAAGCAATTGTAGCAGACTTATCTGGAATTTTTGATATATAATCATTAAAGCTACTATATGGTTGATTCTCAATAATTTTAGTGATGACTGATTCGCCAATGCCTTTTACTGCTCCAAATCCAAAAAGTATTTCTTTTGATTCTGGTTTAGCCTTAAATGTAAGTGTTGATTCATTAATTTTTGGTGGAAGAACTTTAATATTAAGCCGATGACACTCATTAATGATTACACTTAATTTTGCTGTATTGCCTGATTTCGCTGTTAGAACCGCTGTAAGAAATTCGACTGGATAAAATATTTTTAGCCAAGATGTAAGATATGCTAATAATGAATAAGCAACTGCATGCCCACGGTTAAAGCTATACTCTGCTTGTTTAGCAAGTAACGCCCACATATCTTTAATCTGTTGCTCTGTCCATTGTTTTTTAATTAATCCTTCATGAAATTGAGCATACAAAGATGCCATCACATCTTTTTTCTTTTTGCCAATTGCTCTTCGTCCAGTGTCTTGTGCTTCCTCAGAGAATCCAGCATATGCAAGCAAATGTAGAGCATCTTCCTGATATAAAAGAATAGAATGTGTCTTTGAAAATAGAGTTTTTAAATCTGGATGTATAACTACTGTTTCATCTGGATATAATTTGTTTTTGCAATAATCAGGGAAACTGTTTTTTGTTCCGGGACGATTGCTTGCATTAATTGCAATAATGTCTTCTATGTTGTCTGCTTGTGCGTCAATGCACATCTTTTTTGCCTCAGCAGATTCAAATTGGAATACTCCTACAGTATTTCCACTCTTATAGATTTCATCATAAACTCTTTGCTCTTCCAAGTTAAGGTGATTAATATCTACATCTTCCCATGTTAAATGCGCCATTTTTAATGCGTCATCTATGATATCGAGTGTTTCTAGTCCTAGATAGTCCATTTTAACCAATCCGAGATCATCCATTGCTGCATGCATCTCTAATTGAATCATAGGATTTTTCTCATTGTCTAGGCACAATGGACAATAATTGATAACAGGATGTGGCGTAATCAATGTTCCTGCGGCGTGACGACCTCTGCTCTTGGGAAGTCCCTCTAGCTCCATTACATATTTAAACCATAATGGAAACTTTTTATAAACTTCATTTAGTTTCTCGTCTTTGCCAACAAGCTCTTTAAGTAATACGTCCTTTTCTACTTCTTCACCTAGGTCACTTAGTGTCTTAACAGTAGGAATCATTTTAGTGACTTCATCACGAAGGCTATAAGGGATTTGTCCAAAGTATGGAGAATCTTGTCTTTCATTAAGCACTTTTCCAATATCACGAATTGCCACTTTTGTAGCAAGTGTATTAAAAGTAGCAATTGGCGCAACATTTTCTTTTCCAAAAAGCTCCTCTGATATCTCTATGATTTCTTTTCGTCTACGTTTACTAATATCCCAATCGAAGTCTGCAAGGCTACCTTTTCTTCCAAGATTTGCAAAACGTGAAAAATCCAAATCCCAACGTATTGAATCTATCTGAGTAACACCAAGCATAAATAAACATAAACAATTTGCACCAGAGCCGCGACTATATCCTCTTGGTAGTTGTCTTGCGTCTGCCGCCTCTGCAATCATATGAAGCATAATAAAATAATCTGTGTAATCGAGCGCATTAATGACAGGTAATTCTTTTTCAAGTCTTTCTCGTCTTATCTTTTGATCTTCTTCGTTCATCCATCCGAATTTGTTATCAAACTTTTCAAAGACAAGATAATGAAGATAGTCTTCATGAGAAGAAAACTCTTCTGGAACATTAATTGTTGGCATAATATTCCCATGGTCAAGACCATAGTCAATATCATCATCAATCATATTTGCAATATGTACTGTCTCATCAATACCTTGTTGGACTACTCGTTCAAGCATCCAATCTCCGAGATACTGAAAAACATCTTGCTCATTTTGCAAATGACATCCAACATACGTTTCTCCTGTTTCTCGACCTTCACCAATAGAGACAAAAATGGAATGTGTATCAATTTGATTTGCACTTAACATATGCGCATCAGTAGTAATAACATATGGCATATTCATATGTCTTGCAAACTTATAAATTAATGTATTGCACTTTAATTGCTGTTCAGTTTTATGTGATTGAATTTCACATGCAACATAATCAAATGTGTCTTTTAAAAGATTTACAAATTCTTCTGCTTCATCATACATTTCATTTTCAAGATATCTACTAAGACGGCCAACTTGACATGCAGTTAAACAAATAATCCCTTCGCCAAGATTGTGCTCTTTAATCCAATTAATAGATATACGTGGCTTTTTATACATGCCTGTTGTTGCAGCTTCACTAACAATTTTAAATAGGTTCTGAAGCCCTACTTGCTTTGATGCGAGAAGAACTAAATGATATCTTGGCTGAGTATATTCTTTTGAATCATTCTTTTCAAGATAATTGTCAACTTCATAAATTTCACAACCAACAATCGGTTTTACTCCATATTTCTTGCATAGTTTAACCTGTTCAACAAATCCATGCATTGTCCCATGGTCTGTTAGAGCAATATGACTTTGACCATTATCTGCTGCATATTTTACAGCTTGTTCTACTGTAAGAATTGAATCCAGAAGAGAACCAATCGCACTGTGGACATGTAAATTAATAAACATTACATCCTCCTCCTTTCATAACAATTTTGTATTGTTTATTCAATACCATATTTTTTAAACAAATGACGTTGCGGTGCAAATTCGTTTCCAAAATATTTTAATTCTGCTTTTAGACGTGTCCGAATAGCTTCTTCTTTCTCTGTAAATTTTCCAAGCCATATTCTTCTTCCTTCAAAGCCAATTTGTGCAACCCAAGCATTGTAATATTTGCTCCAATGTACACCTATAATTCCAGATGTATTATTACTAGGGACGGTTCTATTTCTTGCATTTTCAGATGAGTTAGATTTCCGTAAATTATCTTTTTTATTGTTAAAAGGATTTCTGTCTATATGATCATAAAACTTTCCTACAATTAACCACGACATGATGGTATGTTTATGATTAATATTTGTCCCTAAAAAATGATAGTTAGTATGATCTATTTCTTCTCTCCAGCAATAATCTTTTATTTTGTCATAATCTTCTAAATCAAAATAAAATTCACGATTAGTATTTATAGTCCATCCAACACCATAGTTAAAAGAAGTAACATCATACTTACATCGCTTTTTATTATTTTCGTGTACATATTTTAAAAATTCTCTTTGCAGGCATCCACATGATTTCGTGCGTCCAGACTTTATTTGATCTGTAGAAGTAATTACTACTCCATGTTCTTGACAGTTGCATTCACACTTCCACATTATGCGATGCCTTCCTTGAGGACTTATATAATCATTTGTCCTTTCAATTACTGTCAATCTACTATCTGGCACTCCATGTTCCCACATTTTCCATCCAGTCATATCTATAAAATTTGCCATTCATTTACTCCTCAATCGTCAAATATCACATAATAACAACGAGTTGTTTTGCTGATCTTGTGTATGCCGTATATCTCCATCGTCTTTTCATATCGTTGTCCCCAAACGCCTCATCAAACACCACAACTTTATCATATTGTGATCCTTCTGCTTTGTGACAAGTAATTACATACCCAAAAGCAAATTCAAATGGTTTTGGATATCCAGAAAACTTTTTCCAATTTTCTGAATTAATTGTTGGTTGCCCATTGACTATTAAATTATAATCAATCATTAAATTTCTATAGATTCCACCATCATCTGAAATAAAATTAGCATAAATGACTTGACCATAAGGAGGAACCTCTTTTATAGAAATATTATACAATTCTCCAATTGTCCCATTAACAAGCTCATTACCAATGCTATTTACAGTATTCCAATGATTCTTGAGACAAATAACCTTGTCACCATTAACTGGCTCGTTGCCATAATTATTTCCAAGAATTAATCTGCGCATATATTCATTTAATTCATGACGAGTTTTATTCTTGCCACATAGAATCTGGTCTGCACCAAGCAACAATTTGTCTGATGCTTTTTCTCTAGGAATAATCCTACATCTTTTATCATCAGTGCTATATGCAAGTCTCTTGCCATTTCGAATATCCATTGACAGTTTAATGATAGGATTTTCAAGTGCTTGCCGCACAATCTCATCAAGGAATACGTGTGGATGATCTAAAATAGTTTGTTCACTATCAATTGGTGGCAATTGCATTGGATCCCCAAGGAATATAGTGTGTACATGATGAGACAATAGCAAATCAATCATTTCTTGTGGCAACATACTTGCTTCATCAACAACAACAAGACTATATTTCTTCTCTAATTTTACTCTAGGAGTGTGTCTATATGTGCCATCTGGTAACTCTTCAGAATGATAAAGCAACTTATGTGCAGTCATTGCATTCTTGTTCCCCTTTTGTTTAAGCACAAGAGCGGCTTTACCAGTGTATGCCACAAAAACAACTTGGTTTTCATGCAATCCTAGTTCTTGAATAATAAAATGAACTAAAGTAGTTTTTCCTGTTCCAGCATATCCAGCAATAACAGTATATGGGGCCTTTTCTTTGTATCGGCTACAAGCAATCTCAAGGCCATCTTGTTGCCCTTTTGTGAGTTCCAATTAAATATTCCTCCTTTCTATAATTTTGTGTTGCACATCATCCAGTGATGTCAATTTTAGGATTGATGTGGAAAAACTCAGTGTGACTACCAACATCAATAATGGTATCTTCATTAGTATTCCACAGTCTCAAATAATAAACTGTAAAATTGCGATCATCACAGAACTTCTTAATTTCATTAAAAGCCGCATCGTAGACTTCTTCGTCGGTCATATTGCCTTCAAGTGTTGCAATTTCACGACCATTGCCATAACTATTATAAAAGTAAAGTTTATGCATTATCAGTCTCTCCCTTTAGCTGATTCCACATATCATTCCAATATGTTTCATGATCACAATCAATATCAAAAGTTACTGCTTCCATGTTGTTACTTAGACCATGGTTGAGGATATATTCTAGGGTGTCACTATCAATATGTAGCGGCACATATGTCAGATGATAGCCTTCAGATTCATCGCCTACAGTAGTAATCATTAGTGTGGCATTCTGTGCATTCGTATTCATTAAAAATCACTCCTTAATAAAATATTGTTTAAATTTATAGACAAAATATAAAAAATTGTTTAAATTTATAAACAAAGCCGTCCTTCTTGCAATTTGTGATAGGTGGCTCTTCACGTTTCTCATCTTCTTTGTCATACTTCTTTTCACATTGTGAGCAAACCTGTCTTCCTTCAGGAATAATTTCACCACATGCGACACAGCAATTATTATATTCAATCATATCATGCATCAACTCCTTAACTATAATTTTGTATTGTTCAACTATACATATAATATCACAAAATTTTGATTTGTCAAGTAGTTAAATGCATAAAAAATGGGGAGATAAGTTCTCCCCTAAATTTTATTCTGATAGCATTTTAAGAAAATCGTCCTCGCTAATAATTGGAATATTTAATTCAATAGCCTTCTTATTCTTGCCGCTTGTGCTTGTGGTATCATTATTAATAAGATAGTCAGTCTTCTTGCTCACTCCAGATACATATTTGCCGCCATTGTCTTCAATGGCTTTAACAAGTGCATCCCTATTTGGGTAATGAGTTAAACTTCCTGTAATGCAGAAGCTTTTACCATCAAGATTGGAACTAGAACCCACATCATTCTCAACGATAAAGTTCATCTCAACAGGAAGCAATTCAACCATTGGATCTTTGCTATCCCACCAGTCATGAAGTGACTTATTTGTAATCTCTCCGAGGTCATCAATCTGCGAAAAATCATATCCATTAGCTAGTGCTTGTACAAAATCATAATGGTCTCCATTAAATTGCTTACGAATAGCTTTGGCCGCAGAAGAGCCAATGTTAGGAATACCAAGCGCAGTAATAAATCTATCAAGCGTTACTGTCCTTGATTTTTCAATAGAATCTAGCAGTTTATCTACAGATTTTGCCCCCATTCCCGGCAGTTGTGTAATTTTATTCTTATACTCTTTTAAATGATAAATGTCCTTGTAATTATGCAAAAATCCATGTGAAATTAGCAGCTCAAGCGTCTTCTCTGATAGGCCATCAATGTTCATTGCTTGCAAATTCTTTGTCCTGCTGTTTTATTTTTTCTTCCTGTGACTGGATAATTTCTTCGTTTGCATTTACACGACTTGATTGTTTTGCAAGTTCCAGACGATTTTCATTTACCTTATCTATCTGCATAAGGATTGTTTCCTGTCGGTCTGCAATCTCTTTTTTCTGCTTCATACGGATATAATCCTGTTTCTCCAGATACTGTCGTCCACCATAAGCTGGTTCTTCATCAAGTTCCAATCCATGTCGTTTACAGATATCCAGAAACATTGCCCGGCAGGCAGAATCAAAAACGACCTTACGGTTATTTGTCTTTGACCTCTTCTTTTCTGGATTTGGAAGTTCAAAGCCAAGTTCTTCCAGTGCTGCTTCCTGTTTTGGCTCAATCTCTCCATATCGGTTTGTAGCATCAAATACATGACGCTCATGGATATGAGGAGTTGATTCGTCCATATGCAGTGACCAGTCAATGATATGAACATTAGAGCCAAACCGCTCATCAAATTCTTTTTTAAATTCATCAAAAACCCTGATCAGTGTCTCTACAGAAGCATGTTCATCTATCGTCCCCAGCTGATAGATACTTTCTTCAGGGCAGGTCTTTTTATTTTTCAAAATCTCTTCCACACCTTTGCATCTGTCTGGGTGTCGAGCTTTCTCATGTCGCTTATTTTGGTTAATCACATAGTCACTGTAATGCTCCGAATAGTAAGCCATTTCAATCTGGCTAAAAGAAAAATTATCCTCTTTTCCCCGGTCTTCCATTGTGGTATATCCCTGATAGCAGTCCCAGTAAATGTTTTGGCGAACTCTTTCATTGTCGATATGCTCACTGTGTTCTGGATCAAATCTCCGATCATTGTGAAGCGGATTATAAACTCCATCTTTTCCAGATCGTCCGTTATGCCTTGTTCCTTTCAATTCACATTTCCCCTTTCTTTCAAGTTTTTCCCCGAAGGGAATTGCAGCGAAGCTGCTAAAAGTCTCTGTCTCCGTTACAGATAGTACCCAGTACTAAGTGGCGAAACGCCTCTTAACTGGGCAATGGCTGCCGCCCTTAACCTGCTAAGGGCTTTGCCCCTTAACCCCAGCAAGGTGCTGCCACCCTTTGCAATTCTGCCCCAAAGGACTTCCAACCCTCTGTACTCCCGGCAGACAAAACATAACTCCTGCCGCTGTCCCTTCAGCAAGATTTTCTGTTCCGTCTGTTTTTCAAAAATCCTCTATATCGGATTTTGTGAAAATAAAAAAGCCGACGCAATTTCAACTTTTACAAAAGTCCAAATACATCGGCTCAATCCTTTGACCTGATCGGTCATTATTCATTTTTTCTGACTGGCTCATACAGTCCATTTTTAATAATGAGCAAAACAAAAGGCACTAACTTTTTACGGTTAATGCCCT